>Ga0209233_1000081_pt1 | contig 336832 bp, 295 predicted proteins | sample AraplaCL_Cvi_mCL_FD_184269 | JGI IMG/M metagenome (GOLD analysis project Ga0209233, IMG submission 184269) | Arabidopsis root microbial communities from the University of North Carolina, USA - plate scrape CL_Cvi_mCL (SPAdes) (version 2) | ecosystem: Host-associated > Plants > Roots >... | reverse complement strand
ACCAGGCCAATGCCCGCAGCAAGGCCCAACCGGCGCACAATCCCATCCATCATGCCATGGGTGCGGCCAAGGCAAAGCCTGCCGTCAAGGCACCTGTTGCCAGGGCACCTGCCGCGCGTGCCGACAACAGCATCGCCGCACAGCAGGCTCGCCTCAAGGGCTTCACCCTCGACATGTCAATGGGTGGACCCGACGCCGACGACAACGACTTTCGCCAGAGCGCCTAAGCGGCTGGCTTGATACCAACAGGATCCGGCGCTGCAACGCGCCGGATCAAAGGCCGGCGAATGCTACCGCAGGCCTCAAGAGCCGGTCTCCGGTTCGCGGAAGGGTGAATGTATCGGTCTTCGCGCATCCAGACGGTCTCCGTCTGACTTCTTCAAACTTCGATCACGGAACCCCTCCCTTTCCAGGAATTCTCCAGAGATGCGCTTTACCATCAAACTGAAATTGACCCTCGCATTCGGCCTCCTCATCCTGATGTCGACCGGCATGTCGGCCCTTGCGATCATGAGCCTGTCCTCCCTCAATTCCGCCATCACCGACATCGTCCAGGGTCCAGCTGAAAACCAGCGCAATTCGGCAGATCTTTCGTTTGCCGTGATGAACGCGATCGCCAGCGAAAAGAATGCCGTTCTCAATACCGATCCGCAAGCAATTGCCGGCTATGTCGACGAGGTCCGCGCGAACACGGCGAAGGCGGAACAGCTCGCAGCCAAACTTGCGCAGGACCCCGCGATTGCGGAAAAGGTTGCCGAATTCTCGAGGCAATACCCGGCCTGGAGACAGATCGACGAGCAGATCCTGAAATTGGCCATCGAAAATTCGGCGGACAGCAATCGCCGCGCCGGAGAGCTCTCCATGGGAGAAGGGCGCAAAGCCAGCATCGCTCTGCTGGGAGCGCTCGATGTCGTCAACAAGGCCATCGCCACAGATCTGCATGCAACCGATCTGGCAACCAACGACCAATACGCCTTTGCCCGCAATCTGCTTCTGACCTCGCTGGCCGTCATGTTTGGGCTGTCGATCGCCGTCGCCCTGTGGATCGCACTCGGCATCAATCGCGGCCTGAAGAAGATCCAGACGGTCGCCGAAGGTGTAGCCATCGGTGATCTCAATCAGAATATCGAGATCAAGACCAACGACGAGATCAAGGATCTTGTTGACACCATCAATGTCATGACCGGCAATCTGCGCAACACCGCAACCATCGCCGACCAGATCGCCAACGGCGATCTGACTGTCAAGCCGAAGCCGATGTCGGACAAGGACACGCTCGGCGTTTCGCTGCTGTCGATGGTCGAGCGGCTTCGCGGCGTTGTTGCGGATGCATTGTCGGCCTCCGACAACGTCTCCTCCGGCAGCCAACAGCTGTCGGCGGGCTCCGAGCAGCTGTCGCAGGGTGCCACCGAGCAGGCCTCTTCCGCCGAAGAGGCCTCCGCCTCGATGGAAGAGATGGCCGCCAACATCAAGCAGAATGCCGACAACGCCGCCCAGACGGAAAAGATCGCCCGTCAGTCCGCCAAGGATGCCGAGATCAGCGGCCAGGCCGTCGACCGCGCCGTCAACGCCATGCGCACCATTGCCGAGAAGATCTCCATCGTTCAGGAAATCGCGCGCCAGACAGACCTGCTTGCCCTCAACGCCGCTGTCGAGGCGGCCCGTGCCGGCGAACACGGTCGCGGCTTTGCCGTCGTCGCCTCAGAAGTGCGCAAGCTTGCCGAACGCAGCCAGGCCGCAGCAGCCGAAATCTCCAGCCTCTCCGGCGAGACCGTGTCGGTCGCGACCGAGGCCGGCGACATGCTCTCGCGCCTCGTGCCCGATATCCGCAAGACGGCGGAACTGGTCGCCGAAATCTCGGCCGCCTGCCGCGAGCAGGATATCGGCGCATCGCAGATCAACGAGGCGATCCAGCAGCTCGACAAGGTGACGCAGCAGAATGCCGGCGCTTCCGAAGAGATGTCGGCAACCTCCGAAGAACTCGCTGCACAGGCCGAGGAGCTTCAGGCCTCCATCGCCTTCTTCAAGGTCGACCAGGCCAATGCCCGCAGCAAGGCCCAACCGGCGCACAATCCCATCCATCATGCCATGGGTGCGGCCAAGGCAAAGCCTGCCGTCAAGGCACCTGTTGCCAGGGCACCTGCCGCGCGTGCCGACAATAGCATCGCCGCACAGCAGGCTCGCCTCAAGGGCTTCACCCTCGACATGTCAATGGGTGGACCCGACGCCGACGACAACGACTTCAAGGAGAGCGCATAAATGGTCGCGACCAGCACCGAAGCTCAGTATGTGACGTTCGGCCTCGGCGAGGAATGCTTCGCCGTTCCGGTCGAGGTGGTCCGGGAAATCCTGGACCATCAGGATGCCTTCCGGATTCCACACGGACCGGATTATCTCCTCGGCCTGCGAGACGTGCGCGGTCAGGGCGTGCCGGTCATCGACCTGCGCCTTCGGCTCGGCATGTCGGCCACCGCCAAGACGCCGCATACGCGCATCCTCGTGATCGATATTCCGATCGCGGAGAAGGTGCTGACGCTCGGTCTGGTCGCCGACCGCGTCTTCGAAGTGACCTCATTCAAGCACCAGGCAATCGAAAGCGCCCCCGATATCGGGGTGCGCTGGCCCTCCGAATACATCGCAGGCGTGGTGCGTCGGGAGAATGGCTTTGTTGTCATCATCGACCTCGCCAAGCTCTTCTCCTCCTCCGACAAGGTGTCGTTGATGGGTGTCGGCGTTGGTCGAAACGCTTCAGAATTTGCCGCCGTTTGAGTGAGACGTAACGTGCCAGCGCAGGATGCAAGAGACTACACAGACAACGGGTTGAGCCGGCGAAACTTCGAACAGCTTGCCCGATACATTTATGACTACAGCGGCATCAAGATGCCCCCGGCCAAGCGCACCATGCTGGAGGGACGCTTGCGGCGCCGGCTGAGGGCGACCGGCATCGTCGCTCTCGACGATTATTGCGACTATCTCTTCAAGCATGGCGGCATCGACAGGGAGGCCATTCACCTCATCGATGCGGTTACCACCAACAAGACGGACTTCTTTCGCGAACCGAAGCATTTCGAGCATCTCGAACGATCCGCCCTGCCCGAACTCGTGGCGGCGGGCCATGATCGTCTGCGCATCTGGAGTGCAGCCTGCTCCGTCGGCGCCGAACCCTATACCATCGCCATGGTGTTGGAGGACTATCGCGAGGCTCGCGGCGCTCCGGACTACGGCATTCTCGCCACGGATCTTTCCACCGACGTCCTCAAGGCGGCGCGCAAGGGTATCTACCCGACCGGAATGATCGATCCCGTCGACGGGCAGAAACGTAGCCGCTACATCATGGAACCGCGCGATCCGCAACGCGGCGAGGTTCGGATCCATCCCAAGCTGCGCGCGAGGATCGCCTTTGGCCGTCTCAACCTGATGGACCGTGCCTATGAGATCGGCGACAAGGTCCACATCGTCTTCTGCCGCAACGTGCTGATCTACTTCGACAAGCCGACGCAGGAAAAGGTGCTGGCAAGGCTCTGCGACAAGCTGGTAACGGGCGGCTTCCTCTATGTCGGCCACTCCGAGACGATCAGCGGGCTCAATCTGCCGGTGAAACAGGTCGCCAACACCGTTTTCCGTAAGGTCTGAGGCACATGGCCAAGAAGATCCGCGTGCTCATCGTCGACGATTCCGCCAGCGTACGCCAGGTCATGACACAGGTATTGTCGGCAGATCCTGAAATCGAAGTGATGGGAGCAGCCGCCGATCCCTTCATGGCGGCCAAGAAGATCCAGGAGGAAATCCCCGACGTCATCACGCTCGATGTCGAGATGCCCCGAATGGATGGCATTACCTTTCTGCGCAAGCTGATGACGCAGCGTCCCATTCCGGTCGTCATGTGTTCCTCCCTGACCGAGGCCGGTTCGGAGACGCTGATGCAGGCTTTGGAGGCCGGCGCCGTCGATATCATCCTGAAGCCGAAGATTGCCGCAGCCGACCATTTGGCGGAAGCAGGAGCGATGATCCGGGAAACGGTGAAAGGTGCCGCCGCAGCCCGATTGGGAACGGCGCGCAGGCGCGTAATCGCCTCGACAGAGCCGACGGCAAAGCTGACGGCCGATGTCGTGCTACCTCCACCCACCGGCCGGGCCATGGCGAAAACGACCGAAATGGTTGTCTGTGTGGGAGCCTCGACGGGCGGCACGGAGGCGCTGCGCGAACTGCTCGTGGCACTGCCGGCCAACACACCAGGAATGGTCATCGTGCAGCACATGCCGGAAAAATTCACCGCCGCCTTCGCCAAGCGCCTGAACAGCCTTTGCGAAGTGGAGGTCAAGGAAGCCGAACACGGCGATCCGGTTCTGCGCGGCCATGTGCTCATCGCGCCGGGCGGCAAGCATATTCTGCTGGAGCGACAGGGCGCTCGCTATGTGGTTGCCATCAAGGATGGTCCCCTGGTTTCCAGGCATCGGCCCTCCGTCGATGTGCTCTTCCGATCCGCCGCGCGGTCTGCCGCAGGCAACGCCATGGGCGTCATCATGACCGGCATGGGAGACGACGGCGCGCGCGGCATGAAGGAGATGCACGATGCCGGCGCCTTTACGGTCGCCCAGGACGAGGAAACATCCGTCGTTTTCGGCATGCCAAAGGAAGCAATTGCCCATGGTGGCGTCGACCGGACCGTAGCGCTGGATCACATTGCCCGCGAAATCCTGGCCGCCGACAAGCGGCATTGATGGTCAAAGATGCCAACGAATAGACCGCAGCCGGGTTCAAAATGGTTTGTTAACCATAAATGCGTAACGATCCCCGCAAGCCATGACGGGCCCTCGTCTACCCTTTGAGTTGCCACACCGATCCGCCCAGGGAGCACCTATGGCCGTTCTGACCTTTGCCAACACCAAGGGCGGCGCCGGCAAGACCACTGCCGTCGTTATCGTCGCCTGTGAACTCGCCAGAATGGGCTTTTCCGTGGCTGTGCTGGATGCGGATCCCCAGCTCTGGATTTCCAAGTGGCATGAACGACTGGGCGACAGGGCACCGGCCTCTCTTTCCGTCGTTCCCTATGTGACATCAGCCAATCTCGGCCAGCATGCGCGCAAGTTGCGTGACGAGGTCGATTTCCTGCTCATAGACCTGCCCGGGGCACGCAGCCCCTTGCTCGCCCAGGCGCTTGGCTACTCGAACTATGTTCTCATTCCCGTCCAGGGCTCCGCCATGGATGCGGAAGGCGCCACCAATGTCATCGAGCTGCTGCAATATCTGGAAGATCGCGCCGATATCCGCATTCCGCATTCGGTCGTGCTGACGCGCGTCAATCCGATGGTGACGACACGCGCGCTGCAATCGGTGAAGGAATTGCTCTCAAGCCGGCGGGTGCATGTGCTTTCGACGCCGATCATCGAGCGTGCGGCCTATCGCGAGGTTTTCGGCTACGGCCAGACCCTCTATTCCATCACCTCGGAAAGCGTCAGCAATCTCGACAAGGCGCAGCAGAATGCGCAGACGCTCGCCCAGGAAGTTCTGCGCCGAATCCTGCCCTACAGCAGCCGCGGCGATCGGCCCAAATCCGAGACTTTGAAGCTCTCGGCCTGAGGCTCGCCCCGCCAATCCGGACGCCCGTCTGGACGGGCAGCGTCGATGTCGAGTGATCGTGACTTGACATACGGAGCCCAGCCGGAAACATGGCACGCCTCCATATCTGCCGATTTCTCCAAAGGGATAGATGTCAAGATGCGCACCTTCCTCCTGTTGCCCCTCCTCCTTTCGCTTGCTCCTCTCTCCGCCAGAGCAGCCGAAACGCCGTGTGCAGACCTCGTCAATGGCAACGACATCATTCAGCATGCGGACGGCTTTGCAGTATCCGAGCTGCATGATGGCTGCGCGGTGACGAATGGCCTCTTCAAATCGGGCAGCAGATTTGGATGGACGTTCGAACATGCGGAACTGAAGGGCGACAATCTGGTCACCTTCCTCAAATCCATTAGCGCCAAGCCTGAAAGCATGCCCAACTGGGGACGTTTCTCCATCGAAGGCATACGCTTCACGCCGCTGATGGATAACGCGCTCGCCAATTACATCACCACGGTCCAGCAATGGCCGATGGATATTTCCGGCTCGTTCCGCTTCGATCCGAAGGATGGCTATCTCGATATCCAAGAAGTTCAGCTCACCAACCTGCGTCTCGGCAGGGCATCGCTATCGGCTGAATTGACCCTGCCAAAGGATACGAATGTTAAGGCTTTGGCCGAAGGCGGTTCCGCCGGTTTGACACATTTGCGCTTCCGGCTCGACAATCAGGGGCTCTTCGAGGGAATGGCGGTTCCGTCGCTTGTTTCGCTCTTGCCGCAGGCGACGGGCCCGGACGATCCGGCTCAGGCTATTGCTCAACTGCGCAGCAATGCCGCAACGGCGCTGCAGATTCTGCCTGACAGCCAGATCGATGCCGAATCGAAGAAGGCCCTGCTCCGCTTCCTGCAGGATCTTCCGCATCCCACAGGCTTCTTCACGCTCGACCTTGCCTTCAACAAGCCGCTACAGATAGGTTCGCTCGGCCTCGATCCCGCCCAACTGGCACAGACAGCCTTGGCGGGCGCCAAGATTTCGGTCAGCTACAAGGCGCGCTGATATCAGCCGTAGTCCGTTTTCTGCTCAGCCTGACCTCGCCGCCAGATGGCACGAGGTCAGGCTTATCCTCGCACAGGTCATACCGGATCTTCGCGATGAAGATCATGAATGGCAACCGCATCATCGGTAAAGGGCGGAAGCAGCCATTCGGTGTGACGCAGCGTGCGCTTGGTATCTTCCAGCCCCATATCCCAGTGCTCGCGCATCGAGGTGCCGGAGAACTCGTAGTCCTTCGCATGACCCTCGTAGTTCTTGTGCTGATAGATCAGGTGCACGATATTGACGACGCCGGCGTCGGAATAGTCCGTGATCAGCTCCTCCTCTTCCGGCGTTAGCTGATCTTTCGGAACGCGTTTCAGCGCGTTCAGCAGCTTCATCTTCAGTCCATGGATACGCTTGAAATTGTCGGTATTCTGCCGGGTGCGGCTCGAATACATAATGTCTTTGTGGCGCGACAGCACATCCGGCATGCTGCGCGGCAGGACGCCGCGTGCGCTGAACAAATCCACCTGGAACACCAACGAGCTGCGATCCTCTTCCTGGTCGAGGAGATATTGCAGCGGCGTGTTGGAAACGATGCCGCCATCCCAATAATATTCGCCCTCGATGCGGATCGCCGGCAAGGCCGGAGGCAAGGCGCCGCTCGCCATGATGTGCTCGGGCTCGATGCGAATGTTGTCGGTGTCGAAATAGACGAAATTACCGGTGCGGACATTGACCGCGCCGACGCTGAAGCGTTTCTTGCCGTCGTTCAGCACATCGAAATCGATCAGCATCTCCAGCGTCTTCTTCAACTCCGAGGAATCATAGAAGCTGGTGGCGCCTTCCGCCCCCGGCAATTCGAACCAGGGATTGGGAAAGCGCGGCTTGAAGAAGCCCGGCTGCCCCATCGTCATGGTCATCCATGAGCTGGTGCGGTTGCGGATATCGCGAAAGACGTCGCCTTCCGGCGTGTAGGCCCAGATCTTGCGGCCGGAAATGATCTGCCAGAATTGCTCCAGGCGCTGCAGGCGGCGGCTTGGCTCGTTGCCGGCAATGATCGCCGCATTGACCGCGCCAATCGAGACGCCCGAGAGCCAAGTCGGCTCGCAGCCTGCTTCGGCCAAGGCCTGATAAACGCCGGCCTGATAGGCGCCGAGGGCACCGCCGCCCTGAAATACGAGGGCGACCCGATCATATTGCGTGGCAATTTCCGGGATTGTCGGCACTGCGGGCTTGGTGTTTCGTTCGAGCACGGTCGTCTCCAGATGAAGTGATAAAAGGCTTTTGGCTATCTGCGCTCGGCGAGATAGTCGTAAACGACTTCGCCCAGCCCAAGCGTCAGGTTTGCCGTGAAATGCACCGCGGAGATCACCTCCAGAACCGGCAGCCGTGCGACATCAGCCATGACATGCGGCCTGAGATCGAGGGCGGCCGGCGAAGTCCAGGCTTCCTTGATGGTTATGTCGGTCAGGTAGTAGCGCACCAGCTCGCAGATGCGCGGCGTGGCGTCGACATGCGGAACGATCTTGATGAGGAAATTGGGCTCGGAGAGAGAGGCAAGCAATGGCGCCTGATCGATCGGCTTGTGCTTGTAGCCCATCGTGCCGGTGGCGCAAAGAACGCTACCGTAGTGCAGCGTGCCGACGATGACCTCGCCCTCGTTGACGATCTTCGGATTGGCTAGCTTCTTCGGGAAACCCCAGATTTCGCGGCCGCCGGTGATCGGCGCATCGTCGTCGAGATACATCGAATGGACATAGCCACCGGCCTGGCCCTGATATCGCACCGGGATGACCTGCCCCGTTTCGGTATAGTCACCGAAACCGGTGGAATCCGGCATGCGGATGAACTCGTATTTCACCAGCGGTTCGTCGATTTCGAGCGGCTCGGGTACGACAGCCTCAAGCGCTTCACGCGAAGTGCGGTAGGTGATGACGATGTATTCGCGGTCGAAGAACCGGTAGGGGCCAGGCGGGTAAGAGGGATTGGTCAGTGGCATCGCATAGGCATGCTTGAGAATGTCTTCGACCTTCATCTTATTTTCCGTCGTTAGAGAAAATAGCTCTGCGCCGCGGCGAAAACTTGCACGGTTGCATGACAGCGAAGTGTCAGTTGCCGGATGGTTGCCGCCGGAGCCGGATGATTTCAGGTCCGTTCGACCCAAAAGCATCCAGCTACAGAATCAAAGAAGTAGAGCGTGATGACGTCCGAAAACCGCCTGCACTTTTCGGCATCACGCCCGAATGCCGGGTCGCACTTGTTATCAAAGCGACATACGACGCTGGCAGTGTGCGCTCACCTCGGCATTTTCAATTTGCTCAACCTTGTCATAGAGATTGCAGGAGTTGCATCATGGGTTCGTTGACTTCGAAGAATGCGCTTGTCACCGGTTCGACGAGCGGCATCGGGCTTGCGATTGCGCGGGCCTTTGCCGCTGAGGGTGCGAATGTGACGATCAATGGCCTCGGCGATGCCGACGCGATCGAAAAGGAACGCGCAGCCATCGAGGCCGACTTCGGCGTGAAATGCCGCTATTCCGCCGCCAACATGATGAACGGCGAAGAAGTGACATCAATGGTGCGTGAGGCGGAGGAAGCCTTCGGCAGCCTCGACGTTCTCGTCAACAATGCCGGCATCCAGTTCGTTGCGCCGATCGAGGAATTTCCCGACGACAAGTGGGAATCGATCATCCGCATCAACCTGCTTGCCGCCTTCTACGCCATCAAGGCCGCCATTCCTGGCATGAAGGCGCGCAAATGGGGCCGCATCATCAACACGTCCTCGGCACATGCGCTGGTCGCCTCGCCATTCAAGTCGGCCTATGTTTCGGCAAAGCACGGCATCACCGGCCTCACCAAGACCATCGCGCTTGAAGCGGCACGGGATGGCGTCACCGTCAATTCCATCGCGCCCGGCTATGTCTGGACCCCGCTTGTCGAAAAGCAGATTCCCGAAACCATGAAAGCGCGCAACATGACGGAAGAGCAGGTCAAGCACGACGTACTGCTCGCCGCCCAGCCGACGAAGGAATTCGTGACCGTCGACGAAGTGGCCGCCATTGCCGTCTTCCTGTGCGGCGATGCCGCCAAACAAATCACCGGTACGACGCTGTCCGTCGACGGCGGCTGGACCGCCGAGTAATAATCAAATCGTGGCCGGCGGATCCGTAAAGCAACTCCGCCGGCTATCCCTCGGTCGCCGATTGCAACATCAACAAGAAACAGGGCAGGAGACGCTCAATGAACGACGAAACCCAGGATCCCCTCAGCCGCATCAAGGATGAGATCGTCGACAGCTTCGACGAAGAGCTGGAGATGCAGCTCGAAGAGGACCGCCTGGACGAATTGGTCGCGGAGGGCCTGATCAGCGAAGGCGAAGCGACGCTCGACCGCCGGATCTATTTCCGCGAACTTTTCCGCCTTCAGCATGAGCTGGTGCGCCTGCAGGACTGGGTCCAATACAAGAAGCTCAAGGTCGTGGTGCTGTTCGAGGGCCGCGATTCCGCCGGCAAGGGCGGCGCGATCAAGCGCGTTACCCAACGCCTCAATCCGCGCGTCTGCCGCGTGGTTGCGCTGCCGGCACCGACCGAGCGCGAACGGCATCAGTGGTATTTCCAACGCTATACCGCTCACCTGCCGACGGCGGGCGAAATGGTGCTCTTCGACCGCAGCTGGTACAATCGCGCCGGTGTCGAGCGCGTCATGGGCTTCTGCTCTTCGGAAGAGCTGGAAGAGTTCTTCCGCTCTGTGCCGGATTTCGAGCGCATGCTCGTTCGCTCAGGCATCATTCTGCTCAAATACTGGTTCTCCATTACGGATGAAGAGCAGGAATTCCGTTTCAACATGCGCATCCAGGATCCGCTGAAGCAGTGGAAGCTGTCGCCGATGGATCTGCAGAGCCGCGTGCACTGGGAGGAATACACCAAGGCGAAAGAAGAGATGCTGGAACGCACGCACATTCCCGAAGCGCCATGGTGGGTCGTCCATGCCGTCGACAAGAAGAAGGCGCGCCTCAACTGCATCGCCCATCTGCTGCAGCAGATTCCGTATGAGAATGTCCCGAAGCCGGAAATCATCCTGCCGGAACGCATGCGCAACGCCGACTATCATCGCACACCTGTGCCGCCGGAAATGTACGTTCCGGAAATCTACTGACGCTATCATCGAGACGAGTCCGTCACGGCGGACTCGTCAGCCGGAGCATTTGTGCATTTCGTTGAAGCGCGAAAATGCTCCATCTCCTTGTTTTTCGGCATTCCGGACGGAAAACTGCTGTGCACTTTTCCTGGAAGTGCTCTTGGCGAAGACTATCGCATGCAACCACCTCGAGTGATGATATAATGCGAATCTAATATTCGTGTCATCGGTTGAGGAGACCATCATGACTGCGCCGCATCCCTCGAAAACGCATATCGGCAACCACGCGCTCCACCCCGAAACCCAGATGTTGAACTACGGCTACGACCCGGAACTTTCCGAAGGCGCGGTCAAGCCACCCGTTTTCCTGACCTCGACTTTCGTCTTCAAGTCCGCCGAGGATGGGCGCGATTTCTTCAACTACATATCCGGCCGCAACGAGCCACCCAAGGGCACGGGAGTCGGTCTGGTCTATTCGCGCTTCAACCATCCGAACAGCGAGATCGTCGAGGATCGACTGGCCGTTTACGAGCGCACCGAGAGCTGCGCCCTGTTTTCTTCCGGCATGTCGGCAATATCGACGACTCTGCTTGCCTTCGTGCGCCCAGGCGATACCATTTTGCATTCGCAGCCGCTTTATGGCGGTACGGAAACACTGATTGCCAAGACCTTTCTCAATCTCGGCGTGTCAGCAGTTGGTTTTGCAGATGGCGTCAACGAAACCTCGGTAACGGCGAGCGCCGAGGAAGCGATGGCCAAAGGCCGTGTTTCGCTCATTCTTCTCGAAACACCCGCCAATCCGACAAACAGCCTCGTCGATATCGCCATGATCCGCCGCGTTGCGGACGCAATCGGCAAGAAACAGTACCATATACCGATCATTGCCTGCGACAACACGTTGCTAGGCCCGGTTTTCCAGCGACCGATCGAGCATGGCGCCGATATCTCCCTCTATTCCCTGACCAAATATGTCGGCGGCCATTCCGACCTGATCGCCGGCGCCGCACTCGGCTCGAAAGCCGTGATGAAGCAGGTTAAGGCGCTACGCGGCGCGATTGGCACACAGCTCGATCCACACTCCTGCTGGATGCTCGGCCGTTCGCTGGAAACGCTGCAGATACGGATGGAACGGGCAAACAGCAATGCCCGTGCGGTCGCCGACTTCCTGCGCGACCATCCGAAGGTCGAGCAAATTCACTATCTCGCCTATGCGGATCCGACGTCGCCGACAGGCCGGACGTTCGCAGCCCAATGCACGGGCGCGGGCTCGACCTTCTCCTTCGACATCAAGGGCGGCCAACCGGCATCGTTCAAATTCCTGAATGCGCTGCAGATCTTCAAGCTGGCCGTCAGCCTGGGGGGTACGGAATCGCTGGCGTCGCATCCTGCGACGACGACGCACTCCGGCGTGCCTGTGGAGGTCCGCCACCGTATCGGCGTTCTGGAATCGACAATCCGCCTGTCGATCGGGATAGAGCATCCAGACGACCTGATTGCAGATCTGGCCGCAGCCCTCGAGATCGCATGATTTCGAGGTATCGCTAGGCTGCTTCGGGTTGAAGCGCGCACAAGGGTGGGGTGGCCGAATATCCGGCGGCCACCCGAGCGTCAATAGTCAGGCCAGACTTCGATATCCGGATCGATGACATAGTGTGATCCGTCATGCCAGACATAGGTAATGAAGAGATATTTGTTGCCGAGGCCCTGCACGACTTCATAGCGGCACATCAAACGATAGGGTCCCGTCTTGTCGCGAAGCACGCCCCGCTGCTCAGTGAAAAGACCTTCGCCGTTGTCGACTTCTCCCGTGACGCTTAACCCTGCATCCGCGCGCAATTTCCGAAAGGCAGTCTGAGCGAAATCAAGAGGGGCGCAGGCTCCCTCGATTGTCGGCGGCAGGCCCGCATCGTCGAGAACGACATCCCAGCGCCCGTCGGTGAGACGGAACGCCAGGCTATCAATGAAATCGCGACCTTCGGCGCTCATCGCACAGAGGCGAACGGTCTCCGGCTGCCCGAAGGCAGGAACACAGCCGAGCAGCTCGCGGATGCGAGCGCTGCCGGGCCGCACGCGGTCGATGGCCTGCTGCAATTGCGTTGTCGTCGGAGTAACGGGCGCAACCGCTTCGGGCGCTGAACGCGCTTGAACCGAAGCCAGGCTAATGCCGATCGCCAGAGCGCAGGCGGGTAGAAAGGCACGGAAAAGCAAGATCTTGAGTCCACGGCTCGGATCGGAATATGTGTGTGCGTGCAAATTACGTCATGGTTGGCGACAAGAGCAAGACACTTGGGAGCCGGCCGTCAGCTCTCGAAATCGCCGAACACATCCTGCAAGCGGGTCAGCAATTCCACACGTTCGCCCACCTTGCCGCTCAGCACGACGATGAGGTTGCTGAGAAGGAGATCCATCACGGCCGTCATGGTCGCGGCCCCGTCCCAGAGCGGGCCGTGCGAGCCGGGGATGACGAGCGAGATATCCGACACCTCTTCCGCCCAGGGGCAGAACTCGTCCGTCAACAGGATAACCTTCACACCGGCCCGGCGCGCCTCTTCGGCAAGCGGTCTCGCCTTGGCTGCGAAGCGGCGGACATCATGGAGGAACAGCACGCGGCCTTCGACCGCTCCGTCGAGCAGTTCGGCATAGGTACCGTTCAACCCGTCCATGAAGGCGACGCGCGAGCGTGTGTAGGAAAGCTGGGCGGCGAAATACTGAGCGATGCCACGGACGTTCTGGTAGGCGGCGACATAGACTTCGCTTGCCGAGATCAGCGCATCGATGGTCTGCTGCCATTGCGGCGCAGTCGTCAGCTCGTAGATCATGCCGAGATTTTCGACCTGCTGCTGCAAGAGCCCGGCGAGGAATTTACCGTCGCGCAGATCATCCTGGAAGCGATCAAGAGACCCTTTGATTTGCCAGGCAGGATTCGAGCGGCCACCTCTACGCAAAGCCGTCTTGAGTTCATCCAGACCATCGAAGCCGAGCCGCCGCAGATAGCGACCGACGGTCATCTGCGAGATCTCCAGCCTGGCTGCAATGGATTTCGCTGTCTCGAAGGGAAGTTCGGCGATGTTGCGCTCGATATAGCTGGCAATCAGCTTGTCGGACTTCGACTTGCGCATGTCAGCGCTCTGCACAAGCTTCAATATATCCTTCGACAATCTTCCCTCCGGTGAAGCTCCGCCCGGGACCGGGCGGAGTATCGCACTTTGACGTTACTGCGCTGTCTTGACCTTCGTCCATACACGATCGAATTGACGGAGACCCGGTCCGAGATTCTCGAAGATCTGCAGACGCTTCATGGTTTCGTCAGTCGGATTGATTTCCTTGCTATTCTTGATGTTTTCCGGCGTCAATTGGCGAGCCGGAACATTGGGTGTGCCGTTGGTCTGCTGCGCGACGTTCAGTGCTGCGACGTCCGGGCGGGTGTAGAACTGCAGGAACTTGATCGCGTTCGTCTTATTGGGCGCCGTTTTCAGCACGCACATATCTTCCTGATACATGGTCGCGCCTTCTTGCGGAATAACATAGCCGAGGTCCTTCGGATTGCCGAAGACGTTGATCATCGAGCCGACGAAGAAGTGAGCAGCGGCAATATCGCCGGATTCCACCATCGGACGCGAGTCATAGGTGAAAGCCGCCACATAGGGCTTCATGTCGATGACGGTGTCGGCCGCCTGCTGAAGATCTTCCAGCTTGGTCGAATTGACGGAGTGACCGTTGAGGATCAGGCCAACCCCAAGCACTTCACGCATGTCGTCGAGCAGCGTGAACTTCAGGTGCTTCTCCTTGACGGTCGCGATGAGGTCCTTCCAGCCGGTAATGTCCTTGCCGAGAACGCGGCGATTGTAGAGGATCCCGACGGTGCCGAAGGCGTAGGGCAGGCAAAATTCGCCCTTCGGATCGCTCTTGGCACGCAGGAACTGAGGATCGATGTTCTTGAAACCTTCATAGGTGTCGATATCGGTCTTTTCCAGGAGGTTCAGCTTGGCCATGATCTCCTGCATATGAATGGACGGAAAGACGATGTCGTAGCCGGTCGCGCCACCCTGGATCTTGGCCAGCATTTCCTCGTTGGAAGAGTAGGTCGACAGATTGACCTTGATCTTGGTTTCCTCCTCGAACTTCTGGAGGACAGCCGGATTGATGTATTCGCCCCAGTTATAGATGTTGAGCTCTTCGGCGAGAACCGCTGTTGGCAGCAATGCCGTAAGCGCAACAAGGCCCAGGCGCCGGAAAACGCCTTTCAAAATCGTCATTTTAGTTCCCCTTAATAGGATTATTATCCCTTCGGCGCGCTAGGCTCGGCCTCTGTGGAAGCTTTAACCGACCGCGTTGAGGGCGTTGACTTCGACAAAAAAATGATATCAACATATCGAAATCACGCAAGAGTTAATTTAATAACATTTCGGGGAACGAAGCATGCGAGATGCAATCGTGCGGCTGGCTTCAGCCGCAAAGGCCTTTTCGACTCCTGAGGGTCGGCAGGTCAAGGCGCTTGACGGTATCGATCTGGAGATCGACCGCAATGAATTCATTACACTTCTGGGGCCGTCCGGCTGCGGCAAGACAACTTTGCTCCAAGCGATCAGCGGCTTCGTCGAGCTCGATGCCGGCCGCATCGTAATCGACGGCGAAGACATGACGGACCGGCCTCCCTACCGCCGCCCCGTCAACACCGTTTTCCAGAACTATGCGCTATTCCCGCATATGAGCGTCGGCGAGAATGCTGGCTATGCGCTTGAAGCTGCTGGCGTCGGCAAGGCCGAACGGATCGAGCGCGTTCGAGCAGTGTTGAAAATGGTCGGCCTGGAAGACATGGAAAGCCGTCTGCCGCGGCAATTGTCGGGCGGTCAGCAACAACGCGTGGCCCTTGCCCGCGCCATCGTAGCGCGCCCCAAGGTGCTGCTCCTCGACGAACCGCTTTCGGCCCTCGACCGTCATCTGCGCGAAGCCATGCAGCTGGAACTGAAAAATCTGCAGCACGAACTTGGCATCACCTTCATCTTCGTGACCCATGATCAGCAGGAGGCGCTGACCATGTCAGACCGCGTCGCCGTGTTGAATGGCGGTCGAATCCAGCAACTCGACTCGCCGCGACAGATCTACGATCATCCCGCCAATACGTTCGTCGCAAGCTTCATCGGCGCCAGCAACCTGTTCGAAGGACGCAGCGACGGCCAGGACTTCGTCACCGGCGAAGGTACGGCGATCCGACACGCACCAAATGCGGCAATTGCGGATAAGGAACCGGCAGTCGCCTTGATCCGCCCGGAGAATTTCTTCCTCGCCACCTCTACCAGCACTTGCCCGGCCATCGACGTCACCGTGGAACAGATCGTCTATGTCGGCTCGTCCTTTGAAGTCTTCGGCAGAACGGCAGATGGCCGCAAGCTTCTGGCTCATGTCCCAGCTGCCCAGCGTGCAGCGGTCGGCCAGCTTGCCGCAGGCCAATCCGCACGCTGGCACTACGACCCGGCCAGCGTCCATCTGATCGCCAAGAGAGGAGAAGCCCGATGACCATTGCCGCGCGCCGGCGTTTCCAGCTCGGGCTGCTGCTCGGGCCGGTCACGCTGTTTCTGCTGATCTTCTTTATCGTTCCCCTTGGCATCATGGTGGTGACGAGCTTCCTAACGCCAGGCCTTTACGGCGGCGTCGAATGGAGTTTCTATCCCGACAATTTCGGCCGCATCCTCGGCTTCGCCAATCCGCAATTCGAGGAATACGATCCGGTCTATATCGGCATCTTCCTGCGTTCTCTGAAAATCGCCGCCATGACAGTGGTGGCGACGCTGATCGTCTGCTACCCGGCCGCTTTCTATGTCAGCCGGCTGCCGGACAAGTGGAAGAATTTTTGCCTCTTCCTGATCACCCTGCCATTCTTTTCCAGCCTCATCGTGCGGCTCTTCGTCTGGGTGATGATCCTGCGCCCGACGGGCCTGATCAACAATGCATTGATGACAACGGGCGTGATCTCCGCGCCGCTGGAGATGATCTACACGGATGGCGCGATCATCCTCGGCATGGTCTATGTCTTCATACCGTTCATGTTCATGCCCATCTATGCCAGCATCGAAAAGCTCGACTGGCGGCTCATCCAGGCATCGCTGGATCTCGGCGCCGGCCCGATCCGGACCTTCTTCCGCATCGTCCTGCCATTGACAACCCCAGGAATCGTCGGCGGCTCGATCATCGTTTTCATCCCCGCACTCGGCAATTTCGTCGTCCCGGCCGTCCTTGGCGGCGCCAAGGTGATGATGCTTGGCAGCCTCATCGAAGCGCAGTTCCTCTCCGCTCGCAACTGGCCGTTCGGCTCGGCGCTCGCCATGATGGTCATGGCCGTCATGCTGGTTCTGTTGGTCGCCTATGTCATCGTCTCGGGTCGTCGCAATGCGACCGCAGCGCTTACGGTTTGAGGAGAGGCCCATGAAAATCGCACGCACTCTCTTCAATGGCGGGCTGGCGCTTTACACCATCCTGTTCTTTGCCTTCATCTATATCCCGCTCGTCCTGATCGCCGTGTATTCCTTCAATTCGAACCCGGTCAACATGATGAGCTGGAGCGGCTTCACGACGGATTGGTATGCCCAGGTCTTCGGCTTCAAGACGGCCTCTTCCGAAAGCGCGCTCTATATCGAGTCGACGGACCAGCTGATCGCTGCCGTCTTCAACAGCCTGAAGATCGCGGTCTCGACCACCGTAATCTCGACGGTGCTCGGCACCGCCATGGCGATCGCGCTGCACCGGTTCAATTTTCTTGGCAAGCGTTTCTATCAGGTCGCCATGTTCATGCCCATGCTGATGCCCGACATCGTTCTCGGCATCGCACTGCTGATCTTCTTCGTCAGTGCCGGCATCAAGCTCGGCCTGATGACGATCATCATCGGCCAATGCACCTTCCTGACCTCCTATGTCTTCATCGTCGTTTCGGCGCGACTGGCCGGCATGGATCGGACGCTCGAGAATGCATCGGCCGATCTCGGCGCCAACGAGTGGATGACGTTCCGCCGCGTGGTGCTGCCGCAGCTCATGCCGGGCATACTCGGCGGAGCATTGCTTGCCTTCATCATCTCGATGGATGATCTGGTGATCACCTACTTCATCGCCGGCGTCGACGTCACGACCCTGCCGATGTTCATCTTCGCCATGCTCCGTCGCGGCATCAAACCGGAGATCAATGCGATCGCGGTGATGATGCTGACCTTCTCCTTCCTCGTGGCCTCCCTTGGCCTTTACCTTCGCTCCCGGCAGAAATGACATGACAACAAAAGCAAATACCCGCAAACCCCGCGGCCGCCAGCTAGGCTTGCCCTTTACCGGCCGCACCGGCGCAAACAATGCCATCACGGACGTGGCTGGCGTCGGCGTCGGCTTCCGCACCATCATCGAAGACGAGCCTCGTCCCGGCCGCAAGCGGCCGACCCGCACCGGCGTGACCGCGATCCTGCCGCACATGGGGTCTGAAACACCGGTTCCCGTCTATGCCGGCGTCCATCGCTTCAACGGCAATGGCGAAATGACCGGTACGCACTGGATAGAGGACGGCGGGTACTTCCTCGGGCCTGTCGTCATCACCAACACGCACGGCGTCGGCATGGCGCATCATGCCACCATCAAATGGATGATCGACCACTACGCCTCGACCTACCAGACCGACGATTTCCTCTGGATCATGCCTGTCATCGCCGAGACCTATGACGGCGCGCTGAACGACATCAACGGGATGCATGTCAGCGAAGCTGACGTGCGCGCCGCTCTCGACAATGTTGCGGCAGGCCCGGTGCAGGAGGGCAATTGCGGCGGCGGCACCGGCATGATCACCTACGGGTTCAAGGGCGGAACAGGCACCTCATCCCGCATCGTCGAGTTCGACGGACGCACTTACACGATCGGTACGCTGGTCCAAGCCAATCACGGCCAGCGGGACTGGCTGACGATCGCAGGCGTGCCTGTCGGCAAGCACATGCGCGATGGCACGCCGCAGAGCCAACTTCAGGAGCGCGGTTCGATCATCGTCGTCATCGCCACCGACCTGCCGCTGGCCCCGCATCAGCTCAAGCGTCTCGCGCGCCGCGCCGCCATCGGTATCGGTCGCAACGGCACGCCGGGCGGCAACAATTCCGGCGACATCTTCCTGGCATTTTCAACTGCGAACGCCCATCCGATGGCGCATAGGGCCAACGGCCACCTTCCGCTGCAGATCGTCAACGACGAGCCCCTCGACCCCGTCTACATGGCGGCGGTCGACAGCGTCGAAGAGGCGGTCGTCAACGCGATGCTGGCGGCCGAGGACATGGGCGGCACGCCTCATGATCGCTTCCGGATCCAGGCGATCTCACATGATCGACTGACCGAATTGGTGCGGCAGTATGGCAGGATGGAGCCGGAAGGCGTGCAAGCCTAGAGCATGTCGCGCAAAAGTGCGCAGCGGTTTTGCGACGACGACATGCGTGAAATCTAAGAGCTAAAGCGCATGAAGCGAATCTGAAAGATCGCGACGCGCTTTAGTTCGATAGATTGAAATAGCGCCCCGGCACCGCTGGTTTCATCCGCGGTGCCGGGGCGCTCCCAAGAACGATGCCTAGCGCTAGGCTTCCGTCGACTGACGCAGGATCGCGTCTTTCATCAACGCTTGCAGCCAATCTGAGAAAACCTGGACGCGAGGTGAAAGATACCGACGATGCGGATAGAGTAGCGTCATCTGCAGGGGCTCGGCGCGAAAATTCGGCATGACCTCGACAAGCTCGCCCGCCTGCAAATGTTGTTGCAGATCGTAAGCAGGGTTCTGGATCAGCCCGAGGCCGGCGACGCAGCAGGCAATATAGGCCTCGGCGCTATTGACGGTCACGCGGCCACGCATCGCCAGACTGCGTAACGAACTTTCCTCCATCCATTCCCATAACTCGACCCGCCCTGACGATGGCGAGGCGTAATTGACGGCCCAGTGGCGGGTCAGATCCCGTGGCGTCTGTGGAACACCATACCGAGCCAAATAGCCGGGGCTTGCGACATTGATGAGCGGCAACCTGCCGATCGGCCGTGCTATAAGGCCGGAATCGTTCAAGGGGCCGACGCGCAGCACGCAATCGACGCTGTCCTCCACGAGATTGATCGCTCGATCACTAACACCGAGATCGACCTCGATTTCGGGGAACTGATCGAGGAAGGATGGCAGCGCCGGCGCGATGATCAACCGTCCGATCCGCCCGGGCACATCGACCCGCAGCTTGCCGGAGGCTTCCGCGCCGTTCTGTCGGAACAGGTTTTCCGTTTCCTCGACATCCGCGATAAGCTGGAGGCAGCGATCATAGAAAGCCGCGCCGTCCTGAGTGAGCGAGACCTTACGCGTGCTGCGATGCAGCAGCCGCGCACCGATGCGGTGCTCGAGCTCGATGATTGCCGCCGATACCGAAGAGCGGGGAAGGCCGAGCGTATCCGCGGCGCGGGTGAAGCTGCTGCACTCCGCCACACGAGCGAAAATTCTGAAGAGGTCGATCCGATCCACGTGAAGGCCGCCGATTATCCGGTTTTTCTGACAGATGCTGTCAGATTAGTCGGCTTTATCAGCAAGATCCAGTCGATACATTGGGCTCATGAACGGCAGCGAGGCGTTGCCGCATCTCTCAAGGAGGCCCATCCATGACCGACCATTCCATCAAGGGAAAGACTGTCATCATCGCCGGAGGCGCCAAGAATCTGGGTGGCCTGATCGCCCGGGATCTTGCCGCTCATGGTGCAAAGGCCATTGCCATCCACTACAACAGCGCCGCAACGAAAGCCGACGCCGATGCGACTGTTGCGGCAATCAAGGCGGCAGGCGCAGAAGCCGCGGCGTTTCAGGCCGACCTTACCACGGCAGGCGCAGTCGAGGCGCTCTTTGCCGAAGCTGTCGCCGCCTTCGGCCGCCCGGACATCGCGGTCAACACGGTCGGCAAGGTGCTGAAAAAGCCGATCGTCGACATCACGGAGGCGGAATATGACGAGATGAGCGCGGTCAACGCCAAATCGGCCTTCTTTTTCCTGAAGGAGGCAGGCAAGGCGCTTAACGACAATGGCAAGATCTGCACGCTCGTCACATCCTTGCTCGGTGCCTACACGCCATTTTACGCGGCCTATGCCGGCACCAAAGCCCCCGTCGAACATTTCACCCGTGCTGCTTCCAAGGAATTCGGCGAGCGAGGGATCTCGGTAACGGCAATTGGCCCGGGTCCGATGGATACGCCCTTCTTCTATCCTGCCGAAGGTGCTGATGCGGTTGCCTATCACAAAACCGCGGCGGCCCTATCGAAGTTCTCGAAAACCGGCCTCACCGACATAGAAGACATCGTTCCCTACATCCGCTTCCTCGTCTCCGACGGCTGGTGGATGACGGGTCAAACCATCCTTGTCAACGGTGGCTATACCACGAAGTAAAGAGAACGGGCCGGCTTACCGTCGCAGGACGGAGCCGGCCCAAGCCCGCCGATCGAGCAGGCAATTGCGATGTTGTTAACGCGACCTCAGCTGCGCAATCGACAGCATCAGGTCACCGCTTATGCCGCCACTGGAGCCGCGTGTCAGGATCGCGGATGCGGTTGAACTCGTGTTCACGCCATTCGCCGCGTCATAAACGGCGGCAAAACGTTTCAAAAGATTGTTGACCTTGCCGGCGTCGTGCATGTCCTTTACCGAAATCATCTTTTCCAGCATCTTGGCCTGCCGGGTCACATCCATATTGGACATGGAAGACGGTAAGGAAAATGTGGTCTTGATGACATTGTAGAGCGCGGGATCCGCCATGATGTCGTAGACGGAGTTGATCTGCGGCGCTTTCCGCTGGAAATATAGCGCGAGCCGGACGCCATCGTTGGATTCACCCTGCTGAGATTCCAGAGTCTGATGGAGATAGAGAGTGTCCGTGGCAAGACGGGCACCCTTGTTCTGGCTCGCTTCAATCTTGGACTTGGTCAGGTTTCCCTTGGTATCGAAGTTGAAGACGCTCACCATTGTTTTGAACTGCTGACCGGCCTGCGTATTCAAGAAGCCCTTTGCATCCTCAGGATCGGCCGCAAAAGCCTTTTTCAGAGTGGCCTTGTCGACCGTCTTGGGATCGATATTGTTGGCCACGAGGATGAAATCCGTCAGCTTCTTGTCTGCCAGAAGATCGTCCACGGATTTGACTTTGCCGATCGACTTGATGAACTCGTTGGCGTCGTCCTTCACGTCCTTGACGGCTTTTTCCCGCATCTGGCCGGTCAATCCGAAGGTTTTCGTCTTGGAGTAGGACGAGATGAAGCTGTTCATCGAAGCGAGCGGCAGAGCCTCGACCGGCGAGCGAAGATCGCCTTTGCTATCGAAGTTGAACGCCTTTGCGAGCTCGAGGAACCTGGGATCCTTGAGGGATGAGACGTAGCTCTTGCTGTCGTAGGGATCGCTCTCCAATACCTTCCTGAGCTTCTCTCTCGTCACCTCGCTCTTGTCGATCCCGAAAGCACGAAGCGCCATATCCTGCAGCGTCGGAAGATCCGCATACTTGCTCTCATTGGCGGTAAAAAAGTCGTTGATCGTCTTTATCTTGCTGACGCGGGTCTTGTAGTTGGCTTCGGCATCCTTGAACAAGGTCTGCCGATTGTCCGTATAGTGCGTCATATACTTTTCGGACGTCGCTTTGATGCTCTCAGCGGTCTGTGCGGATTCGCCGGCTGGAAGCGATCCGTCGGGCGAGAACTTGAACGCGGCGACCATCTCACCCATACCCATGACGGAAGCGTAGATTTTGTCGGAAACCGCCAGATTGAATTGCTTCGCCGTGACTTTCTGGCTGATCCCGAAAGCGCTCTTTATGTAGGAGAAGAGCCTGTTATCGCCGGTGATGTCATCCGCCGACCGCACATTGCCGATGTGCTGCCGATAATATTCGTCGTTGCTGGTTGCCGCAGCCGAGAGGATCAGGGTCGGCACGGTGTTGTCGTAGCGCGCTATCAACGCCTCTTTCTGCTGGTCCGTTTGAGCGGTAGCGCCGGAGAGCGTGCCATCCGGCTTAAAGCTGAATTCCGATGCGATAAGCTTGTATGTTGCCTGGGCAGAACCCGTCGGGAAGTTGCTCGCCGTGTTGACGAAGCTGTTGGGATCATTGACATCGCTCGTCAAGACAGACTTCAGGAAGCTCTTCGAAATGTGGGTCGCATCAAGGCCGTGAGCCGTCAGAAGGTATTCCCGCATCCTGGTGTTGTTGACGATGTCATCGACATTCGTCGCCTTGTCGATCCACTTGCTGTAAAATGCGCTCTCTTTCTTGGCCAGCGTCGTTTCGTTGGCAAAAGAACGCTCATAAAGACCGATCGTATCGTTTTTCTGCGCGTCGCTCTGAGCCGTCGGCTTGGTGGAATTGGCCGTGAAATTGAAAGCGGCCGCGAATTGCCGGTAACGACTGTCGGTCAACTTGTTTGCGAAGCTGGTGCCGTTGCTGAGATCGCTCGTCAGCACCTTCTTCATGAAGGCTTTGGCATAGGTCATATCCTCGAGGCCGTAGGCCTTCATAGCATAGCTATAAAGCTTGTGGTCCGCGAGGAATTCATCAACATTTTTTATCTTGCCGATGTGCGTATCGTAATACTGCTGATCGCTTTTGACCGTAGCCTGCTTGGCGATACGCGCAAGCGTCGACGCCATATCCTTTGTCGCGGTCACATAGCCGAGATAGGTTGAAATCATGGATCGCCCCCACAGCGCGCAATTCACCAACATTAGCCCCGATGCGCACAATCGCAACCAGACCTTGCGCGAAGCTAGATCGGCAATCTCGAGGCCAGTCTCCTGTTCTATTGGCGAGGGAGACGCGGAAGCAATTTCCCTTCGCAGGCGAGCACGCTTGCCGTGGCTCCGGCGCAAGCCGGAGCAGATTGCCTATCTCTCTTCAACGTCAGCGACTACTGGACAAGAACCGGCTGCATGCATCGCGCATCAGTGACTTGTATGTCGGCCTGTCCGATACCAATGCCGAGAAGCCCGAGGAGGTTGTAGAGAAGCTGGTCGACGGGCGCGGTGACGAGAGAAAGCGTATCGGCGAGTGCCGACAGCACACCGCTCGGCGTTCCGATGGTGATGATCAGCAGCTGTATGCTGATATTGGCATTCTTCAAGAGCGACTGGACCAGAGAGGTCGTGATATCCTTGGTCGAAACCGTCTTGATGGTGCCGGCTGAAATCTCCGAAGGCTGGAAGGTCAGCCGGGTCGGGCTCATGTTGGCTATATCGATTTGCGCACTTGCCAGAATTCTCAGCAAGAGGGAGTCGATGATGGCGGCCTGCGTGACACGCGGCTTGGTACCGAAGTTTACGAAGGCCGATGTATCCACATCGCCCAAGGCGATCTCGGCGACACCGGGCACGGCATCAATTCCAACCACTGCATTCGGCATGTTGCCGCCAACGCAGGTGATGGAGGCTAGCCTGGCCTCGGCAGGAGCGAGCTCGACATAGAGCGGTACCCTCAATTTCAGTCCGGCGATCAAGGACAGGCCGGTGACGGCAACCTCGATGGCGACGCGCACTTGCGGCGTACGGACGGTCATTCCCGGCGCACCTACTGCGGCAGACGGCGTTTGCTTTGCCATTTCACCGATCGCCAGCGTCAATTTGGCCGTCGCAAGATCGGGCAGCGCAACCCCCAGATCGACGGCAATCTGCTTCTGCTGGTTGGCCGCCATTGCCGTCAAAGATAGGAAATTCATCAGACTGATGCTGGAATTCAGGTTCGGGCCGGTGCCGATAATGTTCGTGCCCTCGGGGCCAAGATTCAGGAGATCCTCGAGCTTGACGGTGAGCTTGGTGGTTCCGAGCGATTTGCCGAGGCCGTTCACGATGCGAATGACCGCAGGCGAAAGATTGGTCATCTTTCCAAGAGCACCCAGAATCTTGTCGTAGGGAACGCTGGTCGCCAGAAGATCGTTGTAACTGCCTGCCGTGAGATTGAGATCGGTCGCCAGAAGGTTGAGGAAACTCAGCAGGTTGACCTTAGCTCCGACAAGCGACTGATAGTCGACGAGCTTGAGGGATATCTGCGTTCCAAGAAGGGATCCCAACAGTTGATTGAGGATGCCGCCATTGAGGCTTGCAAGCCGCGATCCGATAGAAAATGCGGCCACCGTATCGCTCGCAGCCGTACCGGTGGCGCTGAGTGTCGGCGCAGTGGCGAAAGCGGACGCAAAGGGCATGACCGCCTTCTGCGTGAGCGTCACTCTCACCGCATCGTAGGGAGCACTCCCTGAAGAAGAAAAACGGTTCTGAGGGGCAATCGTCGCATCCGCCTTGTAGGTTCCGAGAACCATGTTGCCAAGCGTTTCATATTGGCCGGAATTGGCCATGCTCGCCGTGATGGAGCCGTTGGACGTGAGATAGCTGCTGCCCGATGCAAGCGCTGCCGTCGTTCCGTTCGACTGGAGATTGTTCAAGAGCGCCGTATTGGCATTCGTAATATTGGAGGCCGCCGTGATCGCGCCGATATCGCTAAGTTGCTGAAGGCGTTGTTGCTGCAGGGTCATCATGCCATAGTCGATACCCAGGCCGAGGCAATAAAGAATCAGGGGCGAGACGAGCGCCGTCGTGATGGCAACATTTCCCCGCCTGTCACGGAAAAGGGCGAGCCGCCTGAAAAGCTCTTTCATCACATCCCCCCAATCCTGATGGTGGAGTAGCGACGGATCGTCTGATTTGGCATCGCGAACGTGTAGAGGTTCCAGATCGGAAGGGCTGATGCATCGTAGCTGGCGCTGACGGTGAACTGGTTGGCGTTAGCCGGGTCGGTTGCAACTGTGACGGTTAGCTTGTCCTTCGTCAGGAAGGCATCGTTGATCGTCGAGCGATTGACGAAGTCCTGCACTAGTTGTGTTCGCTCATCCGAGGAGACGCCTGCGACCGCCGTCCGCGCCGCATCGGCCGTGAGCTGCTGCAGCGAATGGGCCGCAGTCAGGTAGATGGCAAAGGCAATGAAGGTGAGAAGCATAAGGAGGAAAAGCGGCGCGATGAGCGCGAATTCGACGGCGGCCGCGCCACCCTCTGCCCTCCTGAAATCAGAAGCGCGTGTCATGATTATATCTCCCTCAATCGACGGTTCATCCATGATGATGACGATCGAGGAAACCTTAGATTGCGGACGTTAATTTTATATTTCTAAATATACTATTTTCTAATGTTTGTATAACTAATCATCCAGGTTCTATTGGTGCAAATTGATATAAATTGCCGTTATTACAGTATCTTCGGTATTATGATCGAAAGGGTTTTGTATTCGCGCGACCCAAAATTCACCCCAATAGATTGCAGCAAACCCCTGAACAACCGAGCATCGTTTGCGTGACGGAGAGGGCAATTGCGAGGCAACCTGCGGGGATCGGCCCAATCGCCCTGGTGCATTCTGACCCACCATGACGGGCAATGTCAGGGAATGCTGCCGATCATTCGATCTGGGAGAGATTCAAGTCGGCAAGGGGCGACGGCGTCTTGGTTTAGGCAAGGGCGATTGTGGGAGGTGCGGGACGGCATTCCATCCGGAATGCGTGGTGAGCCAAGACGATCGAGCGCATCGCTATTCGATGAAAAGCAGAAATGCTCTTCAAAACTTCGGTTGCACACTCGCCTCGGCGGCATGGCACACAAGACCGGCCGCAAGGATCGGCGCAACCCGCGAAACATCGCGCATCGCATGAATGGGATTTACTTTTTCTTCGGCACCAGATCCCAGCCGCCATGCGTATTGCGCACAAAGCGCCGATTGCCCTTGTGGTAGGAGACGGCACCCGTCCGACCTACTTTGATCGCCGTCGGTAGCAGTTGGGCGGCCGCTTTCAGGCGTTCGACCATATCGAATGCCTCTTGCCGTTTTCCAGCGCGGATCAGCGCCATCAACTTGGATTCCTGTTTCATCCTCTGTACTCCCGTTCATCGAGGATTAGGGCTGGATGGAATTTGCGGTTCATCAGTCGTATCTGCATATCGATCATCTCACCCGGCGCTCCACGAGCAGCGAACGCAGCGCCACGGCCACCACGCAAACGCTGGAAATAAGAAAGATTGCGCCCGACATTGCGTAAATCGTCGGCGAGGCGCCGGCGTTCATCTTGCCGAACAGCACGACCGGCAACGTGTTCTGCCGGCCGGCCAGATAGAAGGCGCGCGTGAACTCATTGAGCGACAGCAGGAACGAAAAGATGAAGGCACTGATGAGACCCGGCCGGATAAGCGGCAGCGTGATGTCGTAAAACTGCCGGAAGCGGCTGGCGCCGAGGTCATCGGCCGCCATCAGGTAGGTTCGCTTGACCGCCGAGAAACTCGTGAGGATCACGATGAAGGCAAAAGGCATTGCCCATAGCAGATGGCCTGCAATGACTGTCAGAGCGGATGCCTTTACTCCAACACGGCTGATAAGGGTTGAAAGCGCCAAGCCCTGAATGACACCCGGCACGAACATCGGTAGAAGCACGGTCAGAAACCATATGCTTCGGCCGCGATGAAGCTCGCGATACGCCAGGGCGGCAGCGAGCGACAGCACCGTCGCGATGACGGCGGTAACAAGCGCAATGAGGAGGGACTGGACGAGCGCGGCAACAAGCGCACTCTCCCCGCCGAGCGCGATATACCATTTCAGGGTCAAATCCGAGAAATGCGGCAAGCCCGGTTGCAATGACGGATTGAACGAAACGCCGAGCAGATAGAGCGGCGGCGCATAGATCGCCAGCAGGCCGAAAATGGTCACAGCCCAGATAATGATGCGTGGAGCCGCTCCTTCCCTGACGATCATTGGCTACGATCCTCGAAGAGAGAGGAGAGGCCGAATATCGCGTCACCGATGAGCACAAGCCCGAAGACAATGACGAGCATCAGGGTTGAAATCGCGAAGGCGAGCGGGAAATTGGCGACACGCATGACGTCGTTGATCATCACGGACACGATTGAAGCACCGGCCCCACCGAGCATCTGCACCTCGGTCGAGGAACCAGCAACCATGACGAAGACAAACAGAAAGCCGGCAAAGACGCCGGAATAGGTCAAGGGCAGCAATACGGTCCGCGCCATCGTCCAGAACCCGGCTCCGAGATCTCGCGAAGCTGCCAGAGCGATCGGATCAACCCGGCGCATGGAGAGCAGCACGGGGAAGGTTGCAAACGGCAGGTAGGAGGCGACAAGCCCGACGATTACGGCGAAATCACTGAAAAGCAGCCAGTCGAGCGGCGCATCCGTGATGCCCGCTTGCTGGAGCAGCGTGTTGATGACACCAGTTCGTCCCAGCAACAGACGCCAGGAGAAAGAGCGGATAAGATAGGATGTGAAAAACGGGATCGTCAGAAGCGCCGCAAGCAAAACCGACAGCCGACGCCCCGCAAGGAAGTACATGGCATAAGCAGTGGGATAGGCGATGACGAGACAAATGCTCGCGGTCAGAAAGGCCTTGCCGAGCGTCGACAGAAACACGCTCCAGCGCCCAGCGTCCAGGATGGCGGCATAGGCAGCGAGACTGAACTCCGGCTTGATCCAGTAGGTCGCGGAATCCCAGGCACAGAAGCTCCAGACCACGACGAGAACCAGCGGCGCCAGGCCGAGCAACAGGATCGCTGCAAGCGGAGCAGTCATCAACAGGACTGATGTCTTCATTGTCTCGTTCCGCTTCTCGCGCGCGTTGATCCCATCGGTTCGGGGCCGGCCTGTCCTTGGACAGATGAGCCAGCCCCGCTCCATCGCATTACATCAGGCGTTGCGCAGCTTCTGCCACCACTCTTCGTAGAGTTGGAAGTTGTCCGGACGGCAATTCTGCCAATAGACCTTTCCAGAGAATTTCGCCTTCACATGGTCGGCAAGCTTTGCGACGTCGTCGGCCTTGTATTCATCCGAATGCGCCTTGGCATAGGCGAGATTGTTGTCCGTCGGCACAAGATAGCCACGCGCCTTGCCGAGTTCGCAGCCATAGAGACCGGCAAGTAGGGCATCGACGAACTTATGGGCAACGTCTGCCTTGCCTCGCTCGGCGGCGCCCTTGAGCAGCACGGTGTTGTTACCCCAGCCCTCATAGCCTTCAACGGGCGCTGCATACTCGACCTGAAGCCCGCGCTTGCGGCCTTCATAGACGATCGGCTCCCAACCGGTCATGGCGTCGACTTCCTCGTTCGCGACAAGCTGAACGCCCTGCTCCCAGCCATTCCAGAAGGTGCGGAACTGGCCGCCCTTCTTGTGCTTGATCAGGAACTCCATGACGAGGCCGAGTTCGGATTCGGAGAGATTGCCAGGATCCTTGATAGGCTGGTTCTCGGCACCTTTAAGGTAAATGGCAGTGAAGATCGCGCTGTTGATCCATGCATCTTCCATCGCGACCCGGCCCTTGAGCTTGGGATCGAAGATGACGCCGTAGCTGTCGACCTTACCGAGCTTATCGGGGCGATAGATGATGGAGTCTGCGTTGACGACCGTCGGTATGCCGTATTGCTTGCCTTCATAGGTCAAGGTCGGGATATCCTTGGCCCATTGCCAGATACCGGCAAAGTTCGAGATCTTGGAAACGTCCCAGGGTGCGATCAGTCCCTGCTTGGCGAGTTCGCGTTCGGCGCCGCCCTGAAATCCGCCGACATCGAACAGATCATTGGCATTGCCGGCAGCCAGCCGGGCAACGACCGGACCGACATCATTGCCATTGTCGGTGAATTCGGGGGAAACGCCACTTTGGCGCGCAAATTCTTGCCACTTGTCGCCGATATCAAGCGTGGCCGTCGCCCAGAACGCAACCGTCGCATCGTCGGCCATGGCGCGCGTCGCTCCGAGCCCGCCCACGGAAAGAGCGGCCGCACCCGCTCCCATGAGCTTCAGCATGTCACGACGCTGAATATTGCTCCTCAAAGCAGAGGAGACGAGATCATTATGCTTGTTCATCGTGTCATTCCCTTCCCGCTTGTTTCGTTTGTATTGGCTAATGGCACTCTACTCATCGCCTCCAGCCGAGGCCGGCATGCCGGAACGATCGATCACCAGCGCAGCGCCCGGCTTCAGACACACGCGCACGCTTTCGCCCGGCGAGGGCGGAGTTGCATCCGCACTTGTCGTCAACACCACACGCTGGCTGTCGGCGAAAGCAAGCGTAACGTCATGACTGAGCCCGCGATAGATACTTTCGACAACCTTAAGTTCAATTATTTCCGCCGCGTCTTCGCCAACGGGGAGAAGTTCAATCCGGTCGGGCCGGATCGCAACAAGGGCGTCGGACGGCGGTGACGCCCCGGCAAAACTCGCATTCATCCGTTGGCCGGCAATCGTCGCAATGGCCCGATCGCCGGAAACGGCGACGCTTTCGGGCTTCAGGAGCGTATCAATACCGACAAAGCGAGCGACGAATGCATTGACTGGCGCATCGAAAAAGCGCGCCGGCACGTCGGTCTGCTCTATGCGGCCCTTGTGCATGACGGCCATACGATCGGAAAGGCTAAGCGCTTCATCCTGATTATGCGTCACCAGAATGAAGGTTGCTCCCGTGCGTTTGTGGAGCCGTCCGAACTCGTCGCGCATCTGCTGACGCAACCGTTCGTCCAGACCGGTCAAGGGTTCGTCGAGCAGAAGGATACCCGGTTCCATGACGAGCGCCCGGGCAAGAGCCACACGCTGGCGCTGACCACCCGAGAGAATATTGACATCGCGATCGGAAAAACCGGAGAGCTCGACGAGCTCAAGCGCGTCCTCGACCTTCGCCTTCAATGCGCCGCCCGAAAGACCACGCAACTTAAGTCCATAGCCGACATTCTGCGCGACATTCATGTGCGGGAAGAGCCCGAGTGACTGGAATACCGTGTTCACGGGCCGGCGATTGGCCGGAACTCCGGCCATGTCCTTGCCGTCGAACAGCACACGGCCGGCGGTCGGCTTGTCGAAGCCGCCGATCAGCTTCAACAGCGAACTTTTACCGCAGCCCGAGGAGCCGAGAAGCGTGAAGAACTCCCCTGCCCTTATGTCGAGCGTCACGCCATCGACTGCCCGCGTAGGCCCATAGCTTCTGACGATATGGTCGAGACCGATCGCTATCGCCATATCAGACGTCTCTCCCATCTGACTCACGGATTAGCAGCAGACCCTCGTCGGTTATTTCAAGCTCCTGTCCGGCAACCACCAGAGACGTCGCCGTTGCCTCCTCGACGATGAGCGGACCGGCGACACTCTTCAGCGGCGGTAGTTTCGACCGCTCGTATACAGGGCACGACAGCCAACCCGTCTCGCCACCGAAATAGACCTCACGGCGGCCCTTCGAGGCCGCCGTGAGCGACCGATGGGCTGGCGACAGTTTCGGTATGGCTATCACCGGTCCGCGCAACACCGCCTCGAGATGAATCATGGTGATCTCGATCGGCGAGGTCCGCAGGCAAAATGCATAGGCACGCTCATGAACCGCATGAAACCGCTCGGCAAAGTGCTCGACATCGTCGTCAAGTTCGAAGCGGGCAAAGACACCATGTTCCTGGCCTCGATACCGTGCCTCTACGCGGCAGGCGTAATGGATCTCGGCACCATTGCCCTTGGCGAAATAGACAACGGCCTCACGTTTCAGCTCGTCGAACCGGCGCTTCAAATCGCCGACCGCTTCCGGCACGAGGGCAGAGAACCAGGTGCCGCGAAAATCGGCTCGTGGCTCTGCGGCAAGCATCCCCCAAGCAGAGAATATGCCGGGATGCGGCGGCACAACCGTCATCTTCACGCCGAGATCGCGACCAAGACGCGCTGCGAGCGCCGGCCCGGCGCCGCCGGAAATGACGAAAGCCGCGTCGCGCGGATCATGGCCGCGTTGAACGGTCACGAGCTTCAGCGCATTGATCATCGAGGCGTGCGCAATCTCGACGATGGCAAGTGCGGCATCCTCGACGGACAGTCCAAGGGGCTCCGCGACGCTTGCGATCGCCGCGGCAGCCTTGCCCTTGTCGAGTTGCATCTGGCCGCCGGCAAAGCTGGCGGGATCAAAAATGCCTAGTGTCAGCAAAGCATCGGAGAGCGTGGGCTTGGTGCCGCCACGTCCATAACAAGCAGGTCCCGGCGTCGAACCGGCGCTTTCCGGCCCGACGCGGAGCGCGCCACGTTCGTCGATACGGGCGATGGAACCGCCGCCAGCACCGATTTCGACGATATCGACCACCGGCACCTGCACAGGATAGCCTGGGATGATGCGGCTATGTTCGAGCTTGTATTCGCTATCGAGCGTCGGACTGTTGTCGTGGATCAACGAGCATTTCGCAGTCGTGCCGCCGACATCGAGCGAAAGCACTTCCGATTGGCCGAGCAGCGTACCGATGCGTGCCGCACCGGCTACACCGCCGGCCGGGCCGGATTCGACCAGAGTCAGCGGACTCATCTGCGCCTGGTCGAACGTCGAGATACCGCCGTTGGACTGCATCGCGTAGTAGGGGCAGGTCAGGTCGCGCTCCATGAGCGCACTCTCAAGACGCGCAAAGTAGCGTCTTATGATCGGCTGCACATAGGCATTCAACACGGCGGTATTCGAACGCTCATACTCGCGCCATTGCCGCGAGACCTCGTGGCTGGCGCAGATCGTGACGTCAGGAAGAGCTTCGGCAAGTGCCCTTGCACACGCAATTTCGTGCTCGGGATTGACGTAACTGTGGAGGAAAACGACGGCAACGGCCTCGACGTTACGCTCACGGCATTCGCGGACGATCGTCTCGACATCACCGAGTTCGATCGGGGTCAGCACCCGACCTTTCGCATCCATACGCTCGCGCACCTCGAAGCGGAGGCTGCGTGGCACGAAAGGTTCAGGGCTCTTGAACTGGAGGTTATAGAGATCCGGGCGATTGCCACGGCCGATTTCGAGCACGTCGCGAAACCCGGCTGTGGTGACAAGCGCCGTCTTGACACCCTTGCGTTCGGTTATCGCGTTGATGACCGTCGTTCCGCCATGCGCAAAGAAGATGACATCGCGCGTGGAAAGACCATCCTTCTTCTCGGCAAGCTCGATGGCCGAAAGCACGCCTTCGGACTGGTCGTGAACGGTCGTCAGGCTTTTGGCGGTAAAAATCTCGCCGGTGCGCTCGTCGTAGCCGACGAGGTCGGTAAAGGTACCGCCCACATCCGTCGCCAGCCTGATCATCCCGTCATCCTCTCTTCAAATCCATAGAGATCCCGTGCCGCCTCCTTCGAGATGTAGCCGTCTTCAACGTCGCGGCGGACAAGCTCAACCTCGCGGGTGCGCGCCTCGCCCCAGCCTCCTCCGCCACCGGTAATGATACGCACAAGGTCGCCGCGCTTGAGCGCGATGTGCGGCTCGCGGCCAAAGCTCGCGACTTGACCGGCAGGATCTTCAACCTGCAGCAGATTGACCGTGCCGGATGTCCCTCCTTCGATCCCCCAGGGAGCGGTCTCCGTTCGCCCGAAGCTGCAATAGGCGGAAGCCCCGTCCTCCAGAATCTCGTAGTCGCGGATAACGCCGAAGCCGCCACGCCGGCGGCCGGCACCCGATCCGCCCTCGACATTGAGCTGGTAGCGGCGAACGATCAGCGGGAATCGTGCCTCGATCACCTCGACCGAATAGTTGTAGGTGTCGCCATCCGTAAGCGCGATCAGGGCGTTCGCGCCATCCGCATCCTTGCTTGCGCCCCAGCCGCCATGTTGCGGCTCGATATGGATGAAAGGCTGCCCGGCGGCGTCCTTGCCCGAGATGTAGACAACGCAGAGGCTTGTATAGGAACCGGCAGAGAACCGCTCAGGCATCAGCTTCGCAAGTGCTTTCCAGACCAGCTCGGAGGCATGGACGGAGCCCTCATAATACCAACCGGTCGGGGAAGGCTTCTCGGCAGTAAAGACGGACCCTTGTGGTGCGATGACGGTAAGCGGCCGGAACCATCCTTCGTTGGAAGGAGCCTGCGGCGCCACCAATGCCTTGAATATGGTGCGCACCGCCGATTGCAGCGCCCCTGCGGCGCAATTGATCGGCCCGGCCACTGCCGGCGGGCAGCCGGTAAAATCGGCAGTCAGCCGATCGCCGGCAATCGTGATAGAAACGGTCACCGCAATGGGATCGGTGGTCACGCCGTCGCCGTCGATGATGTCCTGTGCCTGATAGATCCCATCGGGCAAGGCGGCGATGGCGGCCCGCGCCTGTCTCTCGCTCGTCGCGAGCAGATGATTGAATGCAGCCTCGACGATATCGATGCCATACTTGCGGCAAAGCTCGCCCATCCGGCGAGCAGCAACACGAGCGGTGGCCACCTGCGCTGTGAGATCGCCGATCGCGATATCGGGTAGGCGCACATTTTCCCGGATAATGCGCAGAACCTCACCCGAGAAGCGATCGTTGCGCACAACCTTGACCCCCGGGAGCCTCAGCCCCTCCTGAAACACCGAGATGGCGTTGGGCGCAAGCGAGCCGGGGACAGAGCCGCCGACATCGAGATAGTGAGCAACGTTGATGGCATAAGCCATGATCCGGCCGTCGAAGAAGATGGGTTTGACGATGGCGAAATCGCAGGCATGGGTGCCGCCCGAATAGGGATCATTCGTGAGCAGGATGTCGCCGTCTTCCAGATCGTCGCCATAGAGCGCGATCAGCGATTTGACCTGCGTGCCGAAGGTGCCCGTGAACAAGGTGATGCCGTTCATCTGCGCCACAAGTTCGCCCGCAGACGTCAGGAGACCACAGGCAAAGTCCAGCACCTCATAGATAACGGGGCTCATCGAGGTCCGTGCCATCACGACACCCATCTCGTCGACGGTGGCGGCCAGCTTGCCCTCGATGATTTCCTGAGTCACCGGATCGACGATGGTCACGAATCTACCCTCATCCTTATATTCGCACAGATTCAGATTAGGTGTTTTTTGCGCCGCCGATAGCCTTCCCGATGGGTGGGCGGAAATAGCGCAGCCCACCCGTTCGGGTAGGTTATCGATTGAGCATGCCCTTTTGGCGCGCCGCCGTTACTGCCGCCGTTCGCGTCGAGACATTGAGCTTCGTAAAGATGTTCCGCAGATGGAACTTGATGGTGTTGTCGGACAGAGAAAGCGTACGGCCGATTTCCTTGTTGGAAAGCCCTGCGCTCAGCAGGTCCATCACCATGCGCTCGCGTCCGGTAAAGAGGGAAAAATCATCACCATTGGCGGCTTGCTGTGTGGTATCGACACCGCTCAACAGAGGCTGAAGGCGCTTGCGGGTCACGTTTGCGACGGTCGGATGGTTGGCAAGCAGGCGAAGCTCTCCAAGCCCTGCCGCGTGATCGACATACAGAAGCGCACGATAGTCGCCGAGCGGCATAGTCACGACGAGATCGGACAGACGAGCGGCCGCCACATCCGCACGCCCTTCGGCTATCAAGATCCGAATTTCGATCAGCGCAAGCTCGATCCGGCGCGGAATATGCGGACGCTGAGCCTGCCGCGTCGTCAGCTGATCGAAAACCTCGCGTGCCTTTGCGGCCTCGCCGAGCGCCAGATAGGCGCGCATCCAGAAAATGGCCGGTGTCGCCCCACGCAGATGAATGGATAGCATATTGGCGCGATCGGATCTGATCGTCTGCACGCCGAAACCGCTGGCTTCGGCATGACGGATCGCCTGATCGAGATCTCCCGACGCCATCAGAAGCATCGCCCGTTCACGATCGATCAGGCGCGTCAGGCGGTCAAAGCCACGCCGCCGGGCCACTGCGCGGATGCGGTCCATGGCTAAGTGGGCTGCCAGAAGGTCGTCGCCCATTCGCAAGGTCCGCTGCTCCGCCATGAAGCCGGCGGCAAGAAGATCGAACCAGGTGTCATGGCGCTCAAGATGCGGCAACGCCCAGCTGAGCATCTCGGCCGCGGCCTCGGTCTCGCCGCGCATCGAGAGAATTTCCGCCTTCAACACTTGACCAACGGCGTCAAGATCGCTGCCGGCGGCGATATTGGTCTGCGCCTCGCTGATCAGCTCGTCATAGGCCGACAGGGCGCTCGCGCAATCGCCGGAGAAAAAGAAGGCCTGACCGATATGCGTGTAGAGATGCATGGCACCGAAATCGGCGCCGCCGTCACGAAATGCGCGAAAGGCGAGGTGACCATAATGCAGCGCCCGATCGAGCTCGCTGCGGATGAGGAAATTGTACGAGAGCATGTTCAGCGCGAGCGCCCGATGGATGAGCTCCATGCCATCGGGCTGCTGCAAGTCGTTCTCCAATGCGGACAGATCGGCAGCACTTGCCCAATGGTCAGTATAGAGCGCCAGAAGAATGCGCACCACACGCAGATCTTTCGCCAGGACCTCATCACCGGCCGCGGCTCGTTCGGCTATGACCAGATAGTGATTGGCAGCCGCGAGCTGCGCCGCCTTGGCATTGAAAATCGATAGTCCCAGGGTGGCTAGCGGAAAACGGCCAAGGTCGATTTCCGAGGCACGCCCGCTCAGCGCCTGAAAAAGCGTCGCGCCGCCGCGCGTGGTGGCGTAGACCCGCCGCCAGCCGCCTGCGCTTTCGACGATGCGTGCGGCAAGGTTTGCATCGTCGGCCAAAAGCGCATGCTGCACGGCCCGCTCGATATCGCCCTGAACCTCGAACCACTGCGCCGCCCGATTGAGGATGCGTTTGGTATCAACGCCTCGCCGGCTGGCGGTTTGCTTCAGGAATTCGTTGAAGACCGGATGATAGCGCATCCAATTGCCGGGGCCGGCAAGCAGGGTGACGGGAAGAGCAAAATCATTGAGCCGCTCGATCAGCCCTGCCCTCTCACTACTCTCGAGGACTGCTCCAAGGAGCGAGTGGTTGAAGGCAGGCAAAGCGGCGGTCTCGATCAGGAACTGGCGAATTTGCTCCGGCAAGTGTTCAAACACCTGTTCCGAGAGGTAGACCCCCATGTCAGCGCTGCCGCCGTCAAAAGACGCGAGAATGCTATCGCTTTGCTCGGACTCCGATACGAGCAGGCTCACCATCTGCAGCGCCACCGCCCAGCCCTCGGTTCGTCGATTGAAGGCGCCGACCTGCTCCTCGGTTAGATGTGTGCCGTTACCGAGGAGCAATTCGCGCGCCTCGGCATCGGAGAAGCCGAGCTCGGCGACACCGAACTGCTTGAACTCACCGCGAAGACGGAGGGCCGACAAAGGAAACCGCGGCGGACTACGGCTCACGAGCACCAGCTTCACATGATCGAGCGAAGCATCCGCGAGGATCTTCGCCATCAGCGCCTCGACGGCATCCGTCTGCGCGAAATGATAGTCGTCAAGGAAGAGAGCAAGAGGTCCGGGGATCCTGCGCAGCCGCGTTGCCAGCACGGAGAGAAGAGCTGCCGCCGGCAGGTTGCCGGCATCGCCGCCATCCTCGTCCAGTAATGTCTGCAATGCATCGATAAGAGCGAGCAGGAAGGTTTCCTGACTGGTGTGTTCCGCATCGAGCGACACCCAGCACAAATTGACCCCGTCTTCCTTCAGCTGCTCAAACCATTGAACCGCAACAGAAGTTTTGCCGTAGCCCGCAGGCGCGACGATGGTCGTCAAACGGCGCAGCCCAGCGCGCCGGAGCTGCCGCAACAGGTCGCTTCGTTTAATGGTTTGCTGCCCGCTGGAAGGGGGAGCAAATCGATTCTGTCCACTCATGGGGCGCGATGATGCTGTCTTGGCCGGCAGTTGGCAACCCGCGAGAAAACGTTTGCAAAGCTGTCAAATCGTTATTTTTTTGCGTCTCTTACCAAGTCGCAGGCGGATGGGCTTATGTATAGTCGCAAAGATACCCGAATTCGCTTTCCAGTTCCTGAACAAGCCGAAAATTGCCGCAAAAATGCCGCGCAGAACCATCATGGAAACGCCCCATCTGCTCCTTTTCGAGCCATAAACGGTCCGTTAGGAATTTATTGACCATAATGCCAGGTAAATCGATGCCGCAGACGCGGCGCCTCTGATCTGTATGTCTGTTAGCAAGGGCGAAAGTCGTATCCGTGCATCAAGCGATCTTTTCCATTCCGGCGGCAACCCTCGCCATGAGTTTCTCGTTTGTCGCTTGCCGGGTGGCACTGGTTGCGATGCTGGTTTTCGGTGCGCTGGCGGGATCCGCCAAGGCCGCAGCCGACGATCGGGCGCTCAAGCTGTTCTTCACCCATACCGGGGAAAGAGCGACGATCGTCTTCAAGCGCGGCGGCAAATACGACCCGCGCGGTCTCGCACAGATCAACCGCTTCCTGCGTGACTGGCGCAAGAACGAGCCGACGAGGATCGATCCGGATTTGCTCGATCTGGTCTGGGAGGTCTATAGCCGCAGCGGCGCGCGCGAACCCATCCACGTTGTTTCCGCCTATCGCTCGCCATCCACCAACAGCATGCTGCGCAACCGCTCGCGCAGTTCCGGCGTCGCAAAACACAGCCAGCACACGCTCGGCAAGGCGATGGACTTCTATATTCCCGGCGTGAAGCTTGCCACCTTGCGCGCGATCGCCATGCAGATGCAGATCGGCGGGGTCGGCTTCTATCCCAACTCCGGTTCGCCCTTCGTTCACCTGGATGTCGGCCGGGTTCGCGCCTGGCCCAGAATGCAGCGCCAGGAGCTGGCGCGGCTCTTCCCAAGCGGGCGAACTCTGCACGTACCGGCAGATGGCAGGCCGCTTCCCGGCTACGAGCTGGCGCTTGCTCAATCGAAGAAACGCCCAAGCAAGATCATGGCTGTTGCCGCCGACGACGATGATGACGATGCACCTTCGCCGGCGCCGGCGCCGATGGTGACAGCTTCCATACCCAAGACCGTCAGTTCGCCCCTTATGACGAGCATGCTGCCCATTCCTCAAAGCCGGGCCGTGAACGGGTTGGAAACCCAACTGGGCAAGCGCGTCGCCGAGGAGAATACCGTCCAGCCCTTCACGGATCTGACATCCTACGCCGTGCCGCTGCCGACAACGCGGCCGGTGAGCATTGCCGTAATCCCGGCAACGGCGCCCGAAAGACCCGCCCGCACTGTACTTGCAAGTCTGGTGGTCGGAAGGAGCGATGCGGGCCAGTTGCTGCTGGCGGAAGCCCTGAAGAATTCGAACGACAATGCAATGGAAAAACTGCAGCCTATGGCAAAGCTCCCCGCTTCAGCGACACAGGACGTTTCGGGCGGCGTCGGCGCCATGTCCACAGGCGCGATTGTCGCCTGGGCATTGCAACCTCCGGGCATCGCGATGGACATGACGCTTCCAGGCTCAGTGGGTGCTCCGATCCCTCTGCGGCAGGACGCCGCCAATATTCGAGACGGGATCATCGTGACCGAGGATGATGATTTCGATGTCGAAAGGTTCGGCTTCGAAGGCTGATCTTCGGGATACATCCCTTGCCGGCATGGACATCAATGTGAGAGCGGCGTCCCCTTGAGCCGGGAGATCACGCAGGCTGCAGACAATGGTTGCCAGATATCCGATTGAATCCAGCGCTCAGCCCACAAACGGGGCAAGCCGACATTCGTAATGCCGACGTAATCTTCCAATCCTAGAGGCTGCTCTCCTAACTGGGTTCAGCCATGCTGCTTCGTCGCTCCCTTCCCGCACTGTTTGCCATTGGCGCCTTGGCGCTTACGGGTTGCATTTCGGCGACGATGAAGAATTATGCGGCGGTGCCTGACCAGGTCGTGATGTTACACTACGGACCACCGGCACGCTTGCGCGATCTCGAATTCCGACAGCATAACCCGACATGGAGCAGGGTTTCGGCCAATGGCGCGCCGGCGCCGCCGAATCGTGAGGTTTCCCGGGATCGGCACGATACGGATCCCGAGCCAAAGCCAGGATATATCAAGCGCGCAAAAATGCTCCTATACCTCTTACGCTCTCGCCATTGGCGCTCTTTGCCTTCCGACCAGACCTCGTGAGCCAGATCTGGAACATAAGTTAGCGGCCTTTGCGAAAATGACACGAATCGAAGTCGGGTAAACAACTCATGCATATTCTGCTAGTCGAGGACGAACCGGAAATGGCGTCGGTGCTGATGACAGCGTTGAAACGCCAGGATGTCGTGGTTGACCATGCCTCCAACCTCGCCGATGCCGAGGCGATGGCACGGTTCGGCACCTATGATGCCATCGTACTCGACAGACGTCTGCCTGACGGTGAAGGGCTCAGTTTGATCCCACGCTTGCGGGCCTTGCGCATTGAGGCTCCAATAATTGCCCTTACGGCCATGAGCGATCTGCGCGACCGCATCGCCGGGCTCGACGCAGGCGCCGACGACTATTTGGGCAAGCCCTTCGCGACTGAGGAACTCGTCGCCAGATTGAAAGCCCTGCTGCGGCGTCCCTACATTTTGCGGGCGGATCACACAGTCGTCGGCCGTCTTACCTATGACTTTCGCCATCGCGAGGCGCTGATCGACGATCAGCCGCTGGACCTGCCGCGCCGCGAGCGCCTGGTCCTTGAGACCCTGATCCGCCGGCCGGGCCGAACCGTGATGCGCAGCATGCTGGAGGAAGCGGTCTACGCCCTGGATGACGAGATCGGCTCCAACGCGCTCGATGCCCATATTTCGCGCCTGCGCCGCAAGCTGGACGATCTGTCCGCCGGTATCGAAATCCGCGCCATCCGCAATCTGGGCTACTTGCTGCGGGCCGTTTCATGAAACTGGCGCGCGCCCGCTCACTGCAATGGCTTCTGGTGCGGCGCCTGATCCTGCTGCAGGCCGCCATGCTGGTCTTCTTCATCATCCTACTGATCGTCGTGCTGTCGGTGGTGAAGCCGAGGCTCATGATCGACAACGAGGCAGCGGTAACCGCCATCGTCAGCGCGATCGATCGCGACAAGGACGGCAAGCTGGTTGTTCAGGATACCGACGAACTCAGGCAATTTCGCGCGGAGCATCCCAAGGTCTGGTACATCATTCATGACGATACGGGCCAGACGGCGCGCGTGGGCATGGCGCCTGCGGATTACGATCGCGATCTCGGCAACCTCTTGAGCGTGGTCGACCACGCAAGCATCGGCTTCGCAGGCAAGCATGATGGGCGTGAAATGCGCCCCGAAGCCCTCGTCCAGAAGGTGGACACCAAGGCAGGAACCGTCCAGGTCGTCACATCGACATTTCATTCGCGATCGGACTCGGAAGGTTTCGACATCAGCATCACGGCCATCGTCGACATGGCGCGCAAGCCTGACGGCACCGTCGATTGGCCCCGGGTTCTTCCTGGCCTGCTGGCTTCGCTCGGCATCGTCCTCTTGCCGATCATCCTCGCTATGGGCGTAACCACCCTTGTTACAACGCCGGCGGTCGTGCGCCGATCGCTCGCCGGCCTGATCGGCACCGCGAACCAGGCGGCCCGCATCGATTTCGATACACGCGCCATGCAATTGCCTGTCAAAAACGTGCCCCAGGAAGTCGTCCCGCTGGTCAACGCTTTCAACCAGGCCCTCAACCGGCTCGCCCAGGGCATCGATAGCCACAACCGCTTTCTGACAGACGCAGCGCATGAACTGCGCACGCCGATCGCCATCTTGCGCACCCGCGCCGAATTGCTGACGGAAGAACCCGAGACGCTGCGGCTGCGGCAGGACATTGAGCGCCTCTCGCACCTGGCGCAGCAGCTGCTGGATCATCAATCGCTCGATCGCCCCAGTGAGCATCGCCGGATCGTCGACCTTGCGGAATTTGCGGGCCGGGTCGCAGCCGATTTGGCTCCCCTTGCAATCGAGGCCGGCTATGATCTCGCTTTCGAACCGCCTGATGGCAAGGTCGAGGTCGAGGTCAACGCGCTGCAGATCGAGCAGCTGCTCATCAACATCGTTCGCAATGCTATCGAGCACGGCGGCGGCAAAGGCACCATCACCGTCATGGTCGACCCGGCAGGCGGCGTGGAGATCCACGACGAAGGCCCGGGAATTCCGGTCGAAGAGCACAAGAATGTCTTCGAACCCTTCTACCGCGTGCATCCCCACTCTCGCGGCGCTGGCCTCGGACTCAATCTCGCCCGCCAGATCGCGCAGTTGCACGGAGGCAGTATTGCGATCCTGGACGGTCCGTGGCGGGGCGCCCGCGTCCGCATTCAGCTGCCTTTACGGCATCGCGCTGTTTGAACCGCCACGCTCACAAGCAGCGCTCACAATCGTCAGGTCGCAGGGATCAGGTCCGGCGATATTCGATGTTGCGGGCAAGCCAGCACCCAAGCGTAACACCTGATATCGCGCCGGAGGCACTGCGTCTGATCTGCACGGTCCAGTCGCCCGGCGGGGCGGCATCCATGGAGCGGCGCGTCGTGATCACCCAGAGGTCATCCGCCAGCGGATACATGCGCTCTACCGGTCCCTGGCCCAGCATGCCCTCGAAACCGACATAGGTTGCGCCATCCCGTGCCTCGATTTCCAGTGCCGCCCCGATCTCGTCCGAAGCATAAGAGCCGGCAATTCCGGCCCCATCTGCCCATTCCACTGGCGCGACAGGCTTTGCGTCGACAGAGAGATTTTCTCCCGGCCGCTCCATGAGCAGCCGTTCCTCGTCTTTCCGAAGGACGATTTCGCGTGCGCGCAAGGTCCCATCCGCCACGGGCGTGCACAAGCTGGCGGCTGTCGCATAATTAAGCCGTACGCCGTCCTTTTGCTCTTCGGTGCGAAGATAGAGCCCCTGCGCTTCATCCAGCCAGAGACCAGACCAGCCTTCGGCCGGAACGGCATCCTCGCCGATGTGGCAGCCAAGAGCGGCTTCCATCAGCGACCAAGCCGCTTTCATGGCGCTTGCTTCATGATTGAAGATGACCACGATCGACAGCCGCTCGGAGGCAATATGCATTCGGTAGGAACAGAAGCCACGCAAGCCGCCGCCGTGCGCGGTGATATCGTAGCCGGCGAGCGGCTCGCGACGAATCCCAAAGCCGTAGGAGGCAGGCTTGCCGTCGGCGAAGGAGACGGGAACGCTGATGCGACCATAGAGGCTCTTCGGATCATTGCGCGTCGCGTCGATGTGGCGCTCCCATGCCAGCATGTCGTCCAGCGAAGCGGAGATGCCGGCATCTCCGAACCAGAAGATGCCGCTTTTGGCGGGCAGGAAGCCAACGCTATCATTGCCCTCATAGCCGATGACGCCATCCAGTCTCTCACGCGTGTCGGGCGCAAGGACTGCGCCGGTCATGCCAGCCGGACCGAAGATGCGCTCGCGCAGCAACTCGCCGAAATCGCGACCGCTCGCGCGACGGATCAACTCTGCCAGCAGGCGGAAGTTTCCGTTGCTGTAGGAGTAATTCATGCCCGGCGCGAAATGTCCCGATCGTGCCTGCGAGAGCAGGCGCAAGCCATCCTCCTCGGTGAATTCTGCCTCAGGAACCGCTCCTTGCAGCACGGTCAAGGCCCAATAGTCACGCAGGCCGGACTGGTTGTGGCAGAGATCGGCCACCCTCGGCAACGGACCTCGGAAATTCGGCAGAAGCCCCGGCAACAGCGGATCGAGCGCCTCCGGACCGTTGAACATATCCAGCAGCAATGCGCAGGTCATATGTTTCGAGATCGAGCAAATCGGCAGGCGGCTTGCCGTGGTCATCGGCAGGCGGCGCTCCATATCGGCAAATCCCCAGGCGCGGCGGGCGATGACTTCGCCATCTTTAACCACGCCGACAACACCGGCCGGGCCGCGATAGCGATCCGGCAGCACGTTCAGCGCCCGCTCCAGCGTTGCATGATCAATCTTCGTCATGGCTTATCCCTGAAAGCAGAGCCGCGTGCCGGGTGCAGCCATCGCCAGAAACTCCTGGAGGTCCTCAAGCGTCAGTGCGGCACAACCGGCGGTCGGGCCGTAGCCTTCGCTGGCGACATGCAGAAAAATGGCGCTTCCGCCGCCCGGAACGATCGGATCGTCGTTCTGACCCAGCACGACAACGATGTCGTAGAGATCGTCCTTGCGCCACATCTCTTCGTGGCTGGCGGCAAAGGGCAAGCGCACCGGACGATTGTAGTCGGGGTGGTCGGCGGCATCGCACCAGCCGTCCTGCGGATCGATGGTGGCGGTTTCGAATACCGAGATGGGAGCCGTCTTCAGCTTGTCGGCGCGATAGAGCACCCGGCGGATCGGCCAACAGCCGATCGGGCTCACATTATCACCCTCGGTCTTCTCTGCCTGGATGCCGCTCTTGCCCACCGCCGCGCGCCAGACCTTATCGCCGTAGCTCGCCTGCCAGCCTTCGCCGGCGCGTTTCACGATCAGATCCAAGTCCATCTCCTTCAAGCCTCTAACGGAAAATGACAGGCGACCATCCGGCCGTCCCGCTGCTGTGGGGCAGGGTCTTCTACCCGACAAATGTCCTTGGCAAAAGGACAGCGTGTGTGAAAGCGACAGCCCGAAGGCAGATTCATCGGGCTTGGAATTTCGCCCTTCAATATGAGCTTTTCCCGGCCGCGCTGGCGCGGGTCGGCAAGCGGCACCGCCGAGATCAGAAACATCGTATAGGGATGCAGAGGCTTGGCGAAGATTTCCTCCGTCCGTCCGACCTCCACCAGACGGCCGAGGAACATCACGCCCACGCGGTCGGCAAATTGCCGCACGACGCTCAGATCGTGCGTGATGAAGAAATAGGTCAGACCCAACTCTTCCTGAAGGTCGGAGAGCAGGTTCAGCACCTGCGCCTGGATCGAAACGTCGAGCGCCGAAACGGACTCGTCGCACACTACGAAATCCGGACTGTTGGCAAGGGCGCGGGCAATGCCGATGCGCTGGCGCTGCCCGCCGGAAAACTGATGCGGATAGTTGCGCAGATACTGCCGTCGCAGCCCCACCATGTCGAGAAGCTCGGCGCAGCGTTCGCGGATCGCCTCGGCGGAACCATAGCCATGGGTGCGCAGCGGCTCGCTCAGGATTTCCTCGATGCGCATACGCGGGTTGAGAGACGCATAAGGGTCCTGGAATACGATCTGCAGCTTCTTGCGCAGGCTGCGCATGCCGCCCTCGTCGAGCTCGGTCAACTCCTGCCCGCGATAGCGGATCGTGCCCGAGGTCGCCTCGATCAGGCGTAGCATCACCCGGCCGAGCGTACTCTTGCCGCAACCGGATTCGCCGACGAGAGCGAAAGTCTCCCGCTCGTATATGTCGAGAGAGACGCCGTCGACGGCACGCACCGAACGGGAGCCGCTACCGAAGAATCCACCACCCACCGGATAGTGCTTATTGAGATCACGAGCTGAAAGTACAATGTCGTTCACGTTGACGCTCCTTGCCCGCTCGTTTCCTGTTCTGCGTGCAGCCAACAGCGCGCGACATGCCCCTGCTTCACGCCTTCAAGCACAGGCGGCTGCTGACAGATCGCCATGGTGTCGCCGCAGCGCGGGCCGAAACGACAGCCTGGCGGCAATTTGGCGAGGTTGGGCACCATGCCCGGAATGCTGGGCATCCGTTTGGTGATCCGCGCGGCACCTGCCCTGGGGATGGAGGCCAGAAGCCCGCGCGTGTAGGGATGAGAGGGACGCTCGAACAGATCGAAGACATCGGCCTGTTCGACGATCTGCCCGGCATACATGACATTCACCTCGTCGCACATTTCGGCGATGATGCCGAGGTCGTGCGTGATCATGATGATCGCCGTGCCGACCCGGTCGCGCAGATCCAGCATCAGCTTCAGGATCTGCGACTGCGTCGTCACATCGAGAGCCGTCGTCGGCTCGTCGGCGATCAGCAGCTTCGGCTCGCAGATCAGCCCCATGGCGATCATGGCACGCTGGCGAAGCCCTCCCGAAAGCTCGTGAGGATAGGCATCCAGCCGCGCCTTCGGCTCGGGAATACCCACCAGCTCGAACATCTCCAGAACTCGGTCGCGGATCTCTCTGCGCTTGAGCCCGTGATGGATCGCCAGCGGCTCGCCCACCTGATCCCAGATCTTGCGAACCGGATTGAGCGACGTCATCGGCTCCTGAAACACCATTGAGATTTCGCTGCCCCGGAGACGGCGCATTCCGTCCGGCGTCAGCGTCGCAAGATCGGTGCCGTCGAGCTTGATGCTCTTTGCGCTGACATGTCCTTGCGGCTTGGGCACCAGCCCCATCAGGGAGAGCGCGGTCATGCTCTTGCCGGAACCGGATTCGCCCACGAGCCCAACGATGCGTCCCCGCCCCACATCGAAGGAGATATCGTCGAGCACGCGGACATTGCCGCGGTCGCCACGGAATTCGGTGCGCAGTTCACGCACGCTGAGCACAGTATCGGATGCGGATGCCATCGGTTCAGTCCTTCATGGAGGGATCGAGCGCGTCGCGCAGCCCGTCGCCGATAAAGTTGAAGGCAAGCACGGTCAGCAGGATCGCCACCCCGGGCGAGATCGCCACGAGCGGCGCCTGAAACAGATATTCCTTGCCCTTGGCGACCAGCAGACCCCAGCTTGCCTCCGGCGGCTGCACGCCGACGCCCAGAAAGCTGAGGCTCGATTCCCACATGATCGCTTCCGGGATCGACAGGGAAAACAGCACGATCAGGGTCGGAATCACGTTCGGAAAGATATGACGGAACATAATGGTCGCACGGCCGGTGCCGCCCGCCCGCGCCGCTTCGATAAATTCCTTCTGCTTCAGGGCCAGCGTCTGCGCACGCACGACGCGCGCCACTCCGGCCCAGCCCACCAGCGCCAGGGCGAGGAAGATGTTGAGCAGATTGGCGCCGAGCGTATACATCACCACCATCGCCAGCAGCAGCGAGGGAAAGGCGATCATCATATCGGCAAGCCGCATCACCACGAAATCCGTGCGATTGCCGAAATAGCCGCTGAGGATGCCGAGTACCGTGCCGATGATCAGCGAGATCAAGCTTGGCACGATACCGACCACAAGCGAAATGCGCGCGCCATAGAGAATGCGTGTCAGCACATCCCGGCCGAAATTGTCGGTTCCGAGCCAATAGGTCGTGGAAGAGGGCAACAATTGCTCGTTCAGCGCCACGCGATAGGGATCGTGAGGGCTGATCCATGGTGCGAAGATTGTCAGCAGAACCAGCAGCAGGACGAAGGCTAGTCCGGCCATGGCCATGCGGTTCTTGCGGAAGGCGCGCAGGCTGTCGCCAAGGAAGCTTGCTTCCTCGATGGTTTCGGGAGCGTTCTCCCCAGTGATGACTTCGGCAGGGAGGCTCATCAGGCGTCCTTCTTCATCTCGGAGCGAATACGGGGATCCAGGACGGAATAGAGAATGTCGGCGATCAGATTTCCAAGGATCACCAACGCGGTCGCAAACAGCACCGAACCCTGCAGCAACGGCATATCGCGCGACTGGATTGCGTTGACGGAGATACGGCCCACACCGGGGATGCCGAAGATCGCTTCGGTGATGACAGCGCCCGACAACAGCGTCGCCACCTGAATTGCCATGATCGTCACCACGGGGATCAGTGCATTCTTCAGCGCGTGGCGCGAGATGACGCGGAGCTCGCGCAGACCCTTGGCGCGGGCTGTGCGGATATAGTCATGGCGCATGACTTCGAGAAGACTCGAGCGCGTAAGACGGGCGATGACGCCAGCCGAACTCCAGCCGAGCACGATGGCTGGCAGGATCAGATATTTCCAGCCATAGAAGCCGGAAACGGGCAGCCATTTCAGCTTCAGGGCAAAGATATACTGCAGAAGCAGCGCCGACCAGAAGATCGGCATCGAGACGCCAAGGAGCGAAAACCCCATGAAGAAATGATCGAGCAGACTGTCGCGCCGTACTGCAGAGAGAATGCCCGCCGGAATGCCGATGATCCACGAGACGACGGCAGCACAGGCCGCCAGCAACAAGGTGGCGGGAAATGCGGTGAGGATCAGGGTCGTCACGCTGCGATTGAGCTTGATCGACGTGCCGAGATCGCCATGCAGCGCATCCCAGAGAAAGCGCAGGTAGCGCGTGAGCAGCGGATCGTCGAGATGCATCTGCGCACGTATCCGCGCGATGACATCGGCACTGGCGTGTTCCTTCATCATCAGTGCCACCGGATCGCCCGGCACCACGTTCAACATGACGAACAGAATAGCGGTGATCCCGATGAGCACCGGAATCGAAACGAGAATGCGTCGGATCGCAAACATCAGCATCGGCGAAGAGTTCTTTCAGCGGCGCCCGCGCGAAAGGGCGAATGGACGGTAGCAGGGGACGCGAGCGCAACCGCACGCGCCCCACCGCATAATTCCCGAGCCCGAAGTGCTTTCAGACGTGGAATTATGCGGCCGGCATGACGTGTATGGCCTGGCCTTATTCGACCTCGACCTTGTAGTAGCTCATGTCGCTCCAACCGTTCCACGGAACGACGAAGTTCTTCACGCGCTTCTGCACGACGAAGCTGTGATCCAGGCTGAAGAGCGGCACCCAGGCCGCATCCTTGCCGACGATTTGCGCAGTCAGATCCTGATAGAGCTTGCAGCGGGCAGCCGGGTCCGTCAGGCTACGCGCCTTTTCGACAGACGCGAATACTTCGGGATCGTTGTTGTTGTAGGCGCGGACCTTGCTGCCGCTCTCCGAGAAGAACGTGTAGAAGAAGTTGTCCGGATCGTTGAAATCGGCCGACCAGACCTGGGTATAGGCGTCCGAATCGCCCACCTTGCGGGCGGCAAGCCAGGCGGCCTCGTCTGTGGTGACGATGTTGGCCTTGAATCCGGCTTCTGCCACTTGCGCCTGAATGATCTGGTTCATGTCTGACCATTTGGGCGACCAGCTCGACACCTGCTGCAGGTTGATGTCGACGCCGTTCGGATAACCGGCCTCGGCAAGCAGCTCCTTCGCCTTTGCTGGGTTGTACTCAATCGGGGCGGCGGCCGCATAACAGGTCAACCCGCGCGGCATGACGCCGTCTTCGAGCTTGCCCTTGCCGTAGAAGTTCTTGTCGAGGATGGCCTGACGGTCGATCGACATCTGGAAAGCGCGGCGCACGCGCGGATCGTCGAACGGCTTCTTCTTCTGGTTGATATTGTAGTAATAGAGCCCAACGCGCGGGCCTGAGCGGATGAGGGACTTCCACTGGTCGCTTCCGTAGAAATAAGGCGTCTGCGTCGGAGCGTAGTCGAGATCGAACACATCGATTTCATCGGACTCGAACAGCATCCGAAGCGTCTCGGAATCGGAAACGACGCGGATGAGCAGTTTGTCGAGCTTCGGCCGGCCGCGGAAGTAGTTGTCGTTGGCTTCGAGCGTCTGGCTGTCGTTCAGCGTATAGTCGCGCAGAATGAACGGGCCGGTGCCATTGGTGGTTTCCGGCGTCAGACCGAACTTGTCGCCAGCAGCCTCGGTGAAGGCGCGGTTGTAAATCGAAGCCTGCGGACTTGCGAGCAGTGCGAGGAAGGCAGCATAGGGCTGGCTGAGCTGGATCTGGACAGTGTACTTGTCCACCGCTTTCAGGCCGGAAACGCTGTTGGCCTTGCCGTCGAGCCGGTCCTTCGAACCAGCGACGAAGGTGAGGATATCGGTTCCGAGCGCCTTGGTTGCCGGATTGAGCATCCGGTCGAAGGTATAGACCACATCATCGGCGGTCAGTTCGGCGCCGTTGTGAAACTTCACACCCTGTCGCAGATGGAAAGTGTATGTGAGACCATCGCTGGAAACGTCCCATTTCTCGGCAAGGCCAGGCACCAAGGCGGACTCGCCGGGCTTGGTGGTTTCAGCTTCGATCAGGCGATCGAAGATGTTGAGCGGAAGCGTATAATCATCCGACGTCATCTGGCCGTCGGCGGTCTTCGGGTCTTCCGTGTAGGAGACGCGCAGCATGTTCTCGGCAAGAACCGGCGAGACCAGGGTAAGGCCGACCAGGCTGGTCGCCAGCAACAACTTCATTTTGTTATTCACATTTCACCTCTTGGCGGTTTTTCGGTTTCCCGGTAGCGACCGCTCTTACGGCCCCTACACCAGCGACTTGTTTTCAGTCTCGCGGGGCCTGTCGCACAATCCCGCGATTAATACTACCATTTAGCGGCTGGGATTTTCGCCCGCCAGCCATGATCCGGCCTGTTCCAGTTCCAGGGCATCGGCAATGTTCGTCCTGCGGCGAATGACACGGAACTGTCCGCCATCGACCAGGACTTCGGCAACGAGATCGCGTGAATTATAGGTCGACGACATTGCGGCGCCGTAGGCCCCAGCATTGTCGAAAACAACGAGATCGCCGGCGACGATTGTGCCCAATCCCTGATATTTTCCGAAATCGTCCGAGCTTTCGCAGATCGGACCGACGATCCGGCAGGCATCGTCCCTTTCGACCGCGCGTGGTGCCTCAACGGTCAGCACAGGATGCGTCGCACCATAGAGAGCTGGACGCATCAGATCATTCATCGCCGCGTCGATCACGGCGATCGGTATGCCGGCGCTCTCCTTCAGGTAGAGGACTTCGCTGACGAGGATGCCTGTGCGCCCCGCCAGCCAGCGGCCCGGCTCCACATTCAGCGCGCAACCAAGATCGCCGACAGTTTCTGCGATGATCGAGGCATATTCCACAAGATCGGGGCCGGCATGGGCGTCATCGCCGATCCCCAATCCCCCGCCCAGATCCAATCTCTCGACGGAAAGCCCTGCCGCCCTTAGCCGCCGCACCAGATCGGCAAGCGCCGCCCAGGCGTCGCGGAAGGGAGAAAGGTCGAGAATCTGCGAGCCGATATGCACGGCAAGGCCAACCATGTTCAGCTCGGGGCGCATAGAGGCTTCCGCGTAAATGGCCGGAACCTCGCCAATGGCAATGCCGAACTTGCTGTCCTTTTTCGCGGTCGTAATCTTGGCGTGGGTGCGCGCATCTACGTCCGGATTGACGCGCAGGGCAACCGGCGCGCGGATACCCGTTTCGCGAGCGACCTCCGCCACGATTTCCAGCTCGGCAGGGCTCTCGACATTGAGCTGGTGCAATCCTGCTTCCAGGGCGGCGCGGATTTCGGCTCGTGTCTTGCCGACACCGGAAAAGATGATGCGCTCCGGCGGCGTTCCGGCGGCAAGCGCGCGCGCCATCTCCCCGCCCGAAACGATATCCATGCCGGCCCCAAGACGCGCAAGCTCCGCCAGCACGTTGATGTTGCTACTGGCCTTGACGGCGAAGCAGATGGAGACATCAGACGCCGCGATTGCCGATTTCAAAATCGCGTAATTCTGCCGCAACGCGCCTGCGGAATAACAATAGAAGGGCGTGCCAATGGCATCGGCGATGCGATCGAGCGACACGTCTTCTGCGTGCAGCCGGCCATCGCTTCTGCGAGCGAGCCAACGGCTCGGAGTTTCGGCTTTGTTTGTTTGGGAAGGGGCAATCGTATCGGTCATGATGTGCATTCAATGTTGCGGTCGCGCGAAGATTCCAGATTGTTACATGATTATGAAATGCTTCTTCTGCCATTTTTATTCATTTTTGATATAAGCAATTGGGGGAGGATTTGATTTGAAACTCAATCAGCGACAGATCGACGTATTCAATGCTGTCATGGTCAACAAAAGCGTCACGGCCGCCGCGGTGCGGCTGGGGAGCTCGCAACCGACGCTCAGCCGCGAGATTCGCGAGATCGAGCAGCGTCTCGGTTTCGAGCTTTTCCAGCGCTTCGGCAAGCGACTGACCCCGACCGAGCAGGCGGTACTTCTGCATGAGGTGGTGCTGCGCTCCTTCGTCGGGATGGACGAGATCAACCGCGCGGCAACCGCCATCCGCACCCGCAGCGCCGCCAATTTCCGCATCGCCACTATCCCCGCTTATGCAGAATCAATCATCCCGCGGGCAATTCAGTGTCTGCTGCGGGCGCGTCCGCCCATGCATTTCTCGATTCATTCGCATGAGGAGCCGTCGCTGCGTCACGAAATGACGACCCAGGTCTTCGATCTCGGTTTGACGGAAAGCCTCACCGAACGCGAGGGAACGGCCAGCGAAACCATCGCTGCGGGCGATATGGTTTGCGTCTTGCCTCAGGGACACCGTCTGGCTGGCCAAAGAGAACTGACGCCGATGGATTTTACCGGCCAGCCCTTCATCTATTTCGGCCAAAACGATCCCTATCGTCACAAGCTCGACCAAGTGTTTCAGTCGGCGGGCGTCACCCGCGATTATGCCGCAGAAACGACGACGGCAACGAGCGTCTGCGCCATGGTGGCGGTCGGCGTCGGTATTTCGGTGATCAATCCGTTGACTGCGGCAAGCCATACGGGCCGCAACGTGGTGTTTCGGCGGCTCTCGGTCTCTGTGCCTTATCTTCTCTCGGTCTGGCGGCCTGCTCGCAGCACGCGTACGGCTCAAGCCAAGAAATTCGTCACGGCGCTGCGCGATGTCGCGGCCGATATGTCGGCCAGTCTTCAGCAATCCCTGGATGCATAGGATCGGGCGGCCCAAATAGAAAAGGGCCGGAGCGAAAGCCCCGACCCTTGTCCGGCTTATGATTGCGCCGCAACTTAGTTGTTGAGGGCACCGCCGACGATAGCACCAAGCGCGAAGGCCGCCGCAGGATACCACATGCCGTCGCCATGACGACGATAGCCGGGCCGCCGATCGCGATAGCCGCGATAGCCATGATAGTAACCGGGCCGATCGGCGCCACGATGAGGCCCCCATCCAGGTCTGCCAGCTCCGCGCGGCGGCGGTACGTCCCGGCGATAATCGCCGTGGCGGTCGTGATGACGGCGAGGCCATTCCTGTGCATTGGCAAGCGGTGCCGCAAGCGTTGCAGCGGCAACGATGGCAATGAAAATCTTCTTCATCAGAGGCTTCCTCATTATTAACAAGTGAACCTTAGTAACCATAAGGTGAATGAAAGGTAAAATTTCCCTCCCAGATATGGGGTTGCCTGCAGGCTATAAGGTAGAATGCACCCAGCCCACCGCGCGCCGCTTGAACGGCCACAACGCAACTCAGTCCGGCGAATTCCGCGATCAGGGGCCTACTGGCCCGGGTCAGTCGTTTCGAGCAACTGCCGGATCTCTAGCCGCCAGAAGCCTCGCCATGGCGCTCAACAGATCGGTCTGCGAGATCAGCCCGAGCACCCGCCGATCGGTATCCACGACGATGACGGCGTGCGTACGCCCATCGGTCAGAACAGGCAGGAGCGACAGAGCAGGATCGGCCGCATCGGCAGTCTCAGGCTTTGACAGCGCCCGCTCGATGCTGCCGATGCCTTCCGACAGCTCACGCAGGCCGATCGTCCCGATCAGCCGCCCTTCCCGATCTTTGACCGGCAGCGTGCGGATATTGTGCTTCAACAGAAGATATCGGGCATGATCCGGCTCTGCATTCTCAGCGATAGCGATCACATCGCGCGACATGATGTCGGCGCAACTGATATCACCGTGTGACCGCACAGCCGCCTGCAGCTCAACCTGATGCAAAAGCCTGCTAAGGTCCGCGCGGTCGATATCGAAAGTCTCGTCAAATGCTTCCAAGGCGGAATCGACGTCTTCTTCGCGAAAGCCCACGCGCAAAGCCGGTGGCAGATCACGTGTCTGATGAGTATTTTCCACGGGCCTCGCCACGACATGCGGATAGTTGCGCTTCGAAAGCTTGTGGAACACCAGCCCGAGACCAACGAGAAGACAGGAGTTCAAGGCAACCGGCACGAAGGGAAACAGGAAGCCCCAACCCGCAACAACCGGACCGCCGAGAACCGCCGTCAGCGCCGCCGCGCCACCCGGCGGATGAAGACACCGCGTGAGCGACATTGCGGCGATCGCCAGCGAGACGCCAACCCCGATGGCAATCACCGGGTCATGAATGAGATAGGCTGCGACGATACCCATCATGGCGGAGATCGTATTCCCGCCGATGATCGACCAGGGCTGGGCAAGCGGACTTGCCGGAACGGCGAAAAGCAGCACGGCGGACGCACCCATCGGTGCGACGATGAGCGGAAGATGCGGCCCCTGCCCGAAAAAATAGCCGCTGATGACGCCGGTAAGGCCGATGCCGATCAGCGCGCCGAGACACGCCATCAACCGTTCGCGGAGCGTCGCACCGGCGAGGATCGGGGAAAACAGGCGAAACCGGCTGGTTCTCGCCTTCTGGGGGCCTGGACGCTGCATGATGAAACCAGTCTTGAAGAGATATGGCGGGAATGAATGACGAAACTCGGCTAATGCGCCACCCGTCGGGCGACGCTGGCCTTGGCGGTGACGAGAACTTCGCGAAACGCATCAAATGCGTTCGGACGGTCCCGTCGGCGAGAAATGAGCATGGTGTCGACGGTGGCCAGCTGATACGTCTGCGAAATCATCGGCCAGTGCATCAGATCGAGGACCGACTTCGGCATGACGCCCGCGGCATTGCCGGCGGCCACACTCGCCAGAATGGCGTGATAGGAGCCGAGTTCGGCCGTCTTCAGCACGCTCGATTTGCCTGCCCAGCTTTCGGCAATCCTGCGGTAGGTACAACCGGGTTCCAAGGCGGCAATCGCCTCGATCCTCAGATCTGCGGCCGAACGGATCTGAGGATGGCCGAATGGCAGGACAAGCAGCAGATCTTCCACAAATATCGGCTCGATTTCGAGTTGCTCGAGTTCGGCTTCGAAGCCTTCGTCTTCACCCAGCATCGCGCCAGGTGGCCGGGCGATCAGCGCGCAGTCCAGTACACCGCCCAGAACATCCCTGGTCAGATCCCGGGAGGCGCCGAGAGTGAGCTGAAGCGACACATCCGGCCACATCTGTTTGAACTGGTTGAGCGCTGCCGGCAGCCGGCTTGCCGCCGTACTTTCCATTGTTCCCAAACGCAGAACACCCGATGGGCGCAGAGACCTGACCGCTTGACGCGCCTCAAGTGCAAGCGCTGCAAGCTGATTGGCATAGGTCAGAAACGTCTCGCCCTCCTGCGTCAACGTCATCTTCTTGCCATCACGGCTGAAGAGCGGGACGCCGAGGTTTTCCTCCAGCAGCTGAATTCGCGTCGTCACATTCGACGGTACGCGGCCAAGCACCTTCGCAGCCTTTGTCACACTACGGTCACTCGCGACTGCAAGGAAGATTTCGATCGATGAAAGGTCCAACGGAAAAGTCTCGAATTGCGAATTATATTGACATATCGTTCCCTATATAAAAATCATTATCGTAGCTCAAGCCTATTTCGGCGTGGCGGCAGGAGCGGCCTCGATGTCGCAATAACCCGCGCGCACCATCATCTCTTTCCTCGAAAAGACGTGAGGGCACTGGCCGTCGCTGGGCGCGCCCAACCCTCCACGAAACCTCCACGGATCATCGATAGGATTGCAACACGCTAGGTGTCTTATCGACATCAGCGCTTCGTCCCGCGGTGTGCCCGACGAGCGTACACATGCGAGACCGCAGGAGCGGCGAGTGACGCTCCTTGCCGGACATTCAACGGGATACTTCGATGCCGATAAAAAGCATAGCCCAACGCCCTGCGGCTCGACCGCTGCCGTCGTTGTTTTGCCAATACAGGTCCGAAGCTATCCAATTCGAGCCGAAAAGGACGCCCGAATGTTCAGATTTCTGATGCTGGCGCTACTGGCCGTGATGCTGTTGACCGCGCTCCTGTTGCTGGGCGCGACGGCGGCGCTGACCGGAGGCTGGATTCGACTGGCAGTTCCCGCGACCATCCTTGCCGCGACCGTGGTCGCGGTGGGATTCGCGCTAGGCGAACACCCTTGAGAGAGACGCACGCCACAAGACGAGCAGACGCCGTTCCGAACGGCGGCGTCTGCTCACGGGTGCAATGACAAGCGTATTTCGAAAGGGCCGGATGGATCTTGCTCCTTCAAAGCCTCTTGCCACCGAACGAATTTGCAGCCACTCTACAACCACCGGCAATCATCAAGAAAGCTGTTCACCTTCATCGATCCTGTGCAGAATCTCCACGAAATCCACACAGAAAGAGGCTATGCGTTCAGCCGCAGGAGGTCGCCATGTGGTTTCGGGCCTCGCTGGAGCATGACGATTTGTAAGGACTATTATCATATTGTCTCCAGAGCAATCACGGCTTTTGGAGCGGGCGAGCTGATCTCCGGGCCAAAACGCGGGGCTTGTGGCGCTCCGCGCATGAAGGTAAGCGATCTTCGATGATCGAGAGGGACGTCGCCTAGCATGAAACGCCAGTCCAGGACCCAAAAGGCATTCCTTGCGATCGCGCTGACGATGGCGTCGATCCTGTTCGCCTACCCAGCCGCAGCGGGATATGTGCCGACCAACGTCGTGCTTCGCTCGGGACCGAGCGCGCAGGTTCCGGCCGTGGGGATGGTGTTGGCCGGTTCCCGCGTTCATGTTTACGGATGCGAAAAAGGATACAAGTGGTGTGACGTCAGGGTCGCGGGCCGGCGGGGCTGGATGTCGGCTCACTATGTCAGCATCGCCTATCGTGACTCGATGGTACTGCTGCCGACCTACGTCCAGATGACGCAGAAGCCGGATATCGCTGTTGTCCCCTTCAACATCGATAGCTATTGGTCGAACAATTACTCAGATTTCTATTTCTATGACGAAATCGGCACTTGGCGTAAGGTCGACTGGGGTCGCGATGAATAACGTCGGAAACTTAAGCCGCTTTCTGCCTTGCCCTTCCGGGCAAGGTCGCAGCCGTTGAACGCATGGAGCCAACAGTGGTGCGAAGACAACAACGTACCCATGTTCGCGCCGACGGCTGCGAGATGGATTGCCCAGTGATGACGCTATGACGAATAAAGCAAATAGTATCGAGTACCGCTCGCGCGAAATGGGTCACATGAATAACACTGCCTGTTCGATCATCCGACGGACGCCCCGAAGGATGCTCCTGTCGGTGGCATGTCTGACCCTTGCTCTGTCAGGCTGCCAATCAACGGATCTCGCACAAGGGGTCACGGCTCCGCCTTTGCCCAAGGCTTACGATGTCGCGCCTTATCGGACCGCAACGGCAAAGGCGAACACCTTGGCATGGTGGGACGGCTTCCATGACCGAACGCTGTCGTCGCTTGTGTCGCGCGCCGAGAACATGAACCTGACGGTCGCCATTGCGCATCAGAGCCTTACGGCCGCCAGGGCGCTCGCCAATTCCGCAACGGCAGGCTATCAGCTGGATACGTCCATGTCCGGGATGGCCAATGCCGCGACGGGCTCGCGGATCAAGGACGATTTCACGCGCCGGCCCGTCCAGCTCAATCTGGATGCCAGCTGGGAAATCCCTCTTTTCGGCCAGGACAAGCAGGCGCAGAAGATGTCCGATCTCACCGTCGCGATGGCGAGCGAAGATGTTGCCGCAGCCAAGGTGGCAGTCACGACCGAGATCGCCAGCAATTATGTGCATCTGCGCGCACTTCAGAAACGTCGGTTCGACACCGCAGAGCTGATCGGCCTACTGGAGAACAACGCCAAGATTGCCGGCGTGAAGGAGCAGGCAGGGCTCGCGACCTCGGTCGAAAACGAACCCATGAGGGCAGGCCTGGACACTGCGAAATCGACTTTGCTGCTGCTCGACAGCGAGATCGCCAATACACGCCAGCAGATCGCCACGCTCTTGGGAACCTCCACTCCCGATCCCGCATTGATGAGATACGAACCGCAGCCGGTGGCAGCGGCCGGCATGGCCGAGGGACGCCCGGCCGATCTGTTGCGAGCGCGCCCCGACGTGCTGCGCGCCGAATATGCAGTCGGGCAGGCCGCCGCGCAGGTTGGCCTTGCCAAGGCCGATCTCTATCCGAAACTGCGGCTGAATGGCACGATCGGGATCGGAACCCCTGTATCCAACTCTATTCTGGGAGCATTCGCGGGGCCGTCCATCCAATTGCCCATTTTCGACTACGGTCGGCGCAAGGATGTTGTCGCAGCTCGCGAAGCCGAGTTCCAGCAGTCCATCCTCGTCTACAGGCAAGCGGTGCTCTCCGCCTATGAGGAGGCCTCACGGGCGTTGCACGAGCTCAATGCGGCCCGGGCGCGAACGGCTCTTTTACGCTCGCGGCTGCAGCGCGTATCGAAACTGAAGACCAGCACCGACATTCTCGTGCGGGAGGGGCTTGCCGAGAAATCGAAGTCTATTGCCGGCGCGATCGATCTTCTCGATCTGCGCGCGGCGCTGACCGAGAGTATCGAAAACGAGGCTCGAGCCACGATCGCCTTTTACAAAGCGACACGCGGCATGCAACCAGCTACCCCCGGTGACGATGCGAAGCGTCCTGCCAAGATGGAAGGACGCAAATAACCATGGCAGTGGCGATCGCACGTAAGACGCTCCTTTACGAATGGCGGCGATTTCTGCCGGCCGTCGCGGCGGTCGCGTTTTCCGGCCTGCTGATGACGGCGCAGGGCGCGCTGCTGCTCGGCATCGTCAGTGCGAATTCGCTCTACGTCACCCAGTCGGACGCCGACTATTGGCTCGGCTTTCCCGGCACTCAAAGTGTCGAGCTGGGGCGTACCGTACCCGCCAGCGTGCTGACGAACCTCTATGCGGAGCCTGCCATATCCCATATCGAGCCATTTCTTTTGGGCTCAGGGGATTGGCGCGGCATTCACGGCGGCGGCGGTGTCAGCGTTACGGTCGTCGGCATCGACGTGCAGTCCGATAGCATCGGGCTGGCACGGGTCGTGCCGGCCAAACTGCGCAATCGCCTTCGCGAGCCGGCGGCGGTCGTGGTCGACACGGCCGACAGCGACAAGCTTTCGATCGGACCGGGCGGTCTCGCCGAGGTGAGTGGCCGCACGGTGCATGTCGTCGGCTTTATCGATGGCCTGCGCGGTCTCGGCGGCGTCAACGTCGTCGGCTCGCTTGATACTGCACGCATCCTCGATCAGTCCTTGCCGGCCGATGGTGGCGCGACCTATTTCCTGTTCAATGTCGCCAAGGAAAACCAACAGTCACGCGTTCTGAGCCACCTCAATCAACGCGCCCCGATCGAGCGTTTCGAAATCTGGCCCGCGAAAAAGCTCGCGGATATGTCGACCAGCTATATGCTCTTCGATTCCGGTGCCGGCATCGCTTTCGTCTTCGCAACGCTGATTGCCGCCACCATCGGCGCACTCATTACCAGCCAGACCCTGATGGCCGCCGTTGCGGGCACGATCCCGCAATATGCCACGCTTCGCGCGCTGGGCGTGCCCTTCAGCGGACTGCGGAAAATCGTGATAGAACAAGCCGCCTGGGTCGGGTTCTCGGGACTGATCATCAATGGCGTGCTGAGCGTCGCCATTGGTTTTATCGCGATGATCTATAAGGTGCCGTTCGAACTTGACAGCGCCGTCATCGCATCGGCATCGCTCGTCGTGCTCGTGGTTGCTATCTTGGCCTGCCTTCTGGCGGTACACCGGTTGCGCCAGGCCGATCCCGCGACCTTGTTGAGGTGATGTGATGCGACCCGCCATATCAGCCTCGAACCTTTATAAGTCATTCACCGTGCAGGGCATGCGAACGAACGCGCTCGTCGATATGTCCGTCGATATCTACAGCGGTGAATTCACTGTGCTCAGCGGTCCTTCCGGATGCGGAAAGAGCACGCTTCTGGCGACACTCGGCGGCATGACGGAACCGGATAGCGGCAGCATCCGGGCCGGCGACACGGTGCTCTCTTCCTCGACCGACAATGAGCGGGATGCCTTTCGCCTGCATAATTGCGGCTTCATCTTCCAGGGCTTCAATCTCTTTCCCGCCCTCACCGCTCTCGAGCAGGTGCAAGTGCCGCTCGATTATCTGAAGGTGCCGGAAGAAGAGGCCCGCCTCAAAGCACGCGATGCGCTTGAGCGCGTCGGACTGCTCGAGCGTCAGCATTTGCGGCCGTCACATCTATCCGGTGGCGAAAAGCAGCGTGTTGCGATAGCAAGGGCAATCGTCAAGGATCCGGCCATCCTGTTTGCCGACGAGCCGACGAGCGCTCTGGATAGTACCAATGGACTGAGGATCGTCGAGATCCTGCAAGAGACGGCGAGGCAATTGGGAACGGCTGTTCTGTGCGTTTCCCACGATACCCGTCTCTTTTCGAAGGCAGACCGCGTCCTCAAGATGGAGGACGGACGGCTGCTGTCTGACCAGCGACTCGTTTCCGGGCGCGGCATCGATACACGAGAGGACTGGCATGGATAAGTTCAAGCGTTCCCACCGCGTTTTCGCGACCGCAATATTGGGCACATCCGTGACCCTAGGTGTCCTTTGGATGACCGTCGGCATGCCAAGAGCCGGCGAAAGTGCCGAGGCTGCCGAGGCTGCATCGCCGGCAATTGCGGCAGCGGCACGCGGAACAGTCGATGTCGAAGGCGGTCTCTATCGCATAACCGCGGTGCGCGACGGCGTTGTCGCCTCTGTCGAAGCGGCCGAAGGCGCCTATGTCCGCAAGGGAGATGTTCTCGCCGTGCTCGACAGCCAGCAGGAAGAGGCCTCGGTGCGTATCGCCGAATCGGAGCTTTCCCAGGCGGAAGACCGCTACAAGCTTCTTCAACTCAAAACGAAGAATCTCGGGAAAACGCTTGAGAGGATGCAGCGCGCCGCAGCCGGCAAGGCCGTTTCCGATCAGGCGCTGAGCGATGCGCGGGACGCTTACGAAACGCAGACGATCGAAACCAATTCCGCCTCATCGGCTTTATCGGTTGCGCGCGAGCGGCTCGAAATCGCCAAGCGGGAGGTCAACGTGCGGTCGATGAAGGCGCCTGCGGACGGTGTCATCGTCCGCCAGGCGGTCAAGGCCGGAGAAGCTGTTTCCGTTCAGGCAATGACTGAGATGTTCGTCCTGCTGCCGGACGGACCGAAGATCGTGCGCGCAGACATTCCAGAAGAGTATCTTGGTTCCGTCGGCCCGGGTATGTCCGTCGAAATTGCCGCTGAAGGGCGGACAACCCAGTCGATTTCGGGCAAGATCACGCGAATTTCCAAGGTGCTGTCGCGTCCGAAATCAGCGGAGAATTCCGGCGAGCGAAGCGATGTGAGAGCGGCGAACTGCATCATCACCATCGCCCGCGACGCGCCGCTTGCAATCGGCCAACGCGTCGTTGTCCGCGTGCTTAAATAAAAATCCCATAGGACAAGCAAAGCTCGTCCGCTAACGGGTTCATGAGCGCCTCTGTTCCAGGAGAGGCGCTCCGGAGCGTCTTTAACAAGCAACACACCGGCTCCCGATCTTTACATGGACCCCGGCGCATCCGCTTGTCCGGCCGTTCCCCTCGCCCGCCTGTTCTCCAATTGCTGATCGCTTGCCGCCCTGAATGAGGGGCGATCATATTCGCTCGTCAGTGGCGCAAACCCGGCTGTTAATAGGGCCTGGCGGCACCGAGACGTCTTGGATTCTTCATCTCATTCTATGAGGCTTTTCCATCTCCGATATCCCATTCATCTCTCACCCCTAGGCACAAACTTAGCCGGCTGGATTTCATCGCCGATTCCTTCTTGACAAGGCTACGCTTCCTAATAATGTAAATAGTATGAATAATAGCATTAATAAAAAAAGATCGGTCACATCGAGGCTTCCCTCGCCGACATCCGTTGGCTTTCAGAACCTCAACAGCAGCATGCATGCCGCAGCCGTGGAGCAGATCGGAAGCTGGATCCTGCAGGGTCGTTTGCTCCCCGGCGAGCTGCTTCCGAATGCCGATGATTCCAGGGATACGCTCGGGATCAGCCGATCCGTGCTGCGCGAGGCAATCAAGGTTCTGGCGGGCAAAGGGCTTGTCGAATCCCGGCCGAAGACCGGCACGCGCGTCCGTCCGCGATCGGATTGGAATTTCCTCGACCCGGATGTGCTGTCCTGGCGCTATTCCGGCGCGGTGAACCACGAAGACGTCAAGGCATTGTTCGAATTGCGGCGCGCGATCGAGCCGATGTCAGCGGCATTGGCAGCACAACGTGCAACGCCCGCACAGCTCGCTGAACTCAACAATGCGCTTGCCGAAATGGAAGCCTTCGGCGACGACGGCGAACGTTTTGCCGAACCCGATCTGATCTTCCACCAGACGATCCTGCGGATGACCGGTAACGAGCTGATTGGCTCGCTCGCCGCCCTCATCCAAACCGCCCTGGTGATGAGCTTTCGCCTTTCCAACGACAATCCGACGGGACAGCGTCCGTCGCTACCGTTGCATCGCAAGGTTGCCGAAAGGATCGCGGCGGGGGATGGACAGGGCGCTCAACAGGCGCTGCTGGTTCTCCTCGATCACGCAGAAGACGATGTCAGGCGCGCCGTCGAAAATCGCAATCAACGCCGCAAATCACAGGAGCCGAAGTCATGAGCCAACCCAAGCGCAGGTTGCGCTCTTCCGCGTGGTTTGGCGGGGACGGGAAAAACGCCTTCATGCATCGCAGCTGGATGAAGAACCAGGGCCTGCCCGACCACGTTTTCGACGGCCGCCCTGTTATCGGCATCTGCAATACATGGTCGGAGCTGACCCCCTGCAACGCCCATCTTCGCGGCATAGCGGAACATGTGAAGCGCGGTGTTTACGAGGCCGGCGGCTTTCCTTTGGAGTTCCCCGTGATGTCGCTCGGCGAAAGCAATATGCGCCCGACGGCAATGCTCTTTCGCAACCTGGCCAGCATGGATGTGGAGGAATCGATCCGCAGCAACCCGATCGACGGCGTCATCCTTCTTGCCGGCTGCGACAAGACCACGCCCGCGCTCCTGATGGGAGCCGCCTCGGCCAACCTGCCGTCGATCGTCGTATCCGGCGGGCCGATGCTGAATGGTAAATTCCGCGGGCAGGATATCGGTTCCGGTACGCATGTTTGGAAGTTCGCGGAGGATGTCAAAGCCGGTCGGATGGCGGTCAGCGACTTCCTGTCCGCGGAACAGGGCCAGAGCCGCTCCGCCGGCAGCTGCATGACGATGGGCACAGCTTCCACCATGGCCAGCATGGTCGAAGCGCTCGGGATCGGCATGCCAGACAATGCCGCCATCCCGGCCGTCGATGCGCGCCGTGGCGTTCTCGCCCACATGGCCGGCCGGCGTATCGTCGAACTGGTCAATCAGGACATCAAGGTCTCCGACATTCTCACGAAGACAGCTTTCGAAAACGCGATCCGCGTCAATGGCGCAATCGGCGGCTCCACCAACGCGGTGCTTCATCTGATCGCCATTGCTCGACGCGTCGGCGTCGAGCTTAGTCTCGACGATTGGGATAGGCTCGGACGCGGCGTTCCAACGATCGTCGATCTGATGCCCTCGGGCCGTTTTCTGATGGAGGATTTCTATTACGCAGGCGGTCTTACGACCGTCATGGCGGCGCTCGATGAGGCCGGCCTCCTGGATCGCAACGCAATGACGGTAAGCGGCAGGACGGTGGGCGACATCATCGAGAATGCACCGAATTACAACGAAGAGGTCATCCGGCCAGTCGACAAGCCGCTCACCAAGGAAGGCGGCATTGCCGTGTTGCGTGGCAATCTTGCGCCGAGCGGGGCCGTGATCAAACCGTCGGCCGCGACGGAGAGTCTGATGCAGCATCGTGGTAAGGCTGTGGTCTTCGAGAATATCGAGCATTACTATGAACGTATCGACGACCCCGACCTCGATATCGATGCAAGCTCGGTCATGGTGCTGAAAAACTGTGGCCCGCGCGGCTATCCGGGCATGGCAGAAGTTGGCAATATGCCACTGCCGGCGAAGCTCCTAAAGCAGGGCGTCTCCGACATGGTACGCATTTCCGACGCCCGAATGAGCGGCACCGCCTACGGCACGGTCGTTCTCCATGTCGCTCCGGAAGCCGCCGCAGGCGGCGTTCTGGCCCTGGTCCGGGACGGCGACATGATCGAACTCGACGTTGCGGGCCGCAGACTGGAACTGATGGTATCGGATGCGGAACTGGCCGAGAGGCGAGCAGAATGGCAACCGCCGAAACCACCGCAGGGCGGCTATCAAAGCCTCTATGTCGAACGGGTCACCCAGGCCGATGCAGGTTGCGATTTCGATTTCCTCGTGGGGCGCCGCGACGCCGGTATTCCCCGCCACTCCCACTAGACGGTTTAGATGATGAACAGCCAAGCAAATAATTTCGCTGTATATCCCAGCCTCAGAGGACGAAGCGTCTTCATCACGGGCGGCGGTAGCGGCATCGGCGAGAGCCTCGTGCGACATTTCTGCGCCCAGGGCAGCCGCGTCGCTTTCGTCGACATCGCCGAAGAGCCTTCCCGGCAGCTCGTAGCAGCCATAGCCGCAGAAGGTGCGGAGCCGCCGCTTTTCATTCCCTGCGATCTGCGCGACATCGAGGCACTGCGCGCGGCACTCGAGACCGCCGTTGCCCGAAACGGGCCGATCCAGGTCCTTTGCAACAATGCCGGCAGTGATGATCGCCATCAGACAGAGGATGTGACCGTTGCCTATTGGGACGACCGGATGGCCGTCAACCTGCGTCATCAGTTCTTCGCCGCACAGGCCGCAAGGCCCTATATGAAGGCGCTGGGCGGTGGCTCCATCATCAATTTCGGCTCGATCACCTGGATGGTGGGCGACCCCGACTGTCCCGCCTATGTTACCAGCAAGGCCGCGGTCTATGGGATGACCCGGGCGCTTGCCCGCGAACTCGGGCCTGAGCGCATCCGCGTCAACTGCATGGTCCCCGGCTGGGTGATGACCGAGCGGCAGATGCGTCTCTGGCTGACGCCCGCCGGTGAAAAGCAGATCGAAGAACGCCAGTGCCTGCCGGACCGGCTTCAACCTTCAGACATCGCTCGCATGGCGCTTTTTCTTGCAGCCGATGACAGCGCCATGTGCACAAGCCAGCAGTTCATCGTCGACGGTGGCTGGGTATGACAAATCAACTTACGACAGGGAAAGGTGCAACCATGCGTCTCGTTCAATTCAAAACGCCTGAGGGCGAGCGCAAGGTCGGTCGCGTCTCGACCGATGGCAATCACCTTCATCCGCTCAAGGACACGCGTTCCGTTCGCGAACTTGCCGAAGCGGCAATCGCGCGCGGCGCTCCAATCGCCACGCTGGTCGACGAGCGCGCGACGGCGGAATTGGTGGATTACGACCGCCTGCTTCGCGAAAACCTCGTACTTTCGCCGCTCGATCACGAAGAGCCCAGCCGTTTCCTCGTGACCGGCACGGGGCTCACCCACACCGGCAGTGCCAATGCGCGCGACAAGATGCACGTGCTCACCCATGGCGAAGGCGCCGCGGAATCCGACTCGCTCAAGATCTTCCGTATGGGTCTCGAAGGTGGGAAACCGGCCGGTGGCCCGCCGGGCGTACAGCCCGAATGGTTCTTCAAGGGCGTAGGCACCTGCGTCGTCGCGCCGGGCGCAGCCCTGCCGATGCCGGCCTTCGCGCTTGCCGGCGCCGAAGAGGCCGAAATCGTCGGTCTTTATGTCGTCGGACCGGATGGTAGCCCCTTCCGGATCGGCTATGCGCTTGGAAATGAATATTCGGACCATGTCACCGAAGCAGAAAACTACCTGTACCTCGCTCATTCCAAACTGCGCTCCTGCTCGATTGGGCCGGAGCTGCTGGTCGGCGATCTGCCCGACGAGGTTCGCGGGCTTTCCCGCATCCGCCGCGACGGAAAGGTGATCTGGGAAGAGGAATTCCTGTCCGGAGAGGCCCACATGTCTCACTCCATCGCCAATCTCGAACATTATCACTTCCGCTACCCCATGCATCGCAGGCCGGGAGACCTGCATGCTTATTTCTTCGGTGCGGCGGTGATGAGCTATGCCTTCGGCGTCCAGACCGGTCCGGGGGATGAATACGAAATCGAAGCGGACGTATTCGGCAAGCCGCTTCGCAACCGGGTGGAACTGGCGCCCGACGAAGGGCTGGTGACCGTCACGCAGCTATAGCCGAAACCTGCGCCGATCACATTGACAACACCAACAATAAAGGGAACGGAAATGGGATTGAAAAAACTTCTGACAGCCATGGCAACCGCCGGCTTCGTCGTGTCGATGATGGCATCATCGGCACTTGCTGAAAACCTTCGCGTACTGGCCTGGGACGGCTATGCCGACAAGGACTGGGTCAAGGAATTCACCGCATCGACGGGCATCGGCGTCGATGTAGTCTTCATCGGCAGCGATGACGAAGCCTGGGCCAAAATCAAGGGCAGCGAAGGCAAGGACTTCGACGTCTTCGCCGTCAATACGGCCCAGCTGCAGCGCTACATAGCTGCCGATCTCGTTACGCCGATCGATACCGCCAACCTGCCGAACCAGAAGGATGTGCTGCCGCGCTTCCGCGATCTGACCGCGATCCGCGGCGATACCAAGGACGGCAAGGTCTATGGGATTCCCTTCTGCTTCGACTCGATCGGCCTCATCTATGATACCGACAAGGTCAAGCCGGCACCGACCTCCATGTCGGTGCTGTGGGATCCGGCCTATCGTGGCAAGGTTCTCGCTTACGACAACGGCGAACATAACGTCTCCTTCACTGCGCTGACGCTCGGCTACAAGGATCCCTTCCACCTGAGCGACGATCAGATCGCCGCGGTGAAGGCCAAGCTGATCGACTTCAAGCACAACGTACTGAGCTTCTACACGACAGCCGATGAAGCCCAGCAGATCTACAAGAACAACGATGTCGCCCTTATCTGGGCGAACTATGGCCAGCAGCAGATGAAAGCGCTCAAGGACGCAGGCGCTCATGTTGCCTATGTCAATCCAAGCGAAGGCGCGCTTGCGTGGCTCGACAACTGGGTGATCTCCAAGGGCGTGCATGACAAGGCAGCCGCAGAGAAATGGATCAACTTCATGATCTCCAAGACCGTAAGCTCCCAGCTGTCCGAGCGTACGGGCTTCGGCAATACGGTCACGGAAACCGCGAGCGCCCACGGTAACGACAAGCTGATCTGGCTTGACAATGTCGAAGATCCGCTGAAGCGTTCGGATCTGTGGAACGAGATCAAGGCCACGCCCTGATCCCCATGTCGGATTTGCGTCAATGCGGCGGTCCGATCGATTTCGGACCGCTTCCGAACCATATCGAGTGAAAAAATGACCCAATCGCTGGACCTGCTTAGCCTGCAGTCCGTCTCGAAGTCCTATGGCGCGGTGCCGGTACTTCACGAAATCGATCTCTCTATTAGGGATGGCGAATTTCTGACCGTCCTCGGCCCTTCTGGCTCCGGCAAGACGACGGTGCTGCGCCTCATCGGCGGCCTTGAATCCGTCACATCGGGGCGGATCGTCCTTGACGGTCAGGACATCAGCCGGATGCCGATCAACCGCCGGCCGTTCAATACCGTCTTTCAGGATTATGCGCTTTTCCCGCATATGTCGGTCGCGGCCAATGTCGGCTACGGCCTCTCCATTCGCCACAGGCCCCGTCAGGAAATCAGGCAACGCGTCGGCGAAGCCCTTGATCTCGTCCAACTCGGCAAATTCGCCGGCCGGTACCCAGCACAGCTGTCCGGCGGCCAGCGCCAGCGCGTGGCGTTGGCCCGCGCCCTGATTTGCCAGCCGCGCCTTGTCCTGCTGGACGAGCCGCTTGCGGCGCTCGATCTGGAGCTACGTCGCCAGATGCAGGAATTCCTGAAATCGATCCAGCGCGAGGTCAAGACGACCTTCCTGTTCGTCACGCACGACCAGGAAGAGGCCATCGGCATGGCCGACCGCATCTGCGTCATGCAATCGGGCCGCATTCGCCAGCTCGGCACGCCGCATGACCTATACTATCGCCCCAGCTGCAAATTCGTCGCCAAGTTCTTCGGCGAGAACAATCTGGTTTCCGGCAGACTGGCCGAAAGCGACGGAAGCACGCGCGCCATCGACACCGGGCTTGGCCGCCTCCATTGCTCTATCGAGGGCCAGCCGGACTTGCGGTCCGCACCGAACGGAACCGCCGCCTTTGCTGTCTTTCGGCCTGAAGCGCTGCGCGCCGCCGAAGCAGGGGATGATCTCAATCGCTTCTCCGGCTCCGTCGAGGAACTCACCTTCGCTGGATCCTCGACGGTTGCCCATATCAATTCGAGCGGAGAGCGCCTGCGTCTTCGCCAGCCGAGCCGCATAACAGGAAGCACGCTGCGACCGGGTGAAGCAATGGACCTATCCTTTGCGCCTGCCGATTCCTATCTGGTGCTATCATGAACCAACGTGGCGCAGGCTATTCCATCCTCGTGACGCTGCTCGCATTTGCGACACCCGTCCTCTTCATTCTATTGCCGCTGATCCTTTTCCTTGGTTACAGCTTCCTGAGCGTCGATCACGGCACCATCAATTACACTGTCACCTTCACGAATTACGTTCGCTTCCTTACCGATCCGGTATTCCTGCCGGTCTTCTGGAGTACCTGTATCCTCTGTCTATCGGTGGCGGTCATCTGCGTGGCTCTCGGCTATCCCGCCGCCTATTTTCTGACGACGCTTCAGGGAAGATGGCGCTACGTCATGCTGATGCTGATGCTGGTGCCATTGCTGATGAGCTACGTGATCAAGATATATGCCATCCGCAGCATCCTCGGCCAGAACGGCGTTCTCAACTCGATGCTGATCGGTTTGGGCATCCTCGATCAACCTTCCACGCTCTTCGTCTTCAACATGAATGCGATCCTGCTGACGTTGACGCTTCTGCTCATTCCCTTTGCGATTCTGCCGATCTTCCTCACGCTGGAGCGCATTCCGCAGGTGCTGTTGCGTGCCTCCGATGATCTCGGCGCCAGCCGGTTCCAGACATTCCTGCGCATCACCCTGCCGCTGAGCCTTCCCGGGGTCACGTCTGCAGCGAGCTTCGTCTTCGTTCTGGCGATCGGCGACTTTCTGACGCCTCAGATGGTCGGCGGCGTCAGCGGTTTCACCTTCGGGCGCATCCTCTACAGTCAGTTCGGCACGGCTTACAACTGGCCCTTCGGCGCAGCGCTTTCCGTCGTATTGGCGGTGGTGGTGATCGCGGCGATCCTGCTCGGAGAACAGGCCGGCCGGCAGCGGGGGCTATCACGATGAATGGCCGCAGCCACCTTCCCACGATCTTGCTGGCAGCAATCACCGCTCTCGTCGCGATCCTGCTCTATAGCCCGCTTTTCGTTCCCATCCTGTCCTCGTTTTTCGATCTCAATCACGGCCAGGTCGACTGGTCCCAGCCAACACTGTCGGCCTACAAGGCACTGGCGGAAAACAGCGATATTCTGGCCGCTTTGAGGGCCACGCTGATCGTCGGCATCTGCACGGTCGTGCTGTCCGTCGTGTCAGGCACGCTTCTGGCTCTCTATTACCATGGTCGGCATGCCGGTCGCGGAGCGCTTCAATTCATCATTTTCCTCCCCTTCCTGATGCCGCCTGTCATCAGCGGTCTGGCGCTACTGATTTTCTTCCGGGAGATCAATTTCGATCGTTCGCTGGTAACGGTCATTATCGGACACACCGTCTTCGTGCTCGCCATCGTCTACCGGACGATCCTGACACGCCTGCAGTCGATGAGCCGTACGCTCGTCGAAGCCTCCTATGACCTGGGAGCCAACGGCTGGCAGACGTTCTGGCGCGTGATCCTGCCGAACCTGTCGAGCGCGATGGCCGGCGGCGCCGTCCTTGCCTTTGCTCTTTCCTTCGACGAGACGATGATCACGATCCTCGTCACGGGGACGGAGAGCACGCTGCCGGTGCGGCTCTGGGCAATGATGCGATTGGGTTTTTCTCCCGATATCAATGCCCTGGTCGCGCTGATTTTGTTGTTCGCAGTGCTTCTATGCATGCTGACGGCAAGACTTCTCATCCCGCGACAGATGGCACGGTTTCACGCCTAGACCACCGCCCTGGATCATCGGCGAACGTGTTGAAACGTACCGTGGAAAATGCCGCGACATCGGCGTCGCGGCATTCCTCGATGTGAAACATCGACCTATTTCATGGTCGAATCGAGCAAATCCCTCGCAAGATCGAGGTCCAGACCATCGGGATCCTTCAGGTGGAATTCGTCGTACCAACTCTGGTCCGCTTCAGGATGCGGCCCCACAAGACCCACACGGCCGTTGCCGAAACTGTAGACAGCGGCCGCAATATCGTGATTGGGGTAAACTGCGAGAACCGTCGCGCCGTTTTTGGGTAGAACGGTTCCATCTTGAAAATAGACCCAGCGCTTCTTGCCCCGCCAAATGACGGGTGTCACCGTATCGTCCTCATTCTTCACGAGAGAGCCGGGACGTCCGACATAAGATTCTGGCGAGCCGGCTGTCAGCTCAAATCCAGGCGAACCCGCGAGATAGGCGCCCATGCAATGCCCAAGATAGCGGCCACCTCTGTGCACGAAATCCCGCACAGCCCCTATGGAGTCCTTGCCGATACTCTTCGCCGCAGCCACCGCATCATCGCCCCCGCCTGGCTGAACATAAAGTGCAGCCCGGGAAAGGATGTCCGCGCTGATCGGCTTATCTTTCGGGCCGACGTACTCCACGCGAAATTTGTAGTGCGATCCTGTCAGGACCTTGGCCATTGCTTCCGAGCAACCGTCACAACCGGCCGGTCCACGATATATCAAGGCGAGCGGGCGTTGTTTGCCCGACTCCGCATCGGCCTGCTGCGACCAGCAAGGTTGCAAGCCGAACAGCAGAAACGTCGCGGAAATAAGGGTCATTGCGAAAGGGCGTAAGTAGCGCATTTCAATGTCACCTCGTTGTTGCAATTTCAATGTCGGCCCACGCTGCTTCGACGCGTGTCGCTCTATTCGTGTGCTGAGTGGAACAATGGGATGCTCGCGTCGCTGCGGGTGTACCAATGTCGGAATGTGAGGATCACCTTGCCGATCTCCGCGATCGGGTTGGTCCCAAGCGATTCACGCCAAGATTATTCTGGCTGCTATTCCGAAATAGCGGCGCCACAGCGCTTGGCGGACCTGTTCAATAGGCGGCTGGGCAGAATGATCCAACCCGAGCCGTCAATTGCTTAGAGCCAGCGTCTACACGCAAAAAGATCGATGGGGAGATGGTTGACCGCGGGCGCGCTAAACACGCGTCTGAATTCGAATATGCCGGGCATTGCCAACATCGCTTTGCCAATCTGAAGGTCGCTCACTTGTCGCCCTCCTTTTGGGCTTGGAGACACTGGCAGAAGGCCGCCAGAGATCGAGGAAGTATCAAATCGATCGCTCGCAGCTTCAAGGCCAGCGGCTTGGTGGTCAATAGGTATTCGGGTTGTTCGGTCTATTTGGTCTATTCGGCGAGTTCGGGCGGTTCGAAGTATCCCATACATCCCTGTCGTAGTAAGGCCGATGCCACCGTGGCCTATAGCTGTCATCGTCACGCCAGTGCCTACGATAGTCACCGGTGTCGTCACACGAACTGATCGATACCGCCGTAAAAACCATCGCGGCTATGACTTTCCAATTCATCGTCATCGAAAAAGGCTCCTTCACTCACGCTGTACGCGAGGAACCTGATGACGGCACATTACGCGGGCATTACCGTCAGAATTCATGAGAATGAATCTGTCAGAGAGCCTCAGGACCGGCCCGGCGTGATATGACACTTGACGGGCTGACGACGGACAAGTTCGCCGATCGCGCCCGTCATCCCTGCTTCTCTTTTGATTATTTCTGCGCCGCACCCAACCGCTGTTCGACGATGGCCAGCCAATAGCTGACGCCGTGGATGATCGCATCATCGTTGAAGTCGTATGCTGGGTTGTGCAGATCGGCGCTGTCGCCATTGCCGAGCCAGATGAAGGCGCCCGGCCGCTTTTCCAACATATAGGAGAAGTCTTCCGAACCCATGGTCGGCGGGTAGTTGTCGTCGACATGCGCATCGCCCGCGACGCTCCGGGCGGCTGCAACCGCGACCTTGGTTTTTTCCGCATCGTTCACGGTGACCGGGTAACCGGGACGCCAGTCGATTTCAGCTTCCGCCGAAAACGCCTTGGCCGTCATGGTAACCACCTCGCGGAAACGAGCTTCCACTGCCTTCCGCGTTTTCGGCTGCATGGTGCGGATCGTGCCGCCAATCTGCACCGCGGCCGGGATGACGTTCAACGCCTTGTCGTTGCCGCCGTTGACATAGGTAATCGAGACCACGACCGGATCGAAAGGATCGATGAAACGCGAGGCGATGGACTGAAGCGCGGTGATCATGTGAGCCATGACGACAACGGGGTCGTGGCTCAGATGCGGCGACGCGGCATGCCCGCCCTTGCCGTTGATCGTAATGACGAAGCGGTCGCCGCCGGCCATGAGGGGGCCGCTGCGGGTCGCAAAGGAACCGACGGCAAGCCCCGGTTCGTTGTGCATGCCGTAGACCTCTTCGATGCCGAAGCGCTCGAGCACGCCTTCCTCGATCATGACGCGGCCACCGCCGCCGCCTTCTTCGGCCGGCTGAAAGATCAACACCACCTTGCCGGCGAAATCGCGGTTGCCGGCAAGATGCTTGGCGGTCGCAAGCAGCATGGCGGTATGGCCGTCATGCCCGCACGCATGCATCATGTTCGGCACTTTAGAGGCGTGCGGCAGGTTGGTCTGCTCCGACATCGGCAGGGCGTCCATGTCACAGCGAAGGGCAATCGTCCTGCCGCTGCCGAGCTTACCGTTGATCACAGCGACGACGCCTGATTTCGCGAGGCCCGTGACCACTTCATCACAACCGAAAGCCTTCAGTTTCTCGATAACGAGAGCCGATGTCTTAGGCAGGTCAAAGAGAAGCTCGGGATGCTGGTGAATGGTCCGGCGCCAACCTTTTGCCTCTTCGGCAAGGTCGGCAAGGGTGGGATCGAAGGTCATGGGAATTTACTCTTGCAAGGTCTGATGGGAGCAGCGAACGATCGTAATCCGGATCGGACAGGTTTCAGGAAAAAAGCTTGTAGTCACTTTACAGCCGTTCGGAAATATCGACGACCGAACCGGCCTCAACGATCGCGTCACGATGGATAACGAAAGCATAATCGCAGATATGATGAATGAGGCCAAGATCGTGGTCGGTGACGCAAATTACAAAGTTCGCGCCATGGGCCGCTCGGGAGACGATGTTTCAAACAATGGAACCCACTCGCAAGAGAGGCGAGTGGGTCCGCGGTCGACAGAAACGTTGTCGGAAGGCAGAAGGGGCTGCTCCTTAGAATTCTTCCCACTCGTTCTTCGCATCAAGAGCGGCATTGCCGTTGAAGGCGGTGGCGAGCTTCCGGTTGAGAGCTCGGGCGGGAGATGTGCGAGCGGTATCGTTCGCTCTCGCCGTCCGCACCGAACCGGCCGCAGCTGCGCCTTCAAGCCGGAACTGTGTGACAAGCTCCCGCAGTCGCACGGCTTCGCCCGCAAGCGTATTGGATGCCGCATTGGATTCTTCGACCATGGCTGCGTTCTGCTGGGTCGTTTGATCCATCGCATTGACGGCCGTATTGACTTCGGCGAGGCCGACCGATTGCTCCTTGGCCGAGGTGGCGATCGATTCCATATGCTTGTTGATCTCGACGATAAAGCCGCTGATGGTCTTCAAGGCCGAACCTGCATCCCTCACCAGCTTGACGCCACCCTCGACTTCCGTGGAGGAATTCTGGATCAGCCCCTTGATCTCCTTGGCCGCCTGAGCAGAGCGCTGGGCGAGTTCGCGAACTTCCTGCGCCACCACGGCAAAACCCTTACCGGCTTCTCCAGCGCGCGCAGCCTCGACACCGGCATTGAGCGCCAGCAGATTCGTCTGGAAGGCGATCTCATCGATGACACCGATGATGTTGGAAATCTGCTGCGAGCTTTCCTCGATCTTGCGCATGGCCTCCTCGGCGTGGGAGACGACTTCGGCAGATTCGGCAGCGGCGCGATTGGCACGGCCGGCGACATCCTTGGCTTCTTCCGTACGCTTGCTCGAATTGGCGACATTTACAGTGATCTCGTCGAGCGCCGCCGCAGTTTCCTCCAGCGAGGCTGCCTGCTGCTCGGTACGCTTGGACAGATTGTCCGTTCCCGAGGCAATCTCACGCGTGCCGGTGTCCATCGTCGAAATCGAGTTCGAGATTTCAGAAAGCGTGGAGCCAAGCTGGGCCACGGACCGGTTGAAGTCGTGACGCAGCGCTTCGAAGTCCTGAGCAAAGGCCTCATTGAGCTGAAAGGCTAGATCGCCACCCGCCAGGCGCTTCAAGCCGACAGCAAGCCCGGAGGTTGCGACCCGCAGCCGCTCCGCGGCATCTGCCTCCGCCTTCTCCTGCATGGCAATGCGCTCGACTTCCGCGCGCTTGCGGCCTTCCTCGGCCTCGCGCTCCAACCGGCGGTTGGCGATGGCGCCCTGGCGGAAGACTTCGAGCGCCTTGCCCATGTCGCCGATCTCGTCATTGTTCCTGGCAAGGCCGATGTCGAGATCAAGCTGCCCTTCGGCCACCTGCTTCATGGAATGACCAAGCTTGTTCATGCCCCCGATAATGCGCTTGAATGTCACGAGGCCGATGATCATCAACATCAAGGCAAGCGCCGACATCGCAGCGATGGTCAGCATCCAATAGAAGGAAGCGCTGGCATTCGCCTGATCAACTGCTCCCTGGGTTCGGTCTTCGAGCTTCACGAAGAAGGCATCGACCGGCTTCATGATGTCGGCTTTGAACCTATGGTATTCTGGGGAATCGAGCATGGCAGCAGCTTTTGCCTTGGCCTGTGGCCCCAAGGTAGCTGCATTGTCCACCAGGCCCATCGCCTCGGTTTCCATCTTCACCAGCGCATCTGAGCGCTTGCCCGCTTCGGCAAGAAGCGCGAACTCGTCATCGGTGAAACCTGCTTGCTTCATCAGATCCTGAAGCGAAACGGCCGGTCCGTCCGGGCGCGGCTTGGGATCGCCGCCAGCTACGAAGTCCCAGTAGATCCGGTTATAGTCCTGCGGGCGCGGGCGCGTTCCGTTGCGGATCTCGATGACGGCGTTGTACTGGCTTTTGAACGAGGGATCGCCGGTTTCCGCATAGGTCCGGGCCATGCGGGTCAAATCGTCGGAGGATCGGCGAAAATTCTCGGCAAGAAGGTAGGATTTGTATTTCTGATCATAGGCGCTGGCGACTTCTCCGACGGCGCCGGCATAACCCCAGAGGCTGCCGATCAACCCTGTAATCGCGACACCGGCGGCTGCGGCGAGAACGATAAACTGCGTCTTTATTCTCATGGTCGAAATGTCCTGGGTGTGCATCTCTGTTGCCGCGCCGAAGTCATTTCTGACGTCAAGAAGTCATGCCACACATCTATGTCTATTCAGCCCGACGACATCGCCGGAATGTTTGCGAGATTTGCTTAGTTTGGTTAGCGAATTGATAATTTTGGCAATCTTCTCCGGGTAAAAACGTTTTTTACTCGCTTATGCGGAAGATCAGCTTCACCCACCCAACACAGCTTCACGCTCCACAGCTTGTGTTGCATGATCGGGCAGCATTATATTTGACCCGATGCAATTTTTGCTTGTCAGAGGATATGCGAGCCAAGCATCTGGTGTACCTCGTGCAATGGCATTCCGGGCTCGTCGCCAGCTGCGGTCATCATGCCCCGGCCATTTCTGCCACCGCCTTCGCGCAGCATTCTCATCGCATCAATGACCCTCTCAAAGTCACCACCGTCTTCGGGATAGGATGGAGATGTTTGCCCAGCGATGACACCGCGATGAAGCATCTGAACCTTGTAAACATAGCGCGGCTCGTCGATGGCCCAATGTTCCATACCCTTGGAAACCCTGTACCAAGTGCCGGCGGGATGCGGCTCGCTTGCCGGTACGTCTATATAACTGACTGGAAAATAGACTTTGAGCATCACCGGTTCCCCCATTTGCGGTGCTGTATAACGTGCATTTAAATGCCGTCTGCAAAGAACCCGCCTCCCCCAAACGGGTGAGGCGCAGGAAGATGTCGCTGAATCAGCACGCATCGAAGTGCAGGCATCGCGGCCTGCGACGCGGGTGCAACGGCAAGCTCTATTTCCCGTGGTGTTCGGCTCGATACGTCGCAGGCCGGAGCTTTCGGGGTGCTGGTTGTCAATTCAGTCTGGATCTCGGGTAGAAAAAAGCTAAGGCTGCAGTGGTCGCGCACGCGATCAAGACAAGATCCAGTCTCTGGACCACGCCCGCCAGAAGAAGCCCTGCCCCCAGCAAATTGTAGTAGAACAGGCTAAGGATCGCGCCGGCGGTGCCGAGACGATCGGCATAGGCCTTCAGCGCCTGCGACAGGATGTTCGGAATTGCGATCGCATAGGCGCCGGCGATCACCGCCATCCCGAGCAGAATGGCAGGCCCCCTTGCAAACAGCATGACGAGCATGGCGCCGGCAGCCAACAGGAGAATACCGAGACGCGTGAGCTTCTCCACGCTCCACCCACGCCGCAGCAGCCGGGAATTCGCAACGGCAGCGATCACGGAAGCTGCCGCCAGCACAATGCCGCTGCGACCGAAATCGATCCACGATCCTTCCATTCCAGCAAATAGAAAGGGGCCGAGTTGATAGTAGCCGAAAATCGCAAGGTTGAAGACCGAAACCAACATGGCGCACCGCCAGATCGCCCTGTCAAGCAGCATCCGCCGGAGCGTCGATCGGAAGGGGACCACCGCGATTGATGCCGGCAATGTTTCCGGCCAGAGAATACAGCTTGCGGTGAGCAATGCTGCTGCAAGCAGCCCAAGCGCCGCAAAGACCCCTTCATGCCCGGTCGTGACCGCGATCTCTTCGCCCGCGAGCATGCCGACCGCGGGGCTTATCGCCAACGCCATTCCGAGAAGCGAGAAGACGCGGCGCAGGCTTTCACCGCTATAACTATCGCGCAATGCCGTTTGCGTGACAATCGACCCGACCGCTGCGCCGAAAGCCGACAGGAGCCGCGCTCCGAGCAAATGACTGAAGTCAGGCGCGATCAGCGCCCAACCCGCACCAAGCGCATAGAGGGTCAAGCCGGCGAGCAATGCCGGCCTGCGTCCCCATAGATCGCAAAGCCTTCCCCAAACCACGACGCCGAGCGCAAAGCCGACGAACCAGAGCGACAAGGTCTGCCCGGCATCTTCCGGCCCGACCTGGTAACGGTTCGCGATCAGCGGGAGGGCTGGACTATAGATCGTTTCGACGATCTGGGGAAAGCTGAGCAACAGGATGACAAGCATAAGCGGCGGACGAGAAGACATGAGCATTCCAAAGATGAGAGACGATTTCTCACCTTCTAGCCACAGGCCAGCATGTCGGTTACAAACAAAAGGACAAAAAACATTGGAAATCGGACAATGCCTTGGATCGCTCCCGACGCCCTCTTTGATCCCGACGTGATGGCCGAGCCAATCACCGGCATCGCATCACGGCTTGTGCAACATGATTCCCTCCTTCATCGGCACGACAGAGGTCAGTTGCTGTTTGCTTATGCGGGGTCGATCAGGATCACGATGCCGAAGCTGATCTCGATGCTGCCGCCGATCCGGCTGATGTGGATTCCGCCGGGGATCGAACACCGCGTGCAAATTCAAGGCGAGGTCGAATATCGCTCGATCTATCTTGATCCCGCACGGATCGAGCCGATTGCGCCTGAGCCAGCCATCTTGTCGATGACGCCGCTTCTGCGAGAGGTCTTCGAGCGGATCAGCCACGAACCTTTCGATACCGATTGGTCGCAGGGAGCCGCACACAATCTGTTTGCGGTCTGCCTGGATGAGCTGCGCGCCGCGCGGCACGAGCCTATGCTTCTGCCGGTGCCGACCGATCCTCGATTGGCCCGGCTCGATCTGGAGCAGCTGCCCCCAGAGCTTGAGGTGCTCTCCCTGCGGCTCGCCGTGAGTGCCCGTACGCTCACCCGTATTTTCCGTCGTGAGACGGGCATGAGCTATCAGGCCTGGCGTCAGAACTGGCGCCTCCTGCACGCGGTAGACCTTCTGGCGTCGGGTCAGAGCGTCACATCGGTCGCCTTCGAGCTGGATTTCGCAAGCGATAGCGCATTCATCGCATTCTTTCGCCAGATGACCGGACAGACGCCGCGCCGCTACATCCTGCAGCAATAAGAGTCACTGCACCTGAGGAAGACTTGATCTCCTACGCATCAGCCCGAAAATCGACATCGATTTTCGGGCTGATGCGTAGATTCAAAAAAAGATAACGCGTCTTTAGGCTTCCGAAGGGAAGCACACACTAGGCCAGGCCTTCCGCGACGGCGTAGGTCGCAAGCACGTCCTGAATGCTGTTTTCCGTCGGAAGCAAAGCGCGCGCTGTTATGGAATCGAGGTGATGCGCCATGAGCGCGGCCGCCTCATCGGTCTTGCCGGCAATCAACTTGTCCAGCAGCTCGCGATGCTCGGACACGGCGCACTCCGAAGAGTGGGGGCGGCCGTAAAGGGCAAGGATCAGAGAGCTTCTGGCAACCAGCTCGTTCACGTAGCGAATAAGGCTGGCATTGTTGGTCATCTGCGCGAGAAGTGTATGGAATTCGCCGGCGAGACGGATCGATGCAGCATGCTCGGTCCTGGCCGCTTCCTCGCCGGCAATATGCGCAGACAGAGTGTCGATCTGCTCTCGCGTCAGGTTTCCCGAAAGCGTTTCGACAACAAGTCGTTCCAACGCCATCCGCGTGAGAAAGAGGTTCCGCCCTTCCTCCAGGCTCGGTCGGGCAACGGCAGCCCCCTTATTCGGACGCAGCTCCACGAGCCCCTCCTGGCTCAAGCGAACCAGCGCTTCGCGAACCAGTGTGCGGCTGACACCCAAGCGCTCGCCAATCGAATCCTCAGGCAGTTTTGACCCCGGCGGCAGTGCTTGGTCGATAATCGCGCGCTTCAATGCGCGATGAACGGCCTGAGAGCGGCCACCACCTGCATCGCTCGTCTTCTTCGCCATTCCTGGCTCCTACTGTTCAATCGATTTGACCCATCGAATTGCATACGAAGATCGTATGTGTCCAGCCATTTATTGCCTTGAAACGCTGAAGTGTCTGCCCGCAGAGGCGACTTGCGAGATCACTATTTGCGTCATTGGGCCAAAAGATGCTTTACCGAACACAAAATGCATGCATTAATAGCCATAGATTGCATACAATAATAGAATTCAAAAATTGGGAACAATCACATGCTTGCCTTCGTCATCAAACGAATGCTCGGCCTTGTGCCAGTGATCCTGGTTGTCTCGATCGTCGTCTTCCTGCTGCTGCGGCTCAGCCCTGGCGACCCGGCGGTCGTGATTGCCGGCGACAATGCGGACGCTGCCACGATCGAGCGCATCCGCACGACGCTCGGGCTCGATCAGCCTCTGACAAGCCAGTTCATCATATGGATCGGCTCGCTCCTGCATGGCGATCTGGGCACATCGATCTTCTCGAAAATCCCGGTCACGCAGCTCATTCTCCAGCGCCTCGAACCGACCGCGTCTCTTGCTTTGACGACACTCGTTTTCTCGATCGTGATCGCGATTCCGCTCGGAACGATTGCCGGCGCCACCGCGGGTAGCTGGCTGGACCGGATTTTGATGCTTGTCTCCGTCCTTGGTTTCTCCATTCCGGTCTTCGTGCTGGGCTATTGCCTGATCTACGTGTTCTCGCTGCACCTGCATCTCCTGCCGGTCCAAGGCTTCTCGAGCATTCGCGGGGGTGTCCTCCCCTTCCTGTCCAGCATCGCGCTGCCGACGATGACATTGGGGCTTGCCTATCTCGTTCTCATCGCACGCATCACGCGGGCAAGCGTTCTCGAGATGATGGGCGAAGACTTTATCCGCACCGCCCGGGCCAAGGGTGTCAAGGAACGCATCGTGGTGACGAGGCACGCCTTGCGCAACTCCGCCATCCCGATCCTGACCGTCATCGGCATCGGGGTCGCGCTCCTGATCAGCGGCGTCGTGGTGATCGAAACGGTATTCAACATTCCCGGCGTCGGGCGCCTCGTGGTCGATGCGATCCTGAAGCGGGATTACCCGGTGATCCAGGGCGTGATCCTGATGTTCTCAGGCGTCTATGTCCTGATCAACCTGATCATTGACATTGCCTATGCGTTCCTCGATCCAAGGGTGCGGTACTGATGAATTCCTCGGCTTCTCTTTCCGCTGCGCCGACCTCGACAAAGCGTTCGCTGCCACCATTCTTGCGCCATCCGTCCGTTCTTGTCGGCGGTCTACTCATCATGGCGATCGCCCTCGCAGCGATCTTCGCTCCCTATCTCGGCACGGTCGATCCTGGCCGCATTGCCCCGGGCATGCGTTTGAAACCGCCATCGGAACTTGCCTGGTTCGGCACCGACCTGTTCGGCCGCGACGTTTACAGCCGCGCCATCTACGGCGCGCGCAGCTCCATGCTGATCGGGCTCTGCGTCGCAACGGCAGCACTGGTTGTCGGCGTCACGATCGGTTTGGTCGGAGGCTATTTTCGTTGGGTCGATGCCGTGGTCATGCGCATCATGGACGGCCTGATGGCGATCCCGACATTCCTGCTGGCGATCGCGCTCGTCTCGCTCACCCGCGCCAGCATCGCAACTGTCGTCGTCGCACTCACCGTTCCCGAAATCCCGCGCGTCGTTCGGCTTGTGCGCAGCGTCGTGCTGACCGTGCGTGAGGAGCCTTATGTCGAAGCGGCGATCTCCGTCGGAACATCCACACCGGCAATCCTCTTCCGCCATCTGCTTCCCAGCACCTACGCACCTCTGATGGTGCTTGGCACTTACATCTGCGCGTCCGCGATTCTCATCGAAGCCGGCCTCAGCTTCCTAGGGACGGGCCTGCCGCCTGAAATTCCCAGCTGGGGCAACATGATTTCGGAGGGGCGCACCTTTTTCCAGGTCGCACCGCGCCTTGTCTTCCTGCCGAGCCTTTTCCTGGCTCTGACCGTACTTGGGATCAATCTGCTCGGGGATGGCTTGCGCGATGCCCTCGACCCTCGAATTGCAAAGGGGATGTGAGGAATGCTGATGAAAACGGCCACTCCTGTCATTGAGGTCCAGGGCCTCGCCATCCCTCTTCCCGGTGGAGGCGATCGTGGCTTTGCGGTCGATCATATCTCGCTTTCTGTCGCGCCAGGTGAAATCGTCTGCGTGGTGGGCGAATCCGGCTCCGGCAAATCGGTCACTGCCCAATCCATCATGGGCTTGCTGCCGAAAGTATTCCCAAAGCCCGCTGGCCATATCCTGTTTGAAGGAAAGGATATCACCAAGGCGAGCCCTGGCGAGATGCGGGATCTGCGCGGCCGCGGCATCGGCATGATCTTCCAGGAGCCGATGACAGCATTGAACCCTGTGCAAGCGGTCGGCAAACAGATCGACGAGGTCTTGCGAACCCATCTCTCCCTATCGCGCAAGGAGCGCTTCGACAAGGTTGTCGCCGCCATGGCGGAAGTTCGCCTGCCCGATCCTGAAAAGCTCTATCATGCCTTCCCGCATCAACTCTCCGGCGGCCAGCGCCAGCGTGTCCTCATTGCAGCGGCATTGATTCTTCAGCCGAAACTGCTGATTGCCGACGAGCCGACGACGGCGCTCGATGTCACGACCCAGGCGCAGATCCTGTTGCAGATTCGCGAGCTGCAGCGTGAGCGTGGCATGGGCGTCCTGTTCATCACCCATGATATCGGCGTCGTGCGCGAGATTGCCGATCGCGTCGCCGTGATGAGAGCCGGCAAGATGATCGAGCAAGGTACCGTCGATCAGGTGCTCAATGCGCCCACGTCGGATTATACGCGTATGCTGATCGCCTCGGTTCCAACTCTGGAGCCGAAGCGAAGCGGCCACGTCGTCACCGGCGCGGTCGCGCTCGAGGTCAACGCGCTGACAAAGACCTACCATAGCGGTGGCCTGTTCCGCGACCGCCGTACCGTCCATGCCCTGCGGGAAGCCTCGCTCTCCGTGAGGCGCGGAGAGACGCTCGGCATTATCGGCGAATCCGGCTCCGGCAAGTCGACACTCGCACGCTGCGTCATGCAACTGCTCGCACCATCATCCGGCGGCATCGACCTGCCGGGCAGCAAGGACGGCCGGGCGTTGCGGCAGCGCATGCAGATGGTCTTTCAGGATCCCTACAGATCGCTCAACCCGCGCCGCACGGTCGGACAATCGATCATCGAAGGGCCGATGAATTTCGGCCAAAGCAAGAACGAGGCTTTGAAACGAGCCCGTGAGCTGATGCAGCTCGTTGGGCTGGAGCCCCATGCCGTCGATCGTTTCCCGCATCAGTTTTCCGGCGGCCAACGGCAACGCATCTCGATTGCGCGGGCGCTGGCGATGGAGCCTGACATTCTGGTGGCGGACGAGGCCGTATCCGCCCTCGACGTCTCGGTTCAGGCGCAGGTCCTGCGCTTGATCGACGATATCCAGAAGCGCTTCGACCTGGCCATTCTTTTCATCACGCACGACCTGCGCGTCGCGGCGCAGATCTGTGATCGGCTGATCGTCATGCACCGTGGGGAAATCGTCGAGCAGGGGGCCGTATCCACCGTCTTCGCCGCCCCGTCCCACCGATATACGCGCGAACTGCTGGCCTCGATACCGGGTCGGGTGGAGCAGAAGCTTCCGACCTGAGGAAATGCCATGAATAAGAAGGGGAATAGCCATGTTTAATCCGATGAAAGCCACCCGCAAAGCTCTGCTCGCTTCAGCTATCCTGCTGTCATGCATGGGGAACGCCTGGGCCGAAAACACCCTCAAGATCGTGCCGAGCGCCGATCTTCAAGTGCTCGATCCGATGGGCTCGACCGCCGACATCGTGAAGATGCACGGCTTCATGATCTATGACACGCTCTACGCGCTCGATGAGCATTTCAAGCCGCAGCCGGAAATGGTGCAGGACATGCAGCTTTCGGCCGATAAGAAGACCTATCGCTTCACGCTGCGCGACGGGCTGAAATGGCATGACGGCCAGCCAGTCAAGGCGGAGGACTGCGTAGCCTCATTGAAGCGCTGGCAGGCCCGCGATGCAGCCGGGCAGCTGATGGCGCGCGAGCTGAAGGAAATGCGCGTCGTCGACGACAAGACCTTCGAGCTCGAATTCAAGGAGCCCTACGGCATCGTGCTGGAATCTCTCAGCAAGGTCGCGTCGAACGTGCCCTTCATGATGCCAAAACGGATCGCCGAGACCGATCCCTACAAGGAAATCACCGACTATACCGGCTCCGGCCCCTACAAGTTCGATAAGGACAAATGGATCCCCGGCAGCAAGGTGGTCTACGAGAAGTTCGCTGACTACGTTCCGCGAAAGGAACCGGCAAGCGGCTTGGCCGGCGGAAAAGTAGCGCAGTTCGACGCTGTCGAATGGGACATCATCAAGGACCAGCAGACTGCGCTATCGGCGTTGATGAGCGGTGAGATCGATTTCTGGCAAAATCCGTCGCTGGACCTTCTGCCGGTGATCGAGGCCGCGGGCAATCTGCAGACAAAGGTCATCAACCAGACTGGCACACAAGGTACGCTTTTCTTCAATCATACCCAGCCGCCCTTCGACAATCCGAAGGCGCGTCAGGCCATGTTCTACCTGACCAACCAGCAGGCCTATCTGCAGGCGGTCAACGGCAACCCCGACTACTTCAAGACTTGCGCCTCATTCTTCATCTGCGGCAGCCCGATGGAGACGGACGCCGGACTGGACGCACTGAAGGCACCCGATCCGGCGAAAGCCAAGGCGCTTTTCAAGGAGTCAGGCTGGGATTTCTCCAGGCCGATCGTCATTCTCGACCCGACCGATGAAAGCATCGTACATCCGGAAACCGTCGTCACCGTGCAGGCCATGCGGGACATCGGCCTCACCGTCGATGTGCAGGCAATGGACTGGGCGACCGTTCTGAAGCGCCGCAATTCCAAGGAGCCGGCCGACAAGGGCGGCTGGAACCTGCTTCACTCCTATGTCGGCGGACAGGTGGTCGCCAATCCGGTCTGGAGCATCACTTTCTCGGCTGCCTGCGACAAGGGCATCTTCGGCTGGCCCTGCGATAAGACGCTTGAGGATCTGCGCCTGAAATGGGCGCTCGCCGATGGCCCCGAGGCTCAGAAAGCCGTCGCGGCCGAGTATTCGAAGCGCGCTTTCGAAACCGGCCACCATGTTCCGCTCGGCCAATGGAACACCTTCGTCGCCTATTCGAACAAGCTCTCCGGCGTGCTCACCACCCAGGACGTGCCGGTGTTCTGGAACATCAAGAAGAGCGATTGACGCAACCTCGAAGAAGGGCGCTCAGGCGCGCCCTTCCATCCGATTTCCCCGGAATAGTGAGCAGATAATATGTCGACCGATTACGATCGTTTACCCTTCGAACCTCAAGAATATCTGGCACGCAGAGATGCCCTGAGAAAACTGATGACCGAGCGCGGCATCGATGCCTGCGTGTTCAACTCGGCCGAGAACATGTACTATCTGACCGGCTTCGGCTCCCTCGCCTATGGTGCGACATCCCTCATCGTTCGGGTGGACGGCAAGGCGATCTGGGTCATGCGGCTGACCGAACTCAGCAACATCCGGGCGCTGAAGGGTAAGATCTGGGCCGACGAGGGCGTCGGCGTTCGGGACGGACAGGACTATACGGCCATTCTCGAACGGACGCTGGCCGATTTTGTACCCTCCAGAGCCACGATCGCCGTCGAGTATGCGACGGTTCAAACGGCCTTGCGGGGCTTCGTTCGCCCGAAGAACGATGCGGTTCTCAACGCGTCCGGCCTCGTCGAGCAGCTGCGCCGCATCAAGAGTCCCGCGGAAATCGAACTTCTGCGCAAGGCAGGTCGGATCGCGGCGCAATCTTGCCGCGACGGCTTCGAGGCTTTGCACGAGGGCATGACCGACACAGCGCTTGCCGCTGTCGTCACCAACAGCATGCTCGCGAATGGCAGCCACCGGCCGGTCAAGATGGCAAATGTCTGCGCCGGGCCTCGCACCGCACGCGCGCATGTGACCTGGTGCGGCGCGCCGATTTCCCGCGGAGAATTGGTCAATATCGAGCCGGCCGCATCGATCCACGACTACCACACGCCGATCTTCCGGTTCTATTCGATCGGAGAGCCGGCGGACCGGGTGCGGCGCATGTTCGAGGTATGCAAGGAAGCGCTCGACGAGGGCTTTGCCCGCGTTCGCCCCGGCATGACCTCTCATGAGGCCGCACGCATATTCGAAGGCGTCATCGAAGGCCGCGGCTTTGCAGAGTGGATGGTTACGCGGCCTGCATACAGCATCGGTGCGTCCTTCCCGCCCGGCTGGGGCGAGGACGACGTCATGGCAATCCGACGCAATCATGATGTCGTTCTGGAGGAAGGCATGTGCTTCCACGTAACTCCCTGCCTCTACGAGGATGGGATCGGCTGCGTCGGCGCCAGCATGCCGGCAGTTTTGACCGCAAGCGGATTTGAATCCCTAAGCGGCGATGAAGCCATTTTTGGCGTGAAGTAAACGAGGGCATCATGGATATGAGCGCAAACAGCGACGCCTCAGACAGTAGGACCGCCTTCGATTTCACCCGGCTCAATGCACGCGAACGCTACAAGCTGATGATCGGCACGATCATTCCCCGCCCGATCGCGCTGGTAACGACGGTCGACGAACATGGCCGCTTCAACGCAGCCCCGTTTAGCTTCTTCAACTGCCTTTCGGCCGATCCGCCGATCGTGGCGATCGGCGTCGAGAACAATCCCGACGTCTCCTTCAAGGATACCGGCCACAACATCCGCATGACGGAAGTCTTTACGGTCAATATCGTCTCCCATGCCATCGCTGAAGCGATGCATATCTGCGGCACGAAATATCCGCGCGGGGTCGACGAAATGAAGGAGGCCGGCCTGACCGCCATGCCCGGCGAAAAGGTTGCCTCACCCTGGATAAAGGAGGCTCCGGCCTCGTTCGAATGCCGCCGGCATCTGACACTGGAGCTTGGCAAATCGCGTCAGATCATCATGGGCGAGATCATCTTTGCCCACTATCACCCAGGCGCCGTCGATGAGGGCCTGCACGTCGATCCGAACATCATCGATTCAATCGCGCGGCTCGGCGGCGATACCTGCTCCACGATCCGGGACAGATTTGAAATGCTGACGCCGAAGCTCGCGTGACGGGGGCGAAAACAAGAGAGAACGTCATGGACAATGAAACACACTTCCTCTGCGAGGCCATTGAGCTTGCACGGACCAATACCCAAAATGGCGGCCGCCCTTTCGGTGCCGTCGTCGTCAAGGACGGCAAAGTGGTCGCGACGGGCGTCAACGAGATCCTCAGCACCAACGACCCGACGGCACATGCGGAAATGACGGCGCTTCGCCTCGCCAGCCAGAAATTGAAATCGCCGGATCTTCAGGGTTGCACCGTCTATGCCAGCGGCCACCCCTGCCCGATGTGCATGGCCGCGATGCGCCTCGCGGGCGTGAAAGCAGTTTCCTACGCCTATTCCAACGATGATGGCGCGCCGTTCGGGCTGTCGACCGCGGCCATCTATGAAGATCTGGCAAAGCCCTTTGCCGAGCAATCGATGACGATCCGCTACGTTCGCACCCGCCTTCAAAACCAGCCCGATCTCTATGCCGAATGGAAGCGCCGCCAGGACGAGCGGCTCTGAATCATGAAGAATGCCGCCTCCCCTTCCCTGCTTCCGCTTTTGTTCGTCGTTGCCATCGTCGGGCTCAATCTAAGGCCGTTCATAACAGCGGTCGGGCCGCTTGCAGGAGACATTCACACGCAGACGGGCCTTGGCCTTCAGGGCATGTCGCTTTTGACCATGGTGCCGATGGTCTTGATGGGGGTCGTCGCCTTTGTCGGACCGTCCCTTCAGAACGCGCTCGGTGCGCGTCGATTGATCCTGGCCGCTCTGGCGATATTGGGCATCGGGTCGCTGCTGCGTTTCTTTTCCGCCACCGGCTGGCAGCTTGTCGGGACTGCGGCGGTCATCGGGTTCGGGGTCGCCATTATTCAGGCGGTATTTCCCGGTGTCATTAAGCGGATATTCCCAGCGCGTGTCGCGGCGGTGATGGGTCTCTATTCCTCGATGCTGATGGGCGGCGGCGCGCTCGGCGCGAAGGCCGCGCCCGTCGTTGCGGAAGCCGCGGGAACATGGCACGCTGGGCTTGCCTGGCTTGCCATACCGGCTGTCATCGCCCTCGTGCTTGCCGCCTTCTACTTGCCGGCAGACGATCGACGCACATCCGGCGGTAACGTCACGGCCCATCTGTTGAGACGACCGCGTGCCTGGTTGCTGATGGCCTGTTTCGGCCTCGTCAATGGCGGCTATTCATCCGCAGTTGCCTGGCTGTCACCCTACTATCAGGCGCAGGGATGGAGCGGCGCGGCGACGGGAAACCTTCTAGCCGTCATGGCAATCTGTCAGGCAACATTCGCCCTTGTCCTGCCTCTATTGATCGGACGCGAGGGCGATCGCCGACCGTGGTTGTGGTTGACCCTGGTCTTTCAGGCCACCGGCTTTGCCGGTCTCGCCTTCTGGCCGCAGCTCACCCCCTTTGCCTGGGCCGGGCTGGTGGGCGCCGGATTGGGTGGTTGCTTTGCCCTGTCGCTGGTGGTGGCGCTCGATCATCTGTCCGATGCCGGCCACGCCGGTGCGCTGTCGGCCCTGATGCAGGGCGGCGGCTTCCTGATCGCTGCCGTCCCGCCGTGGATCGTTGCCGTCCTTCATGATCTGACGGGTGGCTTTCAGGCGGGCTGGCTGCTTCACCTGACCTGCGTGGTCATCGTCGTGGCGCTGGTGCAGCGTCTCGCTTCTCACAGCTACCACAAGGTGATGCCGCCGATGCATCAGGTGCTGGCGACAGATCAGGATGGCTCCGCGCATTCCAGTCCCTGATGCCGCGCGTCCTCCCGATTGGCCACGCGTGAGACCGCACAATTCCCGATCAACCGTTCCGGACCGAAAACGGTCGCGACCGAAAATTTCGAACACCTCAATTGTTATGTCAGAGCCGGAACTCACACTCGGAATAGGCTTCCTGCGCCGCGCTTGGGCCGTTCCAAAGCAAGATTTCCATAAAAATTAAGCACTTGGGTCTGCCCATGCGCGGGAAATGACCCATCCGCCGAGCGCGGCCGGGGACAGGATCACGGCACCATCGTAGCTGCTCCGAGCCAATTCAACCGGCAATGTTGCGGAACCATTAGGCCCAAAATCGGCTTCCCCTATATCAAATGAGTTCACAAACGTGTGGTGTTGCTCATTTTGACCAAAAAGCCGCCTCATGCTTTTCTGGCACGATCCAGTTGCCAAAAAACCATAATTGTTCCACGAACATCACACATTAAACACTCAACGTTGAGAATCGGATCAGAGCTTAATGCGTATACAACTTGGTTTCCTCGGCATGTTCCTGGCACTTGCCCCCTCGGCATATGCTCTGGAAGCGGCCGCACCGCCAGTTTTGGCGCCGCTGCAACAGCAGGCGCAGGCAGCGCATTTGAGCGCGCAGTTTCTCGAGCGCTTCCACTATAGACCGCTTCCCCTCGACGACGCCTTGTCGGTCAAGGTCATGGATCGATTTATCAAATCCCTGGATCCGGATCGGGTGCTTTTCATGCAGTCGGATATCGACAAGTTCATGACCGACAGCACCAAGATCGACGATGCAATCAACAAGGAAGACTTGAGGATCCCGTTTTCGATTTTCAATGTCTATGAGCAGCGCGTTGTCGATCGCATGACCTATGCGCGCAGCCTGCTCAAGCAGGGCTTCGATTTCAATGTGAAGGAAAGCTACTCCCTGCAGCGCGACAAAGCGCCCTGGCCGCAAACCGACGCGGAAAGCAACGATCTGTGGCGCAAGCGCGTCAAGAGCGATTGGCTACGCCTGAAGCTGGCCGGCAAGACCGACGATGCTATCCGCACGACGCTCGACAAGCGCTACCAGAACTCGTTGGAGCGCGCCTACAAATATAAGAGCGACGACGTCTTCGAGACGTTCATGGACGCTTACACGAAATCGATCGACCCTCACACCGACTATTTCGGTACACGTGCTTCCGCGGAATTCGATATTTCCATGAAGCTGTCGCTCGTTGGTATCGGCGCAGTTCTACAGGAGAGAGACGACTACACCACTATCCGCGAACTCGTGCCCGGCGGTCCTGCACAATCGTCCGGCAAGCTTGCCGTCGGCGACCGCATCACCGGTGTCGGCCAAGACGCCAATGGTCCCATCAAGGAAGTGGTCGGCACCCGCCTGGATGAAGTCGTGCAGTTGATACGAGGCGCCAAAGGGTCAGTCGTGCGCCTAGACATTCTGCCGGCCGATGCCGGTCCGGATGGCAAACACAAGATCATCAGCCTGGTGCGCGACAAGATCAGCCTCGATAAGCAGGCCGCCAAAAAAACCCTTCTTTCGGTGAAGGATGGCGACGCTACGCGCAAGATCGGTGTGATCACGCTCCCGGCGTTCTATGAAGACTTCGAGGGACGCCGCAGGGGCGACAAGGACTACAGAAGCGCCAGCCGCGACGTCGCCAAGCTGCTCACCGAACTGAAGCAGGATAAGGTCGACGGCGTTCTGGTCGACCTGCGCAACAATGGCGGCGGTTCGCTCTCCGAGGCGATCGATCTGACGGGCTTGTTTGTCGGCAAAGGCCCGGTAGTTCAGCAGCGCGATGCAGGCGGCAAGGTGGAGGTCGAAAGCGATGACCTTCCGGCACCGGCCTGGACGGGTCCGGTCGGCGTGCTGATCAATCGCAGCTCGGCCTCGGCCTCTGAGATCTTTGCTGCGGCGATCCAGGATTATGGTCGCGGCGTGATCATCGGTGAAGCCAGCTTTGGCAAGGGCAGCGTCCAGACAGTGGTCAATCTCGACCAGATCGCCCATAACAGCAAACCGAAATTCGGCGAGCTGAAATTGACGGTTGCTCAATTCTTCCGCGTGAATGGCGGGACGACGCAGCTGCGTGGCGTGACGCCCGATATCACCCTGCCGGGCCTTTCGGATCCGAAGACCTTCGGCGAGGCAAGTTTCGACAACGCCCTGCCGTGGACGGAAGTAAAGCCGGCTAAATACACGCCGTCAGGAAACGTTGCGGCGTTGCTGCCGGAACTGCAAAAACTCCATGATGACCGCGTGAAGGATGATCGCGATTTCCAACGCTTCGTTGAGGATGTCGCCGTGCTCAAGCAGCAGCGCGAAAAGCAGTCTCTATCTCTCAATGAAGCCGAGCGACGCGATGAAATGAACGCTCAGGCAAAACGCCTGAAGTCACGCGAACAGGTCAACGATGGCGTCGACAACAGCGAAGACGACGGCCTGCAGGCAAACGAGCGCAGCCTGAGTGCAGATATCGCGCTGGAAAAGGCACGCAAAAACGCCAAGGACGTCCTTTTGAACGAGGCCGCCGCGATCGTTGCCGACGAGGCGAACCTTCAGTCGAGCGTGTCGAAGACCACCGCGCAGCGCTCGGGAACCGGCGACGGAAAATAACCCTTCCGCAGGAATAGTACTCTCGCGGCCCCGGTCCATCAGCCGGGGCCGCATTGTTTGTGCGGAAGCCTCATGGAGCCGTATGGCTGATCAAAGCCATGCCGGACAACCATGGCGGCACCGTTCCGCGCAAGACACCTCGGCCTTTGTGTCCGCTGATGGAGGATTGTCAGATGTCTCGACCGATTGCGCGAATTTCCCTATAATTTCGACAGGCCATTACAGCAGACCCTTGCGGGATAGGCCTGGTGGGAACGGGATCATGGATCATCACAGCAGTTCGGCCGCTACTCTCCTTTCCAGTGGGGATCGCGGCTGGAAAGGTTTGGGTGCGGAGTTTCTCCATATTCGCGCCGGTCGCACGCATGTGCCGGGAACGGAGAGCCATCGCCTGGGCATTCACTTCGGCAGGGCCGTAAACGCTCATTGCCAATGCGATGGACAGGAACTTCGCCGTCAGCAAAAGCACGGCGATATAGACATCGTTCCTGCCGGACTGGATGGCTGGTGGGAAGATGATCGTGATTGCACCATTCTGCGATTGACCGTCCGACCGGAACTCCTGCAGGCAGCCGCCCGGGAGCTCGGGCAAGACCCTGAAACCGTTTCACTTGCGCCGCAGTTTCAGCTTCGCGATGCCCGGCTCGAGTCGATCGCTTGGGCCATCAAGGCGGAGATCGAGGCAACCGTGCCTTCAGACATCACCTATGCCGAGACCTTGGGCATGGCCCTGGCAATCCGCCTCGTGGAAAATAATGGGCGGATGTCGGCGACAGCAGGCAATGATCGTGCAGCATTGAGCAGCCGGCAGCAACGGCGTCTGACCGATTTCATCGAAGATCATATCGATCAATCCCTGTCCCTGGCCGATCTTGCCATCGTTGCAGGGCTCAGCATCTCGCATCTAAAGCCGCTGTTTCATGCCACCTTCGGCATGCCGGTTCACAAATATGTCCTGACGCGCCGTGTCGAGCGCGCCAAAACGCTCCTCCTGACGGCAGATATGCCGCTGGCCCAGATCGCGCTGGCCGCCGGTTTTGCCCATCAAAGCCATATGACGCATTGGATGCGTCGACTTCTGGGGCTGACCCCCGGCATGATCGTGCGAATGCATTCCTGACGCCGATTATCGTCCGAACCTGCAATCAATCGGCCAAACCTGTGCGAACTGCAGCGTGCCAGTCGCTAGCGTTGCCGGCAGACGAACAGGAGAAGAGACGATGCATGTCATTCTAGGCGCCAGCGGCAAAGTTGGCCGCACAACCGTCACCGCATTGCGCAAAAAGGGCATGCCGGTGCGCGCTGTCCTTCGCGACCCGGGGAAGGCACAGATGTTTTCAGACCTCGGCTGCGAAATCGCCATCGCCGACCTGAACGACCACGGCACCCTCGTGGCTGCAATGAAGGGCGCCGATGCCGTTCAAGTCATCTGCCCGGTCGACATCCGTGCCGAGCCGGCGCATGCAAAAATGCTGCAATTGATCGAAACGATGGCCGAAGCTTTGGCAGCGGCCAATCCCCGTCAGGTCCTCGCCATCTCCGACTATGGCGCACAACATAGCGCCGGAACTGGCGTTACCCTGATTTTCCATGCATTGGAGGTGCGGCTCCGCAAGCTGGATTCCAACCTGATATTCCTGCGATCGGCCGAGCATATGGAAAACTGGGCGCGCCTGATCAAGGTGGCTGCCGAAAGCGGCCGACTGCCGAGCTTCTATCACGATCAGACCAAGCTGCTTCCCATCGTCTCCGCCTTCGATGTGGGTTCCATCGCAGCCGGACTGCTGTTGGAAAGCGATGATGCGAAGCTGCGTATCGTCCATGCCGAGGGTCCGCGTCGCTACACGCCGAACGACATCGCCGCGGCGATGGGCCTGCTCGCCGGCCGGACGGTTGCCGCCCTCCCCTTGCCCGAAACGGAATGGCAGAGCGTGCTGATGCGAGCGGGCCTTTCCGAAAGCTATGCGCGGCTGCTGGTAGAGCTCTACATCGCCCATAACGCCGGCAAGATAGATGCCGAAAGCGATGTGGGCGAGATCCGTCGGGGCAGCACGGAGATGATAGACGCGCTACGGCCGCTTCTTCGCGCATGAGAGCCGCCTTTCCAGCGAGAAGCAGAACAAGGCCTTCTGTCGGCACCGGCTGCCTTGGCGACGTCGATTAGTGATTGTGCTGCCGCGACTGAATGCCGTTGCGCGCCGAGCCGCCTGCAATCTATCATTGCAGAAACAAACAAAGCCTTTATTGTCGGGCGCAACGCAACTTCAGTGCAGCAACCTGTTAGAGGTCCAGAACATTAGCGATCTGGATCAGGAGGTAGCCGATCATGTCATCCATAACCTCAGGCAACGACAAGCAATATGCGAACAGCAGAAAGCTTGCCGCACGCGCCCGTCTCTACAGCGAACATACCATTGCCGAACTCGGATGGTTTCCATGGGTGGCGCAACAGCTCCCGCTGAAATCGGGCGATCGCATTCTTGATGTCGGCTGCGGCCCGGGTTGGTTCTGGGCAGCAACTGCGGCGTCCTTGTCCGGGAATTTGAACCTGACGCTCTGCGATCTTTCGCCGGGCATGGTTGCGGAAGCCGTCGAACGATGCACGCCCCTGCCCTTTGGCAGCATCACAGGTCGCCAAGCCGACGCTGCAGCTTTGCCTTTTACCGATGGCTCCTTTGACGCCGTCGTTGCTATGCATATGTTCTATCACCTGCCGGAGCCGGCCAGGTGCGCAGCAGAAATGCATCGCGTCCTGAAACCCGGCGGCTTTCTCGCGGTGACGACCAATGGCATTGGCAATATGCGCAAGATATATGAGCTGACGAGGGTATTCGGCAGCTCTCCCTACGATCCCGCCGGAGCCGCCTTCGGCTACGAGGCCGCACAACAGCTCATGCAAACTCAGTTCGGAAATGTCGCCATGGCCCAGTATCCCGCGCGCATGCGAGTGACAGACCCCGAAGACATATTCCTTACGCTCACCTCTTATCCACCCGGCGAGGGAGCCAACGAAGCACAACTTTCCGAGTTGCGCTCGGCGATTGCTGACGCATTTCAAGCTGGAAGAGGCGTGCTAGAAACCGAAAAGGAGGCAGCCCTTTTCATCAGTCGAAAAGCTGCGTGAACGACTCGGTATTCCGAGGAGAGGCTGGAGACACTATCTTGCAGAACGAAACTGGACAGCATTTCAGGACACGCGACCTTGACGGGGACACTGAGAAGATTCGGACACGCGCGTATCAGGTCATTTCCAAAGAGAACGCCAAGCGCAGCTTGCGGGAGCGATTGTCGATGTGGCTGGCACTTATCTCCATCCTTCTGCTTCTGGCTTGGTTATTCGGCGCAATCTAATCGTGACTACAAGCCGAGGCGTCCATCGATCCACAAGGTCGACCTTATCGAGGTCGGCAGCTTCAGAATTGGAGTCACTGACGAATCCGCAAGCCTACCTATCAGGCGAAGCGAACTATCCACACGATGAGGAGCATGTCGATTAGCAATGCGATCACCAGAAGAAGACTTATGAGCTTTCGTCGCTCTACGGTCTCTTTGGATTCAATTTTGAAAGCCGCTTTGTAAGCGTTTTCGGTGTCTCGTTCACTCACTGGCCTAATAGAGTTTCGAGGTCGTGTCATATTGACGAGGCCGCATGTGACGAAGATGAAAAATAATAGCAGATAAGGGGCCATCTCAAACGCAGCCTTTTGCTATCCAGCCACCCGATGTCTCATTAGATAGACAGGTTTCACTATCCATCGCAATTGAAAGCTGCTTGCGCAACGCCAGGCGGCTCTGCATCGCCCGAAAATTTGGCCTACCTACGTATGAATAGTGTTTTTCGAACGATTGCTGTCGATGACTATCCATCTGAAATCATAGCAACAACAAGCCGTAATGAAGCTATGTGCCTCCTTGCTTCCGCAAGGATCGATACACCCTCTATCATGACCGAGCCGCAGTAGTTGTCCGCGGACAACCGTTGAGCCTTGAGACGAGCTGATGCAGGGACGCGCCAGTTTTCCTGCGTCCCCGCATCGTCGCCTATGCTCGGCGCATGTACCGCTGAAATTACTTCGCCTGCAACTGCTTCATAGCCTCGAGATCCTCGTTGCTGACGAATTCGCAGGCGAGAAGGGTCTTGCCGGGAAAGGCAGAGGACTCACGGGCGACCACGGAGACCACTCCCATCTCCGCGGCAGGCTGCTCGGCCTTCGATAAGGTGCGCCCATAGGACTTCGTCGCTGTTCCGAGGAGGTTGCCGAAGCCGTCCGATTTCAGGTGATAGGCCTTGGCGAGATCATCGGCGCGCAAGCCTTCCACCAGCACACCAAAGCTGGTGCCGGCAAAAACCAGTTCGCTCGTCTTGAAGCCCTGACGGCCAAAGTCGGCTGGTAGCTTATAGACCGCGGCCGTCAGCAACGAGGTATCGGCCTTAGAAAGCTTTTCGGCTTCCTCATACATCGTCATTGCCGACTTCGTGGAATAGGCCGGCTTGCAAAGAGCCGCGTCGAAGAAGGCAGCCTTCTCAAATGCCAGCGCATTGGAGCCAAGCGAGAGCGAAAGAACGGCGCTCAGGGACAGGAGTGTTTTCATGTTCAAGGCAGCTCTCCGGAAAACGGTCAATCGATTCGAACTCGGATGGTATTTATATTCATCGCGTATGTATCGCCAGGTCGTCCAGACGCCACCCCGATTTTTGAAACCAGCGTCGCAACAACGCTTAACGCAACCCAGTTGAAGGGGCGGCATGTCTGAGAAGGAAACTCGACCAAGCGTGAATCGCAGTTTTCATGAGATACGGGGAAGCTCCCATTCCCGGGCACAGTCGATGAACCGCTACGGAAACGAGGATCGATGAACCATCATCCTGAAACTGCCCATGATATTCTATGAGCTGCTTTGTTCGGAGCCTCGCAACACAAAGCTGGATCTATCCGATGTCGTCGCCGGGGCGGTGCGAACGATCCCGAGACGTCTAACCGGGGTGATAGAGCGCTACGACTGAGCAATCTCGAGCGCCACTCGATAGGACGCAGATGGGTCGAAGCCTTCGAGGGAAGAAGGATAGGCGCCGCGTACTCGATACCCTTCGCGGCGAGATGCAAGCTACGCGTCAACTATAAAAATCTCGTTAACCAAAACTTGCTGTCGCTGTCGCTGTTGCATATATCGGGGTCGGTTCAACGAACCCACCAGCAGAAGAAGGCGGAATCTTTGCCGTTCCGTCAAAATCGCTTCACAATCAGTTCGTAATGGATTTCAAGGCAGAGGAACGATTTCATGGAAGAACCCTGGACGACCAATCGCGGGCCGATCGCGGCAACGGCACTCGACGTCAAGAAGGCAGAGGCGATCAATACACTTCTGGTTCACCGCATCGATATTTTGCCAGCGAAACCCGGCGATATCATTCGTCCCTTCGCACTTGGCCTCTGGAATGAAATTCGTCCGCTTTTGAAGCCCGACATGTCGGTGATGTCGCTTCGCCGCGCCACCAGTTCGTTTCTCCATTCCAAGCAATATTACTTTGCCTGCGCCCAGTCGGACTCCATGCGTCATGACATCGCCGGCAACCCGATCGAACAACTGTCGACGGAAGACAGGCTCGCAGCACAGAAGCGCCTTACGGCATTGCGTCAGGTACAAGCCAAGCCCGCCGCCCCTGTTGATGAACCCAAAGTGTCGGCTCCGCCGGCGCTGAGCAAAGCGGAGTTGATCCGAGCTTCGCTTCTCGGCGGCCGCAAGCTTTCAGATCGCGTCGCCCGTTAGGGTTCGACATAGACTTAGCGCATAAGACGACGGCCCGTGCCGTGTTGCTCAGGCACATCCAAACTCCAATATATGCAGAAGCCGGAATGCGGTGCCGCACCAAGTAGCGGCTCCGCGTGAGTCGTGGCGATCAGCAGCATCTCGCGCCGCGATCCTTCATGCAGTAGTCCGCGGACTACCCTTAGCATGCGAAGCCGATCGGCAATGGAAATAGCCGTGCGCCCTCTCCGATCCCCGGATATCACGCCGCACATCGCAGCGATCGTTCGAGCTGATATCCGACATTTCGCGAGTAAAACGCGCTAAAATCTGCCGATTGTTTAAGCATTTGTAAAACGGCAACGAATCGGAGCATATTATAACTGCGTAGTTCCGCGGTATTCCGTCACAATTGCGCAGTTAATTGGGAAAACGACTATGCAACCGAGTCTCGCACTCAAGGACGATCAAGAGCATCTTCCGACGCTTCTGGCAACAGACGCGCAGGAGCTGTCATATCAGCTACAGCAGCACCAGGCAAAACTCTTCCCGCCTCAGTCACAAAAGACGATGCGGATGTTTTCGCCGGCCGAAGCTGCTGCTTTCATCGGTATAGGTGAGGGCTATCTCCGCCAGATCGCGGCAGAAGGCCACGGCCCGGATCCGCTTTCCAATGGACGCCGACTTTACTCCGCCGAAGATATGGACCGCATCCGCCGGGTTCTCGACGAGCGAAACGGTACACCCAAATATGTGCCGGGCCGAAGAGGATCCGAGAAGCTACAGATCATCTCTGTGATGAACTTTAAGGGCGGATCCGGCAAGACCACGACATCAGCCCACTTGGCCCAGTATCTGGCGCTCAGGGGATACCGGGTGCTCGCCGTCGATCTCGACCCGCAGGCTTCCTTGTCCGCTCTGTTCGGAAACCAGCCGGAACTTGATGTCGGGGAGGGCGAAACACTCTACGGCGCCATTCGCTATGATGCGCCTCGGCCGATTTCCGATATCGTCCGCGCGACCTATACGCCGAACCTGCATCTCATCCCCGGAAACCTCGAGCTCATGGAGTTCGAGCATGAGACGCCTCGAGTGATGGCTGCCGGCAGGGCCGAGACGATGTTTTTCGCTCGCATCGGCGAAGCCTTGACCGAAATCGAGAGCTTTTACGATGTCGTCGTTATCGATTGCCCACCGCAGCTCGGCTTCCTGACGATGTCGGCGCTTTGCGCGGCAACCTCCATTCTGATCACCGTCCATCCGCAGATGCTTGACGTAATGTCGATGTCGCAGTTTTTGACCATGACGAGCGAGCTCATGACCGTGGTCGAGAACGCTGGGGGTCGCACCAGTTACGACTGGATGCGCTACCTCGTCACGCGCTTTGAGCCGAATGATGGGCCACAGAGCCAGATGACAGGTTTTATGCGAGCCATCTTCGGCAACCGGATGCTCCAGAATGCGATGGTCAAGTCGACGGCCGTCGCTGATGCCGGCGTTACCAAACAGACCCTCTACGAGGTCGAGCGTGCCCAATTTACCAGGGGAACCTACGACCGCGCTCTGGATTCGCTCAATCTCGTAAACAGCGAGATTGAGACGAACATCCGCTCAACGTGGGGAAGGAAATAGAATAGATGGCACGCAAAAATCTGCTCGAAATTTCCGCCCCGAATACGGGGCGCGCTGACTCCGTCGGCGCAAAGGATAACCGCCCGATAGCCGGCTTTCTACCGCAGGCCAGAACCGGCGGTCCCGTGGGTGGGATTACCAGGACGCTTGGCAACATCACAGAGAAGATGGAGCGGGCGAACGATCTTGAGCGACAGCTGGCCGAAGGCCAAACCATCGTCGAGATCGATACCGACCTTATTGATGGGTCCTTCGTTACCGATCGCCTTGAGATAGATCCGGTCGAGCTTGGTCAGCTCATCGAACAGATCCGTGAGCATGGCCAGCAGGTTCCTATCCTGGTGCGTCCGCATCCGGAATCAAACGGACGTTATCAGGTTGCTTACGGCCATCGCCGGCTAGCCGCCACCAAAGAACTTGGCATCAAGGTTCGCGCCGTCATTCGGCAGCTTACCGATGATCAGCTCGTGGTGAGCCAGGGGCAGGAAAACAGCGCCCGCACGAACCTCTCATACATCGAGCGCGCCCTTTTTGCATTGCGGCTCGAACAGCGGGATTTTGGCCGGGATATCATCATGGCCTCGCTCGGCGTCGATAAAGCCGCGCTGTCAAAAATGCTCATCGTGATGAGACAGGTCCCGTTGGCGCTGATCAGCGCGATTGGCCCTGCTCCGGATATCGGTCGCAGGCGCTGGCTTGAACTGGGAGAACGCCTCGAAGGTGTCGCCCATGAGCCGATTATCGCCGAGTTGTCCGCGGACAACAGTCGTAAGCTATCGAGCGACGAGCGCTTCCAGCAAGCCATGGTTCTGGCGATCGGCAAACCGGCGTCGGCAAAGCCTGAGATCGCGCCATCGACTATATCCGGTGTGCCCGTGACATTTAAGAGAACGCCTGCTCGTGCCACCTTTGTCTTCGACAGCAAAGCGGCTCCCGGCTTCGATCAGTTTGTGCAGGAGAGACTACAATCTCTCTTCAGCGAATTCCAACAAGGAAAGGAAACGTAAGCAGCAAAAGAAAAAGGCCCCCAAGCGACGTTGTCGTGGAAGCCCTTCTCGATCTTAAGCACATCCAGAATCGCATTTCCACGAATCACAGTCAAGAGTCTTTGGCATCGTTTTGGTGAGCAGATTTCTTTTGCCTCAACGTAGGTGAAGAAAAATGGAAGCTGAATATGTGACGACGCCCTTTGGGCGGCGGCCGATGACGCTTGCCATGTTGGTAGCTCAAAGAAGAGCTCGACATGACGAGCCTGTCAGATCGGTCGACAAGTGGAAGATTTATCGTGCGCTCTGTGAAGCCAAGCCTCGCCTCGGTATCACCGATCGAGCGCTTGCCGTTCTCAATGCGCTCTTGAGCTTCTATCCGAAGAACGAACTTTCGGATGATGCAAACCTCATTGTGTTCCCTTCGAACGCACAATTGTCTCTTCGCGCCCACGGCATGGCGGAGCAGACGATCCGACGCCACCTTGCTGGCTTGGTCGAGGCCGGTCTCATCGTCCGTCGCGACAGTCCCAACGGTAAGCGCTACGCCCGCAGAACTCGGGCAGGAGATCTTCACGAGGCCTACGGTTTCTCGCTCGCGCCTCTTCTTTCTCGTGCCGACGAGATCGAGCATCTCGCTGCAGCGGTCGTCACAGAACGCTTGCACGCACAAGCGCTTCGCGAACGCATTAGTCTTCTCCGGCGGGATATCGCCAAACTAATCGAAACGGCAATCACCGAAGCTATTGCTGGCGACTGGGATGCCATCCATTGCGGTTTCCGTTACCTCATCGACAGCCTTCCACGTTCCCCTAGCGCGACTGAACTCGAGCATCTCCACCACAAGCTCGATCTTCTGCATCTGGAAATCGTCAACCGACTGGAAAAACACGCGAAAACAAAAATTCTGAGCGCCAATCACTATCAAAATGAGCGGCACATACAGAATTCAGACTCCGAATCCATAATTGAATCTGAAACCGCGCAGCCAGAAGCATGCGCCGAGTTGTCCGCGACAGATATCGAGCAACGAACCCATCCAGCTTCTCCGGCCGTAAACAAGCCTGTCGCGGAAAATACGAAACATTCGCTGCCAGTTGATGTCAGCCCTCAAAACGCTGGGGGAGGGGGTACAGCGCTGAAATCATTCCCGCTGGATCTCATCATCCGCGCCTGCCCGGAAATCGCTGCTTACAGCCCCAACGGACGGATCAACAATTGGCGAGACCTTACCTCTGCTTCCATCGTCGTCGGATCCATGCTGGAGATCAGCTCTGGAACGCACCAGGAGGCTTGCGCCGCTATGGGCGTAGAGAATACCGCGACAGTGATCGCCTGCATCCTGCAACGAACCTCGCAGATCAAATCCGCTGGCGCCTATCTTCGCGATCTCACCCGGCGGACACAGAAAGGAGAATTTGCGCTTGGTCCCATGTTGATGTCTCTTCTCAGGGCCAACACGGTATCGAACACAAGAAGTCAGCCTAGACCATCCGTATTGGGAAACTCGGCAGCCTCATGAATAGCTGACTTTTGGCTGGTAACAGAGCAGACTGATCGTGGCTTCCCGATGCACTGAACGCATCCTCGCACACCGAAAACGGCGGTTGGGCGCACGATTGTTCATGCGTTGCATATGCCTGATGGAACGGAAGTACTAAATAGCTTCCGCTTTGAGGCAATATTCTTGAAAAATCAATTGCATGGGGAATGGTTAAAATTTAGCAGAAAGGCACCAAAACAGCGGCGAAAGAACTCTTATCTCTCTGTAAATTCTGCATTCTTATCGCAGATTTATGCAGGAAAGTCTATGCGAGGCTTGTAATTTGGTCACAGGGCCTGAGTAAAGCTCCAGCCGCCTTCAAGACGCTGGACGCCGATGCCGTTTTACAGCGGCACCGGATATCGAGATCTGATGCGGTCGGGGTGGTTGCTATTGGCAAATCGGTATGGGGCGAGCAGGAGGTGCCGGGTGATCCTTCTTGTACTGCACAATCACCGGCTCGAGCGTTTCCTTAGACCAGAATTTTGGCGTTCCGATTGCCTTCAAGCAGGAGTCGTTCCAATACAATCCGGCCTGCGATGGCGATCGGCCAGCGGCGGCGGCTTTCGCGATGGCATTGATATCCTTGGACTCCGGATAAATGTAGAGCGTCGTTGGATTGTCCTTGACCATGGAAATGATCTGATTGGCGTCGGATGCGGCCCAGCTCGTGCAACCGTCGCTGCGGCCACCGGCATATTCCACCAGTTTGCCGAGGGGAACATAGCCGTCACGATTGGCATAAGGGCTTTGTGGATCCTTCTTCATGCACACGCCGGCAACTTTTGCGGCTGCATGGCCGCCGATCGCGCGCTGGCGTGCATTGGCGGTCTCGCCCTCGCCATCAAACTGGAGAAAGGTCCGAAGATAGGCCGTATCCTTGGCCTGTGAGGCGCGATAATAGCCCTTGAAGGTCGTTTTCGTTTCCTCGGTCAGATAGGAGCCGCCTGTCGTCAGGTTTGAATCCATCGCATTTCCGAAGTTCCTGGCGCACATCCGACCGTTGCCGAAGTCCACGACGCCCTTGAGATCGCGGCCGCTGCCATGGCCGGAAGAAACCACACGGAATGTCTGCGTGGCCTCGCAGACGATATAGAACCTGCCTCCATCGGCCGGATCGTTCGGGCGCGTTGCATCCATCGCAAAGTAACAGGGGTTCCTGACTTTGCCTTCGCTCACCTTACGCATGTAGAGGGAGCGGGCTCTTTGCAGAACCGGACGGGCAATCTGTCCGTCTGCCTGGCCGACATGCGTTGTGAGCCATGCGGGAATGTCCAATGACTGCTCCGCCGCTTGGGAAGGCGGTGCATTTGCGACAATAATGGCGACGGAGCAAAGGCTGAGCATCCTAACGATGCTTCGAGGGGCATATCTCAACCGCACGGGATTCGATCTCCTATTAAACACTTCGGACCGGTGCCGCGAAGAACGGCAAATGACAGCACGCTTGCCCCACAAGCTCGGCTCTCATGTACCCGGATCCTGAAATCATAGTTGTGCTCTGTTTTGCTGAATGAGATCCTAACGACCGCGGGAAATAATGGCTGTCACGATAGACATCGCGTGCTTGGCATCCTGTCCCTTCGTCCGCTCCAGCAAGCATTCGGGCGCAAATATGGCTGATCTTCGACCGAAGGGGGCAATCCATAATCACATGGTTCAATCATGTGGCGTTTGACGGGCATCAGTCGCGTGATCTGGTCTTCCGTCCAACCTTTGACCAAGGTGTGATGATTGCGTTTCCCGCAGCGCCGCTGTTGCTCGATCCGAGCTATCGCGCATCGCCGCGACGCGTCCGGCGCAGGATCCACACTATGGCGAACTCAGCGGCAATCAAGCTGACCGCGACGGCAAGACCCAGAGTGATCGGATCATAGCCGCTTCCATACAACAGGAAACCCAGACACAGGAACGGCGTATTCCATAACAAGCTGCCGATAAGGGTGGCCAGGACGAAGCTGCGCAATTCGAGTTTGAACACGCCGGCCGGCAAGCCGAGATAGACGCGGACGGCCGGTATGGTGTGGCCGACGAGGGTTGTCCAAAACTGGTTGCGTCGATAGGAACCAATCAGCCGTTGGTAAAGTGAAGGCGGTAGCAGGATGAAGCGGCCATAGCGTACAACTAGTCGCTCGACCCGATGTGAGCCAAGCGCGCGCCCAAACCCATACCAGAGCAGAGAACCAAGCGTCGATCCAATCGTGGTGGCAGCTATGATTGCTGTAAGGTTCAGACCGCCTTTCGCGGTCATGCCAACGAACATCAGCAGGACATAGGACGGAAAGATAGGGATGAATTTTTCCGCGACAGCCAAGCAGACTAGGCCGACGATGCCGAAGCTCAGCATCGTGACAATAATGGGTGACATCTCCATGGTCGGTTCACATCATCGACGGGAGGAATGATCGAGACTGCGTGTGATCCGATAGACCGACGCAGGCGGCAGGTTGCGCATCGTCCATCCGCAACGTACGGCCTCCAGTCCCAGATGATCGAGTATCCTGCGAGGCACCGGGCAGCGCGGTCCATAGGTTATCTGATAAAAGGCACCGCCCGGCGCCATGCAAGCAAAGGCGCCGCTGAGAATAGCCGCTGCCTTGTCCGGCGGCATGGTCAGAATACCCAGCCCGCTGATCACAGCGCCAACCGCAGCGCCCGCCGAAAGACCAATCGTCGCCAACTCGGTAGCGTCCATGTGCAGCACCCGTGCCAGGGGGAAGCGGCGTTGGAGCAAGCGCGCAAAGATGGGGTCATATTCGACCAGGGTGATACTCTGCTCCGGTACGCCACGCGCAAGCAAGGCTTTCGTAAAAGGGCCGGTTCCCGCGCCCAATTCAAGAACCTGCCCGGTGCTGGGCGTCACGCCTGCTGTCATCAGGGCTGCCACTGCGCGGCCCGATGGAGCGATTGCAGCGACACGCAGAGGATTGCTGATCCAGGCTCGAAAAAAGGCAAGTGCGTCAGAGCCCAGCATGGCAACCCCGCTTGTTCAAAGCGATTGCTGGGGTGTCAGCGTCAACGGTGGCGGTGACGAGTTGCACTGGTAACGTCGATAACATTTTCAGACCATCCAGATATGAGGACCGTTAACCGTTCCATATGAACGGTTGCTCGATCGACGGAGTGCAGCCCATGTCGAGTTGCAAACCACATCAATCGCAAAGCTGTGTCCCACGCCTGGATTGAGACAGCCTGTCAAGGCAGAGCACGATTGGCCGATCTGACGCTCGGGTTTGGCCTTGGGAGCGGCATGCGAACCGGCACATGCAAGGTTGATATAGCGAGGGGAGGGGACCGCGTTGCGGCATACATTTCCCAGCCAGCGGATGCGTCGGCGCAACGCGACACCTTATCGACATGCCGGATGGCGCTGTCTTTCAATGGGAGGTGTACGGACTGTACTCTACTTGGCACGCGAAAGGGTTAGGGACGCGCCCCTTCGTGCAAACGCCGCTCTCTTCAAACAAAAGAGGTATCTCGTCGATTGCGCGGAGTATGCCGACGTGAGGGAAACCGCCTCCATCGCAGCACGCTCTTCGAGTGGCTGCGATGGAAGGTTCGACACCTGGCTGTCCTAGTAATTGCTGATTTTCTTCATATAGCGGCGACCATCGAGCATGACGGTCTCGCGACGCGCGGCGAGCTTGTAGGCGAACTTCCACAACGCATCGAAGAAGATCAACGGCACAAGATAACCCTTGAACGCATCGTCGATGCCGTCCAGTTGAAGATCGGCAGCGTCGAGCACGAGGATGTTCTTCTCGTCGCCATATTTGAACAGGAAGTCGCGGGTGCGTTCTTCCAGCCGGCGGGTCTCGTCCAGGCCGATGAAGCTGATGAAGCTCGCATTCTTGTCCACCACTTCGAAAGGTCCATGGAAGAATTCATCGGCATGGATGGCCTGCGAGTTGATCCATAGCATCTCCATCAGGACGCAGATCGAAAACGAATAGGACGCACCAAAGTTTGCGCCGCTTGCAGTCGTGTAGATGACGTCGCGGTCCTGGAAGCGTTCGGCGAATGTATCGAACAACGTGGCATATTGGATGTGAGCCTTGTCGATCGCCGGCTGAAGATGACTTAGGCTCTTCAGCAACGAGGCTACGACATCCTTGTTTTCCACCTGGCGCAACAGCCCGGCGAGGATCATGTAGAGCACACCATAGTTGCTTTCGGCAGCGTCGATGGCGATACCAGTCGTGTAGGGCGCCTGGTAGGCGACCACGTGATCGACAGCTTCGGCAAGCGGCGACTTGGCATCCAGCGTCATGCCGATCGTGGTCGCACCCCGTTCCCGCGCGTGTTTGGCGGCCCGAACAGTCTCCTTGGTCGTTCCTGTTTGGGAGCACAGGATAACCACGGATTCGCTGCCAAGCCGGCGCGGATTGCGGCAGACGAACTCGTCGCCGTTATAGACATCCGAGTTCAATTTGTCGGCATGCCGGTCGAGGAAATATTTGCCGGGATGCATGATCGACAGCGACCCTCCACACGCGACCAGGAAGACGTTGGCGATCGTCTTTCCTGCCAGGGCAGCAAGGGCCTTAGAAATATCCGGGTTCAGTTCAGTCTTCATCGCTTGTGTCTCCCCATAGGAGCGTTGACAGGTTTTCAGCAATGTGCGAACGTTCTCACATCTTGTCAATTGGAAAGATTCCCGATGGTGAAGATTGCTGCGATGGGCGATAACGTCGTCGATTGCTACCTGTCGCAGAACACGATGTTTCCCGGCGGTAACTGCCTCAATCTATCTGTATTCATTCGCAGATTCGGTGGGGAATCCGCGTATGTGGGGGCAGTCGGCAGGGATCGGGCAAGCTATCTGATCGCCTCAGCCCTGGCCGCAGAGGGTGTCGATATCTCGCATTTGCGCCGGGTGGATGGGCCGACGGCCTATTGCGTGATCGGGCACCGCAATTCGGACCGCGTCTTCGTGACTTTCGATCTCGGCGTGTCGATGTTCACACCGAACGAAGCGGACTTTTCCTTCGTTCAAGGCTTCGATGCTGTTCACATCGGGCAATCCAGCGGACTTGATGAGCACATCGCAAGGGTTGCCGCATCGAACAAGCTTTCCTATGATTTCTCAAACAAATACACCGATGACCGTCTTCAGAAGATCGCGCCGATCTGCTTTCTTGCATCGGCCTCCGCGAGAGACGACTCGAGAGAGTATGCGTTGACGCTCGCGCATCGGATGGTCGAAGCTGGTGCCGAGTGGGCGCTGGTGACGCGCGGCGCCCAAGGCGCAATTCTCGGACATGGCGATGATCGGTTCGAAGTCCCGGCCTTCAGGACGCAGGTGGTCGATACACTTGGTGCCGGCGATACGTTCATCGCCCGCACGCTCTATGGACTGATCAAGGAAGAAGCGCCTATCAAACTTCTCAATGCGGCGGCGCACGCAGCAGCCGAAACCTGTGGCTACTACGGCGCGGTTAGCCACGGCGCTCCGATCGAAATCTCTGTCGATGTCGACGCGCTCAGGGCGGCATATCCCGATCTATGATATCCGCGGCGGCGCGACGGAGCCGCGGTCGGCAAATTCAGGCGTCAGCGCCAGCCTTTGCGGCTCGCCGCCCTCGCCGTTGATACGGGCAAGGACCAGTCTTGCTGCTGCTTCGCCCATGTCGGTCAATGGTTGCACGACTGCGGAAATGCCGGGTTTCAGAAAGCTCATCCAATCGAGATCGTCGAAGCAGATCAGCGAGAGGTCCGACGGAATGCTGAGATCGAGGGCAGCGATCACCTCCATTGCCGCCGCCGACATCAAACCATCGGCGGTGAAGAGAGCCGTCGGCCGCTCGGGCAATTGTAGTAGCCTATGCGTCTCCTTGCGTGCGACCTCGGCGGAATAGACGCCGACGCGACCAACCAGTGTCTTATCGATCGGCAGACCTGCATCGCGATGCGCTTCGAAATAGCCGAACAGGCGCTGCCAACTCGGAAACAGGCTGGCAGGGTCAACGGTATCGTCCAGTACGCAACGGATGAATTCGTCGAAATCGCCATGTTCCCAGCGTTCCAGCTCGGCGACCATACCGATGCGGCGGTGGCCGACGGCGATCAGTCGGGCGATACATTCTCGGGAGGCCGCGCGATTGTCCACAGTGACGGAGTCGGCAGCAAGATTGACCACGGCGCGGTCAATCATGACAACCGGGCAGCCGTCTTTAATCGCAGAATGCAAATGCGGTGAGCGCACAATATCGGAAGGCGCGATGATCAAGCCGTCGACCTGCTTTTCCCGCAGGAGCTGGACAGCCTCCAATTCCCTGTCCAACCGCTCGTCGCTATTGGTCAGCAACACGCCGAAGCCCGATGCGCGCGCGATATCGGCAACCCCGCGCATGATGCTGGCATAAAAGGGACTCTGGATGTCGCCCGCCACGACGCCGATCGTCATGGTCTTTCCGGTGATCAGCCCCCGGGCGAGCAAGTTGGGCCGATAGCCCAGTTTTTCGGCGCTTTCGCGGACCTTCTCCTTGATTTCCTGGCGGGAATAGCCGTAGCCGCCAAGAACGCGGCCGGCTGTGGCGGTGCTGACACCGGCCAATTTTGCCACTTCGGCGATAGTAATCTTGTCGGGTCGCTTGTCAGCCATCTATACCCATTCTCTTCCGCTGCTTTCCAGACTTTGCCATGGCCGGATCTCGATTCAGATTTCTCTCTTGACGAATTTGAAAAAGCAATGCCTATAATGTGAGAACGTTCGCACAAATTTCCTCGGCAATCAAGAACCGGCAGAATCCGGCGAGCGCCGGGAGTGCAATTCAAAAGAGGGGAAGGAGAATGAGTATGACGCGACTGATAGGGAAACCTCTCCGATTGGCGGCGCTGCTTGCAGGCGCCGCAATCGCGACGGCGCTTGCCGCAACGACCGCCGGTGCGGTCGACAAGAAGCTCCATGACGCGCTGCCGGCCAACTACCAGAAAGACGGCATCAATGTTGCCGTGTTCAACGATTGGCCACCGGATGAATTCGTCGAGAATGGCGAATTGAAAGGCTGGAGTGTCGACATGGCAAAAGCCATGTCGGAGCGCCTCGGCATTCCTTTCAAATTCGAGGCGACCAGTTTTGACATCATCATTCCCGGCCTTGCCAGCAAGCGCTTCGATGCCGGCTTTTCCTCATTTGGTGTGACGCCCGAGCGTCTTCAGGTGCTGGACTTCGTCCCACAGCGCAAGGAGGGCACCGGCTATGCCTTCCTCAAGGGAAAAGACTTCAAGATAGAAGCAGAGAAAGACCTTTGCGGCCACAGCGTGGCTCTTCTGACCGGTGCCTGGGATTTCCAGTACCTGACCAAGGTCAGCGCCGATACCTGCATTTCCGCCAGCCTCAAGGCGATCGATCTGCAGCAGTTTACCAGCCAGAACGCCGCCGAACTTGCGGTTTCGTCCGGCCGGGTGGAAATCGTTGCTGCCGGCTCTGCAAAGCTCGCCTATCTTGCCAAACAGACCGGCAAATATGACATGGCCAGGCTCGTCAGCAATGCCGTCTACAACGGCATCGGCGTGCGCAAAGGCGATCCGCTCGGACCGGCTTTGAAGGATGCCTTGCAGGCGATGATGGATGATGGCTCCTATAAGAGTATCATGGCGAAATGGGGCGTCGACGGCGCCGGCATGCTCGACAAGGCCGTGCTGGCAACCAAGGACAATCCGAACCCCTGATCCTGACAATCGCCCGGAGCCCAAAGGCACCGGGCCACTCCTCTTGAAAGAGTTATGAGATGGCTGACCCTAGATCCGTGACGCCAGCCGATCGACCGGATATCCATGCGACCAAGCCCGCTAATGTTTTCCATCCGTCTTGGTGGATTGGCGGGGCTCTCCTTCTGGCCTTCGCATTCCTGTTCATCCGGCTCCTGTTCACCAACGAAAACCTGCAATGGTCAGTGGTCTGGGAGTACATGTTCAGCCGCGAGATCCTGGCTGGGCTCGGCAGGACGCTGTTGCTGACATTCGTGTCGATGATCCTCGGCCTGGCGATTGGCACCCTCATTGCGATCATGCGCCTGTCACGAAGCCCGGTCTTCCAGGCGGCAAGCTGGGCATGGATCTGGTTTTTCCGCGGTGTGCCGCCGCTGGTGCAGTTGGTGTTCTGGTACAATCTCGGCCTGCTGATCCCGACATTTTCCATTGCCATACCCTTCGGGCCTGAGCTTTGGTCAGTACCGACCAACCAGCTTATCACCCCGATGAGTGCCGCCTTGCTTGGCCTTGCCTTTACCGAAAGTGCCTATGCGGCTGAAATGATCCGCGCCGGGATCCAGGCGATCAGCGCCGGGCAGAGCGAAGCAGCGGCCACGCTCGGCATGACGCAAGCCCAGACATTACGGCGCATTATCCTGCCGCAGGCATTGAAGATCATCATCCCGCCGATCGGCAACGATACGATCTCGATGTTGAAATTCACCTCGCTCGTCAGCGTGCTGGCACTTCCCGACCTGCTCTATTCCGCGCAGATGATCTATTCGCGCACCTATCAGACCATCCCGCTGCTGATCGTCGCGACGATCTGGTATCTCGTGCTTTCGACCATTCTCACGGTGATCGAGCACTATATCGAACATCGGTTGAAGCAAGAGACGCCGCTCGACTACCGCAAGATCCTCGGCTCGTTGTTCAAGAGCAAATTCTGGGGCTGGAATCGCGGCGAGGTGACGCCATGATGCCGCTTCTCAACGCCGAACGCATTTCCAAGAGTTTCGGCACCCATCAGGTGTTGAAGTCGATCGATCTTACGGTCAAGGCGGGCGACGTCACATGCATAGTTGGCCCCTCCGGCTCGGGTAAAAGTACGCTGTTGCGCTGCCTGAATTACCTGGAAGTGCCGACATCCGGCGTCGTCTACCTCGAGGGCGAGCCTGTGGGACTGCGTTGGAAAGGTGAGCGGCTCTATCGAATGTCGTTCAACGAGCTTTCCGTGCAGCGACAGAAGATGGGCATGGTGTTCCAGGGTTTCCATCTGTTCCCGCACAAGACGGCGTTGGAAAACATCATCGAGGCGCCGATGGTCGTCAAGGGCAAGAAGAGAGCGGAAGCGACCGAAGAAGCAATGACGCTGCTGCAGAAGGTCGGACTTGCCGGTCATGCCGCCCACTATCCGCGGCAGCTTTCCGGTGGTCAGCAGCAGCGCGTGGCGATTGCTCGCTCGCTCGCCATGCAGCCGGCGCTCATGCTGTTCGATGAACCGACATCGGCGCTCGACCCTGAACTGGTCGGCGAAGTGCTGACCGTCATGCGTCAGCTCGCCGAAGAAGGGATGACCATGGTCGTGGTCACCCATGAAATGAATTTCGCTCGTGATGTCGCCGATCATCTGGTTTTCATGGATGGCGGCGTCGTGGTCGAAGCCGGCAATCCGCGCGATGTCCTATCCGATCCGCAACAGGCCCGCACCCGCTCCTTTCTTGCCCGAGTTCTTTGAGGAAATTCCCGTATGCGTCATTACGATGCCCAACAGATCGACTCTCTGCTGGACTATGCCGGCTTGATCGAAGCATTGCGGGCGGCCCACCTGGACGGCACCATGCCGCAAATGAACACCACCGTGCTCAGCGACAGCGGTAACGATGCCAACAAATTTGTCTCCTTGATTGCCTGGGCATCCGGGGAGGTCATCGCGGTCAAACTGGTTGGCGTGTTTCCGGGTAATACTGCACTCTCGCCACCGCAGCCGTCAGTACAAGGCCTCGTGGCTCTGATCGATGCCAGGACCGGGGCTCCGATCGCTACCTGCGACGGCGCCGCGCTGACGTTCCGCAAGACGGCAGCGGATTCGGCGCTCGGTGTCGACATTCTTGCCCGCAAGGACGCAGCCACCCTGCTGGTGCTGGGCGCAGGCGGGCTGGCTCCGCATGTTATCGAAGCCCATACGAGTGTCCGGCCCTCCATTCAAAACGTGCTGATCTGGAACCGCGATCCCGCCAGAGCCAGGGCCCTGGCTGCTCGCATGAGCCATGTTCCGGCAGCGGTCCAGCATGTTTCATCTCTGGAGGAGGCACTGCCGCAGGCCGATATCGTCTCATGCGTGACGATGGCGACCGAACCGCTGGTGTGCGGCGCGCTGTTGAAGCCCGGCACACATGTGGACCTTATCGGCGCCTATATGCCAGACATGCGCGAAGCGGATGACGACGTCGCGCGCCGTGCCGGCAGGATTTTCGTGGATACGTATGCCAATGCGGAAGGCTCCGGCGATGTTGCCGCTCCAATTCGTGCCGGGATCCTCACACGTGAAGACATTGTGGCGGACCTGTTTGAGCTTTGCAGCGGCCGCCATGCCGGTCGCGAGAATGTCGAACAAATTACCATGTACAAGAATGTCGGAGGCGGCCATCTCGATATGTTCACAGCTCGCCATCTTATAAATTCGCAGCTTTAGTCAAAGCCGAATGATATCGGGAGCGATCGGTTGGCAATGGCGTATCTGCTCGACTTGATCGTTCGCGACCCGGCTCTGTGTCCAGCATCTTCCATAGTGTCATCGGATCACTGTGCCTTTTCAGCCCGCCACCCGCAATGAAGCCGGAAAGCTCTAGCCTCCGCTGGCCTGGAACCGGGGCAGTTCACAACGCGCCGCGCTCTGATCCAATCTGGAGGTACTAACCCGAGGCAGGTCAGTTCAAGGAAGAACGCTTTTCGGATGGCCCGTCAGTGATAGCGCTCGGTACACCCACGTCCATAACGAGTGCATTTATGTTCCGATATCAAAAATCTCATATGTGAGACTGCGGTTTCAAGATATCTGCAGCCGGAAAGCAAGTTATGGGGCGGACATGCCACGCGGGACCTTCAAGATGCTAAATCGGCTCACAGTGCTTTGCCTAGCGGCGTTTCTGGGGACCAGCATGCCGGCATTGGCGATCGATTGCACCAAAGCAAATGATCATGTTGATAAGGCAATTTGCGGCAATGCGGGCTTGAAAGCCGCCGACGCTGCCATGGGATCGGCCTATACCGCGCTGCTGAAAACTGCACCAGACGCCGAAATTCGAGCGATGCTCGTGAGCAGTCAGCGCCGTTGGGTCGCGGCTCGCAACGAATGGCTCAGCAGCGATGATACCTCTTTTCCTATCGCGCAGCTCCGCAAAGCAATGGTGGATCGTACGGCCTTGCTTACTGACCGATCGGACAAAGGCTTTGTTGCTCACGCTGAAGCGCAACGTCGCTTTCTGGCTAAATTTACTGGAGGTGCGTTTTCCGGCTTCGATACAAGTTGCGAGTTCATTCCAAACGACAGCGGGCAGACGAGTTTTTCCTATGAATGCAACGGCGCCATCCACGTGCAGAACAAGGAGCGTCTTTGCAGCTTGAGTACGGAATTCGCCTCGTGGTCGCTCTATATGTATCATGCTGTTAGCACCGTCGCGGCGGATCAGGCCAAGCCAGTCGCCTTCTGTGGGGATCAATCAGGCGATATCTGCGGCGAGAGCAAAAAAGGCGAATGGGAGTCCGCCCCCAAGCCCGATCAACATTTCCCCGTGCTGAAGACAGGCTTTCCCAAACTCGACGCGGAAGCCAATTGGCCGCTGGATGAAACCGACGAGACATGGTTCGGTCAATGCCTCACCAGCCCGACCTATCCCCCGGTGCACTGAGCAAGCGACTTACATCGGAAAGCCTGAGGCATGTCAGATCGCAACACCAGCAAGGGCAATTTGCTTGCGATTGGAATGGCCGGCAGTTCAATCACGGATAGATCACGTCCTGGGAATCGGCGTGAACGAGAACAACCGTTTCTCCATGGTAGGGGATATGTACTTCCGCCTCCCACTTTTCATCGAGAGGAATTACGGTTTTCGCCATCGGAGCACATTTTTCACCAACCCGACAACGATCGATCCTCACCTGTAGCATGTTGCCTATTTTCTCGTAATTGACGCCGCTTGAGTAATGATTGGATTCCGGGAAAACGTGATAGCGGATGCTGATCTCATCGTTGGGCAGCTTTTGTACCGTCACCGGTTGAACGGCCGCTCTGGCATAATGAGGCCTCAATTCGTCTCCCATAGAGGCGGTCGCGAATAGAAGTACGATAGGGATTGCTATGGATTTCACTGGCCGGAAGTCCTCTCGATCGACCGTTTGGCATGCAAGTTTACGGGCGATCTCAACATTGATTGCCGAAAATCGACTCGCACTCTAAACCGGAATTGCATTTTCAAGTAGCCTCCCATTTGTCATGCCGACATGTATTCGGAAACCGAATGAATGGTTGAAAAGCACTGTACGAACACCTGCAATACGATTGCAATTTCGATTGCGGGAGAAACGAGACAGCACCATCATCCCAGCGGGTTTGATGCTTGGGCGCCAGCGCCAATGCATACACTTTCGCAGCTCTCGATGAGGATATTGATGTAAATGCACCGGCGGCCCGTCATATTTGCGCTCATCGGGATCGCGTTATTTGCCTTCTCCCCGATCCTTGTTACCGCCATAGCCAGCCTCGTCGCAAATGCCGCTGGCTGCGAACTGAATGAAGGGCAAGCGCACGCCTGTATCATTGTCGGAAGGGATTACGGAGACCTTCTCTATCGAATGGGTCTGTTCGGATGGGTGATGCTATTTACCATCCCGGTTGGTGAAGTCGCACTGGCGATTTTCGGGATCGCCTTGTTAGCCCGATTCCTATGGAAGGTGTTGGCCAGAAAGCGTTCGAGACCGCGGGCCTCTGTAACGGCCGCGGAACCATCAGGCGATAAGCGGAAACGATGAAGCATGTACCGCATCCACGCGAATATCATCGACCCCGATCATCCGGCTGGACGGAGCAATAATCGATGCTCGAGCTTTCACGATCAAATCATTTAGAAGAGAATGCCGCCTGCTGCGGAGACGACTGCCAGGCAGCGAATAAAGACGGCCGACCCTAAACCGGGACGGCTCTGATGATGAACCGGCCAGGCGGCAGACGTTATCGTTCCCGCGGCATCGCAGGCGGTGAATAAAGGAAGCATGGCGCAAATATCCTCGATCCCGATATTCAACTTTTCCACCCTCGACTTTCCTGAGAAAGACCGGTTTCCGGTATGGGTGAAAGACAATCACTGTGATTGCAGATTGCAGGATGGCGCTCCCTTGGCCTTCAATGCGCGAGCAACCGGTGCCACGCTTGGGCCTCTCATTCTCTCCGGCAGAATGTGGCTCGATCAGAATAGAGCTTCTGCATATGAAGTTCGCCGTACCGAGCGCCATATCCGGACCGATAGTCTTGATTTCTTCAGGTTCACCTTGGTTCTGAGTGGTCGATTTCTCTGTCGATGGACTAGTCCTCTATCCATCAAGACTGCCGGCGATCTGTTCGTCCTAGATGCTGCGCAAATCAACGACTCCGTTGTCGAGGCCGGTGACGTAATCTCCCTGGTGGTGCCGAGAGATCTTCTGCCGAGCCAGACGGAGCTCTTGCATGGGCAAAGTTTGGCCGGCGGCATAGGCCGTCTTCTGAGAGACCATCTGCTGTCGCTATTCCGAAATCTGCCAAGTCTGAGCGATCAGGAGATCCCTCATATCGTCCAGTCGACTCTCCAACTCCTAACGGCTGCAGTCTCCTCGACACCGGATTCATTGTGCGAAGCCCGCAGTCCGATACGCGATATGCTGCGTGACCGGATCCTGCGCTATATCGATGCGCATTTGCTGGATACCGATCTCGCACCAGACCGTATTTGCCGGGACGTCGGCCTCTCGCGGGCAAAACTTTACCAGGTGTTTGAAGGCAGCGGCGGTGTCATGCGTCAAATACAGCGCAAGAGATTGGCTCGTGCTTATCAGATGCTGGCGGATCCCAACCGGACCCAACCTCGCATCGCCGAGGTCGCCTGGCATCACGGCTTCGCGAACGAGAAGTATTTTTTCCGTTTGTTCAAGGCCGAATTCGGCCACACGCCCAGTGAGACCATGGAGAACCTCCGCGCTTCCATTTTGAAACATGGTGTTGACCAACATCATTCAGAGCATGTCAATCGACCGTTAGGCTGGACATTGCCTTACGGCACGCCCGATCGCTGAGATTATTGGGGTGCCGATCGCATCGACCACTCGAATATCTGCTTCTATGCCAATTGTCGCTGAGTGAGGGATTGATGCATTCAAGCTCCGTGCCCGGTCATCTCCGAAGCGCCTCGCCATCGACTTTACCTGATGTCCGGTATTCGCGCCATGGAAGGTCGCCGCGGCGTTTTCTCTGATTGTGATGATGCTGTGCTCAAAGACAGAACGCTTCAAGTGCGGTTCAATGTTGGCATACGATACGCTTGCAATGGGAGGCTTTCTTATGCATTCATCATCTGGTTAAACGCAGCAGAAGCCGAGCCAGGATCTGAAGCCGATGGCCGAAAACGCCCGATCTCCCTCCCTGCTGCAAGAGCCGATTGGCCATGTCCGGGCTTTGGATGATGGTCAGCTCAACCAAGTGCAAGTCGGCGAGTTGGGTGCCGCAGGCCGCAATCATATTCATCAGGAGCTCGGATCCGGTGTGTCTCGCACACGACCTGTGTCAGCATGCCGATGAACAGTCTCATCGGGTGGCCGCTTGAGCATTTCGACAGCAAATTTCAGCTGAGCAGGAATTACCTGCTTATCCATGCCGACGGCGACCAGGCCGCGAGACGACGTCGAGGTCGTCACTTCCGTCCACGACAAGCGCCGCAGCCGCAATGACCGCGCAATCGACGCCCGGGGGGGATCTTCGGGGAGAAAAGCCCGACTGCACTATCTTGATACTCATACCAGCCACATATCCATGTGGCTCCCGGAGGAGGGGGCGGTGGCTACGTCACAACAAGGTGAGGAAAGTAATGGCCGACCGGAAATTTAATAAGAGAACGAGCCATGTCGTGCCATTGCTTGGCATCATGGGCCTTGTTTTGACTGGCTGCGTGGCTGGCCAGGACCAAAACCAGGGGGCAAGCAATCAGCTGTATGAGGTTTATTCTCCCGGATCCGATGTGCCTCATTTGGTGACCGCCGACAAGGTCGGTGGTTATGCCAATGGCCAACCGCAGGCGTCGATGGATCAAGATGACGGAACGCAGGATGCTCAAGCAAGACATCAACAAGATGTCCAGCAAGATCTTTCCAACCGCGAATTCCTCCAACGTCAGCAGGGCCTTCAATAGGTTGGGAGTTCCGGCCTCCACCGAGGCCCCGGTTTGTGACCAAACGGGGCCTCTGTTTCTGTGGTGCAGATGGAGCCAGATGCGTTAGGCAGGGCTTCGAATATGGCAAAAAACACTGCCCCTATCCGTTGGCCGCAATCGAAGCTTGATAAAAAGCCGTTGTCTAAATTCACCATCGCACAACCCTGGGTCTGAGTGCGGCGTTATCACGTTGTGCACGAGTGAATTGTCACAGGCGTGCAGGACCGAAGCTGGGATTATGGTCCGGAACATACCGATGCGTTTTTCATTCGACGCTTACCGCTTGCCCGGAGCCCGCCGCTATATGTCCCAACAAAAAAAGGGCCCCGATGGGGCCCTTTGATCATGCGGAGAGAAAGATCAGCGTGCAAGATTGACGAGGACATCCAGTAGGTCGGCGCCAGACTGGAAGACCTTGGAGTTAGCCGTGTAGCTCTTCTGCGCCTGGATCATATCGGTGAGCTGGCCGGCCAAGTCGACGTTCGAGGCTTCCAGCGAGTTGGACTGGATGTAGCCGAGGCCGTTGCTGTTGGCGAAGCTCGTAACCGTGACGCCGGATTCGGCGCTTGCCTGATAGACGTTGCCGCTGAGAGGTGTCAGCTTGTCCGGGCTTGCGACGGTTGCCAACGGGATCTGGTAGATCGGCTTCGGATCGCCGGTCTTGTAATTGGCGTAGACGACGCCGTTCTTGTCGATGCTGACACCGGTGACCGGGCTTGCCGCCTGTCCGTTGGTCGATCCCTTCGAGCTGAAGTCGGTGGCTTTCTGTGTCATCTTGGTCATATCCATCGCAATCGCTCCGCCGGTCTTCGGATCGTTGATGGTAAAGTTGCCACCGCCCGTCAGATTGCCGTTCGTATCGAACGTCAGCGTACTGGTGGCGACAGGACCAGATGAGTAGGGGAAAGACGAGCCGGTACCGGTCGCCGCGTCGGCATTGCGGTAGACGGCAACTTCCCACTTGTCCGGCGCTGCAGGGCTCGTGGTGGCAGCCTGTACCTTCGTATAATAGATATCATACATGACAGTGTTGCCGAGCTTGTCATAGCCGACAACCGAGCTCTTTTGCGTGTTAGCCGTCACCGGCGCGGTGTTCGCGCTCGGAAGTCCTGAGGTCGCAACCGTCGCATTCGAGTTGAGGTTGCCGGTGAACGTACCCGATGTCGATGCGGAGTTGGCAAGGCCGCTTTGATTGACGTTGATCGGGATCAGGCCATCGAAGCCGTTGACCACGACGGCCGGAGCGCCCGACGCATAGGAATAGCCCATCAACGTGTAGCCGGCGGAATTCACGAGGTTACCGTTTGCATCGGGGGCGAAGTCACCCGCGCGCGTCAAAACTGTTTTGCCGTCGGCACCCTGGACCACGAAGAAACCGGCGCCCTGGATAGACAGGTTGCTGTTCGACGAAGTCGATATGGTGTCGCCCTGCTTCGACACGGAATAGCTGACATGCGTCTCGACGCTGCCGGAATTGTAGTCCCCACCGCCCGAAGGCAGAATCAGCGATGAAAAGCTCGCAGAGCCTGCCTTATAAGCGGTTGTATTGACGTTCGCGATGTTGTCCGACACGACGCTGAGGCGATTTGCCTGCGCATTCATGCCTGAAACCGCCGTTTTCATGCTACCAAAGATGCTCATTGGTTCCTCGCACGTTGCTGATGCCGCCACGATAGCCAGAGTGACTTGTGTGAAGCTGGTTTTTTGCCTGTGCGGCGCAAGCTTGAGGCAATCTCGTCGAGCCATGGCATGTGTTGCGGCGACGGGTCTCCTGAAGTCGCAGTCTGACGAATACCCTATTGCCGGAGCGCAGGGGCCGGGAAATCCAGTACGTTGCGCGTATAGCTCTCGACCAATGCACTGAAAGGCGTACCATCCGGCAGTTTCAACACCGCATGATGCTCAAGGAGGAGCGGCGGCAAGGAGAGTGAGCCGGTTGTGGGTGCCGGAAGATCCGGTGCCATCTCCCAACCTTCCGGAAGTGGTAACCAGAGCAATTTGGCCGAGAGGTTCGTGCGGGTGAAATTGAGAGGCTGCACTGCTCTCCCGAAGGCGATATCGCTCGAATTCAAGGCCTCGTTCATGTCGGCCGTCAATCTTGACGGTACATACCAGTTATCCGCCTCCGACAGGACACGATCTCCGCAGGCGAGACGAACGCGGCGATAGGCAACCGGCTCATCGGGTTTGACGGCCAGCAGTTCGCGGATACGGATATCGGCCTGCTTGTCCTGTCCGCGCACGCGCTGCGCCACGATTTTTGTTCCGGCCGGTGCAAGCTTGTGGGCTGCGCACCAACGATCGAGCGTCAGAGTGGCGCTGGCATTGCTCAGCAGTTCGGCATTCAGTGTCTGGAGAACGGCAAGGGCTTCGACGCGTGCAGTCGGAGTGTCGGGCCATTGTGAGGCGGCGGGCACATCCTGCGCCATCGAAGGCTGCGCGCCCAGCGCGATGGTGGCCACGCTCGCCAGCGCAACGGTCCGAATGAATGTCGAAGAGCGGAAGATCATGAGAGATGAGGTCCTTTGTGCGGGCAAACCATGCGCAATCGAAAGCAGGAATTTCGGCCTTGCAGACCCTTGCCGGTCTTAGCGAGACTTAAAATGGAGAAAAGCTCGCCGCCGGCAAGTCCCGGATTGTGCGGGGAGGGAGGATGCGGCAATTGGCCCGTTAACTACGGAAGGCTGCTATTGTGCCGCCGTGTTCACCAATTCTCCGTTCGGCCAATGTGGATGCTGTGGACGCTTGCCCTCTCCTGGGCGACGAACTCGGTCAGCGCGGCAGGGATGTCCACGCTCGAACTGTGTCGTGCAAGAATGCGAAAGCCCTGTGGAAGGCGGCTGGAAACGCGGTCGATGATCTTTTCGTAATCGACGATGAGCATTTCTCTCCCAACCGTCAGATCGAACAGTAGGGGGTCGAGGATCACATGCTCATTCTCGCAAAACCAATATGAGGAGATCGTGAGATCGGGGAGGTAGCCGATCTGCGCGGGCAGGTTCCGCCGCTCGAATTCGACCCTTCCCGGAAGGTCTGCGGCTGACATGAGTTGCTCGCCAAGGGAAAGCTGGATTTCCGACGCATCCAATCCATGAAGCTCGAGATTGGGATTATCGGCGAGATAGGCAAAGGCCAGGCTGAATGCACCGGAGCCGCAGCCGAGATCGCATACTCTCCGATAGTTGTGGATCCTGCTTCCGAGATTGGCGAGTGCCCGCAGGCACTTCAGCGAATTACGCATCCCGAAGGCGCGTGTGAAGGCATCTGCCGAACTGACGTAGTCGAACACCTCGATCTGACGCCTGCTTTCGACTGCGTTGAGCAGCGCAATGGAGTCCATGTTTGGACGATAGACGTGATGGCATCGGAGCAGGACGTCGGCAAACTCTTCAAAATGTCGTGTCCGTACTTCCGCGTGTGCCATGCAAGCCTATCCTCACCCGTCCTTGCAAAGGAAGGCTTTCTTCAAGCACGATTGAAGAGGGATTGGTAGGGATACGCCTCTATGGCGACCGGCAGAGGATCTAAAAAAGTCATCCGGCTGCTGGCACGGATTTCCAATGCGAACTCGTCCCCTGATCTGCCTGCGACTATGATCGCGCGCCCTGGCCCTGCCAGCTGTGTGAGGCCGGCACCGGAAAACCTTCGAAGGTCTTGAGCGTATCGAGGACGATCGACGTCTTCACATGCTGCACCGACTCGTGAGGCAGCAGCACGTCGTTGACGAACCGCGACAGACCAGCCAGCCCGCGGGTTGCGACCTTCAGGTGATAATCCATCTCACCGGTGAGCGCATAGGCCTCCAGCACTTCCGGCAGCCCGTTGATCAGCTGGGAAAAGCGGCGGGCATTGTCTCTGTTGTGTGTGGCGAGCGTCACGGAAATGACCACGAGCATATCCAGCCCCAGCTTCTGACGATCGAGATTGGCCTGATAGCCGCGGATATAGCCTTCCGCCTCTAGCCGCGTACGTCGCCGGGAACATTGCGACGGGGAGAGGGCGATGCGATCGCCCAGTTCATTGTTGGTCAGCCTTCCATCCTTCTGGAGTTCCTCCAGCAGCCGCAGATCCAGTTTGTCGAGTTGTTCATCCATTGCGTAAAAATTCCAAAGTGCTCACAGATCGTGTATAATATTTGCGCCTCGCATCGAGAATGCAAGCACATTGCGCGCGTTTGGAGCCATACTTTGCATCATCAAGGTTTGGCCTTCCGAGGAGGAGAACATGGGTCCTTTCCCGCATGACGCACCGCCGTCCGAAATCACCGCCGACAACCCGGCCGGCACCGACGGTTTCGAATTCGTCGAATTCGCTCATCCCGAACCCGAAAAGCTGCGCGAGCTCTTCACGCGGATGGGCTATGCCCCGGTCGCCAAGCACAAGGCCAAGGACATTACCGTCTGGCGCCAGGGCGATATCAACTACATCCTGAATGCCGAGCCCGGCAGCCATGCCGCTCGGTTCATCGCGGAGCACGGTCCCGCTGCTCCGTCGATGGCGTGGCGCGTCGTCGACGCCAAGCACGCCTTCGAACATGCCGTCTCGAAGGGCGCCGTTCCTTATGAGGGAAATGACAAGGCGCTCGATGTTCCGGCCATCGTCGGCATTGGTGGTTCGCTACTCTATTTCGTCGAAACCTATGGCAAGAAGGGATCGGCCTACGAGGCCGAATTCGATTGGACCGGCGAGCGCGACCCGCGTCCGATGGGTGTCGGCTTCTATTTCCTCGACCATCTCACGCATAATGTCTTCCGCGGCAATATGGACAAGTGGTGGGACTTCTACCGCGACCTGTTCAATTTCAAGCAGATCCACTTCTTCGATATCGACGGCCGCATCACCGGTCTGGTCAGCCGCGCGATCACCTCGCCCTGCGGCAAGATCCGTATTCCGTTGAATGAATCGAAGGACGATACCAGCCAGATCGAGGAATTCCTGAAGAAATACAAGGGCGAGGGCATCCAGCACATTGCCGTCGGCACCGACGATATCTATCAGGCGACCGATACGCTTGCCGATAACGGCCTGCGTTTCATGCCGGGCCCGCCGGAGACCTATTACGATATGTCCTATGCGCGCGTGAACGGGCACGAAGAACCCATCGAGCGCATGAAGAAACATGGTATTCTGATCGACGGCGAAGGCGTGGTGAATGGTGGCCTGACGAAGATCTTGCTGCAGATCTTCTCTAAGACCGTCATCGGCCCGATCTTCTTCGAGTTCATCCAGCGCAAGGGTGATGAAGGCTTCGGCGAAGGCAATTTCCGCGCACTGTTCGAGTCAATTGAAGCGGATCAGATCAAGCGCGGCGTCATCGGCACGGCAGCTGAGTGATCTCTATGCGACCCGGTGTTCGCACCGGGTCGTCAGCATTTCCGGGAGGAGCGAGCGATGGACCAAACGATACCGAAGGCTTCCGACCGCCAGGCAACGGCGTCCGAGAAGCTGCAATACATGCCCGGCTTCGGCAATGACTTCGAGACGGAGTCGCTGCCGGGCGCTTTGCCGCAGGGCCAGAACAGCCCGCAGAAATGCAACTACGGTCTCTATGCCGAGCAGCTCTCCGGCTCGCCTTTCACCGCGCCGCGCGGCACCAACGAACGGTCCTGGCTTTATCGCATTCGTCCGAGCGTTCGCCACACGCGTCGCTTTTCGAACGCTTCCTATCCGCTCTGGAAATCCGCGCCCTGCCTCGACGATCACTCGCTTCCACTCGGCCAGCTTCGCTGGGATCCGCTGCCGGAGCCAAGCGAGAGACTGACTTTCCTTGACGGGATCCGCACGATCACGACTGCCGGAGATGTCCTGACCCAGACCGGTATGGCCGCTCATGCCTATGTCTTCAACGAGGACATGGTCGACGACTACTTCTTCAACGCCGATGGCGAGTTGCTTGTCGTCCCTCAGGTCGGCGCCATCAGAGTGTTCACCGAGATGGGCATCATCGACGTCGAGCCCTCTGAAATCTGCATCATCCCGCGCGGTATGATGTTCAAGGTCTCGCGCCTCGGCGATGAAAAGGTCTGGCGTGGCTATATATGCGAGAACTACGGTGCCAAGTTCACATTGCCGGATCGCGGGCCGATCGGCGCGAACTGCCTGGCCAACCCGCGTGATTTCAAGACGCCCGTTGCTGCTTTCGAAGACAAGGAGACGGCTTGCCGCGTGCACGTCAAATGGTGTGGAAAATTCTATGTCACCGAGATCGGCCACTCGCCGCTCGACGTGGTGGCATGGCACGGCAACTACACACCTTACAAATACGACCTGCGGACCTTCTCTCCCGTCGGCGCTATCCTGTTTGACCATCCGGATCCGTCGATCTTCACCGTGCTGACGGCACCGACCGAAAGTGTGGGCACGGCGAATGTCGATTTCGTCATTTTCCCGCCACGCTGGCTGGTGGCCGAGCACACCTTCCGGCCGCCCTGGTATCACCGCAACATCATGAGCGAGTTCATGGGCCTTATCCATGGCCAGTATGATGCGAAGGAAAAGGGTTTCGTGCCCGGTGGTATGAGCCTGCATAATATGATGCTTCCGCATGGCCCTGACGCTTCCGGCTTCGAAAAGGCATCCAATTCCGAGCTGAAGCCCGTGAAGCTGGACCACACCATGGCCTTCATGTTCGAGACCCGGTTTCCGCAGCAGCTGACAAAATACGCGGCCGAGCTCGAAACGTTGCAGGACGATTATCTGGAGTGCTGGGACAATCTGGAGCGGAGATTTGACGGCACGCCGGGTATCAAGTGAAGACAGAGCATGTCGCGCAAACCTCAGAAGCCGTTTGCGGCAACGACCTGCGAAAAATCAGGGGCCTGAAGCGCGTTTCGCTCTTTAGGCCTTCCGCATTCTCTGACAGTGGAACCAGACAATGAAGCTTGCGACTTTGAAAGACTCGACCAGAGACGGCCGGCTTGTCGTCGTCTCGCGCGATCTTACCATCTGCTCGGAGGTCGGTCATATCGCCCGCACCCTTCAGGCGGCGCTCGATGATTGGGAGCATGTGGCGCCGAGGCTTGCGCGCGTTGCCGAAGGGATCGAGACCGGTGCCCAGCCGACGATCCGGTTTCACGAGCATGACGCCGCCTCGCCGCTGCCGAGGGCCTATCAATGGGCCGACGGCTCGGCCTACGTCAACCATGTGGAACTGGTGCGCAAGGCGCGCAATGCCGAAATGCCCGAGAGCTTCTGGGTGGATCCGTTGATGTATCAAGGCGGCTCCGACTGCTTTCTCGCGCCACGCGATCCGATCGCTATTGCCGACGAAGCTTATGGAATCGACATGGAAGGCGAGGTGGCGGTCATTGTTGGAGATGTCGCCATGGGCTCCAGCCCCGAAGCTGCCCGGGAAGCAATCCGCCTGGTGATGCTCGTCAACGACGTGTCGCTGCGCGGCCTGATCCCGCAGGAGCTGGCAAAGGGCTTCGGCTTCTTTCAGTCCAAGCCGTCATCGGCTTTTTCGCCCGTCGCGGTCACGCCCGATGAACTGGGCGAAGCCTGGGATGGCGGCAAGCTGCATCTGCCGTTGCTGGTCACGCTGAACAGCAAGCTCTTCGGCAGGGCGAATGCCGGCATCGACATGACATTCGATTTCGGGCAACTGGTCGCGCATGCTGCCAAGACCCGCAACCTCGTTGCAGGCACCATCGTCGGTTCGGGGACTGTGTCCAACAAGCTTGATGGCGGGCCGGGCAAGCCGGTCGGAAATGGTGGTGACGGCTATTCCTGCATAGCCGAGATCCGCATGATCGAGACGATCGAGACCGGCGCGGCGAAAACACCCTTCATGCGCTTCGGCGATCAGGTTCGCATCGAGATGCATGATCGCACCGGCCACTCGATCTTCGGAGCCATCGAGCAGACCGTGCAGAAATATGAAGGGCCTTAGGCGCGATGAACGACGTCGTCCTTTATGATTACTGGAGATCGTCGGCGAGCTACCGTGTTCGCATCGCGCTCAACATGCTCGGGATCAGCTACAGGACTGTGCCGATCAACCTGCTGGAAGGCAGGCAAAAGAGCCCTGAATATCTGGAGCTCAACCCGCAAGGCCTCGTTCCCACACTGGTGATCGATGGGCAGGTCATGACACAGTCGCTCTCCATCATCGAGTATCTGGCCGAGCTGCGGCCGGAACGCGGATTGCTGCCGGCCGGCATTGCGGACCGCCAGCACGTGCGGACGCTTGCCTATGCGATTGCCATGGACATCCATCCGATATGCAACATGCATGTCGCAGCCTATGTGACGACCATAACGGACAAGGCCGATGCTCGCGAGGAATGGATGAGGCATTTCATTGCCGATGGACTTCGCAAGCTCGAGCGAATGTTGGGCAAGTTCGACGGCGCCTTCAGCTTTGGCGATACGCCGGGCATGGCGGATATCTGTCTTGTTCCTCAAGTCTACAATGCGCGCCGCTGGGGTGTTGATCTGACCGACCTCACCCGGATCGTCGAGATCGACGGCAGATGTGCCAAGCTGTCTGCCTTTCAAGCCGCCCATCCGGACCGCGCAAAGCCCCAATAGGAGAGCTTCGAGCTCGGTCCGATCATATTGCGAGGCGATCGGCCCCGCTTGTCTCGCCGCGTCTGTTAGATGGTGCCCATACAATCAGCATTCCTTAGTGGTTCCTATTTGGAATTGCCGGTTGCAGAAAGTTGCCCGCTTTTTATGTGGCTGTCATATGCCTTTTATAAGGGGGAGGGGGAAGTAACCAAGACGCGGGGGTATTCAATGCGTAAACTTCTTCTTTCGATGGTGTCGGCAACTGCTTTGGCTGGGGCCGCCAATGCAGCGACGGTCTATCCGTTGGACCGGGCAACGGTACTTGTGGGATCACCTTTCGATTTCAAGGTTGAATTCAGCAAGGTCGTCAAGCCGGAAGACGTAAAGGTCACGATCAACGGCGAGAGCTACGACGCCGTATTCGGCAAGGCCGCCCATTTCGTCGCCGAGGAAAAGGGCGCCGAAGACAAGGTTCTTGGATCTGCACTCATCCTGCGCGGCATCAAGCTTGCCAAGCCCGGTCAGTACAAGGTCGAGGTTGCGGCTGGCGACGAGAAGAAATCGGTCAACTGGGAAGTCTACGGCACGTCGGCCGCTCCCAAGGCCAAGAACATCATCTTCCTGCTCGGCGACGGTCTCTCGGTTGCGCATCGCACCGGCGCCCGCATCATGTCCAAGGGCATGACCGAGGGTAAGGCCAACGGCCGTCTCGCCATGGACGACGTTCCGCCGGTCGCCTTCATCGGCACCTCTTCGACTTCCGCCATCGCGACCGACAGCGCCAACACCATGTCGGCCTACATGACCGGCCACAAGTCCGCCGTGAACGCGCTCGGTGTCTACGCCGACCGTACGCCGGCAAGCCTCGACGATCCGAAGGTCGAAACCATCGGTGAAGCCCTGCGCCGCACCGGCAAGAAGTCGCTCGGCATCGTGACAACAGCCGAAGTCGAAGACGCAACGCCGGCGGCGCTCGTCTCCCACACCCGCAAGCGCGGCGACAAGGCCGAGATCGTCGGCATGATGTACGACGTCAAGCCGGATGTCCTGCTCGGCGGCGGCTCGGCCTATTTCCTGGCCAAGAGCGTACCCGGTTCGAAGCGCAAGGACGACAAGGACTATATCGCGCTCTTCAAGGATGCCGGCTATGCCGTTGCCACCGACAAGAATGAACTGGCTGCTGCTGCCGGCTCCAACCAGGACAAGCTGCTCGGCCTGTTCCACACCGGCAACCTCGACGTCACGCTCGACAGAGAGTTCCTCAAAAAGGGCACCGTCGACAAGTTCCCGAACCAGCCCGGTCTTGTCGACATGACCAAGGTCGCGCTCGACAAGCTCGCCAAGAACCCGGAAGGCTTCTTCCTGATGGTCGAAGGCGCCTCCATCGACAAGATGAGCCATCCGCTCGATTGGGATCGCGCTCTGGTCGATACGATCGAGTTCGACAAGGCCGTTGCCGTTGCCCGTGAATTCCAGGCCAAGAACCCGGATACGCTCATCGTCGTCACCGGCGACCATACCCATGGCGTCTCGATCATCGGCACCGTCGACGACAACAAGCCGGGTACGGAAATGCGCGAAAAGGTCGGCACATATGCTGCTGCCGGCTTCCCGAACTACGAAGACAAGGATGGCGATGGCTATCCGGATCGCGTCGACGTTTCCCGGCGTCTGTTCATGGCCGCCAACAACGGTCCAGACCATTACGAGACCTTCCGTCCGAAGCTCGATGGTCCGTTCGTCCCGGCGATCCAGAACGAGAAGAAGGAATATGTCGCCAACGAAGCCTACAAGGACGTGCCTGGCGCCGTCTTCGTTCAGGGCAACATTCCGAAGGATGAAGACAGCGGCGTTCATGCCGTAGACGATATCGTTCTGCAGGCGGCAGGCCCGGGCGCGGAAGGCTTCCGCGGCTACATGGAACAGAGCGACGTCTACAAGGTACTGGCCGACGCCTTCGCTCTCGGCGCCGAGACGAAGATGTAAGCCTGCCGATACCAGCGAATTGGGACAGGCGGCGCAAAGCCGCCTGTCCCTGCATATTTTATGGGGGTTCTCATGTTTGAGAGAAAGACCGCAAACATCAGCCGCCGGACATTGCTGACGGCCGCTGCCGTGCTGCCCGTAGTTGGCATTGCCAATCGCACAAGCGCCGCCGAAAGGCTCGGATTTGGTGAACTTTACAAGAGTTTCGGTCCGCTCGGCCTCGAATTTTCCGATAAGGTGAAGCAGCTGAACGGCAAGGATATAGCGATCAACGGCTTCATGGCGCCGCCCTTGAAGGCAGAGGCTGCTTTCTTCGTGCTGACGGAAATCCCGATGTCGCTCTGCCCGTTCTGCTCATCGGATGCCGACTGGCCTGACAATATCATGGTGGTCTATCTCTCCTCCAAGCAGACTTTCGTGCAATACAATGCGCCGATCGTGGCGCGGGGCGTATTGGAGTTCGGTTCCTGGACGGATCCCGAGACCGGCTTCATCAGCCAATTGCGTCTCCGAGACGCATCCTTCAAGACAGTCTGACGCGATGCTTGCGCTCGATATTTCTGGTCTTGAAATGCGGTTTCCAGGCCTGGCCGCACCGGTGCTATCAATCGAACGATTCCATCTACCGGCCGGAAATCGGCTTGCGATTACCGGCGCTTCGGGTTCCGGAAAGAGCACTTTCGTCAATGCCATCACCGGCCTTGAGACAATCATACGCGGGAATATCAGCTGGAGCGGTCATGACATGACGCGTCTCTCTTCTGGAAAGCGCGATGCGTTCCGCGCCCGCAACATCGGCCTCGTCATGCAGGATTTTCATTTGTTCCCGGGCCTGTCCGCCTTCGAGAATGTAGTGCTTCCGGTTCGCCTCTCCCGCCGTCTGACACCGGCCGAGCGTGACCGTGCGTCCTACCTGCTCACGGCAACCGGCATTGGCCGTCCGCGGCAGGGGATCGAAACCATGTCGCGAGGTGAAATGCAGCGCGTTGCGGTAGCCCGCGCCCTTCTGCAGCGGCCGGGTGTCGTGATTGCGGACGAGCCGACGGCGAGCCTTGATCGTCAGGCGGGGAATGAGGTTGCCGAGCTCTTGCTGAAGCTTGCCGCCGAAGAGGGAACGACGCTCATCGTCGTGACACATGATGCCGCGCTTGCCGAGCGTCTCGGACGCCGGATCAAACTCACCAGCGGCCGCATTGAGGAAGATAGCCTAGAGGTCGCCGCGCAATGATTTCTTTCATCCTCGCCGATCTTCGTCGCTTCTGGAGCGGGGCACTTGCCGTCGTGGTGCTCATCGCGCTCTCGATTGCCCTGAGCGTTACGGTTACTCTTCAGGAGCGTGCCGTCCGTCTCGGCAGCGCGCGCGCCGCCGAGAAATTCGATCTGCTTGTCGGCGCGGCCGGGAGCGAGACCCAGCTGGCGCTCTCTGCCGTGTTTCTGCAGCCTGCGCCGTTGCCGCTGATGGAGGGCGCCGTTCTTGCGCGCCTCGCCGGCGATCCGCGTGTCGAGCTGGCGGCGCCCGTCGGTTTCGGCGATTCCGCCTATGGCTTCCCGATCGTCGGCACTACGACAAGCCTGATTTCATCGCTTTCACCGTCTCTAGCGCAGGGCCTGCTTTTCGCGCGTCTCGGCGAGGCGGTCGTCGGCTCGGATGTCACCTTGTCGGTGGGGGCGGAAATCAAGCCGATGCATGGCACGGCCGAGACCGGTGGCGAAACCCATACGGCGATTGCCTATAAGGTTACCGGTCGCATGCGGCCGACGGGCACAGCGTGGGATCGGGCGATCCTCGTCCCGATCCGCGCCGTCTGGCAATTGCACGGCATGCATGCGCAAGAGCATCACGACCATGATGGCGATGAGGTCGAGCCGCATGGAGCCGGAGATCAAGGTCATGACCATGACCACGCGCATGGCCATGTGGATGCCGATGCACCTCTCGACGAGCATTTCGATGCGCAAACGCCCGGAGTGCCGGCCGTACTCGTCAAGCCCAAAACGATCGCCGACGCTTATCGTCTTCGGCAGGAATATCGAACGGGCGCAACACTCGGCGTCTTTCCCGGCGAAGTGCTGACGAGGCTCTATGCGACGCTGGGCGATGCCCGCAGCCTGTTGCTGGCAATCGCGCTTGGCACGCAGGGGATCGTCATCGCCGCCATCGTTCTGGTCACGGTCATGCATGTCGGTTCACGGCGGCGGCAGATCGGTGCTTTGCGGGCGCTGGGCACGCCTGTCCGTTCGATCGTAGGAATCGTCTGGGGCGAACTGTTCATCCTGTTTGCGGCGGGCATCGCACTGGGCATTGCGCTCGGCTACGCAGCAGCACTGGTCATCTCGGCGCGGCTGGCTGCCTCGACTGCTGTTCACCTGCCGGTCGGCTTTACGCTCGACGATGCGTGGCTCATCGGTGGGTTTTTGGCCGTTGCCGCATTGATCTCCGTTGTGCCCGCATTCAGTGCCTTGCGCTCAAGTCCTGCGGCTGCGTTGCGTGCCTAAAGCGCGTCGCGATCTTTCGATTCGCTTCACGCGCTTTCGCTCTTTGATTTCACGCATGTCGTAGTCGCAAAACCGCTGCACACTTTTGCGCGACATGCTCTAAGGTTGCATGTGCTCGCGAGGCTGCGGTTTGTCGAGGAGCGTGAAGCGAAACTGGATTGCAAAACTCCTCTTTATTGACTAAAGCCATTTCGCGCATCTGATGGAGGATCCCGCGATGGCGAACAGCGCCCGTAAAATCGTGTCAATTTTCGGTCTGCTCGCTATAATGGCAGCCAACTCGGCTGCGGCGGAGGATGCGAAAACCGTTTCAGTGACGGATGATCGTGGCGTCAAGGTCGAAGTGCCAGCGCAGCCGAAACGGATCGCCGCAATTTCCTATTTTGCCGACGACGTCGCACTGGCTCTCGGCATCAAGCCGGTCGCCAGCACCTATATGACCGCTGGCCGGCAGCCGGATTTTCTTCTCGGCCTGACCGCGCAAATGGCGCAGATCGGCCAACGCGCCAAGCCCAATCTTGAGCTGCTGTCGCAGGCCAAACCAGATCTCATCGTGGCGATCCGCCGCTACACGGTCGGCAACGCGCCGCAGCTGGAAAAGATAGCACCTTATCTCGCCTACAACATGGAACTCCTGACCGAGAGCGACAAGGAAATCGCGGAATTCGCGAAGATCCTCGGCAAGCCAGAGCGCGGGTTGCAGCTCAACGCCGATTTCCACAAGCACCTCGACGAGATCGCCGCCAAGGTGCCGAAGACCGTGCATCCGCGCTTTGCAATCATGTGGGGCGGCGAGACGCCTTTCGCTTTCCATACGGAAAATACAGCCGCTTCCATCCTTGCTGCCATCGGTGGCGATAACATCGCCGGACCGAAGACGCCGGGCGGCCCTTTCGGCATCGATTTGAGCCTGGAAACCATGCTCGAGAAGGATCCGGAGGTCTTGTTCATCTACGATTCCGGTCCGGATCGCCCGCATGAGAACAACCCGATCTGGCAAGAGCTCACCGCCGTCAAGAACAAGAGGGTCTTTTACGTTGGGGATCAGTGGGTCGAGACCAACGGGCCGATCGCTCGCGAGATCGTTCTGCGCGAGGCCGCGCACTATCTCTATCCCGATGCTTTTCCGGCCGTTGATGTGAGGGCGGAAGCCGCCAAGATCATTCCGGCCGACATCCAGAAGTAAATGCCTCGGGCCGTGGCCAGGATGGATGCGCGCAGATCACTGGCGGTGATCGCGCTTCTTGTTGCCGCGACCTTGCTCACGCTCTTCATCGGGCTGCTGCCCGGCGCGAAACTCCTAACGGTTTCGGATGCCATCCGCGTTCTTCTAAACCCGGATGGCAAGGTCGATTCCATTCTCGTCTGGACGCTGCGGCTGCCGCGAAGTCTCGCGGCTGCGGTTGCAGGTGCCGGGCTTGCTGTCTCCGGCTATCTGCTGCAAACGCTGACGCGAAATCCGCTCGCAGATCCGGGGATCACGGGCGTCACCGCCGGTGCGATCACTCCGATCGTCTGCTCCTTCGTTTTCCTCCCTTGGCTGTCACCTGCCTACTACCCATTCATCGGCCTTGCAGGAGGCCTGGCTGCGGCGGCCGTCACTTTCTGGGTCTCAAAGGGTGGGCAAGGGCGACCGCTGCATTTGGCGCTTGGCGGCGTCAGCGTTTCGTTGTTTCTCGGCGCCATCACGATCTATGTATTGCTGCTGACAGGGCCGCAATCGACATCTCTTCTCTTCTGGCTCTCCGGCGGCTTTCAGGGACGCTCCTGGTCGCATCTTGGCTACATGTTCCCCTGGGTCGTCGTCGGCGTGGCGGGCGCATTGGCGCTTCATCGCGTGGTCGGCATGTTCGCGCTCAGCGACCACGCGGCAGCCGGCATGGGCGTACAACTCAACCTCTGGAAACCCGTGATGCTCGTGCTCGGCGTCTGTCCCGTCGCCGGTGTCGCGCCCGTCGCGGGACCGGTCGCCTTCGTCGGGCTGGCGGCGCCACACATTGCGCGGCTGTTGAAGCCTCGCGGTGCAGCGTGGGAAATCGCGCTTTGCGCCGCTATCGGAGCGTTGATCGTGACGATCGCCGACCTTATAGCTCGGACGATTGCCATTCCGAAGGAGCTTCCGGTCGGGATCATCACGGCGTTGATTGGCGGCCCCGTTTTCATTTACCTCATTCAGCGCGGCCGCCTGCAATTTCGAGGGAATGGTCTATGACGGTAGATACTCCCGCCATTCATCTGCCACGAAGAGGCACGTTGCCGATCGTACTGGTCCTCGCGCTTCTCTCCCTAATTGCCTCGATATTTCTTGGCGTTGTCGATCTGCCTGTTGCCGATGTGCTTGCTGTCTTGAGCGGCAAGGGTTCGCCCGAGGCGCAGTCGATCATTCTGGATATCCGGCTGCCGCGCATAGTCACCGGCATTCTCGCAGGTATTCAGTTCGGCGTCGCCGGTTTACTGCTTCAGACGATCACGCGGAACCCGCTCGCCGACCCCTCGCTGATGGGTGTCTCGCAGGGCGCGACGCTGACCGTCACGCTGTTTCTGCTCTTCACGGTTTATATCTTCAATCCCGGCGAGAATACGGTGGCGGAGTTGCCGATTGCTTGGCTCCCCATTGCTGGCCTTGCGGGTGGGATGATCGCCGGAGGCATCATCTACACACTTGCCTTCCGACTGGAGCTTAGCCCGCTACGTATCACGCTTTGCGGCGTCGCCATCGGCGCGGTCCTGCATGCGCTTGCCGTCGGCCTTATTGCCGGCTGGGGATCGGCCCGCATCGAGATCATTCTCGAATGGCTTTCGGGCAGTCTTTACGCGCGCACTTGGGATCATGCCCTGTTTCTCCTGCCATTTACGATCGCGGGTCTCCTTGTCCTGCCGCTGATCTATCGCCCTCTGGTTATGCTGCAATTCGATGCGCAGGTTGCGCGCTCCTTCGGGCTTGCCTATCGGCGACAGTTTACCGTCGTGCTCTTGGTTTCCTGCGCGCTTGCGGCCAGTGCCGTCGGTGCCGTCGGTCCAATCGTCTTTGTCGGGCTGGTCGTTCCGCACCTGGCGCGCTTCCTCGCTGGCCGGCACTTCCCACTGGTTCTGCCTTTAACTGCCGCCCTCGGCGCGATTTTTGTGACGCTGGGTGATCTGATCGGTCGCCTCGTCGGTCAAGCGGAAGAGGTGCCGATCGGGGTCGTCACCGCAATTGTCGGCGTGCCCGTGCTGCTTGCCCTCCTAAGAAAAATTCCTTGAGATCACCATGCCGCTTTCCTGTTCGCAACTCTCCGTTTTCTATGGTCGTCGCAAAGCTCTCGACGGCTTCAGCCTTTCCATGAAGCCAGGCGAAATCCGGGCGCTGATCGGCCCGAACGGATCGGGAAAGAGCACCGCCCTGCAGGCGCTTGCCGGCCTGATTGCTCCGGCGGAGGGACAGGTTGCGATCGAAGGGGGCTCGGTCGCAACCATGTCGCGGCGCGCGATCGCCAAGAAGCTTGCCTTCCTGCCGCAGCAACCATCGGCACCCGATGAGATGACGATTGCGCAGTTGGTGCGGCAGGGCCGCTTCGCCCATGTCGGACTGTTCCGCAGCTATGGTAGGCGGGATGAAGAGGCGATTGATTGGGCGCTGGACAGCACGGGGCTCTCAAGCCTTGCCGACCGAACGCTGCGGGAACTTTCCGGCGGCGAGCGGCAGCGGGCCTGGATCTCCGCCGCACTTGCGCAGGAAGCCGGCATATTGCTGCTCGACGAGCCGACCTCGTTCCTCGATATCGGCTATCAGGTCGAGGTGCTCGATCTCGTCCATCGCTTGAGCCGGGAGAGGGGTGTCACCGTCATCATGGCGATCCACGATATCAATCAGGCGATTGCCGTCAGCGATCGCATCTCGCTGCTGGAAAAGGGCGAACTTCGCTTCGACGGCGAGCCGAGAGCGCTCGCCGAAAGCGGGCTGATCGAAAAGACCTTTCGGGTGAAAGGGCGGTTTGTCCAGGTGAGCCCCGACGCGCCGCCGCATTTCGATGTCGAGCTGACGCGGCTTAACCAGCCATTGGCTTGACGAGCCGGAAGACGATTTTGGTCTGCGTGTAATAGTCGAGCGCATCTGCGAAGTCGGGCGTCCAGCCATCTTCGACGAAGGGTATGAAGCCGTCATACTCAAGCTTGCGGCCGGAGACTGCGAAGCCTGCCTTGGCAAAGGCGCGACCGTAATCGGAAATCGAGCGATCCTGTACGACGGTGTTCGTGCGCTTGGCAACGAGATCGCGCCACTTCGGCCACAGCGGATTGTCCGTATGGCAGCCGGTGACGGCATAATAGACGCCGCCGGGCTTCAACGCCTTCCAGATATCCGCGGAGTGCGCATCGATATCCTCGACGAGATAGATGACCTCATGGCTGATCGCGAGATCGAACTCTTCCACCCAGCCATCGAGCGTTCCACTCACGGCATGCTGGACCGGCAGATTGCCCTTGAAGGCTTCGGCCTTGGCGATCGATTGCTCGGCGATGTCGATGCCAAGGGCCTTGTGAAAGGGTCTGATCGCATAGAGATGACGCAGAAGCCCCCCCTGATTGCAGCCGAAATCGACCACGCTCTTGGCGGTGAGATCGCGCTCGGCGATCAGGTCGATCAGATGTCTCCAGATTGGCGCGTGACCATCCGACATTCTGTCCTCGGCGTCCGGATCCACATACCAGGTGGCAATCGTCTTCTGGCCTTCTTGGCTCATCAGCTTTCTCTCCAGGCTAAGCAAACCGTGCCCTGTCTTTAAAGCGGAGTCCGAGCCGTGACTAGGTTTTGAAACCCAAAAGCCGTGCCGATAGAAGATTTTATCCGCGGCGGTTGGGCCAGTAGTGAAGCTCCGCGGTCAATGCAAACGCTCTCCGTTCGATGGATCGAACAGATGCGTTTTTGCCGGATCGATCCTGAGCTGGATCGGCTGACCGGCTGATACGGGCGGGCGATCCCTGACGGCAGCCACGATCGATTGACCGCCGGCCTGCAATTGCAGATGCGTCTCCGAACCCGTCGGCTCGATGATGATCACCTTGGCCTGCACGCCAGCGTCGTCGATGGCAATATGTTCCGGGCGGATGCCGAGTTGGAGGGATCGTCCCAGATGGCGGCGGGCGCTTTCTCGCAGCGGCCAATGCAGGTTTTCTGCGTCCTCCAGTCCAAGAGTTCCGTTTCGGTCGGTTACGATGCCGTCTATGAAGTTCATCGATGGCGATCCTATAAAGCCGGCGACGAAGCTGTTGTGCGGTGCGTCGTAGATATCAAGCGGCGAGCCGATCTGTTCGATATGGCCGCCGCGCATGACGACGATGCGGTCGGCCATGGTCATGGCCTCCATCTGGTCGTGCGTCACATAGACCATGGTGGTTCCCAACCGCTGGTGAAGTGTCTTGATCTCGGTGCGCATCTGTACCCGCAGTTTTGCATCGAGATTGGACAGCGGCTCGTCGAAGAGAAAGACGGCGGGGTTGCGGACGATGGCGCGCCCCATCGCCACGCGCTGGCGCTGCCCGCCGGACAATTGCCGGGGATAGCGGTCGAGAAGAGCGGCGAGATCGAGGATCGCGGCGGCATCGTTGACCTTCTGCTCGATCTCCTGGCGGCTGCGGCGAGCAAGCTTCAGCGAAAAAGCCATGTTGTCACGCACGGTCATGTGCGGATAGAGCGCATAGGACTGAAACACCATGGCGATATCCCGCTCATTGGGTTCGAGATCGTTGACGATACGATCGCCGATTTCGATCTCGCCGTCGCTGATGCTTTCAAGCCCAGCAATCATGCGCAGCAAGGTGGATTTGCCGCAGCCAGAAGGTCCGACGAGCACGACGAATTCGCCATCCTGTGCTGCGACTGAGACGCCATGCAGCACTTCGAGTGCGCCGTAGCGTTTGATGGCGTTGCGAATGGTCAATTTCGCCATGGATCTCTCCCGAAAGTGTCGGCCGGTGCTTCAGCGCCCGCCCATGCCCGCATTGAGGGCGATGCTGTTGTAGATGAGCTTCTGCAGGATGATCGCGAGGAAAATCCCTGGAAGCATGGAAAGGGTGGCGCCCGCCATCAGGTAGTTCCACTGCGTGCCCTGTTGCGTCTGGAACAGGGTGAGGCCGACGGGCAGGGTGGCATTGTCGGCACCTGTCATGACGATCAGCGGCCAGAGGAAGTTGTTCCACTGCCCGATGAAGGTGAAGAGCGATAGAAGGCCGATCGCTGGCATGGACAGCGGCACGATGATGCTGATGAGGATGCGCAGGCGCGAGGCGCCGTCGATCCTTGCTGCTTCCTCCAGCTCCATGGGAATGGAGAGGAAGAACTGCCGCATCAGGAATGCGCCGAAGGTGCCGAAGGAGACAGGCAGGATCACGCCGGGAAAGGTGTTGACGAGGCCAAGTTTGTTGACGATCAGAAACAGCGGAATGATGAGCATCAGCGGCGGCACCATCAGCGTGCCGATGTAACCGAGCAGCAGCGTGTCGCGTCCTCTGAATTTCAGCCGCGCGAAGGCATAGCCGGAGAGACAGGAAACGACGACGGTGATCGCCGTCACGCAGACGGCGATGACGGCGCTGTTGAGGAAGAAGCGGCCGAAGGGCAGCCGGGTCCAGGCGGCGGCAAAATTGCCCCATTCGAAGACCTCGGGGAGAATGCGTACCGGTATTGCCGTTACCTCGGCATTCGAGCGTACCGCGTTCGAAACCATCCAGAAGAAGGGAAACAGGAAGGCGATTGCGACGAGCGCGATTGCCAGGTGATTGATGACGTCAAGCGCCAGCTTCCGGCGCGCTTTGGCTTCGGATTTAAGCGTCATAATGCACCCATTTGCGCTGGAACCAGAATTGCAGGGCTGTCAGCACCATGATCAGCGCGAACATCACCCAGGCGATCGACGAGGCATAGCCCATCTGGAAGTTCTGAAAGCCGCGTTGGTAGATGGCGTAGCCGAGCGTCGCGGTCGACGATCCCGGGCCGCCCTTGGTCATGACGAAAATCTGGTCGAAGACCTGCAACGAGGTGATCGCCGTCATGACGGTGCCGAAGAACAGTGTCGGCGAGATCAGCGGCAGGCGGATTTTCCAGAAACGGTCCCAGGCCGTCGCGCCATCGATGCGTGCGGCCTCCAGATAGGTCGCCGGCACCATGTCGAGAGCGGCGTTGAAGAGAACCGTATTATAGCCGACACCGGCCCAGAGCGATGTCAGAACGACCGCCTGCATCGCGAGCGTGCGATCGTTGAGAATGCCTGCAAAGGGTATCGACAGAGCAGCCATCAAGCTGTCGAAAAGACCGCCGCTCGTGAAGATCAGCATCCAGACCATGGCAACGGCGATGAGCGGGGTGAAGGTCGGAAGAAAGAAGATCACGCGGAACCAGCGCTGTCCGATCTTCAGGCTTGAGATCCAGGTCGCCAGGCCGAGCGAGACGATGATGTTCAGCACCAGATATTCGACGGTGAAGAAGATCGTGTTGCGCATGACCGTCCAGAATTGCGGGTCGGCCGTAAACAGGCGCACATAGTTGGAAAGGCCAATGAAGCGCGGCGTGCCGAGCAGCTGCCAATTGGTGAAGCTGAGCGCGATCGAAGCAAGGATCGGCAGGACGAGGAACAGGATGATGCCGATCAAGCTCGGCAGCAGGAAGAACAAGGCGGTCCATCCCTCGCCTCGGAACCATTTGCGCGAACGTGGCCTTGATCTTGCAATCATATCGGTATGTTTGCCCAGCATCATGGGCCTCTCCTTTCCGGCGATGGCGCTGCGGTCGAGCAACTGAGCCCGGCCGCAGGCCGGCGAGATGCCCGGTCTATGGAAGCTGGCTTTGAATGTCGCTGAGCACGCCTGCGGGTTTGGAGTCTCCCGTCAGCGCCAGCGGTACATATTGCATCACCAGATTTTCGAACTGGTTCCATTTCTCGTTGATACGGAACGGTGTGGTGTGGGCGAACATATATTCCAGCGTGTCGCGCGTACCGGCGACATTCTTGGCAGCGCCGTCATACCAGGACGTCTGCTGTGCGAGCCGTGCCGGCAGCGCGCGTCCGGCAGCGCCGAGGATTTCGGCTGCCTTCGGACCAGTCAGCACCTGTAGCGCCTTGAAAGCGGCATCCTTGTGCTGACTGGTGGCGGAAATGCCCCAGCCGGAACCGGCGGTGAGGAAACGCGAGGGTCCCGTTCCACGAGGCAGCGGCGCGATGCCGATCTTGAAATTGACGTTGGCTTGTCCGGTAATCAACGACCACGGGCCGTCGATATACATGGCGACATTGCCGGAGGCGAAGCGGCCGCTTGCGGCAGAGGCGTCGGCGGCGGAAGCAAAGACGGGCGAGAGTTTGTCCTTGGAGGTGAGATCGGCATATTTGCTGAACGCATCGACAAATCCGGCATTGGTGAGGTCGAATTCGTTATCGGCATTGAAATAGTCAGCACCGAGCGCGACGGGGCCTGCAATGAAATCGAAGGCCTGGGTGCCGTAACCATAGGTCCCATCCTTGGTCAGCGCCTTGGCGTCGGCCTTGAAGTCGTCGAAGGTCCAATCCTTGGCGGGTTCTTTCAGCCTGGCGGCGGTGAATTTGTCGCGGTTGTAGAAGACCATCCACGGGCCGACGTCATAGGGCAGGGCATAGAGTTTACCATCACGGGACAGCCCGGCCATAATCGACGTTTCGAAGTCCGCGATCTTTACGTCGCTCTTTTTCACATAGTCGTCGAGCGGTGTCAGGATAGAGTAGAAATTCGGTATGCGCATCGACTGCATCGAGACGATATCGGCAACTTCTCCCGAAGCCACCAGGACCGGCAGGCGCGTCCAATAGTCCGTCCAGCCGGAGAGCTGCAGCTTGACCTTGATGTCGGGATATTGCTGCGTGACCAGGTCCGCCAGCTGCTGCCAGAGCTCCGCGTCGTTCGGCGCTCCCCACATCTGCCAGGTCAGGGTCACAGGAGCATCCTGCGCCTGCGCGCCGATGCCGGATAGCGAACTCGCCGCAAGGGCGGCGGCGAAAATCAATGAACGCTTCATGATGGTTCCTCCTCCTGAATGACTTTGGTTGCAGTGATGTTCATCACACTCCGGACGCTCCCCTCCGGTTTGGTCTTGCGGCCCGTTCAGGCCGCGATCATCGCCTCCAGGTCGGCAATGAGGCCGATCAATTCCGTTCGCTGGCGCCGCCAGATATCCGGATCCTGCCCCGGCTCCAGAATGGCGGTCATGCGCTGGAGGAAGTCTGGCGGCAGTCGTTCGAGTTCGGCTGCCATGGGTAAATTCCAGCCATCACCCGGAAAATAGACCCGGTTGAAGGCAAAGACGGTCTGCAGGATGGCGTTGGCAAGCTTGCCCGTCAGCCCGACTAGAAAGACAAGATCGCGGCGAACGACCTTGCTTTCATAGTGATAATCCTTGGCCCAGTAGCGCAGAATATCCATGTATTGGCTGAGGACCGAGGCCCTCAGCGCTTCCGGATATTGCGCCAGCTGTCGCTTCCAGCCAGCGAGCAGACCACGTGGATCGGCGATGATCTGCTGGCTCGCAAGGTCCGTCGGCAGATGGTAGCCCCAGATCGTCCATTCGAAGCTTTTAGGCACGACGATACCGGCAAGCCAGGAGTCCAGATCGCGTTGGACGCCGGCGTAGCGCCGCATCCAGACTCCATCCATTCGAATACCCTCGGTCTGCCAGCCTCGCAGCGCGGCATCGAAACGCCGCCACGCTGCGGTTTGGCGAACCTCCGGCCCCCGATAGGCGTCGGCATAGACGCGGAAATCGAAATCCGATTGCGCATCCGACCGTCCCTTGCCACGCGAGCCGGCAAGGGCGACGGCGCCACTGCCGTCTTCCGCCAGATCGGCGATCAGAGGGGTCATCGCGGCTATGAGTTCGGCTTCGCGGCTCATGATGGCACCGGGGCTGGGCTCTGCTATCTCCTTCAGTCTTTCAGGATCAGCTCGATGACCGGCGTCACGACGTCGGGCTTCAGAACTGGCAGTTCAAGCGTCAGGATGCCTTCGCCGACGGCGACGCCGATATTGGAATCGACCTCGGCATCCGGGTCGAGCCAATGCAGCTCGCTGGCATCGTGCAGGAACTGTGCATACTTCACCTTCCGCCCCAGTCCCTCGATGTGGATGTGGCGGAACGGCCAGGTCTGGATGTGCAGATAGAGCCGATTGCCCTTCTGGGTGAAGCGGCAGCCGCTCGGCGCCTTATAGGCGGAAGGGCCGGCGCCGTAGATCGCGCGGCCGTTCAGCCGCATCCATTCGCCATAGGTGTCGAGTGCGGTGATGGCGCGGGCATCGAAGGTGCCACGGCCGGTCGGGCCGACATTCATGAGAAGGTTGCCGCCGAGCGAAACCGTATCGATAAGGATGTTGATGAGTTGGCCGGCGTCCTTCCAGCTTGTCTCGTCGCGGTAATAGCCCCAGGAGCCACTGAAGGTGTGGCAGGCCTCCCAGCGCACCGGCAGACCGGCGACGGTCGGAGCGACGCGCGGGGTATATTGTTCCGGCGTCACCAGATCCGGCATGTGGTCGGCGTCGCGCGGCAGATCGAGACGGTCGCCGACAATGATGTCTGGCTGCAACTGACGCACCAGCTTCATCAGGTCGTCGCTTTCCCATTCGGCGCGGCCCTTACCGGGTAGGCCCTTGTAGACGCGGCGGGGATAGCTGAAATCGAACCAGATGACATCGATCTTGCCGAAGTTCGTCAGGAGTTCGGTCACCTGATCGCGCATGTATTTGGCATAGCGCCTGACGTCGCGGCCCTCATTGAGTTTGGCCGCGTCCGGATGATTGCGCTGCGGATGATGCGCGTCGATCGGGAAGTCCGGATGATGCCAGTCGAGCAGGGAGTAGTAGAAGCCGACCTTCAAGCCTTCGGCGCGAAGCGCTTCGACGTAAGGGCCGATCAGATCCTTGCCGTAAGGCGTATTGGTGACCTTGTAGTCGGTCACCTTGCTGTCCCAAAGGCAGAAACCTTCATGGTGCTTTGCTGTGAGAACGACATATTTCATGCCGGCCTGGCGCGCGCGGCGCGCCCATTCGCGGGCGTCGTAAAGATCGGGATCGAAGTTGTCGAAATACTTCTGATAGGCCTCGGTGGTGAATTCCTCGCGGTTTTTCAGCCATTCATGGCGTGCGCCGAGGGCGTAAAGTCCGAAGTGGATGAACATGCCGAAGCGGTCACGTCCAAACCATGCCTTGCCATCGGCCACATTCTGGCCGCCACTGATCGCTGCGTCGCTCACACTATCCTCCCAGGATTTGCGGCTCAATCGAACCGGTTCGATTTCTATCATTGAATCGATCACCCTATATGTCAAGCTCGCTGTTGAAACCTCTTTCGGCATATTGCTTAGTAGCCAGCAAATGCTAGATTTACGTCGAAGATTCATCGAAAGAAATACCTTCAACCGGAAGGTCATCGGCGATAGAAACGGTTCGAAAAATTCATGGCAACTATTCGCGACGTCGCCAAACTCGCTGACGTATCCGTTTCGACGGTGTCGCTGGCTCTAAGCAATCCGGCGCGTGTCAGCCAGAAGACATTGGAGAAAATCCGGCAGGCGATTGCCACCGTGGGCTTCGTTGCCGATCCGCTTGCTCAAAGCCTGGCGCGCGGTCGCAGCCGCATGATCGGCTTCGTGGTCGGAAATGTCGGTAATCCGTTTTTCGGGGATATCCGGCGTGAGCTGGAGAATTATGCACTCGATCACGAACACTTTGTTGTCGTCACGGACTCCTCGGGCAAGACGGATCGCGAGCGAGCGATGGTCGAGCATCTGATCGGCCTCAAGGCCGCAGGCCTGGCGCTTGCGCCCTCTGGGCACGACCAGAATTATCTCGACTTCGTCGCCGGCCTGAATGTGCCGATTGTCTGCTTCGACCAGAAGGTTGCCGGCATCGAACGCGATTTCGTCGGTTCCGACAACCACCTGGCCGGCGCGATGCTGACGGAGCATCTCCTCCAGCTTGGTCACAGGCGCATCGCCTTCATCACCGGCCCGAGCCATATGCACACCGCGACGGAACGCTATCGGGGATTTACCGATACGATGGCAAATGCCGGTATAGAGGTTAATCCCAACTTCGTCGTGGATGGACAGTTCACCCGCACGGCCGGTTATGAGGCGGCGATGCGTCTGCTCATCCAGCCGGAGCGCCCGACCGCGATTTTGGGCGCCAACAATACGGTTGCGCTTTCGGCCCTGCAGGCCATGCAGGAACTGGGCTTTCGCTGTCCCGAGGATATCTCGCTCGCCATGATCGACAACGTGCAATGGAGCTCGGTCATCACGCCACGCATCACCATGGTAGTGCAGGATACATTGGCGCTTGGCGGTATCATCGCAAGACGTCTCATGCACCGCATCACCAGCCCTCAAGGCGCAGTCGAGCCGCCGCAGGATTTCGTGCTGACACCAAAATTCGTCCCCGGCAATTCCTGTCGCCGGATTTAACCCCTCACTCTCAACTCCGGCAGCCGTGTCAAAGCCGGCTGCGTACCGTCGTCATGCATTCTGAGCGAGCCGGCCTTTGCTTCGGCTTTCGAGGATGATTGCGATTGCTGTGTAGAGAGCCGCGAGGATCCAGAGGGTGAGGAATGGGTATCTCAGGTCGTGTAGGGGGGCGCCGAGCTGTGCGGTTGCGACGATGCCGTTGATGGCGGAAGTGCTGGGCAGGATGGTGGCGACGGCGGTGAGGAAGGGCGGGATCGCCTCGGTCGGCCAGGAGAAGCCGGCGAGGAACAGGAAGGGGATACCGAGGGCTGCGGAGACGAGCTGCACCGTCAGCGGGCTGCGGAACAGGCTGGCGATGACCAGGCCAAGCGCGCTGACCGAGAGCACGAAGGGTAGGGCGAAGATGAAGATCGACAGCGGCGTGCCAAGGCGGGGGATGTTGTAGAGATAGGGAATGACGATCAGATAGAAAGGCGCGATGACGGCCTCCATGATCAGATAGGCGAGCAGCTTTCCCATGACGACGGCCACCGGCCCGATCGAGGCCGCAGGCCCGGTGCGGATGGCATCGTTCGTGTAGGTGCCGAGCAGGCCGACGCCGATGAGCAGCGTCTGCTGCATGATCAGGATGAAGGCGGCGGGCAGGATATAGGTCGCGTACCCGCCCTGCGGATTAAACAGCGGCACGGCGGTGAGCGGCATCGGGTCGGCGGCGGCAGCAGCCATGCGGGGATCGACATCGGCGGCGACCAGCCGGGCGGTCTCGATGCTGGCACCCATGGTCTTTGCGACGGCGGAAACGCCGCCGGAGATACGCTGATAGATCAGGAAATAGCTGGCGTCGGCATAGAGCGCGATCGGCGACTGGCGATTGTGCAGCAGGTCCCGCTCGAAATATTTGGGAATGACGAGAAGGCCGGAGAGGTTGCGGGCATAGACCTCGCGTTCGGCACTTGCCCGATCGGGAAAGACGCCGCCGACGGCGACATCGGGCGATGCATCGATGCGGCGGGCAAGATCCCGGCTGCTGTCCGTGCCGTCGAGATCGACGACGGCGATCGGCACGTCGCGCAGGGCTTCGGTGCGATAGGGCTGCGGATAAAGGACGGCATAGATGATGGCGGCGACCACAAGCACGGAAAAGGCCGGCTTCAGGGTCAGTACGCGCTTCAGTTCGATGCGGCAGATCGTCAGCATATCCTTCATCCAGCCGCTCTCCCAGACGTGTTCGGTTCAGGTGCGATCGGCTGCTCGCGCTCGCGTTGCCGCCGCGCCCGCATCACCTCCAGCCGCAAGGCCGTCAGGCCCGCCAGCAGCACCACCATGAACAGCAGCACGGCAACCGGCTTCAGGGACAGATAGAGCGGCGTTCCGCGCAGCGTCTGATCGATGCGCGCCGTCATGTACCAGGTGCCCGGAATGATCTGGCCCCAGGAATAGGCAAAGGCATTCATGCCGATCCTCGGAAAGCCGATCCCCATGAAGCCGAAGGCGGGCGCCATCAAAAGAGTGCCGATGCTGATGGCATTGGCCATCGGCTTCAGCAGCAGCGCCAGCAGCGTGCCGATAAGCTGGTTGGCCAGCACGAACAGGATGCCGCACGCTAGCAGCAGATAGCGGTCGCCGCGCAGCGGCATGCCCAAAAAGCGGAAGAGAACCCAGTCTGCAATGCCGAGCACCACGAGGAACAGCAGCGTATAGGGGAGGATCTTCCCCGCCATCGCCGGCCACAATCCGCCGCCGAGGTGCCTCAGGATGCGCAGCCGATGGCTGGTTTCGACATCGAGCCCGACGGCATAGGCCATGGTGGTGACGATGATGACCTGCAGCACGCTCGGCAAAAGGGCGGCGAGCAGGAAATGCGCATAGTTGAGTGTCGGGTTGAACAGCGGATTGACCTGCACCGGGATCGGCGCCAGCTGCTCTTCGGCCTCGTCGAGAGGCTGGCCCTGCGAGGTGCGTAACGACAGCCTGATACCGGCGGCGATGGTCTGGACGGCGGCGCTGACGCCGCGCAGCGTCAGATTGCCCGTCGTCATCGTCTGGGTATTGTAGAAGAAGACGACCTCGGGGCGGCGCCCGGAAAAGACGTCGCGCTCGAGGTTGCGCGGCAGCATCAACAGCCCGTGGACAGCACCCGACAGGATCAGCTGGCGTCCTTCCGAGAGATCGGAGACATTGCGGGCGACGGCGGCATCCGGCGTGGCGTCGACCGTCCTGATGATCGTTCTTGAAAGATCGGTGTTGTCGAGATCTAGCACGGCGATCGGCAGCTTCGTGGCAAGGCCGGCGCTGAAGACGGCGGCAAGCACCGCCATGAGCAGCAGCGGCAGCACGGTCGTCAGGAACAGCAGGAACGGGCGGCGGCGGAAATGATCGAATTCCCGTCTGAAGACCGTCAGGAAACCGGGGCGCAGCCGCCCTTTCGCCATCATCTCAGTGCCCTGCCGGCGGCCAGGATGCAATGACGCTCATGCCGGGACGCAGGCCTTGTATCGGCTTTGCAGGCGTTGCCCGCACCTCGAAGGTGCGCAGATCGAAATCGCCGGTCGCCCGTGTCGCTCGCCAGGTGGCATATTGCCCCTGGGCATTGATCATGGTCACCTTCACCGGGATCCTGTCCTCGCCGAGCGCGGGCACGGTGACGTCGAAACCGTCGCCGACCTTCAGGCCCCTCAGCAGATCCTCGCGCAGATTGAAGGTGAACCATGGATTCTGCAGGTCGATCAGCGAGAAGATCGGGGCGCCTGCGGAAAAGTTCTCGCCGAGCTCTGCGACGCGCGTCGTCACCTGGCCGGAAATCGGCGCGATGATGGTCAGCTCATGGACGTTGGTCTGCTGCTGGCCAAGCGAGGCCTTCGCCTGCTCGACCTGCGCTGCGGCGAGAGCCTTCTCCTCCTTGCTCGCACCGGCGACGGCCAGCTGCAGATTGGCCTCGGCCGACTCGCGCTTGCGAATGGCGGCTTCGAGGTTGCGGGCCGTTTCGTCGACGCGCGCCTGCGTCGATGCGCCCGTTGTGATCAGCCTGCCCTGGCGGCCGGCATCCTCCTGATAGAGTTTTACGTCGGCGTCCGCCGCGGCCAGTTCGGCCTGGCGTGCCGCGATCGTCTCCGGCCGGGTGCTGTTGACCCTGACGAGATCGGCCTCGGCGACCGACAGCGCCGCCTCGGACATGTGAAGGGCGGCGGTCAGCTGCGGGCTTTCGAGCTCGGCGATCACAGCGCCGCGCTCGACATTGTCGCCGACATCCGCGTTGAGTTTGGTGACACGCCCCGAAACCCGAGGGCTGATATCGACCCGATTGGCCGACACTTCACCCTGGACGATCAATGGCGGCGGCTTCGTCGCAAACCATAGCAGAACACCCAATGCCGCCACGATCACAATGCCAATCACAACACGAAGCGTTCGCAACATACAGCCCTCTCCATATCAAACGCTCGAGGCTCAAACCCCGACAACTCAAGCCCCGAACGCTCACACAAAAACAATGCGAGGCTAAAAAGATGCGCCACCACGCCCCTCCACCCCATCGTCGCCAGTTCGACCGACTGTCCCTGGGTCTGCGATCACTACACTGCCATGCGAACTGTAGCAGAGGAAACTAATAAAAGCACTGACCGCAGGTCGATCGGAGGCATCCTCGATTTCTCCGCGATCCCGCCGCATACCGTCAGACATGGATGGTGGTTTGCGGTCGTTTAATTGTACCCGAAGTGCTTGACCGTCCAGCCCGAAGCTCCAGATAGGCATGGTGGATGACACGCGTCCACCGGTACAATCCATCCGGACTTGCCAATCCTTCGATCGTCTTTGCGAGCGCCTTGTTTCTCCTATGCGTTGCATCTCACGAAAATCCCTGACCTTTGGGGTCGACTTGAAGGTGATCTCATCGCAATGATCCACAATTCGTGTGACGCAACCGCGTTTTCCACAGGCGGCAGGCTTGATAAACCATCCCGCAGAGATTGCTTGGTATTTCACTCCGACCTCGGCTATGGCCAGGCCGGGCTATTCGAAATGGCTCCGCACGAGGATCGGGTACGTTGATGGAAATTCAAGCGCATTTGCCATCCCTGGTGCGTGTTCTGGGGCAGGTGGCGATCATCGTCTATGCCTATTCTTGGGTCACCCGGACCATCGAGCGCGGCATTCTGAAATCTGTCGCCGTCGGACTGCTCTTCGGTCTTGGCGGTATTCTGTCGATGGGCGATCCCATTCGATTCATGCCCGGCGTCATTCAGGACGGACGTTCGATCCTGCTCGTTCTCACCCCGATCTATGGCGGCATCGTCGGCACCATTGTTGCGGCGTTCATGATGGCCGTGTTTCGCTATCTGGTTGGTGGCCTGGGTGCCGTGAGCGGGGTTGCCGGCATTTTGATCGTGGCGACAGCAGGATATGTTTTGACACTCTTGCCGCGACAGTTGACCGGCACCGGATGGAGACGCTCGGCTCTGTTCGGCCTTGCGACGACGACGTCTCTCGTCGTTCTCGTTTTCCTGCCATGGTCGGTCGCGCGAGAACTTCTGATCTCGGCGACGCTGCCGGTGACGATCGTCAACATCCTCGGCGTCATGTTGCTGGCGGACCTGCTTGAGAAGGAAAGCTATCGCATCGGTATTCAGCGCGCTCTCGAAAACGAAGCCACGCTCGATCCTCTGACGCAGCTGCCGAACCGTCGTGTCCTGCAGCGGGAAGGTGATCGCTGCAGCAAGGAAGCCGGGATGCGGCGGGTTCCCTTTTCGATCATCATGCTCGACATCGATCATTTTAAGAAGATCAACGACAATTGGGGCCACACCTTCGGCGATACGGTCCTGGCACGGGTTGCGGACGTGATCCGTCGGACGGTGCGCAAGACCGACATAGCCGCCCGCTATGGCGGTGAGGAAATCGTCGTGCTGTTGCCGAATACGGATATGCGGGCCGCCGGCATTGTTGCCGAGAAGATCCGCAACGATATCGAGACAACGGTCCTGATGTTCGGGCAGGAGACTGTCCATGTCACGGCCAGCATCGGCATCGCCTGCTCGTTCGAGCCATCGACGGATTTCAAGTATGTTCTCGAAGCCGCCGACAAAGCGCTTTACCGCGCAAAGGCGGGCGGAAGAAACCGCGTCGAACTCGCGGAAACCGCATAGCGACTTGTAGCTCGGCGCCCTTCGCGACGTTCCGCCAACTCCGCCGTGTCGCGTTCGCATCCTTGTTTCTACCGCTGTCTTCTTGACGGAACTGATCGCCCGGCTTAACTGGACGCGACGGTTCCCCAAGGAAGACTCCGCGGGGATTAATAGGGAACACGGTGAGGACGACCCAAAAGGGACCTAGACCGTGGCTGCCCCCGCAACTGTAAGCGGATTGCCGATTATCCGGGTGTGAACAGCGTTCCGTTCATCTCCGAAGGCTTGAGGCCGTGCCACTGCGACACAATCGCGGGAAGGCAGATGATCGTCAGATATCCGCGAGCCAGGAGACCTGCCGTCGATCACGATCCAATCAACCGGGCGGGGATGCTCGGAAAGGACAGAGAATGATTGACCTGAGCCTTCGACATTATCGGGCGTTTTTCGACCTTGATTGGGATCTCCTTAACCGGCTGCGGTCTGCCTGAGCGCGATTGCGCTGACGCCGCCAGATTTCCATTCCGATCGAGACCTTTCATGCGCCATTTTTTGACGACCGTAACATTTGCACTTGGGCTTACCGGGTTTGCCGCTTCCGGCTTTGCTGCAACCCAGTATCCGCTCACCATCAACAATTGCGGCCAGCAGGTCACCTTCCAGAAGGCGCCCGCCAAGATCGTATCCATTGGCCAGGGCATGACCGAGATCCTGTTCTCGCTCGGCCTTGCCGACAAGATCGCCGGAACCGCGGTATGGGTCGGTCCGGTGCTGCCGCAATATGCCGAGGCCAATAGCAAGATCGCCCGGCTTGCCGACAATGACCCAAGCTTCGAATCCGTTGTCGGCAAGGAGCCGGATCTTGTGGCTGCCGAGTTCGAATGGCATGTCGGCACGCAGGGCTCCGTCGGCAAGCGGGACCAATTCTCCAAGCTCGACATCAACACTTATGTTGCGCCAACCGATTGTGTCGCCAAGGTCAATACCGATGGCGGTGACGGTGTACGCAAGGAGCTGTTTACGATGGATCTCGTCTATCAGGAGATCAACGAACTCGCGCAGATCTTCGACGTCAAGGATCGCGGCGACGCCCTGGTCGCCGATCTGAAGAAGCGCGAGGCGGATGCTGTCGCATCGATCGCCGGCGCAAAGGCCAAGGACCTTCCGATCGTGTTCTGGTTCTCCAGCAAGGAAGTCAGCGGCGATGCCTACATCGCCGGCAAGAACAGCGCTCCGGCCTATATCCTGAAAACGCTCGGGGCGAAGAATGTCGTGACGACGGAAGAGGAATGGCCGCTGGTCGGGTGGGAAACCATCGCACAGGCCAACCCTGCAGTGATCGTCATCGCGACGATGGATCGCCGCCGCTATGCGGCTGACGATCCGAAGGTCAAGCTCGCCTTCCTCGAGAAAGACCCGGTCACTAGCCAGCTCGACGCCGTCAAGAACAAGCACTTCGTGATGATGGACGCGCAATCGATGAACCCGACCATCCGGACCATCGACGGCATTGAGATATTGGCCAAGGGCATCAAGTCCTTTGGTCTGGCGCAGTAAATATGCGTCTGATCGCAGAGCGGCGAGACCGGTGGGCGCTATTGGCGCTCACCACGGCTGCATTCCTCCTTTTGGCCTTCATGATCAGCCTTGCGGTCTCGATCGGCGAGATTTCCATCCCGCTGTCGACGACGGCAAAGGCCGTGTCGAACCGGCTGTTCGGAACGGATTTCGAGCTTAGCCGGATACATCAGGGCATCGTCTGGGACTATCGTCTCAGCCGCGCGCTCGTCGCGGCAAGCGCTGGCGCATCGTTGGCGCTGAGCGGCGTGATCCTGCAGGCCTTGCTGCGCAATCCGCTCGCGGAACCTTATGTTCTCGGCATTTCCGCCGGCGCCTCCACGGGCGCGGTTTGCATCATGATCCTCGGGCTCGGCTACGGGGTTCTGGGGCTTTCCAGCGGTGCCTTCATCGGCGCGGTTGCCGCTTTCCTGTTCGTCGGCCTGCTCGCAGCCGGTGTCGGTGGAACAAGTGAGCGCATCATCCTGTGTGGTGTCGCCGGTTCGCAGCTTTTCAATGCACTGACCTCCTATATCGTGACGACGTCGGCGAATGCCGAGCAGGCAAGGGGTGTCATGTTCTGGCTTCTCGGCTCGATGAGCGGCGTGCGCTGGCCGGATGTCTATCTCTCTGGGCCGATCGCCATTGTCGGCTTCGTGGTCTGCATGGCGCATGTCCGCGTGCTCGACGCTTTCGTTTTCGGAACCGACGCGGCGGCTTCGCTCGGCATCGCCGTGCGCCGCGCACAGATCGTGCTTCTGGGAACGACGGCTTTCATGACGGCGGCGGTTGTCAGCATCGTCGGCTCGATCGGTTTTGTCGGGCTCGTCATTCCGCATGCAGCCCGTTTCATGGTCGGCCCCAATCATGACCGGCTATTGCCAGCGTCCGCGCTCGGCGGCGCGATCTTCATGGTTGCTGCCGATATTGTTTCCCGGATCATCATTCCCCAGCAGATCCTGCCGATTGGCGTCGTGACTGCTTTGTTCGGCGCTCCCGCCTTCGCCATCATTCTTTATCGCGCCCGGAGGACGGCATGAGTATCGCGGTCGACAACGTCACCTTCGCCGCCGGCAATACGCTCATTGTCAATGGCATCAGCCTCGCGGTGGAAAAGGGCAAGGTGCTAGGCCTGCTCGGGCCGAACGGTTCCGGCAAGTCCAGCCTATTGCGGTTGATCTGCCGGCTGCGAAAAGTGAAGAGTGGCGTCATCCGGCTCGGTGGTGACGACATCGCCTCAATTTCCCGCGGCGATATCGCCCGCCGCATCGCGTTGGTGGAGCAGCAGGCGAACACGGATATGCAGGTGACGGTTATCGATGTTGTCCGTCTTGGCCGTACACCACACCGCGGGCCGCTTTCCTCATGGGGCGCCCGGGATGACGCAGCGGTCCTCGCCGCGCTGGCCCGTGTCGGCATGCAGGATCGGGCGGGCCAGCTATGGCAGACATTGTCCGGCGGCGAGCGTCAGCGTGTTCATATCGCCAGAGCACTTGCGCAGACCCCCAGCGAATTGCTGCTCGACGAGCCGACAAACCACCTGGATATCCAACACCAGCTTGAGATACTGGGCCTGATTTCGAAGCTTGACGTCACGTCGGTTGTCGCACTGCATGATCTCAATCTGGCGGCGATGTTCTGCGATAGCTTGGCGATCTTGCAGGAAGGGCAGGTCGTTGCCGCCGGCTCGCCGGAAGAGGTGCTGACACAGGAGCTGATCGAGCGGGTTTTTGGCGTGCGTGCGCATGTCCAGAAGTCGTCGGTCCATGGCCGCTGCAACATTCAATATATGGCAGGCTGACCTCATGGACGGCGCAAATTTCGATCTCAAGGAAGAAATTCGCGATTATTGGTCGAAACGATCGGAGACTTTCGACCTTGCCTTCGGTCACAAGATCGCTCCCGGTGCTGAAGCTGATGCCTGGCAAAAGCCAATTCGCATGGCTCTCGGCCCGCAGCCAAAGCAGGTCCTGGAGCTTGCCTGCGGCACAGGCGAGGTAACGCAGCTTATCCACGATCTCGGCCATGACGTGACCGCGTTGGATTTTTCTGAGGCGATGCTTGCCGTCGCGCGCAGGAAACATGCGGGCAAGCCGCGCCTTCGTTTCCTGCTGGCCGATGCCGAACACACGATGGAGCCGGATGAGACCTATGACGCAATCGTTTGTCGCCACCTCGTCTGGACGCTGACGCGGCCGGAAGAGACGCTGAAGGAATGGTTCCGGCTGCTGAGACCCGGCGGACGCCTGGTGATTTTCGACGGTGATTGGGCGCAGCCGAAACCGAGCGGCCGGATCGCCACGATGCTGATTGCGCTGATCGACCGCATTTGCGGTGTCGACGGAAATTACGACGGCGCGCTCAGCAGCCGCCATGCGCGTATCATGAAGGCGCTGCCCTTCGGTGACGGCCTGCGCGCAGAGGCGCTTGCGCCGATTTTGGAAGCTGCGGGCTTTGCGGAGGTTCAATTGCAGTCGCATGCACCCATCGCGAAGGCGCAGCGGAAGAACGCAAATCTGAGAAACAAGCTGCGGACCTTCGTCTATCGCCGGTTCGTCCTCGTCTGCACCCGCCCTGCACTCCAGAGCGCCGTGCTTCCCTTTGGAGGTACAGAGGTCGCTCTATCTGTTTGAATCTACGCATCAGGCTTTCCGAAAATCGATTCCGATTTTCGGGCCGATGCTGTAGTCGGCCGAAAAGGCTTCCGGCTTGGGAAAATTCCTGGAGCCGGCTCCCGATATGAAGGCTTTGCTGGCGGCCGCTCAGAAGCCGATGCTGAGTTTGGCATTGAACCCGTGTTGCTGCGCGGACGCCGCAACCTGGCCGCTATAGGAGACGCCGAATGTCGTGTTCTTGGCGAGACGGAAATCGAGGCCTGCTTCCACGATGCCGACATTTCTGGCGATGGGAACTCCCGCGACGTCGAAGCCGGCACCCGATGTGAAGCTATTTGTCGAGACGGGCATAGTGTCGCCGAATGCGTGGCGCCAGCCGAGCGTCCCGCGCGCTACTGTCGGAAGACTGCCGATGTTGAAATTGGCCGCCGTTCTCAGCCCCAGGGTCGCAAACGTCATTTCGGTCGTCTGCTCCTTTGCCGAAAGCATGGTGGTGCGGCCGGCTTCGTCAAAGTCGTTGGTATCGAGTTTGATGTGGGTCAGCCCAGCGTAGGGCTCGAAGGAGGTACCGTCGATTTCGTAGCGATAGCCTGCCTCGCCGAAGAACTGGAAGGTTCCCGCGCCGTAGCTGGCCCTCAGGCTGTCAGAGAAGCCTGGTATGGCAATCGCGCGACGGATGTCGATATCGCTCCAGCTGTAGGCAAGCCCGCCACGGAGGGCAAGCTGCCCGCCGGCCGTATCCCACGCGCTGCCGCCATAAAGGCCGAGATGGTAGACGTTGCTGGAACCGGAAGAGGATCGCGCATCAACCTCAAAGCTGCTGCTGCCGTAGCCTGCGATAATGCCGAGCCGCCCGCTATCTGCGACGCTCGCATCGGCGCCGATCAACAAGCCGCCGGTCGAATACGACAGTTTCGCCGCGTTGCCGTCACCGTCGATCGAACTCCAGGCGCCGTAGCCATAGCCCCAAATCGCAAGCCCCTCATCCGAGGTTGCATCGGTCGCCTTTGCTCCACCCCTGCCGTAGGTGAAGACCGGTGCGAACAAGGCATCAGCATCGCCAAAGGCCGCGCGGATGCGATTGGCGGCGGCTTCGCGAAGAAAGCGGCTATCTTCGATCATGGCTGTCTTGGCCGATGCATGGATCTCGCCGGACAGATCGGCAAGCCCGGCACGGGCCGTTGCGACGGATGATGTTTGCAATGCCGCAGCCGCTTCCAGCATGTAGCCGTCGGAGCTGTTCAGGTTGCGTTCCAGAACGCGGGCAACCGATCGCTGATTGTTTGTATCGGCGACGCTGGCATCGTCGAACGGCAACCGCCGGACGGTCAAATCGACCTCGCCGGCCCGATAGCCGAGTTCGGTTTTTAGAAAGGCGGTTTCGGGGCCGGCGATGTCATCGAATCGTCCTGCAATGCTGCCGGCCGTCAGGATCGTGCCGGCAATATCGTGACGGTAGAGGCCGGGCAGAAGATCCGCGGTCAAGGTGCCGCCGTTAATGGAGGCCGTGCCGGTTATGGCGAGACTGTTGCGGTTGCCGGACGGGTCGATACTGGCGATGAGAGTGGCGCCGGCTTGCTGGCGATAGTCTCCGTCGACGGTCAAGGTGCCGCGCCGGTTGTAGACGCCGGGAACCACCGTGCCACCGTTGTCGACCGGGCCGTAAACGATGCCGGTGCCCGCGACTGCACCTCCTGCGTCGACGCGCAGGGGAGATCTGATACTGCCTTGAATTGCGAGCATGCCGCCATCGACGCGGGTGGCGCCGGTGTATGTGCTGTCGCCATAGAGGACGAGTGTGCCCGCACCCGATTTGATCAGGCCGCCCGCGCCGGTGATATTGTTGTCCCAATTGCTTAGTCCGCTCGGCTGAACGACATGGAAATCGCCCCAGTCGAACCGGCCAGGGCCTCGCACTGCCCGTCCTGCGCTCAACAGACCGTAGCCATAATAGTCATCCACGCCAGGAGGGCCGATGTCGGTTGCTGTTCCGAGCAATACCTGTCGCACCTGGTCCGTGGTCATATAGGGAAACATCTGCCACACCAGCGCGGCGGTTCCCGCAACATGTGGAGCGGCGAAGGACGTACCGATATCAAGCGCATAGCCGCCATCCGGCGTGGCTACCTTCAAGCCGTACACATCTCCGCCGGGGGCGGCAAGGCACCAGTTCTTCGCCACGCCGCAGGCATTGGCGTAAGATGCCAGTTGCCCATCCCAGTCCACCGCCGTAACTGCCAGCCAACCGCGTTCCAATTCAGGAAACAACCAGGGCAGGCCGGAGTCAACACTAGGCTGGTTCATTCCCTCGTTGGCGGTAGCGAAAATCATGAGTCCGCCACGTCCGACCGTTTGCCGTGCAGCGGAGAGCATGTTGGGCATGTAGTTTTCTATATCCCGAGTCGTAGCGCTGGTAATGGCGTCCGACAGGCCCCAGCTGTTGTTCACGATGCGCACGCCGCGATCCATGAGATCGGACCACGCCTTACCAACGATGGGATCGTCGATGGCCATAGTGCCGTCCTCGTCGAGGATACGCGCGCTGATGATTTTTGCGCCGGGCGCGACGCCTTCGATACCAATACCGTCGCGTCTTGCGGCGATGATCGAAGCTACGGCTGTGCCATGGCCATTGGCATCGATTAGATTGGGTGATTGCGTGACATAATCATATCCGCCGATGACCTGCCCCTGTAATTCGCGGATGCCCGGCGCCATACCGCTGTCGACTACACCGACAAGCACACCGCTGCCGTCGACCCCGAGCATATACGCATATTGGGCGCTGATCATCGGCAGGCCCCAGGAGGCCCAGAATTCCTTGGTCTCATAGTCCTGCGGCTTGCTTTGGGACCATGCGGGCTGTGCCAAGGCCATAGATAGGAATAGACAGGCCATCATTCGACGGCCGACCGATATGATTTTCATTGGATCCCCACGCCCGAAACTATTCTCCGAACCTCATTGGCGAGGTTCACTTCCAGCCGTTATCCGGAGGTCGCGCTGTCTCGCTGCGCGCGAATGTTCGGCAACTCAGAATAGGCAGAGGACAATTCTGAATATATACGACAGGTGCCGTATTTCATGCAGCGATTAGCTTGCGACGTCGCGCCACATGGGGTCAATATTGAGTGACGGCCTTGCAACGCGAGCCCGGCCGGCGGTTTCACGCGACTTTTCAGGCGAGATTGATCTGCCAGGAAACGCCATAGCGATCGTTCACCCAGCAGAAACGGCGACTGAAGCCATAATCGCCGAGCGGCATCAGCTCCTGCCCGCTCTCAGACAATGCCTTATGCAGGCGGTTGATTTCCTCTTCCGTCTCGCATTCGACGAAAAGCGACATCGACGGCGTGAAATTAAAGGCATGGGGCCCGTCGCTATCGATCGCCATGTAGCGGCGCCCGTTCAGGGTGAACCATGCGGTCTTGACGGTGCCTTCGGGCTGGCCCTCGCCGGCGCCGTAGAGCTCAAGCCGTTCGATGCCTGATCGGGGAAAGAGTGAGACATAAAAATCGATTGCCGCTTTCGCGTGGCCGTGGTTTTCGCCCGAAAACATGAGAAAGGTAAGGATGTCCTTCAAGGTCGATTCCCTTCTATTAGCGTGAGATTGAGTCCCCGTGGCCAGGGAGCGCGGTCTTATGTCGGCTCGACGAGCGATTGGAGCCGACCGAGCGCACGGTCCCAGCCGGCTGAAATCGCATCGAGGAACGCGCGCGCCTCCGCGATACGGCTTGCGTCGAGCGTATAGAGCACCTCTCTGCCGTGGCGCTGATGCGTTACCAGGGCCGCTGCTTCGAGCACCTGCAGATGCTTGACGATCGCCTGCCGGCTGATCGACTGTCCCTCAGCCAGGTTGGTTGCCGACAGCGCGCCGACGGCGAGAAGATGCATGACGAGGGCCAGCCGCGTGGTATCTCCCAAGGCGGCGAAGACATCGGCGAGTTCGCGCTCACCCCCGTTCGACATGGCGTTTCAGGTTTTCGGCCTGGGCGGCCCAGCCTCCGTCGTTCATCAGGAAAGCACGCTGCCTTCTGTGGAGCGGGATGCCCTCGAACCCGGATTCGGTAATCGTCAGGCGTGTCCCGTCCGTCACGGGTTCCAGTCGAAATTCGACCAAGGTCGGCGTTTCCTTCGCCGGATCGCAGTCGATATCGATTCCGTAAGGGATCCAGCGGAAGCTGAAGGATCGCGGTGCTTCCATCTGTTCGACGGTGCAGAAGACCGCATTTTGCGGCATCTGCTTGATGCCGGTGGGCTCAAGGCCCAAGGAGGCCTGATATTGCCGCAAAGCGGCTTCGTCGAATCCTCCCTCGAAAGTGCCGGTTATCGCCCGGCCAGGGACAAAGGGCTCGTTCAGCTTCACGCCGAACCATTGTGAAAATTCCTCGACGTCAGTGATGGCATGCCAGACGCGCTCGATCGGCGCGCGCAGCACGACCTGCTTCTCAACGCGGTCAAACATGCTGAAGTGTCTCCGTTTGGGCAACGCTTGGAGCCAGTATAACATCGCGAAGACATGAGGTGCAACCAATTTGTTGCACCTCATGTCTTCGCGATGTGCAGTTTATGGATCCCTCGCCTTCAGGCGAGGGCGTGCCCATCCAACGGGACCTTATGCTTCGATGCAGCGGTCGGTGTGGCCGCTCCCTGGCCGATCATCTCGACGATAGAAGTCGCAGGGCTGCTCAAGCCGTGAATTTCAATACCAGTTCGATCTCGTCTTCAAAGACCTCGCCTGTCGGCACGAAGCCGAGACGCTTGTAGAAACCCTCGGGACTGCCTTCGCCGACGACATAACAGGTGAACAATTCTGCAAATCCGCGTGCTTTCATCTCACGCGCGACGAGCGCGATCGCCTTTTCGCCGAAACCCATGCGCTGATAAGGTCCTGCGATCATGAAGCGCCAAAGGAAAGCGCCTGGGCAATCGATGACATCGTAGTCGGAACCGATATGCAGCATCACGAAGCCCACCGGTGTGTCATCCGCGTAGATTGCGCGGAACCAGGCATTTTCTGAAAAATGCGCTTCAGCGATGGAGACGCTGTTGTCGGCAACCTTGTCGCGCTGGACTGCGGTGAGCGTCAGACTCAAGTCGCAGACATCGCTGACGGTTGCCATGGTGACGCGGCGCAGGGAGATTTCTGAGGCCGAAGTTGGTTGCTCGGTCATGATCGTTTTCCAATTTGGGATAGCTGATCCGGCAATAGCGCCGTCGTTTGTCTCGTTCGCTGACGATCCAGGATCCATGCATAGGAACAAGCAATTGCGTCAGCGAGCATCATCATTGAAATAAAACCATAAGGCGAAATTTGGGCGCAATCTTTGCCAGTCCAATAGTTCAACCTCTCCGCGCCGGGCGGCAGCTTCTCGAACCGGGTTTCAAGTCCCTCCGATCCTATTCAATGTCTTGGCGATGATACCATCCCAGTACCGCCAGGTCATGACATCGGGAATTGAGTGATGGTCGGCCCCGCTACGACAGTGGTACGTTGGCAAGAACGACGATCCGTGGGGAAAGGCAGTATGAAAACCACGCTTTGCGGCCGTTGACGGTAACAGCATTGCGGGCCTTGAGATCGACGGCAATGTGCTCGTAGCCAAGGACAATGCCATCAAGCGGATAGCTGGCTTTGTAGACGGCCTCCTTGGCACTGAACAGCAGGCGAGACGCAAGGCGCTCGTCGATACCGGCCAGGATGTCATCAGAGGTCCGTACGATGGCGGCGACGTCCTCGGGCAGAGGTTCTGCGGGCTCGACATCGATCCCAAGCGAGAGGACATCGGTTGTTCGCCCCACGGCAGCGACGGCAACAACCTCATCATGGGCGAGGGAGCCGACAAAACCGGCCGGCCAGAGGGGCGCGCCCGAAGTCGCGCGCTCGATGACGGCGTCCTTAATCCCTTCGTTCGTCAGCAATTGTCGGGCGATCGCGCGTGCAGCGCCGCTTGCGCGCCGTGTATCGAGCCGGCGCGAAAGGATGCTGCGCGCTTCTTCCCGCAGCAGCAGATTTTCATCGCCACTTCGGATCGAGCGACAGCCAATGCCGACGCCGGATGGCGCCAGCTTTGCTATTTCTGCAAGCAGCGCCGTTTCCGCTTGGCGGAGGGGCGCATCGCCGCTCATGCGTCGGCGACCGGCCTGACGAAGGAATGCAGCTTGGCAGGGTTGCCGCGCCAGATCGAGTACGGCTCCAGGATTTCGCCCTTCATGATGAAGCTGTCTACGTCGGCGATGGAGCCGTCGCCCATGGTCACGCCATAATGGATGAACGCGGCGGGGCTCAGCGTGCAGCCGTTGCCGATGCGGATGTAATCCGACTTGAAGGCGCCTTCCTCCAGCGAGTGCGCCTGGATGACGCAGCCTTCGTTCAGCGTGGCATCATCGCCGATTTCCACCAGCGAGCGTTCCGTCAGGTTCGAACCGCCGTCATAGACGCGCCGGCCGACCTTGACACCGAGCGCGCGCAGGATCATCGGGCGGAAAGGCGTGCCGGCAAACAGACGGACGATCGGGGAATCCGCCAGCTTCCAATGGCGCTCGTGCCGCCAGAAGGTGATGTCGTAGATGGTCGTCATCTGCGGCCGAAGGCGACGGAAGCCAAGGCTCGCCCACTCCACGAAAATATACAGGGGTATCGTGAGGCCTGCCGTCAGCACGACTGCGACGAAGAGTGCCGTCTGTGCCCATTCCGTATAGTAGTTCAGGGCCCGGTCCCAGATCGTCAGCGTTACGAACAGTGCTACCCACTGGGTCGCGAGGAACATCAGCGCGGTCGCGAAATTATGGCGATTCTTATGGGGCAGACGGGCGCGGCGATCCTCGTCGCTGACCCCTTGGATCAGTTCCTTGTCGCGCTTGACCATGCGCGGGATTTCGAAGGGTGGGGAGCCGAGCAGGCCGACATTTTCGCGCAGCACACCGTCGACCGGCACCATGACCTTCGTGCCAAGCAGGCAGTTCTCGCCGGTCTTGCCATCCGGCGGATAGAAGATGTTGTTGCCGAAATAGTTGCGCTCGCCGACCTTGGTGTGTTCCAGCCGGAAGGTGGAGGCCGATTTGTGGATGTTGATCATGTAGAGGCCGTCCGACACCATCGTGCCACTGCCGATTTCGCACATCAACGGATTGTCCTGCTGCTGGTTGCTGCCGAAGTTCGAGCCTGTCTGCACGACTTCATTGAGATTCCAGCCGAGCGCCCGGATATAGTGCACGACAGCCGAACTGTCGCCGAACAGCAGGTTGACGAGGCGTATGTTGGTGCACACCTCGACGATGGACTGCAGCCAGAAATGGAAGCCATAGAGCCTGTAGGTGCGTCCGGGCTTGAGAACGAGGCTGAACAGACGCGGTACGGCCAGTGCGGCGAGAATTGCCAGCGCGATGGCGCCGAAGAGCGTAATGGTCGTGCCGATGGCGACGATACCGATTGTTTCCTGGTAGTCGTCGCTGACATTCTGCCAATAGGTCTGGAACAGCAGCGGAAACGGCGTGACGAGCGCGAACATGGTGATGAGCTGCACCGTGTCATAGAGAATACGGCGCGTTCTCGAAAGCGTAACGCCATGGACCTTGCAATAGTCCGCCGAGGTCGAGACCGCGGGCGAGCCGTGCCAATGGTCATCGTTTGGAATATGCTGGCCGCGCCGAAGCGACGAAGCGTGGCCGAGCTGGGCGCGATCGCCGATCGAGGTGTCGATATCGATGACGCAGCCGAGGCCGACGAAGGCATCGCGGCCAATGGCAATCCGACCGGTATGGATATAGCCGGCCTGGGCGCGATAGCCGAGAAGCGTCGATTCCTTGCGCAGGATCGAATTCTCGCCGACCGAGATCAGGTCCGTGCACACCGGAATAGTGCGGCACTCGATGGTCGTGTTGCGGCCGAGCCGCGCGCCGAGCATGCGCAGATAGAGGCTGTAAAGCGGGCTGCCGCGGAAGAGCACGACCGGCGCCGTGCGGATGAGTGTCTGCACCACCCAGAAACGATAATAACGCAAGCCCCAGATCGGGAAGCTCTCTGCCTTCCAACGGCCGATCAGCAGCCATTTCATCAGCACCGCAAAGCCGGACATGCCGAAGAAAACGGCGGCCGACAGGATGGCGCAGCGCAGGTAGAGCTGCACCGGATCATCGAGCATGTCGTAGACCCAGTTGAGACCGTAGTTCAGCAGCCAAAGGCTGAAGTAGCTGTAGAGGCCGTAAAAGGCGAGCTGCCCCACACCGCAGGTCCAATAAGCGAAATTCGAGGCACGATGCGTCAGGCATGTCTCCTCGACAGCTGCCACTTCTTCCTCGGGTCCGTGCAGATGCTGCGCGAGGGCGGCGACGGTCGGATGCATATAGATGTCGCGCATCGAAGTGGTTGCCCACTCCTTGCGCGTGCGCAGCTTGGCGCAGAAGCGGGCCATCAGCAGCGAATTGGCGCCGAGATCGTCGAAGAAGTGATCCTCGACATAGATGTCGTCGATCTTCAGAACTTCGCGCAAGGCCTCCGTCATGAAACGCTGGTCGTCGGTTGACGGCAGAATTTCCTTGCGTTCCGTGCCGAGCCTCAGGCTGGCAGGCTTGGGAAGCTTGCGCGTGTCCACCTTGTCGGAGACCGTCATTGGCAATGCCGGCAACTCTTCCAGGAACGAAGGGACCATATAGTCGGGCAGGCGGCGGCGCAGTTCTCTGGCAAGATCGCCTCGGGCAATGGCATCGACGCCGATCTTCAGCGCATAGTATCCAACGAGTTCGACACGGCCGGGCTCGATCTCCCATGTCGTGACAGCGGCCTGGGCAATGCCTGGCTGGTCGAGGAGAACCGCCTCGATCTCGCCGAGCTCGATGCGATAGCCACGGATCTTGACCTGCGTGTCTATGCGGCCGTGATATTCGATCTCCCCATCGCTATTGATACGGCCGAGATCGCCGGTGCGGTAGATCCGCTGCGAGGGGTTGTTGGGCAGGCCGACGAAATCCGGAATGAATTTCTGTTCGGTAAGGTCCGGACGGTTGAGATAGCCGACCGCAAGGCCGATGCCGGCAATGCCGATCTCGCCGAGTTCACCCGGTTCCGAAAGCTTCGGCGATTGCGCGTCGAGGATGACGATGGAGTAAGTCGGCAGAGGCGCGCCGATGGTCACCGGGCGCTCCGGCGTCAGATATCCCATGGTCGCGGTAACGGTCGCTTCCGTCGGGCCGTAGGTGTTGAGGATCTGCCGCCCGTCCTTCGACCAACGCGTTACGAGATTGTGCGGACAGGCCTCGCCGCCCACCAGGATGGCGCGGAGCGTCGGTACGTCACTTTCGATCGAAGAAAGCAGCGTCGGCGAACAGGCCATGCAGGTGATGGCATTGGCGCGCAGGAAATCTCCCAGCTCTTCGCCGACGAGGGTCATGCGACCAGGTGCAGGCACCACGGTAGCGCCTGCGGCGAAAGGTACCCAAATCTCCTCGGTCGAGAAGTCGAAGGCGATGGTCATGCCCTGATAGACGCGGTCACCCGGCCGGTAGCCGTAGGCCTCTGCGGCGATGCGCACGAAGTTGCAGATGCTCTGATGGCGTACGGCAACGCCCTTCGGCCGGCCGGTCGTGCCCGAGGTATAGAGGATATAGCAGGTTTCGTCGTCCGTCGCTGCCACGTCCGGCGGCGTGTCGGCATATCCGGCGATCTCGGAATAGTTCCCGTCGATGACGACGTGAGGCACGGAAAGTCCTGCCGCGCGTGTGGCATAGTCGGGAACGGTGATGACGAGGCTGACGCCGGCATCCTCGACGATCAGTGCCATGCGCTCTTCCGGGAAGGCGGGCGCCAGCGGCACGAAGGCGGCACCGGCCTTCATCACGGCCAGGATGGTAATATAGGTCTCGGCGGAACGATCGAGAAGCAGCGCCACCCGGTCGCCCGGCTTGACGCCACGCTCGATGATCAGTCGAGCGAACCGGTTGGCCTGGGCGTCCATCTCGCGATAGGTCCAGACGCGGCCATTGTCGATGACGGCAGGAGAGGGGCCGTGGACATCGACCAGCATTTCGAAGACGCGGGAAAGCCGCTCATCGGGGCGGCCTTTGAGGATCGAATCAGGGCCGCGCAGGATCTGCGGCGCGCGGCCTTTCCCGACTATTTCAATAACGTCCTGAGCCTGGCCGTGCATTTCGGTCCCTGATTCATTGATTTCCAAAATTGCGTCTGCTTGCCGTGTCCGGCGGCGCCAAGGGCGGCTGCAGCGCAGGCGGCTTACGAGCTACCCAGGCAAAAGGAAAGTGGATTTTGCGGCATATTAAAAAAAAGTAACCTTTTGTGCCGCGTAGTGGCGCGAACGCTTCGCGCAGGCGCGTAGAACCGGCATTTGGCGGCCATCGCATGGGTATCAGTCTACCGCTGAGGACCATGTCGCTCCTCGTTCAGGTTCCAGGATCCTTGTGCCCGCGACAACAATTTCCCCACCGCAACCTAACTCAGGTTGGGATTGTGCAGGCACCTGACACAATCTGGCGTTTTCAGCCTATCGTCAAGCCAAACACGAACTCGGTCGCTTTTCCGACGCAAGCCGCGAGAAATCTTTGGTTTTTCAAGGCTCCCTCGGGAGCGGCAGCTACCAGGCGGCGAAGCCTTCGGCGATCGAATCCGGGACGAGGCCGTTGGAGATGTCGGTGAAAGCCTGGTCGAGGATATCGACCGCCTGGTTGATCTCGTCCTCGGTAATCGTCAGCGGCGGCGTGATCTCCAGAACATTTCCGCTCATGCCGACATAGTAGAGTACCAGTCCCAGCTCGTAGGCGCGATAGATGAGCTTTGCCGTTTCGCGTTTGGCCGGAATATGATTGTCGCTCTCTTCAATGAGCTCGACGCCGCAGGCGAGTCCTCGGCCGCGTACATCGCCGATGAGCGCGTGCTTGTCGGCGAGCCGCAGCAATTCGCGGCGCAGCGTTTGCCCTTTCCGCCTGGCTGCATCGGCAAGGCTCTCTTTCTCGATCGTGTCGAGGACGGCGAGGCCCGCAGCTGCGCAGACGGGATTCCCATGCAACGTCTGCATGGCAAAGGCACTCGCACAGTCAAGTATCCTGGCCGGCGCGATGACGGCCGAGAGCGGCAAACCGCCGCCCAGACCTTTCCCAAGAACCAGGATATCCGGGACGAAGCCCTCGTGCTCGAAGCAATGCAGCTTTCCGCTGCGACCGAGGCCGACCTTTACCTCGTCGCATACGACGAGGATATCGTGCTCCCGGCATAGAGCGGCAAACTTCCGGAGGAAGCCTTCTGGCGGCACGATCACGCCACCATCCGACAGGATCGGCTCGATGAAAGCTGCGGCAAAGGATTTGGGCGCGGCCTCTTTCAGCTTCGCCTGGAAAAGCTCGATAACAGCGTCGCCGGTAGGGTCGTCACGGTAGGGCCGATAGGGATCAGGGTAAGGAAGTTGCAGCAAACCTTCCGCCTTTGCGGCTCCCGCCTGCACGGTATGGCCGGAGAATGCCATAGAGCCGACGGTGCAGCCGTGATAGGCGCCGGTAAAGGAGACGAGGCCGGTGCGGCCGGTCGCCTCCGTCACGGCTCGAGAGACTGCCTCGTTGGCGTCCGAACCGGAGTGGCCGAACCAAACCTTATGTGTGCCTTCGCCAGGAAAGGACGCCAGCAGCTTTTCGGCCAGCGCCACGGCCGGTTCGTTCGAGGCCGACAGAATGCTGGCGCCGGCGGGATTGGTGACCGCGCGCGACACAGCCTCGACAATTGCTGGATGACCGTAGCCAAGGCTCGCGGCACCCCATGCTCCGGAAAAATCGATGAGCTCCCGGCCGCTTTCCTCGATCAGCGTCGCGCCTTTGCCTCCGGTGATAGCGAGAGGAAAAAAGCGCAGCTTCTGCAAGGAGCCGATGGCCTTGCCATCGCGGTCGTAGAGCGCTTCCGTCATTCCGGGCATTCCTCCAGCGCGGTTTCAAGGCAGCGGGTGAGGCAGGCTCCCCAGTGGTTTACGCCGGCGAGTGTGTCGATCAGGTCGTGGCGCACTTCAATCAGGGCGCCGGGGAGCCCCCGCCCATCCGCATGCACCGGAACTGTGTAGTCTTCGTCCGGATGAATGTTGTAGGGCTCATTGTCGCCGATGGTGAGATCGGGATCCGCGCTCAGCGAGCGGATCAGCGACCGGGCGAAGGGTTCGGCATCCCGATAGAGGATGCCGGCCTGCCAAGGGCGCGGGTTGCCGAAGTAGACTGGCGTGAAGCTGTGGATGCCGACGACCAGCGTCCGCTTGCCTTCGGCCTGCCTCAGATCCAGCCGCCTCGAGATCGCATCGGCGAAGGGCTTGAACAGGCTGTCGACGCGATTTGCCTTTTCGGCGGCGCTCAGATCGAGATTGCCCGGGACGGTGGTGGTCTCGCTAATCTCCGGAATGGCGGTGGGCGCGCCGAGGGGTCGATTGCAATCGATCACAAGGCGAGAGTAGTTGGCCATGAACAAGGGCGCGTCGAGCGTCTGGCTCAGATATTGGGCAAGAGCCGAGACGCCGATGTCCCAGGCAATGTGGCGCCGGCGTTCGTTCTCCGGCAGGCCGAGATCACCGAGCGCCCGCGGGATGCGGTTGGATGCGTGTTCGCACAAAAGCAGGTAGGGCGAGCTGCCGTCAGGGTTGACGACCGCATAAGGCGGCGGTTCGTCGATCGCGAGCAGCGGCAGCTGCGGGTCGTGTCGCCACCGGTTTTCCGGGCGTTTGATGGCCGTCGTCGAAGTCATGATCCATCCATCAATATACGGAGGCGTAACGGGCGCAGAGCGCTTCGGGAGAAAGATCTGCGACGATCTCAATCTCCTTGCGCTTCATGGCAAAGTAGCAATCGAGGAAGTCCTTGGAGAACCAGCCGGTCACGGTTTCGTCGGCGGCCAGCGTATCGAGGGCCTCGGAAAGGCTTGATGGCAGGCGGCGGATGCCGAGCTTGGCCTGCTCTTCCGCCGAGAAGTTCGAAGGGTCCGAATTGATCAATGGCGGTTGCTCGAGCCCCGCCCGAATGCCTTCGAGGCCGGCCTTGAGGACGACGGCCAGCGAGAGGTGCGGACTGGCGCAGGCGTCGGCGGCGCGATACTCCATGTTGAACTGTTTGGCGGGATCGCTGCCCGGCAAATCCAGTGTCGGGCAGATGCGCAATGTGGCCTCGCGGTTCTTTTCGCCAAGGCAGGTAAAGGCGGCGCTCCAGTGATGCGGCACGAGGCGCATGTAGGAGAGCACCGAGGGCGCCGTAAATGCCGCAAGTGCCGGCAGATGCTTGATGACGCCGGCGGCAAACGAGCCAGCGACCTTGGAAAGCCGGCCAGGCCTTGACGCATCGAAGGTGACTGGTTTGCCCTCAAGATCGGTGAAGCTCACATGCAGGTGCACGCCGTTGCCGACGCCATTGGGGTCGGTTTTCGGCGCGAAGCTCGCATTCCAGCCGAAGAGCGCTGCCACTTCCTTGGTGACGGCGCGAATGGTCGCGCCTCTGTCGGCGGCGGCAAGTGCAGGCGCGGGGCGGCAGGTGATTTCGAACTGATCCTTGCCATATTCCGGCAGGAACATTTCCGGCTCTGCGCCGGCTTCCTTCAGCGCGGTCATCAGCAGCGGGCCGAACGGTTCGGCGCGGCGCTGCGCGCGCAGACCGAAGGAGGGAGCCGCCGGCCAGTCGACGCCGAGAAGCTGAAACTCCTGTTCGACCGCCGCGACAACCTTGAGCCCGGCCTCGCGCTCGAATTCCGAAATCGTTGCTTTCAGGAAGCTGCGTACACAGCATTCCCAGGGCTCGCCCTTCAGATTGGTGATATCGGAGTGATAGAAATGCAGCGGTGTGACGTCGGGCAGGCAGGTGACGCGCGCCTTGCTGTCGGGATCTGCGATCAGCCGGAGATCGCCGGATGAGCCCCATGGGTTGGGATCGGCAATCAGGTCGAATGGCGTCAGTGCCAGATTGGCGGGCACCCAGCCGACGCCCTTGCGCAGGTAGCTGTCGATTTCCGAGGCAGCAAAGCTGCGGCCTCGGGTGATGCCGGCGATATCGGTGGTGACGAAGGTGGCAAGCTCCATCAGGTCGGAGGTTGCCTTGCCGTTGCTGTTGTCGCTCATGAGTTCCCCTTGTTTCGTGTCTGCCTATGGAGCTGCGCCGGCGGACATCACGCTGCGGCGAGGCCTTTCAGGCGGTCGACAACGGTTTCGGTATCTGTGGTCCAGCAATAGCCGGAATAGGCGCGAAGAGCGCCTTCATGGCGTTCCTGGCTATAGGTGGCGCAGGCATCCGCAACCACGGTCACCAGATAGCCGCGGTCGGCGGCATCGCGCACGGCCATGTCGACGCACTGATCGGTCACGACGCCGGCAATGATGAGATAGCGGGTGTTGAGGTTGCGCAGCACGTAGTCGATGTTGGTCGAGTTGAAGACGCCGGAGGATGTTTTCGGCAGGATGATCTCGTTGTCGATCGGCTTCAGTGCGTCGATTACCTGGCCTTCCGGCGAACCCTTCGGTACGTGCATGTCGGAAAGCTTGTGATCGAGCGAGCGGTCGCGGCCGTCGAGCGTCAGGCTTTCGATGATCGTGTGCAGCACGTTGCAGCCGGCCTTGCGGGCCGCGTCGAGGATACGAACCTGGTTCGGGACCACCGTATCGCGCAGGCGACGGTGATAGTAGCTGTCGGCATCCTGTGGATGCGTCGGATCAAGGTTCGGCTCGCACCAGATGCGCTGCATATCGACAAAAAGCACGCTGGTCATGCCGGGTTCGTAGGCGCTGTCGCGCCGCAGCAGATCCTTGCCGTACTGTACTTCAATCATGCCCATGTCTGTCCTCCAGAGGAAATCTCGTTTCGTCGTTGTCGCGGGATCTCACGTCCCGCTGCCGACTGCTGTGGTGTAGGCGTCTTCGGTAATGGCGTAGCTGCGGCGCAATTCTTCCATGCGTTCGATCCGCTGGCGGGATTGCGTTGCAAGCCGCGCGGTAAGGCCGGCAATCAGGGCTTCGGTCTGCGCGATAGCCGGGACCATCGTGTCGTAAGGCGACACCGTATCGACTGTTGACGTCAGAGTGACGGAGGCGAACTGCGCGATGGGCGAGAGCCATCGATCGGTGAACAGCACGATCTTTGCACCCTGCTTTGCCGCCTGCCGGGCAAAACGGATCGTATCGTTCTGATAGCGCCGGTAGTCGTAAACGAAGAGGACGTCGCGCTTGCCGAAGTCGACCAGGTGGTCGACCTGATCGGCCTGTGAACCGTTGATCCAGCGAGTGTCCGGACGTAATTGCTTCATGTGGGCCCAGAGAAGCCCGGCCATGAAGCCGCTGAAGCGACCGCCGAGACAGTGAACCCTGAGATTGAGATCAGCGGCCATGTCGATCGCAGCCTCGAAATCGTGGGGCGGCAACATGTGCATCGACGATTCCAGCGCGTGAATGCTGGCGCCCATGAAGTACTGATAGAAATTTTCCTGTTCGAGCGAGGGCTTGCGGGTGTCGAGCATCGACAGTGGCGAACTCATGCGTTCCTGCACTTCGTCGAGCAACGCGGCCTGGAATTCCGCATAGCCCTCATACCCCAACTTGTTGGCGAAACGCACGACCGTCGGGTTGCTGACGTCGGCTGCCGCGGCGAGATTGGCCACGGTATTGAGCGCGGCCGCCGGATAGTTCGACAGCAGCTGCCGGACGATCTTGAGTTCGGCGCGGGTAAAATCGATGCCCCCTTCGGTGAGGCGATCTCGAATGGTCACTTCCTATCTCCCCCTGCGATCGGCGTTGGTCCGCTGATCTTCATTTTGTTACATTATTGCTATCAGTCAACAGAAATTGAAACAAGATTGACATATTGATTTTCTCGACTAACGTTTGTTGCGGGAACGGCCCAAAAAACCTGGGTCTAAAAAATCGGGAGAATTCTGATGGTGCGCATAAGGCGTGGGACCGTCGTCGGGATCATTGCGACGGTGCTCCCTCTGGTCATTGCGACCCTCGTGGCGGCAGGCCTCTTTCCGGGAGGCGGCGAACGGTTGGTAACGCTGTTCCTGATCTACGTCGTCGCCGTGATTGGTACATCCGTCTATAGCGGCAATTCCGGTATCATCTCGTTCGGCAATACCGGCTTCATGGCGATCGGCGCCTATGCTGCCGGGCTACTGACCATCAGCCCGATCATACAGAAAACGGCCCTGCCGCATCTGCCGGTTTGGTTGACGGGATGGGGTCTACCGTTCATTCCAGCCCTTTTGGTCGCTCTCGTCGTCGTGGCGCTGGTGGCGATTGCGATTGGTATTCCAGTGGCGCGGCTTGCCGGATCGTCGGCCTCGATCTGCACGCTCGGCTTTCTGGTGATCGTCCATGTCGTGCTTGTCGCGTCGAGCGATTTCACCCGCGGCAGCCAGACCTTCTTCGGCATACCGCGTGCGGTGAACATCTGGATGGCGTTGCCCTTCGCGATCATTGCCGTGGCGATTGCCCGCATCTACCGCGATTCAAGTGCGGGCATGAAGCTGCGCGCCTCGCGTGAGGACGAAATCGCCTCCATCGCAGTCGGCGTGAATGTGCGGCTGCATCGTTTCCTTGCCTGGGTTCTCGGCGCCGTTCTGTCCGGCGCGGCCGGGGTGCTGCTCGGTCATTTCATCGGTGCCTTCTCGCCGAAAGATTTCTACTTCAACCTGACCTTCCTGTTGCTCGCCATGTTGATCCTCGGCGGCATCACCACCGTTTCCGGCGCTGTCATCGGTACTGCGGTCATCATGGTGATCGTCGAATTGCTCAGGAAGCTCGAAGGCGGCGTCGATCTTGGCTTCTTCTCCCTTCCGACCGTCTTCGGCCTGACCGATATCGGCATTGGTTTGGCGATCCTGCTGGTGATGTATCGTCTGCAGGACGGTCTTCTCGGGGTGCGCGAGATCGACGAGCAGCTGCCGTTCCTGAAACGCCTGGCTGCCGGGAAGGCACAGCCGGCCACAAGGCCCGCCATAACGGAAGCAGCCAGCATTGAAGGCGACGTGCTGCGGGTGGAAAATGTCGGCAAGCGGTTTTCCGGGCTCGTTGCGCTCGAGGATGCCAATTTCGAAGTTCGTCCGGGCCTCGTCACCGGCCTGATCGGCCCGAACGGCGCCGGCAAATCGACACTGATCAACAGCATCTCTGGCGTCGTGCCGCCATCGACCGGACGGGTGACCGTCGGCGGCGTCGATGTCGCCTCGCTGCCGGTTCATCGCGTGCCGATCGCCGGCCTTGCGCGTACCTTCCAGAATATCCGCCTCTTCAAGAACCTGACGGCGCTGGAAAATGTCACGGTTGCCGCAAGCGCGGTCGCGCGCGATGGCGCGGATCCCGTCGATCTTGCCCGCGAAGCGCTCTTTGAGGTTGGCCTCGGCGACGTCGCCGACCAGCTGGCGGGGACACTCTCTTATGGTGCGCAGCGTCGTCTCGAAATTGCCCGCGCTCTGGCCCTGAAGCCCCGCTATTTGCTGCTCGACGAGCCGGCCGCCGGCATGAACCCTGCGGAGACGATGGAATTGATGGCTGTGCTGGACCGGATCCGCACGAAATATCGTCTTGGCCTCCTCGTGGTCGAGCACGATCTCAAGCTCATCATGCGCCTGTGCGATGTCGTCGTGGTCCTGAACAAGGGGCAGCAGATCGCCATCGGTACGCCGGCCGAGATCCAGTCGAATCCTGCTGTCATCGAGGCCTATATCGGCCGTCGCCGCTCAACGGCAAAGCACGAGCCACCCAAAACCGAGGCACCTTTACTCAATCTCGATCCGCATACGAGCGGCAAGACAGCATAACAATCCAGAGGAGAATAATAATGAAATCGGCAATGAAGGTTCTTTTCCTGTCAAGCGCGCTTGGCGCCATGGCTCTTCCGGCCCTGGCAGACGATCTCGTGGTCGGCCTGGCCACGGCGCAGACCGGCACTCTCGCTCCCTACGACCAGCCGTCGCTCAAGGGCCTACAGATGGCGGTCGACGAGATCAATGCGGCTGGCGGCATCGCGGGCAAATTCCCGATCAAGCTCGTCGCCAAGGACACTCGCTCGGATGCCGGGCAGACAGCTCTCGTTGCACAAGAGCTTGTCGATCAGGGCATCAGCATCTTGATCACGCCGTGCGATGCTGATCCTTCGATCGCAGCCGGCCAGATCACCCAGGCGGCACATATCCCGACCTTCTCGTTCTGTGCGACGACACCGACCATGCCGCTGGCGGTCGGCGACTATATGTTCGGAAACTATCCCGCGGACAACGTTCAGGCCGCCGTTCTCGCAGGCTACGCCAAGGACAAGGGCTTCAAGAAGGCCTACATTCTGAAATCGCCGGACACCGCCTATACGCTGAAACTGCCGGAATATTTTGCCACCAGTTTCAAGGCAAAGGGTGGCGAGATGGTTGGCGAAGGCACTTTCGCCATGGGCCAGCAGGACTTCAGCGCCGAGGTGACGAAGATCAAGGCTCTGAACCCGGCACCCGACGTCATCATGACGGCTGCCTATGAGCCTGATTTCCCGGCCTTCATCCGCCAGCTGCGTGGTGCAGGCGTCAACACGCCGATCCTCGGCAGCGATGGGATCGATTCACCTACGACATTCGGCCTTGGCGCGCTTGTCGACGGTGTCGTCTTCACCACCGCCGGCTTTGCTGTCGACGGCAGCCCGCTCGCCGCCTTCAACGCGAAATACAAGGCGAAGTTCGGACAGGACCCGGATACGGTCTACATCGCCAACGGCTATGATCTGGGCAAGGTCATCGAAGCGGCCGTTACCAAGGCCGGCAGCGTCGAGCCGACGGCAATCCGCGATGCGGTCGCCTCTCTTGAAGGCGTAAAGGGCGTGACCGGCGCCATTACCTATGCCGGCACCAAGGGAATGCCGCTGCGTTCGGTTTCGCTGGTCCGCATCGATGGCGGCAAGCGTTCGCTGGTCAGCCAGGGTGTCCCGAACGCTGCGGATGTTCCTTCCCCGTGATCTGGATGACGTGCCCGCGGAGTTTTGCCGGGGGCACGTCACCGAAACGAATTCGTTCAATGGCTCAGGCGCAGCGGCTGCGGCAAGGATTTGCCCGATGATGATGAGTAGAATTTCCGACCAGGACCCCTTGCTTGAAGTGAGCGGGCTGAAGGTTGCCTATGGCCCCGTCGAGGCTCTGAAGAGTGTCGATCTCCAGGTTCGCAAGGGGCAGATCGTGACCTTGCTTGGCGCAAACGGCGCCGGCAAGAGCTCGACCCTCAATGCGCTTGTCGGCCTCGCCGCGAAGAAGGCCGGCAAGGTGACATTCGGCGGCAAGGACATTTCCGCACTTCCGCCTGAGACGATCGTCCGCATGGGCATGACGCTGACGCCGGAAGGACGGCGCATCTTTCCAAGTCTCAGCGTCGACGAGCATCTTCTTCTCGGCGGCGCCATGCATAAGGGGCGAGGGGCCATCGATGCCGTGCGCGAAGACATGCTGTCGCGCTTCCCGATCCTGAAGGAGCGTTTGCATCAAAAGGCGGGATCGCTGTCCGGCGGCGAGCAGCAGATGCTGGCCATTGCCCGCTCGATGATGTCTTCGCCTGATCTTCTGCTGCTGGACGAGCCGTCGCTCGGTCTTGCCCCGCAGATCGTCGACCAGATCTTTGAACTCATCTCGGGTCTGCGCGAGCGCGGGCTGACGATCCTGCTCGTGGAGCAGAACGTCTCTCTCTCGCTTGAGATCGCCGATAGCGGTTACGTGATGGCCAATGGCAGGATCGTACTCTCGGGCTCTGCGGCCGACCTTCGCAATTCCACTGAAATCCAGGGCGCCTATCTGGGCGCCTGACCGGCAAAGGGACTTCATCTCATGGACATGTTTCTGCAGCAGCTGGTCAACGCGCTCAGCCTCGGCGGCACTTATGCGCTTCTGGCACTGGGTCTTGCCGTCGTCTTCTCGATCATGGGCCTGATCAACTTCGCCCATGGCGAGCTTATGACGGCGGCCGGGTATGGTCTCTGCTTTGCGTTGATCGTCGGCCTGCCTTTCGGCGTTGCAATCATTGTGGCGCTGGCGGTCGCGATCGTGCTTGTACTCCTGATGGAGCGCACAGCCTTCCGGCCGGTTCGCGGGGCGAGCGGCACCACCCTGCTTCTGACCAGCTTTGCCGTCAGCGCTATCCTGCGCGTGCTCTTCCAGAATTTCGTTTCGGCTCGCCCGAAGCCAGTTCCGATGCCGATGAGCCTTTCCGGTACGATCGAAATCGCCGGGCTACATATCGGCATCATCCAGGGCATTTCGATCCTGGTGACCTTTATCATGTTGGCGGGGCTGAACCTCTTCTTGCGGACCACTGTGCTTGGCCGGGCCATGCGCGCGGCCTCCGAGGATTTCGCTATCGTGCGGCTCATGGGTATCCGCGCCAATGCGGTCGTCGCCACTGCCTTTGCGATTTCGGGCCTTCTGGCTGGCGTTGCCGGCATTCTCTGGGTGGCGCAGCGCGGCAGCGTCGATCCGCTGATGGGCTTCCTGCCGGTGCTCAAGGCCTTCATCGCCGCGATCATCGGTGGCCTCGGCAGCCTTTCGGGTGCCGTTGCCGGCGGCTTCCTGCTCGGCTTTATCGAGGTGTTTCTCCAGGCCTATCTGCCGGACAGTCTGCTGAGTTATCGCGATGCCTTCACCATCCTGCTCGTGATCGCGGTTCTGCTGTTCGCGCCGCAGGGGCTGCTTGCCCGCAAGACGATCGTGAAGCTCTGATCGAAAGATCGGAGCCTCGCTTCGCCGATAGTCCGCACCGCACATGGTCGAAGGCCTTGCGCCGCCAACCGCGTCTTCTTCCTCAGCCGACGAGGCTCATACCGCGTGAACGGCTGAGGTCCCTGTTCACGTAGCCGCCGGCAACGCGTCAAAGAATAGATGGATTTCCGCAATCCTGCCATGGGTCGCGATCACGACATCCGTGCCGGCATATGCGGGTGGCGCACCGGGCGGGCCAGAAACCCATTGGACGCGCCCGGATCGCCCGTGAAGAACTTCGGGGGCTCGCAAGACCGTGTATTGAAAGTCCGGATGTGTGGCACGGATCACGCCGGCGACGCGCACGATCTCGTCGCGTCCGCGCGTGACGCCGTTTGGTTCGTAGAATACGGCATCTTCCGTGAAGATTTCTTCCGCTGTGGCACGACGACGGGTGTCGTCACCTTCGCCAAAAATTTCGTGGAGATTGCGGGTAAGCAGGGTGGCGATATCATACGGCATGGTTTTCTCCATTGACAGGATGAGCGATCAGATCTGCACGTGGCCGCCATCGACGAAGAGCTCGATGCCGTTGATGAAGCTTGCATCTTCAGAGGCCAGGAAGAGCACCGCCTTGGCGATTTCTTCTGGCTTGCCGATGCGACCGATGGGGATTTGTTCGGCGAGATAATTCTTCGTGCCCTCAGCCTGATCGCCGCCCCCGAAGAGTTCGTTGAGGCCCGCGGTTTCTGTGACGCCGGGGCTGATCGCATTGACCCGGATGCGGCGGTCTTTCAGGTCGAGGATCCAGTTGCGGGCGAAGCTGCGGATCGCCGCCTTGGTAGCGGAATAAACGCTGAAGGCCGGAGTGCCGGAAATGCTTGTTGTCGAGGAAGTGAGGATGATCGACGCGCCGTCGCGTAACAGCGGCAGCGCCTTCTGAACGGTGAACAGGGTTCCCTTCACGTTGGTGTCGAAGGTCTTCTGATAGTGGTCTTCCGAGATTGCCCCGAGCGGAGCGAATTCGCCGCCTCCCGCATTGGCAAAAACAATGTCGATGCTGGAATGCTTCTGCTGTACGGCGTCGTAGAGGCGATCGATATCGGCGAGACGACTCATGTCGCCCTGTATGCCGGTGATGCGGCCGCCGATTTCCCGGACGGCGGCGTCCAGCGTTTCCTTGCGGCGACCGGTGATGAAAACCGAGGCACCTTCGGCAGAAAAAGCTTTCGCGGTGGCGAGACCGATGCCGCTCGTGCCGCCCGATATCACCACAACCTTGTTTGCGAACCTGTTTGTCATTGCGTTTCTCCTTTGTAGCGGCGTGTTCGTCCGTCGAAAAAGAGCATGTCAGTAGAACGATGATGCTAACAGTCGGCAATTATGATACTTAGCGTTCTGAAAAAGGAACGATGATGCACGCTGACTTGAATGATCTGGCTTACTTTGCCGAAGTGGTTGCGCATGGCGGCTTTGCCGCGGCGGGCCGCGCGCTGCGCGAGCCAAAATCGAAGCTGAGCCGCCGCGTCGCCGCGCTGGAGGCGCGGCTTGGCGTCCGTCTGATCGAGCGATCGAGCCGCCGTTTCAGGGTGACGGACATCGGTCAAAGTTTCTATGAGCGCTGCAAGGCCATGCAGATGGAGGCAGATTGTGCGGAAGCTCTGGTGGCCGAGGCGCAATCGGAGCCGTACGGCGTCGTGCGTATGAGTTGTCCGACAGGGCTCATCGAGGCGATCTCAACGCTTGTCACACAGTTTCTGGATCGTTATCCCAAGGTTCGCCTGCAACTTGTAGCGATCGATCGGCCGGTCGATCTCATCGAAGAACGGATCGACGTAGCGTTGCGTGTTCGGACCTCGCTCGACAGCGATGCATCGCTCACCATGCGGTCGCTGGGAGAATCCATTCGTATTCTCGTAGCCACGCCGCAGCTTGCCAGCAGGATCGCCGATGTCAAGGATCTCGGGCGTTTTCCGACGCTGGCGACCAGCGACGATCACGTTGATGTCGATTGGCACCTGGCGACGGATGACGGCCGCGCACATGTTCTTCGCCATGCGCCGCGAATTGGTTGTGCCGATTTCTCGGCGGTGCGGTCCGCGGCGGTCGCAGGCCTGGGTGTCGCGCTCCTCCCGGACCACACATGCCGGCAGGCGCTTGAGGCAGGGTCGCTGGTCCGGGTGCTGCCGGCATGGAGGGGAATGCGGGGCCAGGTGCATCTGGTCTTCACCACGCGACGCGGCCTTCCCCCTGCCGTTCGAAAATTCATCGACTGCCTCGCCGCCGCATTTCCGCGCGATGCCCTGACGCGGTAGATCTTCGTCATCCCCTTTGAAACTCGCTGGTGGCGCCAGTTGGCGGATGTCGCCGCCTGCGACATGCCTCTCAACGTACATAAGTCTGACCGGTGTCCTTCGCCGCCGGCGAGATTGGCACGATATCGACAGCCTTGAGCGGAAGCGATTGTCGAGGGCCGGCCGTCCTTGCAGCCGCGAAGTTTTGGCTTGGGCTAGGGCAATCGCCTACCGAAGTTTGAACATCGACGGAGTCGAAGCATCCATAACAAGGATCTTTCGGCCCCGTTGAACGCTCAGCTGTCGTAAGTTGAGCGCCTCCGCTTTTTCCTTGAATCGCAGAAGCGCTCCGTATCCTGATTTCTTGTGCGTTGCGGATGGAGGGCCGCTACGCACTCTTCCCGGAAACGCTTTAGGCTGCGCGTGCGCTCCGATTTGCGATACGGTGATCCCGGCCGATATCGGCAGCCGTCACGAACTTCTCCAGCATCGACGACAGGCCCTGAGCCTCCTGAACGAGACACGTGGCAGAAGCCGTCATCTCTTCAACCATTGCCGCGTTGCTTTGCGTGGCCTGGTCCATGATGTTGACCGCGGTGTTGACCTGCTGCAGCCCGTTGGATTGTTCCCTGGCAGCCATCGCGATGGCATCCATATGGTCATGAATTGACTGGACGAGTTCGGAAATTGCGCCCAGGCCCTCACCGGTCGCGCCGACGAGCTTTACGCCATCCACCACCCGCTCGCGCGAGGCGTTGATCAGCGTCTTGATCTCCTTGGCGGCGGTTGCGGCGCGTTGCGCTAGCTCGCGAACCTCATGAGCAACGACTGCGAAACCTCTGCCTGCATCGCCCGCCCGCGCTGCTTCCACGCCGGCATTGAGGGCGAGGAGGTTGGTTTGAAAGGCGATTTCGTCGATGACGGCGATGATCTGGCCGATCTGCTGCGACGAGGTTTCGATACCCTGCATCGCCCGGATCGCATCTTCAGCCACCGTGCTGAATTTACGGGCATTGCCGCGGGTCTCGCTGACGAGGTCGCGAACCTCGCCGGTGCGCTGCGAGGTGGCGCGGACATTGGCGCTGATTTCCTCCAGTGCGGCTGCTGTCTCCTCCAGCGAGGCGGCCTGTGCCTCGGTGCGCTTGGCGAGGTTGTCGGAGGCGGCGGAAATCTCGCTGCTGCCGCCATGCACGACTTTCACCGCCTGGCCTACGGTCGACAGCGCCGTCCGCAACTGACGGACGGAGCCATTGAAATCGTGGCGCAGCGGCTCGAATTGCGGAGCAAATCTATCGGAGATTTCGCATAGGAGATCGCCGGAGGCGAGACGATTGAGGCCGGCGGCGAGCGAGCCCGTTGCCGCCTGCAGGCGGCTCTCCGCCTGCTCGGCGGCCTCGCGCTCGATGCGCTGGCGCTCCAGATCGGCATTGCGGCGGCTCTGTTCCGCTTCCGCTTCCAGTTCGGTATTGCGCTTTGCGGCGTCGCGGAACACATCGACGCAACGAGCCATCTCCCCGACGAGATCGCGGCGTTGCACGAAGGGAACGGGCTCGGCCGTTTCGCCCTGCGCAAGACCCATCATGCGTTGGCAGATGGAGCGAACCATCTTCGAAACGACGCGAACGGTCGATAGGCAGAGGGCCATCGCAGCGAGGAAGATGCCTATTGAAAGCATCAACACGGATTCCAGCTGCCACTTGAGATGGGCGATCTGTTCGCTGGTCAGACGTTCGAGAAGAGCCGAGGTCTCGTCGACAACGGTGTTCACAAGTTCTGTTTGCGCATTGGTGGCCGAAAGCCATTCAGCGACTGCCCTGGCATCCGCCGTCACGGTCTCGTTCCTGTACATGGCCTGCATGGTCTTTTCCAGGAAGAGACCTTGCGGGCCGGCATGGAAGGCGGAGAGCTTTTCCACCTGGGTACGCGGAAGAAATTCTTCGATCTTCTGGCCGTAAGTGTCGCGCAAGTTGCGCGCATGCAGCAGGAAGGCAAGGTCATCCTGTGTCAACGGCGTTCCGCCGAGGAACTGCTTGCCAAAATTGACCTCGATCTGACCGGCATCGCCCACCTGTAACAGGGCGTGATAGCCGTCGATCAGCCGGGCAAGCCCAAGGTCGTCGATGGTCGCGGCGGAGCGGCGCACGAGGTCGAGCCCGGCGGCAGAGGCCGGCTGCAACACGGTCAGTGCCTCGCTGCTGTCCACTTCACCGTTCGCGTCCACGTGACGGCGGTATTCCGGAAGTCCCGCCAATTTCGAGCGGATGATCCCGACGTCGTTTTCGATCGTCTTGTCGGTGTTGCCCGCCGATCTCCATGCCTCGAAAGCCGCAAGAAGGTTGGCAAGCGCCTCATCCGTCACGGCCCGCTGGCGCGCTCGCGTTTCGGGAGTCGAAAAATCCTCGGCCGGCAATGCCTGCGCAATCTTGCGGCCGGCTTCCGCCAGATGCTGCACCACCATCTGGCGCTCGATGACGGAGTATTTGTCATAGGCTTGCGACACGACCTGCATGCCTAGCCAAAGGAAGGCGAGAAGCGGCGCGGCTGCGATAAGGTAAAGGAGTTGTTGCAACGAGAACTTGGACATTCCGAACCACTTTCTGCTCTACTACCTATTGGGGAGGAGAGCATCGATAGAAGAATATCCTTAATTGTGCGTTATCGGAAACAACAGTTGGCGTATATGATATAGTGATAACATTCTGACGGTGTCATTGCCCGTCGATAGACACGCCATTGGCTCGAATTCGCACTTGCTGCACGCTCGCGAAGATGGCTTATTCTTATCGGTGAGCAGCGACACCATCTCCACCACTCCGATATTCGGGCGCTAACGGCGCGAGATGGGTGCTTTTCGCATTGGGAGGGGAGCCTTCGGCCCTCGAGAATCCCTCGAATGGCCGCGTCTCGGCAGGCGACCAAAATCACGAAACTATTGGGAGATCCTGGGAAGGCCATTGCGGAGAACCGAGCCGGATTTGTCGGGCTCAACTGGAGCAATGCAGCTCATGACCCGGGAGCGCAGGCAACACTACGCTCGGATTGAGACCGGACGGCAAAGCCATCGGCGCGACCGTCTTCAGTCTCGATGTCGACAAAGCTATGGCAGCCTTGGCTGCCATAGCTTTTTAAATCACTTCGGAAGCTGCGCGCCAGCCTGGTTCACGGCGTTGGCAATCGTTTCGCAGATCTGCTTTTCAGTCACGTTCTGTGCTTTTGCCGAGGCTGCCAGATCCTGGCTTATGCCCATGGCGGAGATCTTGCCCTTCGCGCCTTCTGCCTCAGCGGCATCGCCCTTCGCTTTGTCTGAGGGTGCGGGGATGAGGGCGACCATTTTTTCCTGGATCGCAATGGCGGCGCCGTCAATGTGGCCGCTGGTCTGGCAATATTTCAGGATGCCGAGCTGATTACGCGCCGAATTGTATGCCATTTCCATCTGATCGCTTGTTGCCTGCGCAAAAGCCGGTGCGGCAAATCCAAGGGCTGCGATGCCGGTCAGAATAATCTTTCGCATATAAAACTCCTGATTGCTTCAATATGCTGGGATTTATCCTCGATCGTGTGGAAGACAAGGGTTTAAGGGGCAAAAGTTTCGCCGTTCAGCAACTTGAGCGTTCTTTTTCCGAGGGTGCTCAAACGGAAACTTGGCTTGACTGTACATCCTGTCGGGCAGGCTGAAAGCTTATCGTGCTCCCGGCGCTTATCGCGCCGTGTGTGACATCGGAAGCGAGGAGGGAGGCCCCCTCGCTTTCTTGTTAGTGTTTACTTGGTTTCGATCGCATTCCAGCCGTCGACGATGGCCTTGATGGCGGTCGAGAAGCTCTTTACGTCGGTCGGGAAATGTACCTTGGCGTAGCTTTCCTTTGGCAGCATCGCTTCTGCGACGTCCTTTGGTAGTTCGACATCGCGGGTCGGATGTGCATGGCCCTTGGCAAGCAGGATCTGACCTTCATCGGAGAACAGGAAGTCGAGCGCGCCCTTGGCGGCGTTCGGGTGCGGGGCGACGGCGCTCACATATTGAGCGAAGAGCATGCCGACCGTTCCGTCTGTTGGGATGATGACCTTCAGCGGCAGGCCGGTTGCATCGCGCTTGGCCTGGCCGTCGAAATCGTAAACCAGCGATATCGGGCATTCGCCCTTCTGAATCGATGCGACGTTGAGGACAACGCCCTTGCGCAGGTTGCCGCTGTCGCGCAGTTGCTTGAACCAGTCGAGACCGGGCTGAACATTCGCTTCGCTGCCGCCATTGGCGAATGCTGCGGCAAGAACCGAGGCCGTTGCATAGGTGGAGACGCGCGGATCGCGGCTGCAGACCATGTCCTTGTATTCCGGCTTCAGCAGGTCATTCCACGATGCCGGTGCCGTCTTGACCTGATCGGTGTTGACGAGAAATGCGATCGCGCCCCAGTAGGATGCGGCCCAATGACCGTCGGGATCCTTGAACTGCGGCTTGATGCGATCCCAATTGGCGTTCTTGTAGCTGCCTGCCAGCTTCTCATCGAGCAGCCGACCGACGAAATCATAGCCGATATCGGCGATATCCATGACGGGAGCGCTCTTTTCAGCCAGCAGGTGGGTAATCTGTTCGCCCGATGTCATGTCGGTATCGACATGTTCGACGCCATACTTCTTTTCGATTTCCGTGAAGATGGTGCCCAGGTTGACCCAATCGTCCGACATTCCATAGGAGACGAGCTTGCCTTCCTGCTTGGCACCGGCAACGACGGCTGGCGCGCTCTCGGCGAGCGCGAAGCTTGCGCTGGTGCAGAGCAGGGCGAGGCTGAGAGTATATTTTACGGCTTTTGCAATCACGCTATTGGTCCTTTGCTTTGGAGGTAGTGAGACGGGGACGTTCCGAACGATGAGCGGACGTCGTGAGAATGCCGAGCGAGATGAGCCAGGCACATGCGAAACTGATGAGAGCGAGCGCGCTCGCCTGGCGCGCGTCGAAGCGGGTGAATTCGACGAGGTAGATCGGGAATGTCTTGAACCGGGTGCCGATGAGCAGACTGGCAAGCGCGAACTCGACAAAGGCGGCGGAAAAGACCAGCAGGCTCCCGTTCATAACGCCGCTGCGGATATTCGGCAGAATGACAGCCAGAAACGTCCGGGTTTGGCCGGCGCCGAGGCTGCTTGCCGCCTCCGAAAGCGTGTGGGTATCAATCGCCTCAAGGGCGTTCATGACCGGTCGGTACATGAAGGGCAGTGTGATCACCACATAGGCGGCCACGAGTAGAACCGGTGAACTGGCAAGCGATAGGGGCGCTGCGCCATAGAGCCTGATCAAACCCAAAGCCAGGACTGCGGCGGGGAAACCAAACGGGATGATGGTCAATATTTCCATCATCGGCTTGGCGCGTGGCAGCTTCGCGTGAACCCAGTAGGCGGTGGGAACCACGAGGGCCAGGGAAACCAGGACGCTGGCACCGGAGATATAGACCGAATTGGCAAGCGAGGTCTTGAAGGCGGACTTCGCGGTGACCTTGCTCCACCAATCCAAGGTAAAGCCTTCCGGCCAGATCGACCGGTCCCAGCGCACTGAGATCGAAAACAACGCGGTCGCCAATATTGGCACGATCATGAACACAAGGAAGAGTGTGATAACGGTGAACTGCGCCAATGACGACGCACTGGTCCTCTTGGATAGGCTTGGTGTGTTCATGATGCGATCTTCCTCGCATTGCGCACGAGGAACTGGTGGGCAGCGACGCAAAGCGCCATGATCAGCAGAGAGAGAACGGCAATGGCATCGGCCAGCGCCGGCTCCAGCTGAACCTCGCCACGGATAAGTGCGGCGATCTGGATGGTGACGAGATTGATCGAGGAGCCGGTCAGGGTCCATGCAGTCGCATAGGCACCGAATGCATTGGCAAAGAGCAGAAAGAAGCTGCTGACGAGACTTGGCCAGAGGATCGGAAGCGCAACCATCCGCCAGTAAAGAATTGGTTTGGCTCCGAGAATGGCCGCAGCCTCTGCCCATTCCTGGCGTAGACCCTGAAAGGAGGGGATCAACAAAAGGATTGCCAGCGGTATCTGAAAATAAAGGTAGGAGACCACGAGGCCGCCTAGCGAATAGATGCGGAAGCCGGGATAAATGTCGATGCCGATCTGCTTCAGGAGTAGCGTCACGATCCCGGTCGAGCCGAGGGTGATGACGAAGGCGAAGGCAAGCGGTGCCCCGCCGAAATTGGCAGTTACATCGGCAAGAGCGGTCAAGCTGTTCCTGACCAGCGGACTGCGGCTGTTGACAATGACATGGGCGACCGTGGCGCCGGCGATCGTTCCGGCAGTCGCAGTTGCGAGCGACAGCCCGATGCTGTTGATGAAGGCGGCGACAATGGCCGGGTTCAACGCCCTGGCGAAATTGTCGAGCGAGATGGCGTCCTTTGTTGTCAGCGCTGATTTCACCAGCATCATCAGCGGCGCGATTTCGAAGGCGAGTATGAAAGCAAGAAAGGGCGCCAGTCCAAGCCATGCCCAGGAAAGGCGCCGGGTGCCGGCAGATTTCAGCATTTTACCACCGTGCCATCGACGGCGATGGTCACCAGACCGGCATAATGCGCGCCGATATCAGCTCGGATCCTGTCGTGATCGGTCGCGGGATAGGTGTGCGTGACGATGAGGTGCCTGACACCTGCCGCCTCTGCAATGCGTCCCACCACATCCGAGGTGAAGTGATCGGTTGTCGGATATCCCTTTTCAAAGGAGCATTCGCAAAGGAGGATGTCCGCCCGACGCGCGATGTCGATCATCGCATCCATATCCGCGGCATCGCCGGAATAGACGAAGACCCGGTCTTGCGTTTCGACGCGAAAGGCGAGGCTGTTTGTCGTGTGTCCGGTCAGGCAGGCTTCCACCGTCAGCCCGGCAATCTCGTGCCGGCCAACCTCAAGCTCTATGACTTCGAGCGCGTAGGATTGCGGCAGGGCGTCTCTGAAGATCGCAAGCAATTCGGCGATGAAGGTCTTCAGGCCGCGGCAGCCGACGATGGTCAGCGTTTCTGTCCGGCTCCAACCCGGAGTCGCCTCCAGCGCCTGCAGCAGCGTCACGAGATCGAGCGTGTGATCCGGATGCAGATGAGAAATGAAAATCGTCTGTATATCGCGATAATCCAGCCCGACCAGCGCGAGACGAGCCAGTGCACCGGGACCCATATCGAACACCACAGGTCTGCCCGCGATCTCCAGCGCGTGGCACGATGTGCTCAGCCCGCGCGCGGGCAGAATAGTTCCTGCTCCAACGACGGTAAGCTTCATTATGTCATCGTTGCGCGATACGCTCGCCTGGCTTGTCTCTGTCATGCCTGTTCAACCCAATTTCGAAAACAGGGGCGTTTAACCACGCGAGAGTGACAGGCAGGTGACAATCATGTTATTATTCATACTAATTAGATGATCGGCTTTTGCCGACAGGCTTACCCTCCTGCTACCAACGTCGGATACCTTAGAAACCCCCATGGAATCAGTGCGCTAGCAGGCCAGATGCGTTGGGGATGTCGGAGGAGGAACGCATGCGGTGTGCTTTCGGCCTCCAGTTGCCTGCCGATGCCGATGGAAAAATGCGGCTATGTCGTCCAGCGCCATTTCTCGTTGACGTCTGTCTGTCCGGTTGCCCCGGCTGCTACGCTTTTGTGGAGCAGGAGGCCTCTTATACGTTGTTCCTGCCGGTGAGATGATTGGATCCGCCGGCGGGCAGGTCAGACAGTAAGTTGCTGACTAAGGGAAAGTTTGCGGATGTTATTTCAACGGCCTTGCGAAAAATAGAAGACTAATTCCATAGGCTATATTGGATTGGTCAGATGGCTTCTATACCCTTGAGCAGCATTCGGTTTTCGAGGGATTTCAATGACGATCGCAGCCAATTTCAAGGCGTTTACTCTGGCTGCCGGCCTTTCCTTGCTTGCCTCATCGGTCGCATTTGCTGCTGATGAGAACAAGCCGGTACAGGGCGGCACACTGATTTACCTGGAGCAACAGGCCCATACCAATTTGTATCCGCCGGCCGGCGGCTTTTACCCGAACGGCGGCATTCTCAACCAGATCACCGACAAGCTGACCTATCAGAACCCGGAGACGCTGCAGATCGAGCCCTGGATTGCCGAATCCTGGACCGTCAACGACAAGGGGACGGAATACACCTTCAAGATCCGCAAGGGTGTGACCTTCTCGGATGGAACACCCGTCGACGCCAATGCCGTCGCCAAGAACTACGATACGTTTGGTCTCGGCAACAAAGACCTGAAGCTGCCGGTTTCCGAGGTACTCAACAATTACGATCACAGCGAAGTTGTCGATCCTTATACGGTCAAATTCTACTTCAAGAAGCCGTCGCCCGGCTTCCTTCAGGGAACCTCGGTCATCGGTTCGGGTCTCGTCTCGCTGAAGACGCTTGCGTTGCCTTTTGATCAGTTGGGCGATGCCACCAAAATCATCGGCTCCGGTCCTTTCGTCGTCGAGAGCGAGACGCTCGGCAAGCAGCTGTCGCTGAAGGTACGCCCCGACTACAACTGGGGTCCGGCCAAGTTCGAGCATCAGGGCCGCGCCTATCTCGACGGCATCAAATACATCATCACCGGCGAGGACAGTGTGCGTATCGGAGCACTGCTTTCCGGCCAGGCCGATTTCATCCGCCAGCTTCAGGCCTATGACGAAAAGCAGGTCAGCGATCAGAGCTTTGCAATCTATGCAGCGCCGACGCGGGGGGTGAACGACAGCGTCGCCTTCCGGCCGGACAATCCGCTTGTCGCCGACCTCAAGGTGCGGCAGGCGCTGCTGCATGCCACCGACAGCAAGGAGATCGTCGACACACTATTCTCGGCGAACTATCCTCAGGCAAAGTCTGTTATCTCGTCGGTCGCTGCCGGCTATGAAGACCTGTCTTCAAAGCTGACCCACGATCAGGCGCTTGCCGAAAAATTGCTTGACGAGGCCGGCTGGAAGAAGGGCGCAGATGGCCTGCGCCAGAAGGACGGCAAACCGCTTTCGCTCGCCGTTTACGAATCCCTGCCGCAGCCGCAGAACAAGGCCGTGTTGCAGCTAGTCGCCCAGCAATGGGCCAAGGTCGGCGTCAAGCTTCAGGTACTTGCGGGAACCTCGGGAAATCTGGTTACGGACAATATCGATCCGGCAAAAACGCCTCTGGTCGTCGCCGAGGTGGGCCGCGCCGACCCCGACGTCATCAAGAGCCAGTTCTACGCGAAAAACCGCGATGCGCTTCTTCAGAAGGGCGGTCTCAACGCCAAGGCAACCTTCTCGGACGACAAGCTGAACGGCCTGTTGGAGGCCATCGCCTCGGAAACGGATAGCGACAAGCGCCTGGCGGCGGCGAAAGCCGCCCAAGCCTACCTGCTGGATGCCGCCTATGTCATTCCCTTCTTCGAGGAGCCGCAGGTTTTTGCCGGTGCTCCCTACGTCAAGGGTGTGGCTTTCGAAGCTGTTGGCCGGCCCTCCTTCTACAATGTCTGGCTTGCCGCACACTGAGTATCTCCTGCAGCCCGTTCAATGGGCCGGGCTGCATTTTCGTAACGACAGGCTAATGCCATGACGAAATACATTTTAACGAGGATCGGCCAGGCCCTGCTTGTTCTGTGGGCCGCCTTCACCGTTTCGTTCGTGCTGCTGCAATCGATGCCGGGCGATGCGATCCTCATCAAGTTCCAGAGCCCCGATTATGGGCTGAGCCCGGAGCAGCTTGCCGATATCAGGGCTGCCTATGGAGCCGATGGATCTATGCTGCAGCAATATATCCATGCGGTGTGGAGCTTCCTGTCTGGAAACTTCGGCTACTCGTTGCAGGCGGGTGTTTCCGTAAGTTCGCAGCTTGCCGTCAGCCTGCCGTCCACCTTGCTGCTTGCCGGCTTCAGCTTTCTGCTCGCTGCGATCCTTGCCGTCGTCATCGCCATCCTGGCCAATCTATCGGGCTTTGGTTGGCTGCGTGGTTTCATGCAATCACTGCCGTCGCTGTTCATATCCGTGCCGACCTTCTGGCTCGGTATCATGTTCATCCAGATCTTCTCGTTTCGCCTGCGGCTGGTGCCGGTTATCGATCCCGGTCCGTGGCAGGGATTGATCCTGCCGATTCTGACGGTTGCCATACCGATCTCCGCGCCGCTTGCGCAGATCATTTTGCGAAACATCGACGAGGTTTTGACCCGTCCTTTCATCTCGGTGGCGCGCGCCAAGGGCGCATCGCATGGACAGGTTCTGTGGCGCCATGTCGCCAAGAATACGCTGCTTCCGGTGCTGACGGTTGCAGGCCTGCTGTTCGGCGAACTGATTGCCGGGGCGGTCGTGACCGAAACGGTCTTCGGGCTGAACGGCATCGGCAATCTGACGAAACATGCGGTCGATGCACAGGACGTCGCTGTGCTGCAGGCGATCGTGGTGATTTCGGCCGCCGCTTTCGTCACGATCAACCTGATCGTCGACCTGCTCTATCCGATCCTCGATCCGCGCCTGAAAGCAAGGCTTGGAGCCAACTGATGACGAATTTCTATACAGCGGATCTCCATCGCCCGCTCGAACATGCCGATGCTCCGGAAAGCCTGACGGTGCAGCCGGCCCGCGAAGACGCTCGCCCGCTTGCGCGCCGCTTTTCGCTTCCTTTTCGGCCGAGCTTGCTTCTTGCCATATTCATACTGACCGTGGCGGTCCTGTGGGCGCTTTTCCCCAGTGTCTTCACGAGCTACAACCCGGTGGAAGGGTTGCCGGGGCAGCACCTGAAGGCGCCCAGCGCCGCTCATATTCTCGGCACGGACGCACTCGGCCGCGATCTCTTTGCCCGCATCGTCTACGGCTCCATCCACTCTCTGTCGGGAGCGCTTGCCGCTGTCGGCATCGCGCTCGTCATCGGCACGGTTCTGGGCGTGCTGGCGGGATCGCTCGGCGGCCGGATCGAAACGGTGATCATGCGCATCGTCGATGTGATGCTGTCGATCCCCGACCTGTTGCTGTCGCTGAGCATCATCGTTCTCCTTGGTTTCGGCACCGTCAATGCCGCGATCGCTGTCGGTTGCACGTTGATTGCCAAGTTTGCGCGCCTGGTTCGCTCGGAAGTCGTCACGGTTCGGCGAAGCGATTATGTCGAGGCTGCATTCGGCAGCGGCGGCACGTTTGTCCGCGTGCTGTGGCGCCATATTCTTCCGAACTCGCTGACGTCAGTGATCGCCTTCGCCGCACTGCAATCCGGCTGGGCCATCCTCCAGCTGTCGACACTCGGATTTCTTGGCTATGGGGCGCCGCCGCCGACACCAGAATGGGGGCTCTTGATCGCGGAGGGGCGTAATTACATCGCAACCGCCTGGTGGCTGACGACGGCGCCTGGCCTCGTCGTCGTGCTCGTGGTGATCTCGATCAATCGCATCAGCCGTTCGATCGCGGAGATTGGCAAATGAGCCATACGATATCCGACAAAACAAATGAGTTTGCTGTGCCGGTGCTGGATGTTTCCGGCCTGAAGATCGCCTATCGCGATCGCAGCGGCTCTCGCACAGCGGTTCATGGCATCGACTTCACCGTCAACGCAGGCGAGGTCGTCGCGCTCGTCGGCGAATCCGGCTCGGGCAAAAGCTCGACGGCTCAAGCCATCATTGGCCTGTTGCCGCAAAACGGCCATCTGGAAGGCGGCCGGATCAGGCTCAATGGCCAGGATATTGCCGGCTGGCAGCAGAAGCGACTGGACGCGATCCGCGGTTCCGTCATCAGCCTCGTGCCGCAGGATCCCGGCAACTCCCTCAATCCTGTCAGGACGATCGGCGAGCAGGTCGCCGAAGTTCTGGTCATTCATCGCAGGGCGCCTCGTGCGGCGGCCTATCTGCAGGCCGTCGAGCTGCTGGGCCGCGTCGGCCTCAGTCAACCCGAGCTTCGGGCACGCCAATATCCGCATGAACTTTCGGGTGGCATGCGGCAGCGCGTGCTGATCGCCATCGCCATCGCGCTCAAGCCTTCCTTGATCATCGCAGACGAGCCGACCAGTGCGCTTGACGTGACTGTGCAGAGGCACATCCTCGACCTTATCGACGATCTCAGACGGGAATATGGGGCAGCCGTTCTGCTGGTCACACATGATCTTGGTGTTGCTGCCGATCGCTCCGACAGGCTGGTTGTCCTGCAGAATGGCCGCATTCAAGAGCAAGGGCGGACCGCCGAGCTTTTGAGGAACCCGCAAAGCGCCTATACGCGCCGGCTGTTGGCCGACGCCCCGTCGCTGAATGTCGCTCAGTCGCACTCTCCCGCGCATCCCGTCGATGCGAAGGTTGAGCCGGTCGATGATATTGTCGTGGTCGAAGGGTTGGTGCAGGAGTTCGGGATCGGCGGCAAGGACGGCGGCTTGAAGGCGGTCGATGACTTATCTTTTCGCGTCAAGCGCGGCACGACCCATGCGATCGTCGGCGAGTCCGGGTCCGGCAAGACGACGACCATTCGCATCATCTCGGCGTTTCAGCGCCCGACGGCGGGAAGGGTCATTATCGACGGGCTTGATCTGGCGTCGCTGCGCGGCGAAACGCTGCGGCTCTTCCGCAAGAAGATCCAGCTCGTCTATCAAAATCCTTTCGGCTCGCTCGATCCGCGCCAGACGATTTCTGCTATCGTCGAGGAGCCGTTGCTGAACTTCGATCCGCTGCCGAGAGCGCAGCGATTGGAAAAAGTCGCTGCTGTCATCGAGAAGGTCGGCCTGCCGACCGATGTCCTGCAACGGCGGCCGCATGCGCTTTCCGGCGGTCAGCGTCAGCGTGTCGCCATCGCCCGCGCGCTGGTGCTCGATCCGCAGATCCTCGTTCTCGATGAAGCCGTTTCCGCGCTCGACGTGACGGTTCAGGCGCAAATCCTTGCACTGCTCGACAGTCTCCAGCGCGAGCTTGGTCTGACCTATCTTTTCGTTTCGCATGATCTCGCCGTGGTTCGTCAGATCGCCGACACGGTCTCTGTTCTTCACAACGGCAAGCTTGTCGAAGACGGCCCTGTCGAAGAGGTCTTCGGCAATCCCAGCAGCGATTATACCCGTGAGCTGATCGACGCCATCCCCGGCAAGAAATACTCGATCGCTCTTCATCAGCCCCAAAGCAATGCAGGATAATTCCATGAGCACGCCAGTTTCTCCCAAACGACTGGGCTTCTTCAGCCGTGTCCTCGATCAGGCAGGCGCTGCCGAGCGCTACCGGCTCGTGAGCGAGCAGATCATTCACGCGGAAGCGCAGGGTTTTGACAGTGCCTGGGTGGCGCAACATCATTTCAATGGCGATGAGGGCGGTCTGCCGGCGCCGCTGGTTTTCCTCGCCGGTCTTGCCTCGCGCACGTCGCGCATCCGGTTGGGAACGGGCGTCATCACGCTGCCGATGGAAAACCCGGTGCGCGTCGCCGAAGATACCGCTGTGCTCGATCTTCTATTGGAAGGGCGCCTGGAGGTTGGCTTTGGCACAGGCGGCACACCACAGGCCTTTCTCCCCTTCGGCATAGAAAGCGCCGATCGCGGTCCGATCTACGGCAAGTATTTGACGCTCATTCGCGATGCGTGGACAGGACAGGAGCTTGCCGGCGGCAACCGTCTCTACCCGGTTGCGCCGCATCTCATAGACAGGGTCTGGCAGGCAACCTTTTCCGTGGGCGGCGGCGAGCGGGCTGGCAAAGATGGTGACGGCCTGATGCTGTCTCGCACGCAGCCGCGCCCGGACGAGGCGCCGGATGCCGAGCTTTGGGATCTGCAAAACCCCATTATCGATGCCTATTTCGCGGCTCTGCCGAAGGGCCGAGCACCGCGGATACTGGGATCACGCAGCCTTTTCGTCGCCGATGATCGCAAGGAAGCGCTTCGCCTTGCCGATATCGGCCTGCGCCGAAGTGCCGAGCGCTTTGCCGCCAGCGGTTTCAAGGTTCGCGGCGAAACGACGGCTGATCTCATCAAGGCATTCGATGTGCATGTCGGCACGCCCGAGGATGTTATCGCCTCCTTGCGTGCAGATACTGCCCTTGAACGCGTCACGGATCTGGTCTTCCAGGTGCATTCCATCGATCCGCCGCACGATTACATCCTTCGTTCCCTCGAGCTGATTTCGCAGAAGGTTGCGCCCGCCCTCGGCTGGTCGAAGCAGATATTCGCCAACAAAGGTCCGCAGCTTGCGGCCTCAGCGTAAAACAAAAACCGAAGAAGAGAAGGTATATCCATGACCTCGTCGACAACTGACGTCATCGATCTGCTGGCAGGCATCCGCGAGGGATCCTCGCTGCATGCCTTGAGAGCGGCAAGGCCACAGACCCGCGACAACGCGCAGAAGAGCTACGAAGCCCTGTTCGAGCCTGCCCATGAGGGCGATGTAAGCCGTAGCGAACGCTTTGCTCTGGCGTCGTTCGTGGCGGGCTTGCATGCGGCCGATAGCGCCAGCCAGTTTTATCTGGCTGCACTGGAGAAGGCGGAAAGCGAGCGTGGGCTGATCGATGCCGTCAAGGCGGAAGCCAATGGCGGCCGTACCGTCGGTCCCTACGGGCACTATCCCGCTGGACCGCTTTCCGCCGAAGATCGCGACGGACTTGTCTATCATGTCTCGGAAGCGGGGCGGCCGGTTCTCGGGAGCAAACTTTCGGCGGCATTGGAACATGCCCACCTTCTCGTCTATCGTCCGCGTGAGGCAAGCGCCGAGGCGCTCCAGCGGCTCCTGAATGCCGGCTGGACGACGACGGGCGTGGTGACGCTATCCCAGATCGTTGCATTTCTTTCGTTCCAAATCCGGGTGGTTGCCGGGCTGAGCGCATTGAGTGCTGCCAGCGCCGAGCACACCGTCTCCGCGTAATTGCAGAAGGATAGTTCCCATGACCGAGACCGTTATCCATCCCACAATCGAAGATCGACCGAGTGTCTTTACGCAGAAGGAAATCGGCTGGACGCCGTGGCTGCACCCGCTTCCGGAGGAAGAGTTGACCGAGCGCCATTGGCGAGGACTTGTCGACGCGTCGCGCGCCAAGTCGCCCTATTTCATGCTACTCGCCCGGGATCCGGAGGTCCTCGAGGCGCGGACGAAAACCGACAAGGACATTTTCTACAATGTCGAAGCGGGGTTGCCGCGCGCCGAACGCGAGCTTGCTGCAACGGCAGCGTCGCGCACCAACGGCTGCATCTTCTGCGCGTCGGTTCACTCCCGCTTTGCGTCGCATCATTCGAAGCGCAGCGACGACGTCCAGCGCCTGCTCAATGAAGGCACCGGCACCGATCTCGGCAGTCGCTGGAATGCGATCGTCTCGTCCTCGGTCGCGTTGACGGCGACGCCGTCGGAATTTGGGGCCGGCGAAATCGCAGAGCTGCGCAAGGAAGGCTTGAGCGATCTTGAAATCGCCGATGTCATCCATGGTGCGGCTTTCTTTAATTGGGCAAACCGCTTGATGCTGTCGCTTGGCGAACCTTTGCCGGCCCAGTGATCTGGCTGCGTCGGCCCTAGATGTCGATGCGCGGATGACCTTCATATCTTGTCCGGCGCACTCCAAAGCATGGGGGTGCGCCGGGACAAATTCCCGCATGGTGTTTCCCAAAACGCTTCTGTCGTCGTGGCCATGAAAGCCGCCCGAAAACACGGTCTTTGAACCATGCCCGGAACGTTGCCGAAATGGCACGGGTCTCGCCTGCGAACGAGGCGCCCGCGCTTGCTACCGCAGCCAAAGTTTGATACTTAACAAGCTAAGTGTCGTGCATGGATGTGAGGCAACGTTGGAACTGTTGAGCTCTCTGGATCTGCTCCACAAGGACCGTATACGGACGCCCTTCAATCGCTGGGTTGATGATCTTCATGACATTTGCGGCAGTTTCCGCCCAAGCAGCATGGATACGAGCCTCGACATTCATGGCGAGGCCCGGCGCATCCATGCGTGCGGCATGGAATTTTCCCATATCTCGAACGATCTCGATCGCATCCACCGCGATTGGGATGATGTGCGGCGTGACGCGGTCGAGCAGCTCTTTCTGATCGTCCAGCTGGAGGGCTCCTGCGGGGTGGAGCATTCCGGCCGCCAAAGCGCGCTGAATGTCGGCGACTGCATACTGGTGGACTCCACCAAACCCACGACCTTTCATTTCCATGGGAAATACAGCAACCATCTGTCCCTCAACGTCCCGGGACAGCTCATGTATTTCCATGGCAGTGACAAGCTCAACGTCGCGCGCACATTGGACGCGGCCAATCCGATGGCGGTTACCTTGCGGGCACTGGTGGCCAAGATCCTTTCGACCTCAGAGAGCGACGCCCAGGCACCGGACCTTCGCCAGACGATGCTCGATGCAACACGGCAGGCGTTCGTATCCGATCTCGAAAGCTTGCTGTCCTTCGACTCGCTGAATGATCTGGGATCCAGCCGGCTGCACATGGTCGACGTTCTGATCGATCAGCATCTGACCCGATCCTATCTCTCCGCCAAATGGCTGGCCAAGCGCATCGGCGTGTCGATGCGGGTGCTTCAGCTGCATTTCCAGGACATGGGAATGACCTGCACGACCCTCATTCGCGACAAGCGCCTGCGCTTCGCGCGTGAGAAGATCAAACAGCTCCGGTTTCAGCACGATGCGCAGACTATTGCGGATGTCGCCTATTCGGTCGGCTTCAACGATCTGTCCTATTTCAATCGTTGTTTTAAAGATCTTTTTGCCTGCACGCCGACCGATCTTCTGAGATCGACAGATCGCAGCCTCGCAAACTAGCGCAGTCCCGGCGCTTACCTTCACATATGTTTGCCACGCCCGTTGAACGACGACCGCTCACCGAGCGGCGGCAGACCCAATCCAATTGGTCGAGCAAGCAAACGGAATCGGCGCGACCTCATCCCAGATTCGTTTCGCTCCAAGACAGGCCTTCAGCCGCGTGTTCGTGTGTGCGGACGCGGTCGCAAAAGAAAAGCCGCCCGAGGTTTCTCGAGGACGGAAAGCGCCGACGTATTTGGAGGAGGAACGAAAGCTATGATTTCAGTGAATTTCAGGCGTGCCATTGCGCTCGGCCTGTTAACGGCGACAACGGCTCTGGCGGGTTTTTCCGTTGCGCAAGCGCAGGAGCTTGTCCTCGGCGTCATCGGCAACAGCAAGGATATGGTGCAACCATATTCTCCGACAGACTCGGTATCTGCGGATTCCATGTACGATCAGCTGTATGACGGCCTCACCAGCCACGATTCCAAGGGTGGCGTCGTCATGCGCCTTGCGGAGTCCATGACCCCGAATGCGGCCATGGACGTCTGGACCGTCAAGCTTCGTCCCAACGTCAAGCGCCACGACGGAAAGCCGTTCACCGCAGACGACGTGATCGCAAGCATCCGCTATATGCTGGACAAGGCCAATCATTTCGTTGTCTCCAGCCAGATCGACTTCGTCGATCCCGCCAAGATCCGCAAAGTTGACGATCTGACCGTGGAGTTTACCCTCAATCGTCCTTTCGGCCTGTTTGCTAACGCTTTCGCCGACGACCACTTCAGGATGCGCGCTATCGCTGCCGACGGCTCCGTGGTCGGCACAGGCCCATTTACCCTCGATTCCTTCACGCCCGGTCAGGAAACCCGGTTGACCCGGTTCGAAGACTATTGGGGCGAGAAGCCCGGTTTCGACAAGCTCCGCATTATCGGCTTCCGTGACCAGCAGGCGGTCACCAACGCGTTGCGTGGCGGGCAGATCGATATTGCCTATTCGGTGCCCTATACCGACGTGCCGTCGTTGACGAAGGATCCGAAGCTGAAAACCGTAATCAGCGGCACGACCACCTATCCCATGCTGGCCGTTAGGGTGGATACGGAGCCCTTCAAGGATCCGCGGGTTCTTGAGGCATTGAAGCTGGTTGTCGATCGCCAGCAGATCGTCGACAACGCATTCAGCGGTTATGCCACCATCGCCAACGACTATCTCGGCAACAATACTGCCTGCCCGGTTCCATCCGTGGCGCAGCGCGTGCAGGATATCGCCACGGCGAAACAACTGCTGGCCGAGGCCGGGAAAACCAACCTTCGCCTCGAAGTGGTGACCGATGGCGCCTATTCCGGCATGATGGAAATGGCGCAGCTCTTCGCCCAGCAGGCCGCACAGGCGGGTATCACGATCAAGGTGCGCCGCCTCGATCCGGCGACTTTCCTCAACCGTTGGCGCGAATGGCCATTCCTCGTCAGCCTGGCAAGCGGGCCTTATGAAACGGGAACTCTTGCAGCCCTGCTGCCGGATCAGGGCGAGAATGCAACCCATTTCGACGATGCCGAGTATAACGATCTGGCCAAGCGTCTCGAAAGCACGAGCGACCTTGCCGCACAGTGCAAGCTGATCACCCAGATGCAGGCGGTCGAGTACAAGCGCAGCGGCCATATCGTGCCGGCCTATCCGGAAAACATCACCGTCTATCGAGATACCGTCAGCGGATTGAAGCCGGATTTCTATGGCCGTACGCCGATCCAATATGCCGGTGTCACCGTCAAGAAATAGAGGAATTCCGGGAAGCGTGCGGAGCGATTATCCGCCCGGAATGCGGAATGAAACAGAAGATGGAGTGCCTCCGTGATCCGGAGGAAAGCGGAGGCGCTCCAGCAGGCCGCATAGCAGGAAGAAGCATTTCCATGACTGCCGATAGCCAGAACCATAATGATCCTATGGTGATGGGGTGGCTTTCCAGGCTACAGCCTTTGTTCGCAATGCTGTTGCAGGGCATCCTTACCCTACTTGCCGTATCACTGCTGATCTTTCTCGCCGCGAGAGCCTTGCCCGGTGATGTCGCCAACATGATCCTCGGTCAGAGCGCGACGCCGGAACAGCTCGTTTCACTTCGCTCCGATCTCGGTCTCGATCAGCCGCTTTGGTGGCAATATCTGTCGTGGCTGGGGGGGATTCTGCGTGGAGACTGGGGCGTCTCTCTTGCCAATGGGCAGCCGGTCGCCGATATCCTCGTTCTTGCGGTACGCAATTCCGCGGCTCTGAGCGGTGTCGCGCTTGCGGTGATGTTGCCGCTGTCGCTGGTTCTCGGCGTCGCGGCCGCGCAGTTTCGCGACGGTTTCCTCGACAGGCTTTTTCTCGGCATGTCGATGGTTGCCAATGCCGTTCCGGATTTCGTCACCGGGACAGTGCTGGTTGCGCTCTTTGCAACAACTGTGCTGCACGTTCTGCCTGCGGTTTCCTTTATTCCGCCGGGAGGCTCGCCGTTCTCCTATCCCGTTGCGCTGGTGCTGCCTGCCGCGACCGTCATCATCCCCGGTGTCATGTATCTCTCCAGGCTGGTCCGCGTCGCCGTGATCGATGTGATGGCAACCGAGTACATTCAAACGGCGATCCTGAAGGGACTGTCTCCGAGCCGAATCCTTTTTCGTCATGCATTGCCGAATGCTGTCGCTCCGGTCATTCCGGCGGCAAGCATGGTGGCGGCATTTACCGTCGGCGGTATTGTCGTGGTCGAATATCTGTTCGCCTACCCGGGCGTCGGCAGCGCCTTGGTCGATGCCGTCACCAACCGCGATCTGCCTGTCATCCAGGCGAATGTGCTCGTGATCGCCTCCGCCTATTTCATCCTCAATCTTATCGCCGATGCGCTCGCGCGGAGAAATGGTGCGTCAAACCGGCAAGGAGGGCACGCCGCATGAGTATCGATGTGGACATAATGCCGGCAACGCGCCGGCGGTTTCGCCCGCGTCCCACCGGGTGGCGCCGCCTCTGGACGTCAGCGCAGGTGCGCTGGGGTGTCGCGCTGCTGGTGGTCATAACGGCCTTGATCGTAATTGGTCCATTTCTTGCGCCTTATGATCCGGCAGCACCGGTGGGCAAACCCTATGCGATGCCTTCCGCGATGGCGTTGCTGGGCACCGACAACCTTGGGCGCGACGTTTTCTCCCGCGTGCTTTCCGGCGGTGTCTATCTTGCCTGGATGGCACCCATTTCGGCGTTGCTGAGCGTTGCGCTCGGTGCCGCCATCGCGCTCGTCACCGCCTATTACGGCGGCTGGACGGACCTTCTGCTGATGCGGTCGCTGGATGTCCTGCTTGCTTTCCCCGGCGTTCTGCTGACCCTTCTCTGCGTCTCGGTGTTCGGGCCTGAACCGGCTTTGCTAGTCGGGCTGGTGACATTGACCTTGATGCCAGGCGTGGCGCGGGTCATCCGCGGCGCCGCACTGCCTCTTCTCAATCAGGAATACGTGCTCTGGGCGAAGGCCGTCGGCAAACCCGGACACAATATCATCCTGCGCGAACTTCTGCCCAATGTCTCCTCACCTCTGCTGGTCGAGCTTGGCCTGAGGCTCAGCTGGTCGGTCGGCATTCTCTCGTCGATGAGCTTCATCGGCTACGGCATCCAGCCACCGGCTGCCGATTGGGGCCTGATGGTCAACGAAAACGGCGGCGGCCTCGGCACGCAACCTTTCGCAGCCCTGGCTCCCATCGCGATGATCGTTCTTTACACCATCGGCGGCGCTCTCGTTGCCGAAGGCGCTGCGCGCGTGGTCGCCCGAACTGAAGGCAAAGCATGATGCCGGTACTGAATGTCTCTGGATTAACTGTCGAGCGCTCTGACGGCGCGCCGATCATCGAAGATGTTTCGCTTGCCCTTGATGTCGGGGAGGTCATGGGTGTGGTTGGCGAGTCCGGCTCTGGAAAGTCGACTTTGGCGCTGGCGCTTCTCGGTCACGCGCGCCACGGCGTCCGTATTGCAGGCGGCACGGTGCGCATAGCCGGCACCGAGATGCTCGAATTGGACAAGGCCGGCTTGCGCCGGGCGCGCAGCGGGCTGGTTGCCTATGTCGCGCAGGATCCTGGTGCGGCGCTCAATCCCATGCTGCAGCTTGGCACACTGCTGGCGGAAGGACTGAGCGGCACCAAGGCGGAGAAGGAGGATCGGGCACGAGAAATATTGCGCAAGGTCGGTTTGCCTAGCGATGACAGGTTCCTTCAGCGCCGGCCGCGGCAATTGTCGGGCGGCCAGCAGCAACGGATCGCCATCGCAATGGCGGTCATCGCCAGACCCAAGCTCATCATCCTGGACGAGCCTACCACCGGTCTTGATGTCTTGAGCCGGGGCAAGGTGCTGGAGCTGATCAAGCAGCTCTGTGTCTCCGACAATCTGACGGCGATCTATGTCAGCCATGATCTTGCAGTGATTGCCAACGTGGCCGACCATGTGACGGTCATGTATGGCGGCCAGGTCGTCGAGCAGGGGCGCATGCAAGATGTTCTGGCAACGCCACGCCATCCCTATACGCGCGCGCTTCTTGATGCCGTTCCCTCGGTCCAGACACGGCAGACCCTGCGTCCGATCCGTGGGCGTGTGCCGGCGGTCGGCGAAGGGCCGAGCGGCTGCATTTTCTCGGACCGATGCGACCATGCTATCGAGGAATGCGGCGTACGGCCTGGGTTGAGATCGGCGGGTCGCAGTATCGTGCGCTGCTGGCGCCCTGAACTGGCGCATAGCTTCGCAGCGCTTTCGAGATGCCCTGAGCACCCGGAGAGAGCGACATCCGGCAACACACAGCCCATGCTGGAGGCGGCAGGCCTCAATGCCTTCTACGGCAGTTGGCAGGTGTTGCATGATATCGATCTTCGCGTGGAGCCGGGGCGCTGTCTCGCCGTAGTCGGCGAGTCCGGAAGCGGTAAATCGACCCTGTCGCGCTGTCTGATCGGCCTGCACGGCAACGCAACCGGGCAACTGAGCCTCGACGGCGCATCCTTGCCGCTAACCGTGGGCAAGCGTGACCAGAATGCCCGTCGGCGGCTGCAGTATATCTTTCAGAATCCCAATGCGTCCCTTAATCCGCGCCGCACCATCGGGGGGAGCCTGGAGGCGGCGATTTTCGATGACGCCGACCGACGGGCCGGAAGGGCCAAGGTCATCGTTGCCGAGGCGCTCGATCGCGTCGGCATCCCTGCCGATCTGGCGTCGCGCTTTCCGTCCGAACTGTCCGGTGGCCAACGACAGCGCGTTGCGATCGCGCGGGCCCTGGTTGCCAAACCGGCGGTGCTGCTGTGCGACGAGGTGACGTCTTCGCTTGACGTATCGGTACAGGCATCCGTGATCGAATTGCTGCGCAGTCTGCTCGACGACGGTCTCGGAATGCTGTTCGTCACGCACGATCTGGCCGTCGTGCGCAACATTGCCGACGAAGTCATCGTTCTTGCCGGCGGCCGTGTGGTCGAGCGTGGTGAGACGAATGCAGTGCTGAAATCGCCACAACATCCCTACACCCGGTCGCTGCTTGCCAACACGTTGCAACTGCCGACCGATACGGCCTGTCCGAGCGTAAGGCCCGCTGCGGCACGATAGGCCCCCGACCAGTTCATACACTGTCCATCCAAAAGAGGAGAAAACGATGGCAAGTCACTTTGACGGACTACTGAACGATACCATGCCGCTGCTGGAAGTCGATTTCACGGCCGAGGGAGCGCTGGCCGATCTGGAGGATCCGCCGAATACGGGCGGTTTCGAACTCGTCGGCAGCTTGGTGCAGCCGAAGTCTCCTATCCATATGACCCATATCTGGATCACGGAAACCGAGCGGCCGATCCATTGGGTTTCCGAGCACATCCATGACTATGACGAGATCCTGATCTGGACCGGCAGCGACCCGAATAATCCACGCGATCTGGGCGCCGAGATCTACATTGATATCGAGGGGGAGCGGCGCACGATCACCACCTCCGGCTCGATCTTCATTCCGGCCGGCGTCAAGCATTGCCCGCTTGGCATCAACCGTGTCTGGCGGCCTTTCACCTTCCACGCCTTGTCGCTGGCGTCGACCTACAAGGCGAAAGTCTAGCTGACATCAGTCACGAGGCTTCCGTCGGCGGCATGGCTGCCGACGGAATTCCTGCTCTCTGCACTGTCTCATCAAAAGCGGATGGAGCCTGAGTGCGCCATCGAGACCAGCCCGCCCGCGTATTCAGCTAAAACCGCAGATCTTCGTCCTTCCACAAGCGAAAGCCGCCGAGGAACGCGTTCTCGTTGTCGCCGGCGCGGCATCCGTCTGGCAGCTTTTCCAGCTTTTCGACATTGCCTCCGCCAATGACAATCTCATGTGGTAGCAGAGCCGCCTGCAATTTGCCGACGACCTTCTCCACCGATTTGCGCCATTTCTTCTTGCCGTATTTTTCGAGGCCACGCTCACCGATGTAATCCTCGAACGTTCCGTCCTTCTTATAGGGCAGATGTGCAAGTTCCATGGGCAAGCAGAGATAGTGGACGATCATGGTTGAGCCCAGACCCGTACCCAGCCCCAGAAACAGCATGTTGCCGCCCTTATAGCTGCCGATTGCCTGCATGACCGCATCGTTAACGAGCTTGACGGGCTTGCCGAAGGCGGCCGAAAAATCAAAGTCCTTCCAGCCGGGTCCGAGATTATGCGGCTCGATTGCCGGCCTGTTGTCGGCGACCGGGCCGGGATATCCCATGCCGATGACGTCGAATTGCCAGTCGGCCGTGAGCTGCTTGACGGCTTCTACCATCTTCTGCGCTGACATCTCCATGCCGGAGGGGACTGCGCGCCGCTCACCTCCCGTACTGAGCCGAACCTTGACGTGAGAGCCGCCAAGATCGATTGCCAGCACGACAAGATCCTTGGCGGAGGCGGATGGAGATTGCTTGGAAGATTTAGGTTTTACGCTCACGATACGCTTCCCTCCGGGTACGTTTATTGTGAATGAGGCTTACTTGGCTTTGTCGGAAACTGTGACCGAGAAGTCTGTTCCCTCCCAATGGTCGGTATCGGGCCAATAGAAGGTGAAGGTGATGACCGTACCTTGGGGCAGCCGCTCGGTCGCAAGCTCTACGACGTCAATGCCGAAGCCGTTTTGCCGGGTTGCGATATCGCTTTCGCTCTCCCAACCATCGGAGCTCCAGCGAAGGATCGCTTTCGCCATCACTTCGATCCTGATGCGCTTGCCTGCCGGGACCTGCGACATCTTGTTGTTGAAGCGCCAGAGGACGAAGGGCGCGGTGGTCTTGTTCTTGACGTAGCGTTCGACGCCTTGCGGCGGCATGTCGAAGACGGCCTTGTCCCTTAGCGAACGGAGCAGCTTGATATGTTCGGCATGGGCCCAGACGAGCGGCATGGCGCTGCCGGACGGTTCGCCGAAAATGAGGCCCCGTTCGGGCATATCAGGCTTGTCCCATACCTGTTCGGGCAGCAGCCCGCCGGGTCCGGCCGATCCCTCAAGCGCGCCAAGCAATGCAATGGCGGCTTTTGGCCTGCCGGCGGCAAGCTCGTAATGGGCTCGTTCGCCGGCCAGCAATGGCCATGGGCGGCCGATACCGGTGCCATCGAAGGCGCTGCCATCTTCGTGTTCCCCATAGCCGTCGCCCGTGTAGCGGTACCAAAGTGGGCCTTGCGGCAGATCGCATTTGAGCTGCGCGTCGATCACCTTGACCGTGTCGACGATGCGCGGATCGCTGGCTGCCCGCAGCCCGAACCGGACCAGCGCCAGGGCATCGGGGCTGACGACGCGGGCAGTCGGTAGGTATGAATCCGCAGGCGGACGGTTCTTGATCGGCACAAAGCCGTCGGCGGGTGAGGCGCCCTCGGCAATGTCCGGGGGCGCGATGCGGACATAGTAGCCCTTGACGCCGAGATCGGCAGTGGCGGCATCGGCGTCGACATAGGTCCAGCGCTCGACCTGATCGTTCCAGGCGTCTGCCGTCTGCCTGAGGTAATCGGCATTGTGATCGTGGCCGGCAATTTCCAGAATGTCCGCGGCGGCGAGCAGTGCTGCGATTTCGACCGCGAGGGTGAAGGGGGAAAAGCCGCCGTCTTCTTCCCAACGGTCTTCGCCCGTCACCGGGCCGTTGACCACCACATAGCGAGCCGCTCTCTCGACCATCGAAACATAGGAGAGGAGAGCATCACCGGTCAGCGCGCCCTCGCGGCGCAGTGCGTCCGCAAGCAGGATCGGAAAGGCGCACTCGTCCATCTGTATGCCGGTCCAGTAGGGTTCGCCGTCGAGCCACGCATTCTGCGGCCAATGCCCGTCCGCTTCCTGGATCGCGCGCAGATAGGCGAGGATGCGGATCGCATCCTGCGGAGCGCCGGCGGCAAGAAAACCTCCGGCCGTCTCGACGAGGTCGCGTGGCCAGACGAGATGATAGCCGCCAAGATCCTCGTCGCCCTTGGCGAAGCCCCAGGGAATAGACAGCGATGCAACGGCCGGACCCTCGAAAGACAATGGCCGGTGCGTTGCGAGAACGGCGGTAGATATCCGGTAGCGATTGAGCTCGGGCGGCGGCGCTCTCGGCTCGTCCAGCGCCAGCAGCGTGCTCTGCCATTTCCGCCAGTCGGCAATATAGGAACGTTCGGCATCCTTATAACCGGCCTGCAGACTGGCAAGCGCATTGTAACCGGCTTCCTCGGGGCGATTTCCGAAGCCGAGCGACAGAAGGACGGTGTCGCTGCCGGCCGAAAGGTCGATTTCGCCCGTCAGTGCGACGTTGCCATCAGCGGCGTGGGTGACGCGCGGATCGAGCTGGCCTGTTTCCTGAAGCTGGCGCCATCCGTCGGAAATGCCGACATATCCTGCGGATGCCGTCCGCCAGCCACCGCTCACGGCCAGGGCCAGCGAAATCCCGCCTCTGCCCTTCGCAAAGAGCATCGGTGTGCCCTTATAATCCCCCACCCAGCCGGTATTTCCGGCGCCGGCATTGATCAGATGCGGGGCGGCGAGCACGTAGAGCCGGTAGTCGTGAACCGATCCATGCAAGGCTTCGAAGGATATCTGCTGAAGCAGGCTGTTGCGCACGGGATCGACGATGATGCGCTTGATGATGCGATAGCGCCCGTCAAGGGCCGTATTGACGAGACGATAGGCGGGGACGCCGTCCTGGATCGTCGTGACCACGCTTTCCGTATCGCGCTTTTCCTCGGAGAAGTAGCCGTCAGGGCCGGTAACGATCAGGCCGATGTCACGCGTGCAGGCACAGTCGACCCGCGGAAAATAGACTTCGTTCAGAATGCCGTGGCTCAGCGTGAACCAGATGCGGCATGCCGGCGATAGCGCCGTTCCGACACCGCTCTTGGCGCTGGATGTCCAGCGAGGAGCGATACCCCCCGCATTAGAGGCCGAAGTATCGTCCTGTATCATGCGTTCATCTCCGTTATCGTTGCAATCTGCTCCGACAAACCGGCTTCGGCAAGTGCCACGTGTGAAGATGCCAGTGAAGCCCTTGATGTCCCTGCCGGATGATGGATCGTGATCGGTGTGGCTTTTCGAGAAGCGGCAGGCCTCAGCATCCCGCGGGCCGTGGATACCCTCGGCGCTCTTCAGGTTTCGTGGTTGCAATCCGGCAAGGCGGTCGCCGAACCGTTCAATTGACATGTTAGTAAACATGTTAAATAGTTCGATTGGGCAGGAGACTTATCGGCGAGCACGTTTGGCGCTCGATCGCATGAATCACGCCTCGAAACGCTCCGACGGTTCCAGCCAAGAGGCCTCTCAGATGCAATCAAAGCACCTCGTTGATCCCCAACTTCTGCCTTTGCTCGATATCCTCGTGGAGCAGGAATTCTCGATCGAGACTCTTCCCGAGCTGCGACGTCTTTTCGACGAGCAGATGGCGGCAATGCCGAAGGTCGAGGTGTCGGGCGTGCAGGCCCGGGAATTCATGGTTCCGGCTGATGACGGGCATTCCATCCGCGTCCTGGCATACCGGCCGGAGCAGTCGAAAGAGCCTCTTCCGGCGATCGTGCATATTCACGGCGGCGGTTTTGTCGTCGGCAATCCGAATATGGATGACGCAGATAACCGGGCGCTCTGCCGTGAGCTTGGTTGCGCCCTCTTTTCCATCGACTACCGGCTTGCGCCGGAACATCCTCATCCTGTTCCGATCGAAGACTGCTATGCGGCGCTTCTCTATATATACGAGAACGCGCGCGAACTCGGCGTTCTCCCGAACAAGATCGGCGTCAAGGGAGAGAGCGCGGGCGGAGGGCTCGCCGCCGCCCTGGCATTGATGGCTCGGGATCGCAAGCAGGTTCCGCTCGCCTTTCAGCATCTCGCCTATCCGATGCTCGACGATTGCACCTGCGTCGCCGCCGATCCGCATCCCTTTACCGGCGAGTTTGTCTGGACGGCAAGGATGAACCGCTTCGGGTGGACATCCCTTCTCGGGCATGCCCCCGGAGTAAACGAGGTTTCGCCTTACGCATCGCCTGGGCGCGCTGACGACCTGACGGGGCTACCGCCTTGTTTCATGATGACCGGGACATTGGATCTCTTTCTGGAGGAAGATCTGGAATATGCGCGACGCCTTATCCGGGCGGGAGTGCCGATGGAGTTGCATGTCTACCCTGGCGCATTTCACGCCTTCGATTTTCAGAAGGATGCCGATGTAACGGCGCAATTCCGCGTTGACAGCCTAGCGGCTCTTCGCCGCTCGCTTGGAGCGTAGATCGAGGCATTGCACTTCCTGCGCCGACGGCTGAATCGCTTTGCGGTCTGTGGCTGCGCAATGGAAGCATGAACTTACCAAACATGGAGTCCTTCCGGCGGCGGTCATCGATCGATCCTGCTGTGCAGTAAGTCCAGGCGCGGCACCTCGATTGCAGATGGCGGCCTCGCTCGAATGTTTGCGTCGTCAGGCATAGAGTTGAAAACTTCAAGATTTGGCGCTCAACATGCGCTCCAGTCCAAACCGGGATGCGTTTTCTTCCAAGACGATTGCGGGTGGGGCGACCATAATTCTCCCTCAAAACTGGGGAGGAACTTCGTGAAGCGGCATGTCTTCTGCCTGCCGCTAGCCGATTGTCCTCTCATCATGCGCCTGCTGAAAATCTCTCTGATAGCTGATTTCGATCCGGATGCCGTTGCGACTGGAATCCTGGGAGCATGCACCCCTCTCAAGATAAATGGTGCATCATAGCTTACCATTATGAGACCTCAGGCGCAGCCAGCGCTGCAGGACGCAAGGGCTGAACGCATTTGCCGCGATCGACGAGATGAGACGGTTTGAGTGAGGCGACACGGTAACGCCGGGGTGCTCGAACGCCCTGATGACGGCTGTCATCCTTTTAAGGAGCACCAAGGCAAGACGATGACCGCGGCCGACCAGCCGCCTTCATGAAAAGGCGGTATCAGGCCGAGCCCGAGAGCGCCGACATCAAGATCCCGTGGGGAACGGGACAACCAGTGGAGGAGAGAATGCCTATCAATCTCAGAGGGCTGGCGATCAGCCTTTTCCTGACGCTCGTTTCGGCGTTCAGTGCACATGCGGCCGCATCCTGCGGCGACAATAGCGGCAAGCCGGCGACCGGCGAGCCGATCATCATCGGTGCCATCACCGGCAAGACCGGCCCGGATGACTTCTCGAACTCGACCAAGGCTGCTAAGGCCTATTTCGATTGCCTCAATGCCAATGGCGGCATCAAGGGCCGACCGGTCAAATACATGATCGAGGACGATCAGTGGAATCCGGAGATCGCCGCGCAGCTGGCCGCCAAACTTGTCAACGACGACAAGGCGGTGTTGATGGTCGGCAATTCGAGCTACGTCGAATGCGGTGCCAATGCCGAGCTTTACAGAAAGGCCGGTATTCTGGTGCTGGCGGGTGTCGGCGTACCGCGCGAATGTTTCTTTGCCGCGAACATCGCTCCGACCAATGCCGGGCCGCGTGTCTCCATGCAAGGCGCGATGGGCTATGCGCTCGACAAGCTTCATGCCAAGTCGGTCGTCTGCATCGTGCCGAACATTCCCAATGTCGGCACCTGGTCTTGCGACGGTGTGGCTGCGCTTGCCAAGGAGAAGGCTTTCACCGAGCAGACGATCCTCGTCGATGCCGCTTCTGCGGACTATACCTCCATCATCCTGCAGGCAGCGGCCAGCAAGCCGGACGTTATTCTGCTTGGCATGTCGAAGAACGTGACGGTGCCGCTTCTAACGGCCGCCGAGGAGCAGGGCCTGAACCAGTCGATCACCTTCCTGAGCGCCGCTTCCGCCTATGATCTTTCCGTGCCAGGTGCGATCGGACCCGGATGGAACGACAAATTCTATGTCAACATGGAATTCAACGACCTGAATGCGCAGACGCCGGACAATCAGAACTGGCTCGCCGTGATGGATCAGTACGGCCAGAAATCCGATCCGCGCGATACCTTCGCCCAGGCCGGCTATCTCGCCGCACGCATTGCAGAAAAGGCGCTGATGACGCTCGATCCCGCCAACATCAACCGCGAGACCGCGTCTGCGGCGGTGAAGCAGATCAAGGACTTCAAGAGCGATATCTTCTGCGCTCCCTGGTACTACGGCGATGGCCAGACACGTCACAATGCCAATTCGACGACACGCATGGCGGTTGCCGAAGGCGGCAAGTGGAAGGTCGTCTCCGACTGCGCCCCGTCGCCGGATCCGGAACTGAAGGATATCCGCGCCTTCGAAAAGTCGGCCGGCCTCAACTAAGCCCAGACCCTTGCCATCGGCTCCGCGGCGCTGACGCCGCGGAGCCGAACAATCTGCTTCGACATCAGGCAGTCATCTCGACGCCCTCCAGCCTGCTGGCCGTCAGGCTCGGAATATTCAATCCCATTCTTCCTTGTCTGGCTCGAATTGAAGCATGGCGGAGCTTCCTATGGTGGCAAGCTCACCACGGCCACGCTGACAGCCAAAGCGCTTCCCGCACATCATGGAGCAATGCTGCACTCTTCCGTCTCGGATCGGAGACAGGGGAATTGAGGCAGCATTCACCTTGCAGGGGTATGTACCTGAGCGAGGGAGAGGGCAATTCTACCAGCATAGGCAGGCATGCGGGTATCTGACCCGTGCCAAAGGAGGGGAATGTGAGCTTGAGGCCAATACGTGCCATCCTGTATGGGCTGGGATCGGTAGGACGGGTTACGACGAAGTATCTTAAGGAAAAGGACGTCGAGGTCGTTGCCGCTTATGTGCGCACGATCGAGGGAAAGGACTTCTCTGCGCCCGAACTGCAAGGTGCCGAAATCTGCCAGCCGAATGTTCCCTTCGAAAAATTCGGCGCTGATATCGTTGTCATGACGCACTGCACCCATTTGGCCGACCTCTACGAGCCCGCCGTCAAAGCTGCCAAAGCTGGCCTTGACGTGGTGACGATCGCCGAGGACGCGTTCGAGCCATTCTACATCGATCACGAAACGCCGGTCGCGCGGGAGCTCGATGCGATTTTCCGCTCACACGGCAAGACGCTGGTCAGCGTCGGCGTACAGGACACCTTCTGGTATGCGCAACCATTGTCGTTTCTGGCCTCCGTTCAGAAAATCGATCGGCTGATCGGCCGGAATATATGCGACCTCGGCGCCTTCGGTACGGTAGGTGGCCATGGCGAGCAGATCGGAATCACGCGGGAAGAGTTCTACGCCAGGGGCTACGATGCACCCCATGGCCACCGCGGCATCTTCGAGGTGGCACTTCGCCCGCTGGTGCGGGCGCTCGGGCTTGATATCAAGTCAACTAAAACCGTCAACGAGCCCGTTATCGCCGAGCGCGATATGCCGAATGCCAAGACGGATCGTCCGATCAAGGCCGGTACGACCTGCGGCTTCATGGAGCGCGTGGTCTTCGAACTGGAAGGCGGCATTGTCGCTGAGGGACAGTTCATCATGCAGCATCTGCCGGATGGTGCGACGGCCTTCAATGAATGGATCGTGGAAGGCGTGCCGAGCATGAATCTGCGCACCGACAATTTCCTCGGAGACGTCATCACGCCGGCGTCGCTGGTCAACCGCGTCCGCGACACCCTGGATGCGGAACCCGGTTTCCTCAGCGTCGATCAGCTACCGCAGGCACGCTATTTCCCGTCACTGGCTCGGCGAAACGGTTGAAACAATGTGTGGGGCGATCCGCGCGAGGGGGATCGCGTAAGGCCACGATGAAAGGAATGAAACGTGAGTGCAAGTCAAGCAAGCGTAAGGATCGTCGAGGCCCCGGTGGATAGCTACAAGTCCTCCGCCGAGATTCTCGAAAACCTGAAGGCGCTCGGCCCCCTGATCGAAGAGGAGGCGCCGGAAATTGATCGCATCCGGCATTTGACGCCACGCATGGTGGCGGCGCTGAAGGAAGCGGGGGCCTTCCGTATCGCATGGCCGGCTGCCTGGGGCGGCCCGGAAATGCGTTTTGACGACCAGATCAGGGCTGTCGAAACGCTCTCCTATCATGACGCCTCCGTTGCCTGGAACGTGCAGATCTTGTCGGACACAGGCTTTTACGGAGCGCAGTTCCCGGAAGAGATCGCGCGCGAACTCTACACCTCGATGGATTTCGCCACGGCCGGCGGATACTATCCGCCGCAGCGCGCCGACAAGGTAGAAGGTGGTTGGCATATCCCCAAGGGACGCTGGCCCTTCGGCAGCGGCATTCACAGCGCCGATTGCATCGTCTGCGGCATCCATCTCTATGAAAACGGCGAGTTGCTGCGCGACGCCGATGGCCAGCCGGAATTCCGTGTTGCCTATCTTCCCAAGGACAAGGTCAACCTTCTGGATACCTGGTATACGCTCGGCCTGCGCGGATCGGGTAGCACGGACTATGAGGTGGAGGACGTCGTCGTTCCCGAGAAATACGTGTTCAAGTATTTCGCCGGTGCTGCGGATCATCTGCCGCCTCTCTCACGCCACGCGGACTTCATCGCAATCTCACTTCAAGGCGTCGTCCTCGGTCTCGGCCGTCGCATCCTCGACGACGTCCAGAAGGAGTTGAAGAAGCGCTCCCCCAACGACCGGTTTGCCCGCATCCAATATGCCGAGGCGGAGATGAATTATAACGCGGCCCGCGCTTTCTCGCTCTCCGTTGCGAAAGAGGTCAGCGACAAGCTGTTTGCTGGCGAAACCCTGACTGTTGCGGAGGAGGCGATGACATCGCTCTGCTCCGTGAATGCCGGTCATCAGGTGCGCAAGGCATGCAATATGGCGCTGGAGCTGCTGGGAGCCTCCATCATTTATCAGCGAAGCCCGTTCGAGCGTCGTCGGCGGGATCTCGAGACGCTCATGGTTCATCTCGGCCACCAGCGCCGCGCATTGGAAGGTGCGGGTGGCAGCCTCTTGGGCGAAAAGAACCTGCCGCATCTGGCATAAGGGAGACCGATCCGATGGGTAAAATGCAAACCGCCGATTTCCAGACTGCCATAGATAGCGGTGCGATCATGATCGATAAGTTCATTTACCGCGAGGCCATGTCCAAGCTTGGAGCGGCGGTGAGCGTTGTAACCTCGGATGGGGAAGCAGGCCTTTGCGGTGCGACCGTGTCTGCAGTGTGCAGCGTGACCGATACGCCGGCGACTCTGCTCGTCTGCGTCAATCAGTCGAGCCGTTCCAACAGCGTGATCAAGACGAACGGCGTGCTATGCGTCAATGTGCTTGCCGGCGTCAATCGTACTGTGGCGGATCTGTTTTCCGGCTCGGCGGGGGTTCCATCCGAAGAACGGTTTTCTCATATCAGCCACTCGACGTTGAAGACCGGAGCGCCGGTTCTCGATGGGGCGATCGTGTCGTTCGATTGCGAACTCGAGCAGATCATCGAATTCGGCACGCATTCCATCTTCCTGGCGCGTGTCGTTGATATCAGGGGCAACGATGCCGAGGCATGTCTCGTCTATTTCGGCAGGCAGTATATCTCCGTCAGCACTGCCGCCGAATAACCTGCTGAACGGACTGCAATTCTCGTCGGTATTTCGGTCGGAATGATCCGCAATTACCGGCACAATGATCAAATGGGAGGCCTCTCCAAGGCTTCCCGTTTTGCTTTGTGGCAACAGGCTTATGCCGCTCTTGCTGTCAACACTGCCGCCGTCTTGCGTCGCCGTTATCAGTCGAGTCAGGCTGGCCCGTTTCCAATTTCCCTCGGCATGTGTCGCGGTTGGCAGTGTTGAGGGCAGTTTCCTACTGGGCCATGATGCTCGAAGGTAGCGCTCCCATAGCTTACGATTTAAGGCCGATATATGTGCGGGCGATTGTCCCATCATCAAGGCGTCGATCCAAGTGACCAGCTCCTCCTCCAACTCCGCCAGACGATAGTCGATTGCCGTCGGAGATAGGATCGTGTCGCGTCCGTGTGCACAGAATACAAAAACACCGCCGGGCTTGCCCGGCGGTATCAGGTCAGTCTGCAGGGGAGGTAGGTTTTTATTCAACGACTTCGTAAATGGTGTCGGTCGAACGATGGCCGAATGCGGCCTCGAACTTCTCGATGTAGGGTGCCGCTTCCGCTTTGAAGGCCGCATAGGCTTCCGCGCTCGGCCATTCGTCAAAGTCGAGGAACTCGGTGGCGCTGGTGACGGCGCGGTGGCTGATCCGCTTGTGCTTTTCGAACAGCTTGATGATGGGATCCAGCAGCTCGCCGTTCTTTGAAGCCCATGCGACGACGGCGCTGTGGGCAACCGGGAAACGGATGACGACCATTACGGACATTCGATATCTCCATGATAGGGTTTGACGATTGCGGAGAGCCCGATGCTCTCCATGACGTCCGACTTCAGACTAAACAAATGAGGTGCAGTTCGACATACCTCGGAAGGGTGACGCCTGATGCTTAATCTATTGAATTTGCAAGGTAACTAGGCTTTGCTCGCGCCGCCGTCCACCTCGGCGAAAACCTCGCGTGCCAGCCGGAACGCTTCGACTCCGGCAGGAATGCCGGCATAGATTGCCAGCTGTATCAGCGTGTCCTTGATCTCCTCGCGGCTGCAGCCGTTGGTGAGAGCTCCCTTCAGATGCAGTTTGAATTCGTGGCTGCGATTGAGGGTGCCGAGCATCACGAGATTGAGCAGGCTTCGATCCCTGCGAGACAGCGCGGTGCGGCCCCAGCCTGCCCCCCAGCAATATTCCGTGACCAGTTCCTGGAAGTCCCTGTTGAAGTCGTCGGCAGCATCGAGCGATTTCTGCACATAGTCTGCGCCGAGTACGGCCTTGCGGATCTCTAGTCCGCGCTCAAACGTTTCCTGGGACATGGCGTTGCCTTCTCCTGCCGCTATTGTGAAAGGGGTGATCGGGTTCGCACGAGTGGTTTTCGGCGACTCAGAAAGCGAAGTTGCGGTTGCGGGTGAGGATCTGCTGAGCGATCCCTGCTGCCCGAAATTCGAATTGATCGTGGCCGCGACTGATGGTCATCAATATGTCGCGCATATATCGTGGCAGCCGGCCGTCCTGGCGCAGAGCGGTGGAGCTGGCGGTGCGGACGAGGATTTCCACGGCCTCATAGGCAAGACGCTCCGCTGTGTGATAGGTGCCATCCATTCGCATGGCTTTTTCGACCGAGAACGGCTCGACGCCGCGGGCACATAATGCTGCGTTTGACAGATATTGCGCGCCACCCGCGAGCGTGATGGCGCGGGCGCTATCAGCCAGAGCGACGGCCATGCCGAGCGAGCGTTGATAATCGGGATTATAGGCGCGAAGAGTGGTAGCGCCCGGGGTGTTGCGCGTCGCGATCAGCTCTTCATATTCATCGACGGCGGCATAGGCCAGCCCGGTTGCCATGGCGGCGAGGCCACCCTCGGCAAAAGCCAGAAACAGCCCGGAATAGAGATAGTTTCCATGGATGTTGAAGCCGACGGTCGGCCCTTCCAGGCCGGCATCGGCGTCGAATGAAAACGTCATATGCTCAGGCACGAAGACATCTTTCACGGTGACTCCGTGCGAGCCGCTGCCCTTCATGCCCATCAGGTCGCCCCAGTTATCCAGTCGGGTGAAACTGCCATCGGGAATGACAACCGTCAGCATCGGCGAGACGGCGCCCTGGGTATTCTTCGGCAGGGGTATATTGCCCATGAAATGGCTGGCATAGGGCACGCCGGAACAATAGTACCAGGTTCCGTTCACGCGGTAGCCGCCATCGACGGCTTCTGCTTTCGTATTGCTTGCGGCAAAGGACCATGGCGCCTGGAAATTTGGTTTCAGGCCGAAAATTTCCTTTTGCGCCTGTTCGCCGAAATAGGAGGCGATCTGGGCCGAGTGGCCCGTGCCGAGGGCGAACCACCACCCGGTTTCCGGGCAGCCCCGCGCAATCTCAATAACCACTTGATAGAAGTCGTCGAGATTGAGCTCGTATCCGCCATAGCACTTCGGCGTCAGAGTGTTGAAAAGCCCGGCTGAGACGATGGCGTCATAGACACGCTGCGTCGGATAGCCATTGGCCTCCGTCGCCGCCTGCTCCTGCCGCAGCAGCGGTCTGAGAGATGCTGCCCGCGCGACAAGGTCGCGGACGGTATCAGCATGATGCTGCGGCATGGCGTTCATTGGTACGGTCCTCGCAATGTTTACGTAAGCAATTAATTACGTTGATCTTCGCTGCTTGAGGCTAGGGCTTCCGCACGCCTGTCGGCAGGCCGGTCCGGGCCTTGCGGCTGTCCTCTTCGCGGCTTGCCACATAGGCTTCGAAGTCGAATGCCAGGAGGTCGATCTCCTCGATCGGGTCGTAGGGGCGGGGCGAGCCGGTCCAGCCGATCTTGTCGATGCCCCAATAGAATTCCAGCAGATTGCCGTCCGGGTCGCGGGCATAGAAACGCGGCTGGTTGCCGGGGCCGCCTTTCCGGGAGTTGACGATCTCGACGCCATCGTCACGCATCTTGACGAAAAGCGCCTTGAGATCCTCGGCCGAGCCCAATTCGAACGCGATATGGTGCAGACCGAAGCCAAAGCGAGGTGCGTCCGGTGCGTCATCGGGCAGGATATCCTTACGCATGCGGAAGATGGACAGTTCATGGTGGGTGACGTCGCAGCGCACGAAGGCGCCTGCGGCCACCGCGACACCGTGGCCGATTTTCTCCTCGGGATACTCGAATTTCTCCGTCAGCCGCATGCCCAGATAGCGCTCGTAGAAGGCGACGGAACGGTCGATATCGCGAACGGTGAGGCCGATATGGCCGAGTTTTGTGACGCGGACTTGCATGGGGTCTCCTATAGTTCGTATATCGAACTCTGAAAATCTAATATCGAACATATAATTGAGCGTCCATTCTGGCAAGGGCCTGCCGAGTGCGGTCGCATACCTCCAAAAGGGGACGTCAAGGATCTCTTGAATGCGAAAAAGCCCGCTGGGACAGCGGGCTTTTGGGACGTGCCAAAACGGCGATGCGTTTTCCCAGGAGTTGCTCTAGTTGTGCTGCAGCGCTGCGAGGTTCGACTCGACGACCGAGAAATAGCGCGCGAACAACTCGTTCTGACTGCAGACGCGGAGCTTGGCATAAGCGCGCTTGCGATGTGTCGCGACGGTATTGACCGAAATGCCCAGATTCATGCTGATGCCGAGTACGGTGTAGCCAAGCACGATACTGGCGCAGATTTCGGCCTCGCGGGCCGTCAGCTGGCAATTATCGGCGATGATGGCCGTGCGTACACGTTCGAGGAGTGCCTTTTGGCTGACCGGCTTGGGTTCGGTCTGGACGGCGCCCGTCAGCAGGGAAATCTCCGCGTGCTTGTGCAGCACCTGCATGATGGTGCGGCCGCAATATTTCAGCAGCTCCACGGAACGGCTGGAAAAATCAGGGCGGCCATTCTCGCGATAGAAGCCGGCATAGATCCGGTCGCCGTTGATGATCGTCGTCAATGCGAGTTCGTGCTTGATATTGGGCTTGTCGTAGAACTCCCGACGATACCCCTCATCGGCAAGCTCCGTCGGAGACAGCAGGAATGTGGAACAGTCAGAACGCGGGGCGCCGTCAAACGTCCCCCAAACCGGATCGTGCACATAGGCTTCGCGGATATAGATCTCAGCGAGCGAGCGGACACGCTCGGCGGTCTTCTGGCAGTTGGCCTCCGCCACGACGGTGCGCGGATTGTCGTTTGCGCACATAAAGACCGTGCAATGGTCAATGCCAATCAAGTCATTGGCGATACGATAAAACCCGGCCCCAAATTCGCGCGCGCCAATCAGAGAGACCATTTCCCCGACCGGTTCGATTCCGTCCAGCAATTCCATTGTCGTTCTCCTCAGTCATTCGTTCCCGCGATTTCTTTTCGAAATTCTTGCTTGGGTGTGAAAGTCGGTCAGGCGGCAGGTAACCTCTCATCATTGTCGCGGAGCTTGCCCGACGCTCCGCGTTCTCAATTCATCGGTTCGTGTGCAGCCGGCTTGCGGCCGCACCGCTTTGTTTACCTGTTCAGCGCTTCGGTGGCGGCGGCAAGGCCGAGATCGAGTGCCGAGAGGATACGGTTAACATGTTCACTGCCGATCGCCAAGCAGGGCGAAATGATCACGTTATTGCTCGATGTCCGCACGATAACCCCGGATTCGTAGGCCTTGTCGTAAAGCGCCTGAACGACCGCCTTGTCGGCGGGCGTCTTCTTCGTCCGGTCGCTGACGAGTTCCAGCGCCGCCATCAGCCCTTTTCCCCGGGCATCGCCAACGACCTCATATTTCTGCTTGAGGCGTTGCAGGCCGGCAAGCAGTTGGACCCCGAGCGTGGCGGCGTTTGCGGCGATGTTCTGCCGCTTCACTTCTGCAATGGTGGCAAGTGCGGCGGCGGCACCGATCGGATGGCCGGAATAGGTGTAGCCGTGGCTGATCGTACCCGTCCCACCCTTCGCGCCTTCAATGACCAGAGCTATCTTCTCGCTGATCATGGCCGCACCGAGCGGGAAGTAGCCATTGCTGATGCCTTTGGCCGTCGACATCATATCCGGCTTGATGCCCCATAGCCGCGAGCCGCTCTCGGATCCTGCGCGCCCGAAGCCGGTGATGACTTCGTCTGCTATCAGCAGGATACCGTGGCGGTCGCAGATTTCTCGCATCAGAGGGAAGAACGTCTCGTGCGGAACGATGACGCCGCCCGATCCCAGCACCGGCTCCATGATCAAGGCCGCAATCGTATCGGCGCCCTGGAAGGCGATTTCCTCCTCGAAGATCGCTGCGATCTTGCGGGCAATCACGGCACCGTCGTCGGTGTCGAACTGATTGCGATAGGTGAAGGGCGCCGGCAGGTGATGCACGCCCCCCAGCATGGGCTCGTAGTTTCTGCGGAAATTTGCGTTGCCATTGACGGAAGCACCGCCGAAGTGCGTGCCGTGGTAGCCCTTCTTCAGCGAAAAGAATTTCGTGCGCTCGGGCTGTCCGTTGGCGCGATGATATTGCCGGGCAAGCCGCAGGCAGGTCTCGACGGAATCCGATCCGCCCGAGGTCAGGAAGGCGCGCGCCATGCCTTCCGGCTTGAAGAACTGGCAGAGCTCGTAGGAGAGTTCGATCAGAGGCGAATTCGTCGTGCCGCGGAATGCGTTATAGTAGGGCAATTTGTGAAGCTGGGCGATGATGGCGGCTTTGACTGGCTCGCAGGAGTAGCCCAGATTGACGTTCCACAGACCGCCAACGCCATCGAGAAGCCGATTGCCGTGAATGTCGACGATCTCGACCCCTTCGCCTTGCTCGATGATATGCGGCGGGTGTTCGCGCATTTCGCCGGGATGGGCCATGGCATGCCACACATGTTTGGCGTTGTTTTCAATCAGAAAATTGGTGTCATGCATCGTCTTGCCTCGATTGCTAGCGTCGAAATTGAAAAAAGGCGACCGGTGAACGTCAGCCGGCGGCCTGACTTTTAGGGAAGCGGTTGACTGCGGTACTGCGCAGGAATTCTTCAGGGATGCGGCCGCCAAGCGCGCTCGTCGCCTCGAAGGCGGCCTCGATCAGAAGTTCGACCGTGCTGCGAAGCGTCGCATCGTCCATGCGGGAGGCAGGCGTTGCTGTCGCGAGTGCGCCAGCTGCCATGGCATCCGCTCCGAAAAACGGAACGCCGACACCGATGACATCGGAATCAAAGCTGCGATCGGCAACGCTGAACCCTTGCTTTCTGAAGGTCGAGACAAGGGTTTGCAGCGCTTTCGCGTCAGTCGTTGTAGACGGTGTGTAGGCGGGCAGAGGTTCCGCAAGCCCATGCTCTACGAAATCCGGATTGCCATAGGCCAGGCAGATCAGGCCGGTAGCAGTCGCGTGCGGCGAGATCCTGGCTCCAAATCCGACATGAACGCGGTTGCTGCGCGTGCCGTCCTTCACCGCCACGGTGGCAATCTGCTGGCCGGCGATGAGCGAAGCGTGACAGGTTTCCGTCGTTTTCTGCGCCAGCGCGTCGACGATTGCCTGCAGCGCCGGGGTGGCGGGGGAAATAAATTCCCGTGTTCGGGCAAGCCGCAGGACGGTCGCGCCCAGCGTGTATTTCTTTGATCCGAGCGGCCGCGTTACGTAGCCGTGTTCCTCGAAGACTTTCAGCATGCGGTGGCAGGTCGCCCGATCAAGTCCGGTCAGGGCCGCAATCTCCGCCAGCCCGAGAACGGGTGCGTCTTCCGTGAACAGATCGAGGATCTTTAGGGCCTTGCTGACAGTTCTCATGATCTCTCCTCACCTTCTCAAACGATAACGCATCGCCATTTTGTGTCAATATTATAAATTTTATTGATAATAATGAACTTTTTATGCGTTTGCGCGTCACCTTTCACGGGTCTTTGAACGAGCCGAATAGCGCGCGATGGTCGTCTAAATTGCAACAGATCCAGTGCCTTCGCCGCGTCTGGCGAGTGCCGTCAGGAGATGCCTTGATCCAGCAGAGTTCCATCGACGCCCTGCGTCGAATCGAAATTCCCCCCCAATCGCTGTTTATCGGCGGTCGATGGCAACCGGCGGAAACGGAGGAGGCGGTCGATTGCATCTCGCCGATCGACGGGCGCCACCTGACGACGATCGCGCGTGCGTCCCGCGCAGACGTCGACAGGGCGGTGCAATCGGCTCGGCTGGCCTTCGAAGCGGGGCGCTGGTCGCGGATGGCTCCGGCAGGTCGAAAGAAAGTTCTCCTGCGGATCGCCGAGATCATCGAGGCGCGCGCCCTTGAACTCGCGGTTCTGGGTGTGCGCGACAATGGCACCGAAATCGGCATGGCGCTCAGAGCCGAGCCGGGGAGCGCGGCTGCAACTTTTCGCTACTATGGCGAGGCCATCGACAAGATTTATGGCGAGATCGCTCCAACAGGGCCGTCAGTGCTGGGATTGGTGCACAGAGAGGCCGTTGGCGTCGTCGGCGCCATCGTCCCCTGGAACATGCCGCTGATGATCGGTGCATGGAAGCTGGCGCCGGCGCTTGCCATGGGCAATTCGGTCGTTCTCAAGCCGGCGGAAGCTGCTTCGTTGACACTGCTCAAGCTTGCCGAAATCTGTGCCGAGGCAGGATTGCCGGAGGGTGTGCTGAATGTAGTGACCGGTTCTGGCTCCGTTGTCGGCGAGGCGATCGGCATGCATATGGATGTCGACGTCCTGGCATTCACCGGCTCGAACGGCGTCGGGCGCAGACTGCTCGAATATTCGGCGCGGTCCAATCTCAAGCGCGTCTATCTCGAGCTTGGCGGAAAATCGCCGAACGTGATCTTTGCCGATGCGCCGGACCTTGCCAAAGCTGCGGCAGTTGCGGCCAACGGCATATTCCGCAATTCCGGCCAGGTCTGCGTCGCTGGCTCCCGCCTGCTTGTTCAGCGAGGCGTCCACGACGAAATGGTAGAGTGCATTTCAGCGCATGCGACCGCCATGAAGGTGGGCGACCCATTGTCGCTGGAGACCGATATCGGCGCCGTCAGCAGCGAGCGGCAGCTCGAAAGCAATCTCGACTATGTCAAACGGGCGGAAGGCGATGGCGGGCGGCGTGTTGTCGGCGGAGAACGCATCTTGCAGGAGACCGGCGGTTACTACATGCGGCCTGCGGTCTTTGACGCCATAACCCCTGACATGACGCTGGCGCGCGAAGAGGTCTTCGGCCCGTTGCTCGCGGTCATTCCTTTCGAGGATGAGGCGGATGCCATCCGGATTGCCAATTCGACGGAATACGGCCTGGCCGCGGCCGTCTGGACATCAGACCTCTCGACCGCCCATCGCATGGTGCGCGCCATACAGGCCGGGATCGTCCATGTGAACACCTATGGCGGTTCCGACCTCACCGTGCCGCTCGGCGGACATAAGCAGTCCGGCAACGGCCACGACAAATCCCTGCATGCTCTTGAAAAATATACCGCACTGAAGACGGCCTGGTTCCAGCTTTGATCAAGCGGCCTCATTGCAAACAACGATATGGTTCCTCATGAAAACGAACAAGACCATCCTCATCGTCGGCACTTACGACACGAAATCCGACGAGCTTCAGTTCCTCCGCAATTGCATCGAGGAGCAGGGCGGCCACGTCCTGTCCATGGATGTCGGCGTCCTTGGTGAGCCTTCATGTCCGGTGGCTATCTCCAAGCATGAGGTGGCGGCTGCCGCCGGCACGACGATTGCCGGGGTTCTTGCCGCGGGCGATGAAAACGACGCCATGGCGCTGATGAGCAGCGGCGCTCAGGCGCTAGCCGCTCGACTTCATGCGGAAGGACGTTTCGACGGCATGATTTCGCTGGGGGGTACCATGGGCACCGATCTCGCATTGGATGTGGCGATGGTTTTGCCCTTGGGTGTTCCCAAATACGTCATCTCGACGGTCGCGTTCTCGCCGCTCATTCCGGCCGAGCGCCTCCCTGCGGACGTACAAATGATCCTTTGGGCCGGCGGACTGTATGGGATCAATTCGGTTTGCAGATCTGCCCTCAGTCAGGCGGCAGGGGCCGTGCTGGGCGCCGCCCGGGGCGCAACCGGTTTTCGGCGCGGACGTCCTTTGGTCGGCGTATCCTCACTTGGCAATGCCTGCCTCAAATATATGAAGGGTCTGAAGCCTGCGCTGGAGGCGCGAGGCTACGAGGTGGCCTTCTTTCACGCGCAGGGCATGGGCGGCAGGGCGCTCGAAAACCTGGCGTGCCAGGGTCATCTGGTAGCCGTACTCGATCTTTGCATGCAGGAATTCAACAACGGCATTCATGGCTCCATTGTCAACAGCGGCCCGGAAAGACTGGCACGCGTCGGCGCAGCAGGTGTGCCGCAGATCGTGGCGCCCGGCGCTGCCGATCTGGTGGATTTGCCCAGCTGGCAGCCGATTCCCGATCACTTTCGAAACCGGCCCGCCCATGTGCACAACAAGCTCATAACCTCGCTGACCTTGACGGCTGACGAACGCCGTTTCACCGCAAGGGAAATGGCATCGCGTCTCAATCGGGCCGTCGGTCCCACGCATGTCATCCTGCCGCTGGCAGGCATCGAGGAGTGGGATCGCGAGGGGGAGGTCGGCTTCGATCCCCAAAGCCTGGCCGCCTTCTTGGCGGAGTTGAAATCGCATCTGGCTTCACCGGTGGAAATCTCCGAAACACCGGCGCATATCAACGATCCAGGGTTTGTCGATGCGGTTTTGGCCGTGTTCGATCGATGGGTGGAAGAAGGGCTCATCTTGCCGGGAGCACAGCCCGATGTCGATCATCTGCTCTTGATGGCGGCGGCTGGACAATAACCCTCCCATCGTTTCGACCACAAATGGTTTCAATCGAAGCGCGGTCATGGAATTGACCGCGCCTTTGATGTTTGGGCGCTCTTGGCCCGCATGATGGCGCCAGAAGCAAAGCCCGGGAGCATGCCGGGCTTTGAGAAGGTGGCTGACGGAACCGGGATTCTTATGCTCGCAAGCATTCCTTGCCGCCGGACCGCTCCGCACGATGATCGATATCGGCAACTAGAGCGTTGGCGATCAGCTGCCGGGTGTAGGGATGGTCAGGATTGTCGATGACATCGGCTACGCCGCGCATTTCCACCACCTTTCCCTGGTCGAGCACCATGGCTCGATCGGCGAGATTGCGGACCAGTGCGAGGTTGTGAGTGACAAAGATCATCGTCAGGCCGCGCGTGCGTTGCAGGTCCTTGAGCAGATTGACGATTGCAGCCTGGACCGAGACGTCGAGTGCGGAGGTGATTTCGTCGCAGATCAGGACGTCGGGGTTTGCCATCAATGCCCGCGCGATGGCGACGCGCTGTCTTTCGCCGCCTGAAAGCTGGTCGGGAAAGGCAAACATGACATCCTCCCCAAGCCCGACCTGATTGAGGACCTCGGCAATTCTTTGCCGCCGTTGCTGTCGGTCCCTGGGATTGAAGGTGTCGTAGACCAGCCCGACGATGTTTTCGACGGTGTGGCGCGGATTGAGGGAGTTGTGAGGGCTTTGAAAGATGTACTGCATCGTCCGCAGCTGTTGCCTGCTGCGTTCGCGTGCATGCACGGCGAGAACCTCGCCATTGAGCAGGGCCGTTCCCTGCCGTTGCGGAACCAGGCCGATGAGCGCGCGCGACAGCGTGCTCTTGCCCGAGCCGGATTCGCCGACGATCGCCAGGCACTCACCCTTTTCGACGGCAAAATCGACCCCGTCGAGGACGTGATAGTTACCAAAGGCGACATGCAGATCGCGTACCTCGATGACAGGGCTGCGCTCGTTTGATGTGGGGTCAAGCTGCAGGGGATCGGGCAGCCTCTCCGGTTCGGCAATGGCAACGACACCGGATTTCAGGCAGCGGACGGAATGTTCCTCGCCCTGCCAGGCCAAGGTGACCGGATGCGCGCCGCAGCCGTCCTCCGCGATTGGACAGCGCGGTTTGAAAAAGCAGCCCGAAGGACGTTGGCCGGGCCGGAACGCGCTGCCGGGGATCGATTTCAGATGCGTGCGGTAATGCAATTCCGGCACGGCGCCCAGCAGCGCCTGGGTATAGGGATGCGAAGGGCTGCCCAGCACCGTTTCGACACGGCCGATTTCGACCACGCGCCCTGAATACATGACCATGACATAGTCGGCGATATGGGCAATCACGGAGAGATCATGCGTCACATGCAAAGCGCCGATGCCGTGCTCCCGGCAAAGATGCTTGACGATGTCGAGGATCTTGTTCTGCGTGGTGACATCGAGCCCCGTCGTCGGTTCGTCGAGTACGATCAGTTTCGGTGCCAGGATAACAGCCATGGCAATACCGATGCGCTGTTGCTGACCACCGGAGAGCTGATGCGGAAAGCGCCGAAGAAAAGCCGGGTCCGGCGGCAACCCGACATCCTTCACGACAGCCTCGATGCGGCGATCGATCTCGCTGCGGGGTGTCTCGGGCTCATGAGCTTCGATTACTTCCGAAAGCTGCAACCCGATCCGCAGGGACGGATTGAGTGCGGAGGCCGGATCCTGCGGCACATAGGCGACCGTCTTCCCGCGCAGGATACGCTTTTGTTGCGGGGTGAGATCGAGGATGTTTTGTGACGTGTCGCCGGCAATGTGGACCGTACCGCCGGCAATGCGAGCGCCGCCGCGCGCAAAGCCGAGGAGAGCGGTGCCGACCGTGGTCTTGCCTGATCCCGACTCCCCAACGAGGCCGAGAACCTCGCCAGCACGGATGATAAAGCTGACATCGTCGACGATATCGTCGCAGCCTTCAGGCATGTCGATGCGAAGGTTGCGCACCTCCACGGCGAGTGCTGGCGCGATATCGGCCATGATGGACTTTTCCTTCTTCACTGTTCGCCTCCGGATTTGCGGTGGCTGCCGGACATGGTTCCGGCAATACCTTCGGCAATCATGTTGATGCCGAACGCAAACAGAGCGATGCATACGGCCGGTGAGACGACGGCGAGGGGGCGGCTGGCGATGCGGCCGCGATTTTCGTTGATCATCAAGCCCCAATCGGCGTTTGGGGGCTGGATTCCGTAACCCATCACGCTGAGGGCGGCGATCCCTGAGATCGACCAGACGATACGAATGCCGAACTCCACGAGCAACGGCGTCGTGATGTTGGGCAAGATCTCTCTGAAGAGTATTTTCCAGCGCGGCACGCTGAGCGCCTCGGCGAACTCCACAAATTCGCGGGTGACGATATCAGCGGCGACACCGCGAGTGACGCGCGCGACCTGCGGCATATGCGCCACTCCGACAAGCAGCACGATAAGCCATTCGCGCGTACCGAGCAGGGAAACGAACAGCAGGACGAAAATGATCAATGGAATGGACAGGAACACGTCCATGACACGCATCAGCGTCTGATCAAGCCAGCCTCGGCTATAGGCGGCGACAAGACCGACGGTGACGCCGAGGATCATGCCGATGGAGGCGGACGCGAAGGACATCCACACCACAGGCAGCCCGCCGTTCAGCAATCGCGACAGGACATCGCGACCGCGGAAGTCGGTTCCCAGCAGAAATTGCGGTGATGGCTCGATGAATGGCCGCCCCACGAACGCGCTCGGTTCATAGGGAGAAACGAAGGGTCCGACGATGGCGAAAGCGATGACGAGAAGCGTAATGGCGATGCCAATACGGGTTCTATTGTAGCGCGCCGCCTGGTGAAACGTCGAAAGCCAGGCAGGCAACGGGAGAGTATTGGCTGTATGCATGCTAAATCCGATTCAGGTTCTCAGCCGCGGCGTCATCAGAATGGTCAGCATATCGGCCACCATGTTGAACAGGATGTAGCCGAACGCAAAGATGAGAACGATTGCCTGGATGACGTACAGATCACGCTGCGAAACCGCCGATTGCAGCGCGCTCCCGAGACCGGGATATTGAAAGATATATTCGACGACCACGGCACCGCCCAGGATATAGGCAAGACTGAGTGCCGCACCCTGAATGGACGGAATGAGGCTGTTGCGAAGCGCATGGCGCAGCAGAACAATGCGCGGCGGCAAACCCTTCAGGCGGGCAGTTACGACATATTCGGAGGCGAGAGCGTCGATCAGCGAGGCACGAATAAGACGCGACAGATAGGGCATGATCGCGAGCGTCAGCGTCAGCACCGGCAGAACGAGAACTTGCGGGCTCTGCAGAACCGTTCGGCCCGGTAGCACGAGGGCGGTCGGCGGCAGGATGTGAAACACGTGCGTCGCAAGCAGCAGGATCAAGACGATCGCCAGAACGAATTCCGGGACACCGGCTGTGCTGATGAGGAAACCATTCGCCGTATTGTCGAACCATTTCCCCTGCCTGATTGCCATGACGATGCCGACGACAAACGAAATCGGTAAAGCGATGATACTGGTACAGGCGAGAAGGACCAGCGAATTGGAGAGCCTGGGACCAACCAGATCCCAGACAGGCCCTTTCGTCACGACGGAATTGCCGAGATCCCAATGAAGGATCTTCGTGACCCAGTCGGTGTATTGGGTAAGAAGGGGCCGATCCAGCCCCAGTTGCGCTTGAAGCGCGGCCACGGCTTCCGGCGTTGCGCTTCGGCCAAGAATGGCGCGGGCAGCATCGCCGGGAAGAATGTTGGTCGCAGCAAAGATCAGCATCGAAATCAGGATCAGCGTAAAGACCCCGTATATCGATCGCTCGAGGAATAGGCGCCACATCGTCATGCTTCGGAGAAGCCTATCTTGGAAAGGCCGCGGATGATGCCGGCGCCGGATTGATCGAAATTCGGAAGGCCGACGATGTTCTTTCTGTAGATGCCGAGTTCGTTTCCGAAGATGGGGATGATCCAGGCGCCGCGTTCGAACAGGATTTCTTGCAGCTTCATCGTGATGGTTTTGCGTTTCTCATGGTCGACCGTTCGAGATGCCTCGTTCCAGAGGTCGAGATACTCTTTGTCTCGCCATTTGACCTGATCGAGACCGGCATTCGGACCATCGGCAAGCGCTGAAATCAGGAAGAACGGGCCGGACGGATAATAGTCACCGCCGAAGAAGGACCGCTCCATGTATTCTTCATTGTAGAATGCGGCGCCGTCGAGCTGCTTGACGTTGATCGTAATGCCGATTTCCTTGGCATTCTCCGCCAGAACCAGCGCTGTCGCCACGTCCTTGTACATGGCTAGGTTCAGTTCGGTGCCTTCGAGGCCCGCTTCCTTGATGAGAGACCTGGCCTTCTCGACATCGCGATGGCGAGCAAGCTTGTCATTGAAATCGGGATCATATCGTCCGTAAAGATCATTGGCGACCGTCGCATAGCGGTTGGCCACCGAGTTCAAGATCGTATCGCGGTCGATAACGAGGCGGAGCGCCTGACGCAGCCGCGGATCGCTGAACGGTGCCTTGTCGGTCCGCATTTGGATCGGCATGAATTTTCCCGTCGGGGAGTTGTAGAGCTTGAATGCGTCGTTGCCTTCAATCTCGCCGACGAGCGATGCATCCACATCGTTGATGATATCTATCTGGCCCGATTGAAGTGCATTCAGAAGCGCCGAACTATCTTCGAATGGCAGGAGTACCACCTCGTCGAGCAAAGCGTGCTCGCCGTGATACTTGTCGTAGCGCTTGATCGTTACGCTTTCCTTGGGAACGACGTTCGCCACCTGGAACGGGCCGGTGCCGATCGGGGTCTTGGGATCGAAATCCGCCGGCACCATGCCGGAATAGGGGTCCGATAGTCCCGTCGGCAGCCAGCTGCGCGGCGCTTCGAGCACCATTCTTACCGTGTGATCGTCCACCTTCTCGAAAGACTTGACCGGGCCTATGTGGCCGCCGCTGATCGTGCCCGGCTCGCGGATACGTTTGATCGAGAAGATGACGTCGTCAGCCTTCAGCTCGCGCCCGTCGTGGAAGGTCACGCCCTTCTTTATCTTGATGGTCCAGATCGTTGCCGTATCGTCGTCAGGCGTTACGGATTCCGCCAGTCGCATTTCAAGGCTGCCGTCGTTGGCTTGCCGGGTCAGGGATTCGAAGACATTGTACTGATTGGCGAGGTCGACGGCGATGTCGCCCGACATGCGATGCGGATCGATCGGACCGAAGGCAGCCTGCCCATTGACGCCGATCGTGATTTTTCCGCCTTTGGCCGGTGCAGCGGCCAGTGCGCTTCCAGACTGCGCGCCAACGCCGAACGCACTGGCGGCAGCCAGGGCAAGCGATCCCTTGAGAAACATCCGCCGATGGACTGAGGCTTCCAGAAGTGCTGAAGTCGGATGGGTATTAACGCTCATCGGTAGTTCCCCTTTTTCTTATGAAGATCATATTGAAGATGCCGTTGCGCTTCCGAGGATCGCCGCGCCCACTTAACGCTTGCTTTGTGATTGAACCTCGCTTGCTTCTGCGCGGGATCGCGACGGTCAATCTGTGCGCCCCAATCGCAGTGAGGATGTTTCAACTGTCGAAAATATCCATACCCTCTGAGGGTGAAGTCACGGGTCTCGTCGGATCATGGAAGAGTGTCGGCGAACGCTTCACGCGGTCATATTGGCAAGGCCGGTCTTCCGCTCGCACCGAAAGGCATTTCAGCAGGAAGATTGCCGGTCGGAGCCGGGCCTTTAGGATGCGGCCGTTGCCCGCTCAATATCGTCGCGCGCATCCATCAGCGCGTCGAGATACTGCTCTATGCCGTCGGCACGTAGCACCGGAACAAGCAGGCCGAGACTGAATTGCACGTTCTTGCGCGCGTCGCGGATGGGGACAGCGATCCCATGCACGCCTTGCTGAAGCTCATTGCGTGATATGGCATAGCCAGATTGACGGACCTGCTCGAGAAGATCCAGAGCCTCGTCCTTCCGGTCCGCCTGGCTTACGGCTTTGTCGATGAAGGGGCCAGCCTGATAGGCAAGAATGGCGCGGCCGCTGGCGCCGATGTAAAGCGGATGGCGCGAACCTGGACGGTGCTGGACACGCAGCAGGTGCCCGTCGCCGACCGCCTGTTCGACAACAACGGCACTGTCCGCATCGAGACGGTGCAGAACGACCGTCTCGCCGCTCGAAGCGGCCATCTTTTGCATGATCGGCAAAGCAAGGCGCTGAAAACTGTAGGCATCGCCATAGCTTGCCAGCTGCATGATGACCGGGCCGATCGTGAACGCCTTGCCGAGTTTGGAGACGTAACCGCGACCATGCAGGGTGGTGAGGAGCCGGTGTACGACCGTTCGGTTCATGTCGCATAGGGATGCGATTTCTGCTGTCGACAAAGGCCCGCGTTGGGCAACGGTTTCCAGAACCGTCAACATCTGGTCGCCTGTGGAGGATATCTCGGCCATTTTCCAATTCTTCGATTTTCTTTTGTTGCCAGAATCGATGCGACGCCCGGAGGCCATCGAGCTTAGGACAAGCCCGGGGCGAAAGCCAGACAGCGCCGCAGATGCGCGCGGTCACCCAGCGTCGTTATCCGCCGCCTTGCGCCACTCATCGTGGAAGGCAGGCGCTTGATCCTCGGAAATTTATGTTCTAATATCGAACTTATATTTATAAATATCGAACAAAGAGGCAATCATGAAGTTTTCAAGCTATCTCTGGAATGGCCGGAAGAGCTACGGCGCTGCCATTGAGGACGGTATCGTCGACATCCCGGCACTGTTTCGCGAGCTGGGTGAGGCGGCGCCCGCACATGATCTGCTTTCGCTGATCGAGGGTGGCCAAGCGGCCGTAACTGCTGTGCGTCAGGCGCTGGCAGCGGCAGCGAGAGCAGGGAAGATGGCGGGTGCACTTGTCTCCGATGCAGAAAGATCGCCGCTGACGCCACTTCCCCGCCCGCCGAAAATGATCTGTGTCGGGCGCAATTATGCGGAACATGCCAGGGAGGCGGGTTTCGAAATGAGCCAGATCCCGATCATTTTTCCGAAATTCTCTGCCGTTCTCGTTGCAGACCAAGATGCAATCCTCTTGCCGAAGGTCTCCGGACAACTCGATTGGGAAGGCGAGCTGGCGGTGGTCATGGGACCTGCGCCGAGGGGAAAAATCGCCAAGGCGGATGCTCTGAACCACGTCTTCGGCTACACGATCTTCAACGACGTTACGATCCGCGACTATCAGTTTCGGACGACCCAATACACGGCGGGTAAGAATTTCCGGACCTCCGGACCTGTCGGCCCCTGGATCGTGACTTCAGACGAAATAGCTGATCCACACGCACTTCAAATTCGCACGACGTTGAACGGCGAGGTCATGCAGAACGCAAACACGTCGGAGATGTTTTTTGATGTCCCGACCATCATCGAGCACCTGAGCGAGTTCATCGATATGGAGGCCGGCGATATCATTGCGATGGGAACTCCGGCGGGTGTCGGCTTCAAGCGCAAGCCGCCGATCTTCATGAAGGGCGGAGATCGGATTTCAATCGAGATCGAGAAGATCGGCCGGCTCGAAAATCACGTTATCGCAGAGAGCTGATTTCGACAGTCATCGTTAGACAAGCCGGGAGGCGCGTGGCCGTTTCTAAGACCCCGCGCTTACCGGATTATCCTGATATTGAGACGCGCCGGCCCCGCATGGCGCGTCTCATTTCATGTCGCGCTGACGGCAGCCTTCCGTCTGGCCGTCCGTGACATTACGATTGCCGCAATGATGAGGATGACGATCAGGCCTGCTGCGACCGTTGCCGGCAGAATGTAGGGCTGGACACTTGCGAGGAACGGCACAGGACCACCCTTTCGCGCTATCGCGACATCGTCCGGCGTAACATTTGCATCCGGATTGCCGAAGCGGGTCAGCACGTAATTGGCGATGTCAGCGATCTGCCCGTCAGTCAGAGGCGTGACATAGGATTGGCTGCCGAAGCCAGGCATAAGCACTTCCTGGCCGCCCACCTCGCGTTCCACGCCGAAGAGGATGGTCGCCACCAAATTGGCCGGATTGCGGGCGCCGGTCGCTGAATTGTGGAAGAGCGAGGGATAGGCCTGGTTCGTGCTGCCGGCACCATCGGGTTGGTGACAACTTGCGCAATAGCCGCTGTAAAGCTCGGCGCCGGTTTTCAGGCTCTCATGCGCATTCGGCAGGAAAAGGCCCCGGATCGAAGGTTCGTCCGAAGCTTTTGCGCCAAAATCGTGCGCAGCCTTCTTGTCCGCGGGGTCGCGGACCGCCGGTGTCGATTTCAGGTAAGCGGCAAGCGCTTTCAGATCGCTCTCCGGCAGATGTTGCAGGCTGTTCTGGACAGCTTCCGCCATTCCGCCGGCTGCCTGTGCCTTGCCGTCCAGATGGCCGGTGCGGAAATATCGCACCAGATCCGCCTCGCTCCAGGCGCCAATGCCGCTGATCGGATCGGACGTGATGTTTGGCGCATACCAGGGACCGACGAAGCCGCCTGTCAGCGCCGCGTCTGCGCTTTGTCCCATCAGCAGGTTGCGTGGCGCGTGGCAGGACGCGCAATGACCAAGCGCCCCGGCGAGATAGGCGCCCCGGTTGATCTCGTCGCTCTTGGAAGCATCCGGCACAAAGGGGCTGCGATCGGCAAAGAGAAGATTCCACGCCGCCATCGAGAGGCGGATATTGAAGGGGAAGGGCAGCTGGGTCGCGTTCTTTGGTGCTTCCTCCACCGGCTGCACGCCATGCATGAAATAAGCATAGAGTGCTTGCATGTCGTCATCGCTGATTGCGCCATAGGCATCATACGGCATGGCGGGATAGAGATGAGCGCCGTCTTTCCGGATGCCCTTTCGCACCGCTCTTTCGAAATCCTCTTGCGAATAATCGCCTATTCCGAACGCCTTCGAAGGCGTGATGTTGGACGAATAGATCGTGCCGAGTGGCGAGACGATGCCATAGCCGCCGGCAAAGGGTTGCCCCGTTTTCGGTGCTGTGTGGCAGGCCATGCAATCGGCGGCGGTCGCAACCGCCTTTCCCTTGTCGAGCAGGGCGGTGAGATCCTCTGCGGCGATCGCTGCAGAAGTCGAGCCGAGCGTGAGGCCCAAAAGCGCCATGCCGGCGAGACGGGGGATCGTTCTCATCGTCATCACCTCCCTCATGCACCGAGGGCTTTTGAAATATCGTCGGCGGCCTTGATGCCCAGCGCGGCCATGGTCAGCGTCGAATTGACGACGCTGGCGGATGGGATCGCGGCTCCGCCGGGGATCCAGAGATTGGCATGATCGTGCGCTCGACAGTTGCCGTCGACGACCGAATCCTTGGGGTCGCTTCCCATGACGCATCCGCCCATGATGTGGTTGTTGGCGTTGAGCGCCGTCGTAATCTGGAGGTCCGCTCCGCCGAACAGCGCTGCGATTTCCTTAAGCTGCACGACGGCGGCGTCGTAACCTTTGCGGACGTAATCGCCGACATCGTAGTAAACATCAGGGCAGGGGATGCCGTGTGGATCCATGCGCGTCTTGCTGAGCGTCACCCGGTTCTTGGCATCGGGAAGCGGCTCGAGGCTGATCGACAGGTCGACGCCATGAATGGTCCTCTTGCGGATTTCCGCGTCCAGCTCCGCGCCGACAAGCCCCTGCTTGAGTGCCGCCGACGTGGCGGAGGTGACCTGCGTGATGTTGTTGAGGATCATCTTGTTGGCGGAATAATCCGAACGAAAGGCGCCGTCGCGCGGCCCGACAAGACAGCTCGATTGCGCCGGCCCGCGGCCGATCCACAGGGGTTCCGACGCCTGGAAAAAGCAGTGGAAACCCGAATGGTCCATCATATTGCGACCAACCTGGTCGGAGGAGTTTGCAATCCCTGCCGGATTGCGATCGTTCGCGGCAGCCAGCAGCAGGCGCGGCGATTCCATCGAGTTGCAGGCAATGACGAAGGTCTTGGCCGTCGCCTTGTGCGACCTGTGATCGGCGTCGTACCAATGGACGGCGGTGATCCGATTGTTTTCATCGGTATCCATCTTGTAGACGACCGATTCGGCGAGAACGATCGCGCCTTTCGCTTCGGCGGACTGGACCGTGTGGATGCCGTTATACATCGCTCCGATCGGACAGATCGGCTGACAGTTGTTGTTGCCGCAGCAGGTGGGACGTCCGTTCCAGGGGCGGGTGCTGCGGGCCTGCGGAATAGGCACGGATCGATAGCCATGGGCATTGACGATCTCGGCAAAGCGCTTGTCGCCATAGCTCCACGGCACCATATCCATCGGGTAGGGCCGCGACCGCTCCGAAGGAGACTGGAGCGCTGGGTCATTCGGGCCGGCAACGCCCATCGCTTCTTCGGCGCGACAGTAATAGGGTTCGAGTTCGTCATAGGAAATCGGCCAGTCGCGGCCGACCCCATATGCCGAGCGCATCTTCAGGTCGACAGGCAAGTGCCGCCAGCTGGACGCTGCCCAATGCCATGTCGTTCCGCCAACGGTTTTCAGATAGCCTTGCTTGAAGCCCTTTCCATCGGGGCCCGATAGCGCGACATAGTTGTTCTCCGGCCAGTAGAGCGGCGCAGGCGCCATGTTCGATTGCGGATACAATCCCTGAAAATCCGAGCCGGCGCGATTGGCAAAGGGCATGTTGCGCCAATTCTCGACAGCTTGAGCACGCTCGATGCGCAGACCGGCATCGAGAAGGAGAACCGATTTGCCTTTGGCGGCAAGTTCGTCTGCGACGAGGGCGCCAACGACACCCGACCCGACCACGACGACATCGGCAACCGCATCGCCATTGTTGAAAACGGGAGATCTCATGATCAAAGTACCCTTGGAGAATTGACAGGCATGCGAGTGACCTCTGGTGGCAGACCGGTCCACCACATCGGGCCATTGTTGCAATAGGTGGGAACCGTCAGGCCGTCGGCGACGGGGCGGTACATCAGCGCGTCCTTGTAGGCTACGACGACGGGGCCGTGTTCCGTCTCGACAGTGCCGGTATACCAGGTCGAAACGATCTTCATCGCAACGGCGTCCAGGCCTACAGTCGCGGCCGCCGCCTTCAGCGAAGCGCCTGTCGTATTGGCCTTTGCCAGCACCGCAAGCTTTACCGACTTGTCCGCAAAACCGCTATCGGCCGCATTCAGGACTTGGAAAATGCGCTTGGCGGTAACCGGGGAGAGGTCACGCTTGTCGGTCAGCACGCTCGACGCAATATAGAAGGCGGCTTCAGCGGCGGAGGGCGTGTCGGCAAATGCCTTTGGGATATGCAGGCCGGCAAGCAGCAGCGTGGTGCCGGCCAGCAGGCTGCGACGCGTGATTGTCGCTGCCTTCGCGGCTGAACGCGCTGTGGTTGCGATATCGTGGGGTGTTTTTTGTGTGATCATGATCCAATATCCCGAAAACTGCGACCGGAGGGAAGCCGGACGAACGATGACGGACACACTTCGCTCTTCGTACTTAGATCGATCTAAGTCAACAAAAATCTGGTAATATGGAAAGAGTGGACCAAAGCACGCGGGAGAGCTATTCATACCGCCCGCACGGAGCCGCCGTGAACAACGGCGTGAGGGAGGAAATGGCGCATTGATGGCGAATGGCAAGAGCCGGAGGGGCATGGCGCGACTCATCGACGTGGCAAGAGAAGCGGGTGTGTCACGCGCCACGGCATCCCTCGTCATGCGTGACAGCCCCCTGGTGGCGCAGGAAACACGCTTCAAGGTTCTGGCCGCCACGGAACGGCTCGGCTATGTGCGCAACATGACGGCGGCGCGGCTGAGATCGCGCAGCGGCGGCATCGCCGGCGTCATCGTGCCCAATCTGCGCAACCCGTTTTTTGCGGAACTGTTTGCCGGTATCGAAGAAGCGCTCGAAGAACACGGCCTGGCGGTCTTGATCGGCAACAGCCACGACGACAGGGATCGGCAGGCGGATCTCATGCGGCGCATGTGTGAGCATGGTGTGGATGGGATCATTTTCTGCCCTGCCGTCGGGACTGCTAGAGATTGGCGAGCCCTGCCGTCGATGCGCCGCCTTCCCTGCGTGCAGGTGTTGCGCCATGTGGTGGAAACGGTCGATTATGTCGGCGTCGATTACCGTGGCGGCATGTGGGCGGCGGTCGAAGCCCTGGTCGGCCTCGGTCACCGCCATATCGCGTTCGCCATCCAGGAGGCGGAACATTCCGCCCTTGTTGAGCGGCTGGAGGGATACAACGCGGCGATAGAGGCGTTTGGCCTTCAGGCTCCTCACATCGTCAAGATCCCGGAGAGCTTCGGGGACATGGAGAGCCGGGTTACCGAGTTGCTGGATGCCACGCCCGCCCCGACGGCGACCATATGTTTCAACGATGTGGTGGCATTTCACCTCGCTGCTGCGTTTCGCGATCGCGGGCTGCTACCGGGGCATGACCATGCATTGATCGGCTTCGATGATGTGCAGGCGATCGAGGTCCTGCGTCCGCGCATGGCTTCCGTCGCCACGCATCCCGGCGAGGTCGGGAGAGCGGCGGCGCGGCGGATGCTCTTTCGCGTCGAGCAGCCGGATGCGCCGGCCGAACGGATTGTCCTGCCGACAGAGCTTGTGTTGCGCCCATCTGCCGCGACGCTTTTGCAAACCGGTAGCCGCACCATAGCATCATAGGGTGCGACGGTGCCGTTGGCTCATCCTTGAAGGCAAACGCTACGGTTCTTCTGGTTCTTTACGTTGTGACAACGTGCCCGCGCTGATCGGAAGCTTTTGACCAGACATCGGCAGTTTCCTAGTATCCATGATCGTCCGCGCCATTCCTACCCAATTCATTCGGCGGCGGCTGGCGCATGGAGTATGAATGCCCTCGGTTGCAATCCTGGTTTTCCCCAAAGTCCAGGCACTGGATGTCTCCGGTCCGATGGACGTGTTCGACGAAGCAAATGCATTTGTCTCCGCCGAGCATCGTTATGAGGTGACCTTGATCGGGCCACGGGAGTTTTTCCGGGCGTCCAACGGCATGCCAATGGCAGCTCATGAGCGCTACGAGGATGCGATCCGGAAATTCGATCTGGTTCTCGTGGCCGGCGGCCCGTCGCTTCCGAGCGAGGCGCCTGATGCCAACGTCTTGTCCTGCGTACGGCAGCTGGCTGCACTTGCTACCCGCTACGGTTCAGTTTGTACCGGTGCATTCATTCTTGGCCATGCCGGCCTTTTGGACGGAAAGAGCGTGACCACGCACTGGCAGAATGCCGACGCCCTGGCGCAGCAATTTCCGCTCGCCGAGGTCGACCGCGATCGGATCTACATTCGAGATGGTGCCCTGCTAACGTCGGCGGGGGTTACGGCCGGCATTGACTTGGCACTGGCCATCGTCAACGAGGATCACGGCAGCGCCGTGGCCCTGGCAGTTGCCAAGCGCCTCGTGGTGGTAGCCCAGCGGCAAGGTGGCCAGTCGCAGTTCAGCCCATACATAGCCGCACCTTCGGACGATGGTTCGCCGCTTGCCGTTATCTACAGGTTCGTCATGTCAAATTTGAACGGAAAGCTGTCTGTCTGCGATCTGGCGGAACATGCGGGCATGAGCCGACGCAACTTCGCACGCTTCTTTCTGCAGGAGGCGAAGACGACGCCTGGCGAATTCGTGGAACAGGCACGGGTGGATGCGGCAAGGAACCTGCTGGAAGGAAGCCCGCTTGCTTTGAAGGAAATCGCCTTCCAATGCGGCTTCGGCACCCCGCACCGGATGCGGCAGGTATTTGCAAAGAGGCTCGGCGTGACGCCGGGCCAATATAGGGCGAGCTTCAGAAGGCCCTAAAGCGCGTCGCGATCTCTAAGATTTGCTTTCTGCGCTTTAGCTCCTTGATGTTATGCATGCCGTAGCCGCAAAACCGCTGCACACTTTTGCGCGACATGCTTCCATAGAAAATGGCGATCGAAGGAGCATCGCCCTCGATCGCCGCCTGCGATTGGTTGTCCTCAGCTATCCCACTTCGAGCGCATGATCAGTTCCGCAAAGTCCACCCGCTTGTAGGTGGGATCCATACGGGCAAGGACATCCGCCTTGACGTTACCGAACGTTGTCTCCGGCTTCTTGATCGTGCCGTAGCAGAACGCCGACAGGATACCATGCTTGAACTTGAGACCACGTGGATGGCAGCTACAGATCTCCTGTCGCTGCTCGGTGGTGAAATCGTCGTAGGCAAGGCCAAGCACGTCCATCTCGACGCCCGCTGTCACGAGGGCAACTGTCGGTCGCTTATGCTGGGGAATGCCCGGTGTCGTGTGGAGGGCGATGGAATCCCAGACATCGTCGACGTCCCTCTCCGAGACATCGTAGGATTCGAGGAAAGCCCGTGCGGCATTTGCACCGTCGACTTCGAAGCGCTCGGTCTCACTGGCGTAGGAATCGATCAGACCCATGTCGTGGAACATGGCACCGACATAGAGAAGTTCCGGATCATATTTCAGACCCTTGCGATCGCCCGTCAGGGCGCCGAACAGGAAGACGCGACGGGAGTGGTGATAGAGCAGGTCCGTCTCGGTATCCCGGACCAGTTCCGTCGCGGCCTTTGCCATCGAGCTGTCGGGGATCGTGATACCTGCGATGATTTCTGAAGTACGAGACATATTCGGCTCCTATTCTGCGGTTTGTTCGAGAGAAATTCCAAGCGCCATGGCGACGCCGGCTCCGTAAGCGGGATCGGCCTTCGAGCAGTGCGCGACGTGTCGTTGCTGGATGTGAAGAGATACGTCGGAGAGGGCGCGTGCCGTGTTGTCGAACAGCGTCTGTCGTTGTTCGGCCGACATCAGCCGGAACAGGTTTCCGGGCTGTTCGAAGTGATCCTCATCGACGCGATGATCCCAATGGTCCGCAGCGCCTTCGATCAAAAGGGGCGGCTCGCGAAAGTCCGGCTGTTCGGCCCATTCGTCTTTCGAATTCGGGACGTAGGTGGTTCGCGCACCCTGGTTTCCATCGACGCGCATCGCACCATCGCGATGGTAGGAGTGGTACGGGCAGCGTGGCGCATTGACCGGAATCTGGTGATGATTCACGCCAAGACGGTAACGAGCCGCGTCGCCATAGGAGAAGAGCCGCGCCTGGAGCATCCTGTCCGGGGAAAAGCCGATGCCAGGGACGACGCTTGCGGGCGTGAAGGATGCCTGTTCGACCTCGGCGAAGACGTTTTCGGGATTGCGGTCGAGTTCCATCACACCGACCTCGATCAGCGGATAATCCTTGTGAGGCCAGACCTTCGTCACGTCGAAGGGGTTGACCGGATGGGTGGCGGCATCCTTCTCTGGCATGACCTGGACGTAGAGCGTCCAGCGAGGAAAATCTCCGCGCTCGATGCTTTCGAAGAGATCGCGATGATGGCTCTCGCGATCCGCGCCGATGAGCGACTTTGCCTCGTCGTCCGTGAGGTTGCGAATGCCCTGTTGGGTCTTGAACGTGAACTTGACCCAGAACCGCTGATCGTCGGCATTGATGAAGCTGAAGGTGTGGCTGCCGAAGCCATGCATATGTCGGAAGCTTTGAGGGATGCCACGCTCGCTCATGACGATGGTTACCTGGTGGAGCGCCTCCGGCAAGAGCGTCCAGAAATCCCAGTTGCTCTCCGCGCTGCGCATACCGGTGCGGGGGTCCCGTTTGATGGCGTGGTTGAGATCCGGAAACCGAAGAGGGTCACGGAAAAAGAAGACGGGCGTATTGTTGCCGACCAGGTCCCAGTTGCCTTGTTCGGTATAGAATTTCAGTGCGAACCCGCGAATATCGCGTTCCGCGTCGGCAGCGCCTCGTTCACCCGCCACGGTCGAGAAGCGTGCGAACATCTCGGTCTTCTTTCCGACTTTCGAGAAAATCGCCGCTTTCGTGAAGCGCGTGATGTCGTTGGTGACGGTGAAGGTTCCAAAAGCGCCCGCGCCCTTGGCATGCATGCGGCGTTCCGGAATGACCTCACGGTCAAAATGCGCCAGCTTTTCTATCAGCCAGACGTCCTGAAGGAGCGCCGGCCCTCGCGGGCCTGCCGTGTAGATATTGAAATTGTCAACGACGGGTGCGCCCGCCGCAGTGGTCAGCTTGCGGTCAGTCATATGCGTCTCCAATTGAATTGGCTGTAGACGAACCGGCCGCTCTCGCTACGGAAGCGAGAGGTTTGCCGATCCATCGGGACCGGCTTGATATTCGCGGAAGAAGCCTTTGCATTCAAACAAGCAGAGGGTTTGAATGGTGCCAACAAGGGTGCGAATGCGGCCAGAGCCCATGGGAGCCGCGCGCAATGACAAAAGCCTCGCGGTTTCGATCAGCATGAACTCGCTTGGGCGGCCCAAACGCTCAAGAGCGGTTTGGCCATCCAAGGAGGCTACGAAGGGCTTCGCGCTATCGACCCCAAACAATTCCGGATGCGATACCGCTGCATACTCTTCCCGGAATCGCTCCAGGCCTATTGGGTGAGCAGGGCTTCGATCTTGCAGGCAATTGCGAGCAAGGTGCGGTCGTCATGGCGCCTGCCTTCGATCATCAGGCCGACCGGAAGGCCATCTCGATCCAATCCTGCGGGAACAGAGACAGATGGTGCTCCCGTCAGGGTCGCCAGCACCGCATGGCTCGTCACCGTATGGAATGTCGAAACCAAACCGGCATCCGTTTGCATGAGGTCATCCTCGCCGATCAAGGGCGGCTGCACCGGAACCGTCGGCATGATGATAGCATCGAGCCGCTGGCTGCTGAGGAGTTGCTCATATCTCTGGCGCAGCGAGGCCAATCCGCCGTCAAGCGCATGTGTGAAGGCTTCTCTGCTTTCGGCTGCGAACGAGGGAAGTCGCTCAAAAATCATGCGGACGTCGGGGCTGGCGATGGTGGAGGTGAATTCTGCAAGTGTCTTGCCGAGCCGGTTCGCACAAAAGGCCGTCCAGAACTCGAAGGCCTCGTTGAACACCACGGGACCGCCGATGCGTGCATCGATATCCTCGAATTCGGAAGCATCAATAAGAACGAGATCGATTTCTCCCGAGAGGCCAAGTCTGCCAAGCGCGCTGGCGACGGCCTCATCGACACTGAGAGACAATCCGCGTTTGTCCCAGAGCACACCGAGACGCAAGGGCCGCTCCGGCAGGGCCGGAAGGACATGCTCGCCTGTAATGATTCCGTCGATTTCGGCCAGATCGGCGCAGTTTACCGTCATCGGACCGATCGTGTCGCGGGTCGGAGAAAGCAGGAGGGCGCCTCCCTCCTGGTATCGCCCGGTCGATGGCCGAAAGCCGACGATCGAGCAGAAGGCAGCCGGAATACGGGATGAACCTCCCGTATCGGAGCCGAGGGCAAAGGGCACAACACCGCGGGCGACCGCGGCGCCACTGCCGCCGGAGGAGCCGCCCGCGCTGCGGTTCGGGTCGAATGGGTTGCGGACGGCGCCAAATGCAGGGTTGTTCGAAGTAATGCCGAAGGCAAGTTCGTGCATGTTGAGCTTAACCGGAACATAGCCGCCGGCCGATCGAAGGGCGGCAACCGCCGGTGCATCGGCATTTGCAAGATTTTCGGCGAGACCCGGGCATGCGCCGGTTGTCATATAGCCCGCCACGTCGATGTTATCCTTCACCCCGAAGGCTATGCCGTGAAGAGGCCCGCCCACGGTTGTCTGAGAGGCTTTGGCATTCGTTTGAATGACGGCGTTGTCGCGATTGTCCGAGGCGCGCGCCAAAACGATTTCACGCAGGGCGTCATGACCATGTTCTGCGACGATGAAACGAGCGTCGCGAAGAGACATGGGAGAAAATGCAGCACTCATACAGCGAACCTCCTCGTTCAAAGCATGCTGCGGTTATAGATGGACCGGTTGATTTATCAATGCGACCCACGGTCAATGCTGAGAAAATGGCGAAGCCTATCCTGTTGCAAGGCTCCGCCTAAACGCGGTTTGGAACATAGGTCAAGCAACTGCCCGTGGCTGCTTTGCGTTGGCAAGCTATCTCTAGTCATGTGTCGTCTTGAAATAGCGTTCCAGAAACCGGCTATAGCTGCCCATCAGCGCGCTGAAGGTGAAATAGACGGCTGCTGCGAAGAGATAGCCTTCCAGGACCGCAATGCCCTGCCATGCCGGATCCCGCATTGCCGAGCGCACCGTGTCGAGAAAATCGAGAAGACCGACGATAGTCACGAGTGTCGTGTCCTGAAAGAAGCCGATGAAGAGGCTGACCAGGGGAGGGATCACCTTCTTCATGGCCTGCGGAAGCACGATCTTGTACATCACGAGCCAATAGTGCAGGCCAAGCGCCGATCCGGCTTCGCTCTGGCCTCTCGGAACATCCTGTAACCCTCCGCGTACGATCTCGGCAATATAGGCGGCCGCGAAGATGATGATGGCGATCTGCGCCCGAAGCAGCTTGTCGATCGTGACGCCTTCCGGCATGAACAGCGGCAGCATCACCGTTGCCATGAACAGGATGCTGATCAGCGGAACGCCACGCACGATTTCGATGAAGCCAACCGCGAGAATTCTGATGACGGGCAGCTCGGATATGCGGGAGAGCGCCAGCAGGATGCCGAGCGGCAGGGCGCAGGCAAGTCCGACGAAAGAGAGCAGGAACGAGAGCGGCAGGCCTCCCCATTGGCTTGTCGGCACCGGCGCCAGACCGAAGACGCCCCCAGCCATCAGAATGTATAGCGCCGGCATCAGCACCAAGCACCATGCGCCGAGCAATGTTCGGCCCCAGAGCCATGGCAGCATCGATACCAAGGCACCGGCCATGAATAAAATCAATGCCGAAAGTGGCCGCCACTGCTCTTCGTAAGGATAGAATCCGAAGAGCATGTAACGCAGCTTGGTGGCGAGAAACGGCCAGCATGCGCCGGAACCGCTTTTGCAGTCGGCGGGAGTGCCGACGAAGGTGGCGTTGATCAGCAGCCAGTCGATTGCATGCTTTCCCAGCATGAGCAGGGCACCGGCGCAGAGAAGCGTGATTATGGTGTTGCCAGGTGTTCCGAACCACGCCCGCATCCATTGTGCCTGCCTTTTGGGTGGCGGTTGCGGGGCAAATTCGGTCAGTCGAAGGTCGATATCCGCCATCGTCAGCGCTCCTTCAACGCGATACGCGCGTTATACCAATTCATCAGCAGTGAAATTGCGATGGAAAGGCCGAGATACACCCCCATGAACACCGCTATCGTTTCCATGGCCTGCCCGGTCTGATTCATGATGGTATTGGACACCATGACGAGGTCCGGATAGCCGATCGCAATCGCAAGCGAACTGTTCTTGAAGACCGTCAGGTAGATGTTGGTAAGCGGGGGGATCATGATCCGCAATGCTTGAGGAAGGATAATCAGGCGCAGTGCATTGCCCCGAGAAAGCCCAAGGGCCATGGATGCTTCCCATTGCCCTTTGTTGATGGCCTGAATGCCGGCGCGCACGATCTCGGCGACATTTGCCGATACATTGAGCGCAAGGCCAAAAAGAAGGGCGACGAATTCCGGGCGGATCTGCAAGCCGCCGCTCAGGCGGAAACGACCCTGCTGGGGAAGATCCCAGCTGAGATGGATCCCGTATAAAAGCCAGACCAGCAAGAGAGGAACGATGGCCAATGCAGTTGCAATCACTCCTCCATGGTTCGGTCGACCTTGGGCGAGGCTGCGTCGCAGTGCTATGCGATAGGTCAAGAGGCCCATTGCCAAGCCAGCAACAATTGCTAGTAGCGGAGTGGTGAAACCATTGGCTGCCGATACAGCTGGAATGGCAAGGCCGCTATTGGAAAGGTAGATGTTCGGCGCGATCGCCAAGGCAGCACGCACCGGCGGTAGGACATTTATGATGAGAGCATACCAGAACAAAAGATACAGCAGCAGCGGAACATTGCGCATCACTTCGATGTAGACAAGCATCAGACGCTGCAGCAATGGATTGCGCGACATCCGTCCGATGCCGACAAGCAAGCCGATCACCGTGCCGAAGATGGCCGCAAGCACCGAGACCTTCACCGTATTGGCGATGCCGACCAACAGCGCCCGCGCGACTGTATCGGTCGGTTCGTAAGCTATCGCCGTCTCGCTTATAACGAACCCGGCCTGTCGAGACAGATAGGAGAAACCTGTCGCAATATCCTGTTTGGCCAGATTCTGGCTGGCCGTGGTAAACATCGACCACGCGAGTATGACGACGAATACGACTGCCAGGCATTGATAGAATAGCGCGCGATACCGCACGTCATGAAGCAAGGCCATGCGTTCTTCCGGTACTTTCGAGAGCTGGGGATGTCCCGTATTCGATGTTTGAATACGGGACGGGTGCTTCAGAGCATTTCCGCGTTTCTTTGGATCGTGAAAACGCTCGATCTTCTTGCTATTCCACATTCCGAACGGAAAACCGTTGTGCGGTTTCCCTGGAAATGCCTTAGCGGAAAGGAGGTGCGTAGAGCAGGCCGCCGGCGTTCCAGGGCGTGTTCGGGCCTCGGGTCAGGCCAAGCTTGGTCTTTTCCCCGAGGTTGCGCTCGAAGATCTCACCATAATTGCCGACCGACTTGATGATGTTGTAGCCCCATTTCTTGTCCAGCTTGAGCATCGGTCCGAGCTCATCCGTCACGCCAAGCATGCGCTGGACTTCCTGGTCGTCGCTTTTCAGCTTCTCGTCGACATTGGCTTGAGTAATGCCTTTTTCCTCTGCCGCCATCAGCATCCATGTGGACCAGGATAAGATATCTCGCCAGTTTGAATCGTTTTGGCGAACGGCGGGAGCAAGCGGTTCCTTCGAAATGGTTTCGGGAAGAATGACATAGTCATTCGGGTTGTTGGCAACCGCACGGATCGAAGCGAGGTCGGAGCGGTCCGACGAGATGGCTTCGCAGCGGCCGCCGAAAAAGGCAGCGCGATTTTCGTCGGGGCTCTCGAATACGACCATCTCGAACTTGGCGCCCTGGGCCTTAAAGAAGTCGGTGAGATTCTGCGCCGTGGTCGTTCCGGGCAAGGTGCAGATGGCAGCGTCCTTCAGTTCCTTGGCGCTGGTGATCCCCAACGATTTCGGAACCATCAGGCCCTGGCCGTCAAAGAATACATAGGGGCCGAAATCGAGACCCAGCGAGGCATCGCGGGAAAAGGTCAGTGTCGTCTGTCGGGACAGAATATCGATTTCGCCGGATTGAAGCGCCTGGAAGCGGGTGTTGATATTCGTGGGGACGAACTCGACCTTATCGCCGTCACCAAACACCGCGGCTGCGACGGCACGGCAGATATCGGCATCGAATCCTTCCATCCGGCCCTTGTCGTCAGGCGCTGCAAAGCCTGGATTGGCGATGGACACCCCACATACCACCTTGCCGCGTTGCCTGACCGTGTCGAGCGTATCTGCCCGAGAAACCGTTGGCGCCAGTGCGCCGAAGGTCGCAAGCGCGCATGCAACGCTTGCCCATAAGATCCCACGTTTCATTAAGGTCCTCCCATTTTTTCATTCTGTGCAATGCCGCGCTCCTCCGCTTGGCTTATTTTGCACACATAATTGTCTACAATAAAAGAGCATCCATAACAACTGCGCCTTTCACAATTGCCCGATCATTCACAATCACGGGAATTTTTACGGCGACACCGAACTGATCGCGACGAATTTGGAAGCCAGAAGATGTTGGAAGAGGGTCATATTGCAAAACATTGTGTACAATAATTCGAGGTCGACTTCCCCAAGTCCATATCAAGTCCGTCGGAAGGTCTGATCAGCAGATGCCTAGAGATCGGCGGCGCGAGCGCTATGCCGCGCTTCGCGGAGATCAGGATCAATCCTTGTGAACGGAAATCGGTAAGCGACATTACTGGCGGCGATGAAAATCACCCTGTACGGCCTAGCCCATCGGCACCTGGCGAGCGAGCGGGCATGCATGATCCAGATACATAGGTTTTTACTCATTCATGTAGAGGATCTTAAGGAAATCATCGCTATTGGACCTCAGTGCCAATGATCCGCCGGTCCGCTATGCGTGTTGTCCTGTTCAAAGCCGTTCTGAGCGGTCTGTTGTCTCTCGCGGCTTCGCTGGCGATCTGCTTCAGTATCGTGCCGCTTCTTGGCGGTCAGGTCGACGGCGCCGGCCTGCTGATGGCTATCGTGTGCCCGCTGACGATCGCTATTCCAGTGTCGGTCGTGCATTTTCATCAGTCGGAGAAGCTGCGGCGGGCCGAAGCCACCGCTGCGACCGCTTTGGTAAGGCTGGCCAAGATCTACGAAGAGCTGCGCGCGCAATCGCGGTTGGACGGGCTGACCGGCATTCTCAATCGCCAGACCTTTCAGAAGGAACTAGCCGATATCAGCAGGATGGGCACCTCTGGAGGGCTGCTGTTTCTCGACCTCGACCATTTCAAATCGATCAACGACCGATATGGGCATGCGATCGGCGACGAGGTGCTGCGGAAGGTCGGACAATTGCTCAGCGCCCATTGTGGGTCGGGCGATCTGACTGGCCGTCTGGGAGGTGAGGAGTTCGTATTGTTCTTCGGCGACCTCGCTGCCGAGGATATGTTTGGGCGCTGCGAGGAAGTCAGGCTCGCCATCGCGCAACTGGATGTTCGGGCGTCGACGGGCGCGATTGTACGTGTTTCCGCCAGTATCGGCGCGGTTTATTGCGAGGCAGGTTTCGATGCGGAAGGCTGCCTTGGCGACGCGGACAGGAACCTTTACGCCGCGAAAGCGGGCGGCAGAAATACGGTCGCGCTTGCGGGTTCGGACTTCTGACGCATGTGGACGTTGCTTTGCGGAGCCAGACGTCGCCGGCTTAAACTCCTGACCCAGTCGTGACGGTCCGATCGCGCGTGGCCGGTTTATCCCGTTGAAGCATGGCCAATGTCGTGCAAACCGAAATTGCGTGCCGATTTGGCGCTCCAATCGTGTATATCCGGGCAATTCGCCGCTGGGGGCAAGCTATGATTGCCGCCCGTCGATCGATTGCATTTTGGGTGGTGCTCAGGGTACAATTTCCGACGTTTATGGGCCGGCGGGTCTAGTGGGGCATGATGAGTGGCATTCTGAAGCTGGTTGTGGCTGGCGCCTTTGTGGTGCTGTTGGCCAGCGGTGCATTGAACGGATGGCCGCTCAATACCGAGCGGCAGGCGGATGGCTTGCAGAAGCAGATCACGGACTGCGATCGCAACATCGACGTTCTGATGCGATTTCGAAATCATGACGCCGGGACGGAAAACCTGGACCGCAAGGTGGTCGAGGGCAGAGTGAAGACATGCCTGGGCGAACTCAAGAACTACTTCTATGTGACGGTCGCCAGAACGAAGCTGAAGGCGAAAGGCATTTCCAACTTTTGATCGCAATGCCGGCATTGCTGCAGGGCGATAGAACGCAGCCTGTTCCAGCCGGAAACGCTGCGGCGGCCGGCGCAGATGCATAGGCTGTCATTTGAATAGAATCCGGCATTGCTTTCGCCGCCCCGTTGTATTCGCCGCCACCGAAGGTGTTCCAGAGGCGGTAAAGTCAGCCTGTAAATCGATTTGCAAAAGGATTTGCAAATCGATTCATAATCTCATAGCCTACATGCATGACCACGATCGCCAAAGTTGCCAAGCATGCGGGGGTGTCGCCGACCACTGTGTCGCATGTGCTGAATCATGCCGATCGGGTCTCTGCCGATCTGCGCAGTCGCGTTCAAGCGGCAATTGCAGAATTGGGTTATGTGCCGAACCCGATGGCGCAAAGCCTCCGTACGGGGCGCACCAATCTCATCGCGATGTTGATCCCGGATATTCGCAACCCGTTTTATCCGGAGATGGTCCAGGCGGCGCAATCCGACCTTGAGGCGATCGGCCTCGATCTTCTGATCTTCAACACCGATGTTCCGGGGGGGCACTCGCAGGAACACGGCGAGCACTATCTCCGCCAGATCCGCAACCGGCGGATCGATGGCCTCATTGTCGGCGATTTCGCGCTGCACGGCATGCACGATACGTTGCTCGATATCGACTTGCCGACCGTGTTCATCGGCGATCTTCCGAATCAGGCGGTGGATAGTGTCAAGATCGATGATTTTGGCGGCGGCTATCAAATGGGGGCATATCTTGCCAAGAAGGGCCACCGCAGGATCGCCAATCTGACCGGCCCGTCCTTCTTTGCAGAAGCCATGGCGAGGGCGGCAGGTTTCGAGCAGGGCCTGCGTGACAACGGCGTCGAGCCGATCGCGGAGCTTCGGCGCGAGGGAACTTACCTTGGCCCCTCGGGAGAGGAGGCCGCCGAATGGCTCCTTGCAAATTACGGTGATGATCTGCCGTCGGTGATCTTCTTCGGCAATTACCCGATGGCCGCCGGTGCACTTGCGGCCTTCTTCGATCGCGGCATCAGCGTACCCAGGGATATCGGTGTTGCCGTTTTCGGCGATCAGCCGCAGCTCGAATATGTGCGGCCACGGATCACGAGGGTTGGCAACACGCCGTCGCTGCTGGCCCATCGCGCAACCGAAATGCTGCTGGAAAGGCTCTCCGGAGCCTATGTGGGACCGCCGCGTTCCGAAGTCATTCCGTGCAATCTGCACACCTTCGATACCGCATGAATTGACTGCCGTCACGCGGGAGGAGCTGTCGTGGCGAGTTGGCAAAATGGGAGGTAGTCATGACAGGTAAGGATAAGTCTATTGCCGCAATAACCCGACGTGGCGTGCTCAAAGGCGGCGCGATCATTGCAACCGGGGCCGCTGCCGGATTGAGCGGATTTCCCTATCTGGGCCGCATGGCCGTGCGGGCGCAAAGCGCGCCGCTGAAATTCTGGCAATTCTACGCGCCGGGCGGCGCGGTGCAGAGTCAGGTCGATTGGTTCCAACAGGCTGTAGCGGCCTGGAACGATAGCCATCCACAGAAGGTCGAGCTCGAATATGTGCCCAATGCCGAATACATCAACGGGCCGAAGCTCGCGACCGCCTTCGCCTCGGGTGAGGGGCCGGACATCTTCCTTATCTCGCCCGGAGATTTCCTGCGTTACTACAATGGCGGCGTCCTGCAGGACCTGACGCCGCATATCGACGCCAAGGAGGATTTCCCGGAGAGCGTCATCGCCAACCGGATGGTCGATGGCAAGATCTACGGTATCCCGATGGAAGTCGAGCCGATGGCGATGTACTATTCCGTCAAGGCTTTCGAAGAGGCGAAACTGAACGAGAATGACGTGCCCAAGACCTGGGCGGAACTGCTCGAACTCGCCAAGAAGCTGACGACCCCGAAGCGCTTCGGCGTGCTGTTCGAGACCCAGCCTGGCTATTACCAGAACTTCACATGGTATCCCTTCCTTTGGCAGGGCGGCGGTGAATTCCAGAGCAAGGACGGGAAGAGCGCCTTCGATTCACCTGCCACGGTGCAAGCGCTGAAATTCTGGCAGGACGCTGTCAATTCCGGCGCGGCGCCGCGTCAGGTCATGGGAAGTGGCGCGAACGACACCGTCGCCAACCTCGCATCCGGCTATTGCGCCATCCAGAATGTCGGCATCTGGGGCATTTCTCAGTTGCAGAGCAATGCCAAGGATTTCAAATATGGCGTCTTTCGTCTGCCAACGCCGCCGAACGGCAAATATGTGACCGTGGGCGGTGGCTGGGCCTTCGTCGCCAACGCCAAGGGAAAAAATCCGGATGCGGCAGCCGAGTTCTGCGCCTGGGCTCTCGCCTCGAAGGACAAGGGTTCCGCCCAGCGCGTCGCCGATTGGTGCACCAAAGGCAAGTCCGACATGCCGCCGCGTGAAAGCGCGCTTGCGGCCGGAGGCGATGCGTTCAAGACAGGCATGATCGGCAAGTTTGCCGCTGACGTGCATCCAGGCACCCGTGCCGAGCCGCGCCTACCGCCGGAGGTCTACAAGATCATCTCCGACGCGATTCAACAGACCCAGCTCGGCGGTGCCGATCCGCAAGCGACGGCAACATCCGCCTCGCAGCAGCTCGACGCGTTTCTCGGCTCCTATAGCGGTGCGCCAATTCTCTAGGAAGAACTGCCGGCCGCCGCGGTATTTGCCTTCGGCGCCGGCCTCTCTTTTCGGGACGAAATCATGACGACAATTTCGGACGTGGCGACGAGCCGTGCGCAGGGCAGATATAAGGGTCTTTCCGCCCGACATCGCGAGTGGGTCGCGGGCTATCTGTTTGTTTTGCCCGATGCGCTCGGTCTTTTTCTTTTTCTCGGCGTGCCGATGTTTCTGTCGCTGGTATTGAGCGTCTACGAAGTCAATGGCTTCGGTGGCTACAATTTCGTCGGCGCCAAGAACTACATTCGCATCTGGCATGACCCGCTATTCTGGAAGGGAGCAAGAGTGACTGCGCTCTATGCGCTCATGCTTGTACCGTCGCTCTATGTCAGCGGATTGGGCCTGGCGCTGCTCGTGCAGCAGACCAATCGCTTCAACGCCGTCATTCGCTCGATGTTCTTTGCGCCGAATATGGTCAGCCTTGTGGTCGTGGCACTTGTTTGGCAGTTCATGGTCATCGACAAAATCGGTATCGTCAATCAGGTTCTACCCACGCTCGGCCTCGCCCCCATCTCCTTCCTCGGCGATCCCAACTTTGCCCTTGTCACTGTCGTGCTCGTCAGTGTCTGGTTCCTGATGGGTTTCTACATGCTGATTTTCCTGGGCGGGTTGCAGGATATTCCGAAGGAGTATTACGATGCCGCGATGATAGACGGTGCCGGGCCAGTCGAGCGCTTCAGGTTCATCACGTTGCCGCTTCTGAAACCAACAAGCTTCTTTGTTCTCATGGTCTCGATGGTCGCGGCCGTTGCGGGCGCGCAGGCTTTCGACATCATCTATGTCATGACCAAGGGCGGTCCGGCCAATTCAACAGCGGTGTTGATCGTCTACATCTACCAGCAGGCCTTTTCGTTCGGTGCCTTCGGCTATGCAGCTGCCATGTCGTCGATTCTCGTAATCGCACTCATGATCGTAACCGCCATTTTCTTTATTATGACCAGCGGGGGACGTTTCGACCATGCGGAATGATCCACCCAATGGCTACTTCGCAAGATCGCAGGTCACATTGGTGCGGTGCCTGTGGATGCTGATTGCAGCCATACTGGCGCTTATGACACTATTTCCACTGCTGTGGATGGCATCGATCGCTTTCAAGCCAGCGGCGGAGTCTTTCTCGTCCGCGCTCATACCGGAATCGCCAACACTTGATAACTTTATCTATGTGCTGACGGGCGTGCCTTTCATCCGTTATATGCTCAACAGCTTCTTCGTCTCGGCGACAGTGACGATCGTTGCGCTATTCTTCCACACGATGGCGGGCTATGCACTGGCGCGGTTGCGGTTTCCAGGGCGTGAAATCATCTTTCTTGCTATCTTCTCCACCTTTCTCGTCTCGCTTCCAGTTGTGATCGTTCCTCTTTTCATCATCGTCAAGGCGATGGCGATGATCAATTCCTATGCAGGTCTTATCGTTCCCGCGATCTTCAACGCCTTCGGGATCTTCTTGCTGCGACAATATTATCTTTCCCTGCCACGCGAGATCGAAGAGGCTGCCGTAATCGATGGCGCCGGTTACTGGCGGATCTACTGGAGCATCATCCTGCCGCTGAGCCGCCCGATGATCTCGGCGCTCGCCATTCTGTTCTTCCTTGCGAACTGGAACTCGTTCCTGTGGCCATTGACCATCACCTCAAATCCCAATCTGTGGATGGTTCAAGTGGGCATCGCCAACTTCAAGAGCCAATATTCGGCATCCTGGAACTACATGATGGCGGCCTCGACGATCGTTGCCATCCCCACCCTCGTTCTCTTTGTGATTTTCCAGCGGCAGATCATGGATTCGCTGAAGACCAGCGGCCTGAAGTAGCCGCCCTCATCCAAGACAGGAGACATTCATGAGCAATCTTGGCCTTTCACCGTTGCGCGGGTTGGCAAAACTACGTGACGCAAAGACGCGCCGCTTTTCAAGCTATGACCGCACCGGCGGCAACGACGATCGCTTCCACGTCGAGCCGGGCAAGACCGAGATCATTGCCGAACATGCAGGTGCCGGTATCGTCACCCATATATGGGCGACGCTTGCCTGCGAAAGCGAAAACTTCCTGCGCAAGATCGTCCTTCGCGGATATTGGGACGGCGAGACAGAACCCAGTATCGAGGCGCCAATCGGCGATTTCTTTGGTATGGGCCATGGTCGCACTGCGAATTACGCCAGCCTGCCCATGCAGGCGAGCCCTGAGGACGGCAAGGCGTTCAACTGCTATTTTCCGATGCCTTTCGGCTCTCATATGAAGTTGACCGTCACCAACGAGGCCGAACACGACCTGTTATTCTATTATTACGTCGACCTCGAACTGCACGAAAAGCTGGAAGAGGGGATGGGCCGTTTCCACGCGCAATATCGCCAATCGCGGCCGCAAGGGATGAGCGACACAGGTCTTACCAACGAGGAATATCTCTTCGGCGGCGAGAATGTCGACGGGAGGGAAAACTACACAATTCTGGAAGCCGAGGGGCAGGGGCACTATGTCGGCGTCCTCTACAGCGTCTATTCCCGCCGCCGTTCTGATGTGTGGGACTGGTACGGCGAGGGAGACGACATGATTTTCATCGACGGTGAGCAAGGTCTTTCCGTGCCGGACACGGTGCGCAAGCCCGATCCGCGCATAGGGCCGAAAGCAACGCTGATCGAACCGCGCGCGGAATCATCATCCGGCGCCAATGATGCCTGGCCGCCGACACTGCATGGCACGGGAACGGAAGACTATTTCAATACGGCATGGTGTCCGACGCAGGATTACAGCGCTCCCTATCACGGCATCATCTCCGCCGGCGGCCCGAACTGGACCGAACCGGTGACGCTCTATCGCTGGCATATCGAGGATCCGGCCATCTTCCAGAAGCACATTCGCGTAACGATCGAGCACGGTCATGCAAACCGCCGTTCCGACGATGTTTCCTCCGTCGCATTCTGGTATCAGGCCGAACCGCACAAGCCGTTCGCGGCTTTTCCAGACGTCACTGAACGCGTGCCGACTTTTCGCCGGCCGTTCAAGGAGATGGAAATCGCCGTGAAAAAAGCCAGGGGATGAACCCTGGCTGATTTCGTGGTGCCCGCTTGGCGTTAGGCTGCGCTTACTCCGAACGGTATGGCCGCTTCGCTGCGCGTCAGGGCTTCGGCGGCTTCGATGATCGCGTGGGTGTCGATGCCGAAATGGGCATAGAGATCAGCAATCGTGCCCGTTTGGCCGAAATGCTCGACGCCGAGCGAGACGGTTCTGTGTCCGTGTACCGACCCGAGCCATCCGAGCGTTGCCGGATGGCCGTCCGTAACGGTAATCAGGTTGGCCGCACGTGAAACGCTGCCGAGCAGCGCTTCGATATGGCTATGAGCACCGGGATGTCCGTGTCGACGGGCGCGTTGCGCTGCCGTCCAACCGGCATTCAGCCGATCGGCCGAGGTGACAGCCAATACCGCCACATCGCCATAGGTTTCCGCCATGTTTCCAGCCGCCATCAGTACCTCCGGCGCAATGCAGCCTTGATAGGCAAGCACGATGCGGGTGCGGGCGGAAGGTTTGCGCAGCCAATAAGCTCCGTCGATAACGCCTTGTCGGAACGCGGCGTCCTCACGCCGCAGCGCAATCTGCTCCAGTGGACGTGTGGTCAGGCGCAGATAGATCGAGCCGCCGGTTTCGTCGCGAAGCCAGGTCCGAGGGTCGTGCGTCGCGTCGCCATCGCGCTGCATATAGTCGAAGGCCCAGTCCATGATGATGGAGAGTTCGTCGAGATAAGCAGGCTCGAAGCTTGCCAGCCCGTCCTGGCTCATGCCGATGAGTTGTGAACCGATCGACTGGTGCGCTCCGCCTTCAGGTGCCAGCGTCACGCCGGAGGGCGTGCCGACGATCATGAAGCGTGCGTCCTGATAGCAGGCGTAGTTCAGCGCATCGAGGCCGCGCGCCACGAAGGGATCGTAGACGGTGCCGATCGGCAGCAGCCGCTCGCCGAACAGGGAGTGCGAGAGGCCCGCTGCCCCAAGCAGCAGGAAGAGGTTCATCTCGGCAATGCCGAGCTCGATGTGCTGGCCGGCCGGGCCGAATTCCCATTTCTGCGTCGACGGCACGCGCTCGTCACGGAAGGTATCAGCCAGCTGTTCGCGCGCGAACAGGCCGCGGCGATTGACCCAGGGACCAAGGTTGGTCGAGACGGTGACGTCGGGTGCGGTGGTGACGATACGTGCGGAAAGCGGATCATTGCGCTGCGCAAGTGCATCCAGGATTTTGCCGAAGCCGGCTTGCGTCGACAGTTCGCGATCGTCGAGGAACATCGGTCCGGGCGATGGCAGCGCCGGAGCGCTGAAGCGCCGCCTGCCCTCGGCAAAGAAGGGGACCGTCTTGAGGAATTTGCCGACAGCCTCTGGCGAGCGGGTCGCGCCGAATTTCTCCCATTCCTCGCCCTGCTTCACGCCGATGCGGCTCTGGAAGGCCTCCATCTGCGCCTTGGTCATCAAACCGGCATGATTGTCCTTGTGGCCGGCGAGCGGCGTGCCCCAGCCCTTGATCGTATAGGCGAGGAAGACCGTCGGCCGGTCATGGTCGATGCTTTCGAAGGTGTCGACCAGCGTCTGGAGGCAGTGGCCGCCGAGATTGTTCATGAGGTCGGAGAGTTGCTCATCGCTCCGCGCGGCAAGAAGCTCGGCAACTCCGGCTTCGGCGCCGATCTCGTCGGTGAGGCGCTTGCGCCATGCGCTACCGCCCTGGAACGTCAAGGCGGAATAAAGCTGGTTAGGGCAGCGGTCGATCCAGCCGCGCAGCGCCTCGCCGCCGCGCTCATTGAAGGCGGCCTGCTGGAGCGCGCCATATTTCAAAACCTTCACATCCCAGCCGAAGGCGGTGAAAATGCCTTCGATACGCTGCCACAAGCCTTCGCGCACCACGCCGTCGAGGCTCTGGCGGTTATAGTCGATTACCCACCAGGTGTTGCGCAGATCGTGCTTCCAGCCTTCCTGGAGGCACTCGTAGATGTTGCCCTCGTCCAGCTCGGCATCGCCGACCAGCGCGATCATCCGTCCGTTGGGGCGTTCCTTCGACCATGATTTGGCAGCGATATAGTCCTGCACGATTGAGGCAAAGGCGGTGATCGCAACGCCGAGGCCAACGGAGCCCGTGGAAAAATCGACATCGTCGATGTCCTTGGTGCGGCTGGGATAGGATTGCGCGCCGCCGAAGCCACGGAAATTCTGCAGCTTTTCCTGCGTCTGATTGCCCATCAGATACTGGATACCGTGGAAAACGGGCGAAGCATGCGGCTTGACTGCGACGCGATCTTCCGGTCGCAGGACGTGGAAATACAAGGCGGTCATGATCGAGACCAGCGATGCGCATGAGGCCTGGTGTCCTCCGACCTTTACCTCTCCCTTTTCACGCAGGTGGTTGGCATTGTGGATCATCCAGCATGCGTGCCACAGAGCCTGGCGCTCCAAATCCTTCAGGCGTTCCAGCTTCGCTGGCGTCAAGGACGCTCCCCTCATCGTCGACTCTCTCCCTCATGTGCGACTTTTTCGGAATGCTACACCTGAATTCGAGGTTAAATTGGTCTCAGTTGACCTGATTCGGAGAAAATGCGAAATCTTCGTTCGAAATATTGTCAGTTTCCGGTCAAACATGCCTATATCGAAGCCATCCCTCGACGCAGCCACCATTCGAATTCTCGATCTGTTGCAACAGAATGCTGAAATGAGCATCTCCGACCTGGCCGAGGCGACGGGTCTTTCGGCTTCGCCCTGCTGGCGGCGCGTGAACGATTTGAAGGAGAGCGGCGTCATCAAGGGATCGGTGGCGCTTGTCGATGCGCAATCGCTCGGCTTGGCGGTCAACGTGTTCGTACAGGTGTCGCTGAAGCAGCAAGACCGCGAATCGCTCGACGTGTTCAACGCGGCCATCAAGACGAAACCGGAAATCGTCGAGTGCTACCTGATGACGGGTGAAGCAGACTATATGCTGCGGGTGGTGGTCGAAGACCTTATGAAATTCCAGGCGTTGGTGGTCGATTTTTTGACCCGCATTCCGGGCGTTGCCAATATCCGCTCGAGCTTCGCACTCAGCCAGATCAAATACACGACGGCGTTGCCCACCGACCATCTCAAGGTCAAGTCATAGTCGCGATGTGACGCCCGATGTTGCGCTTCAAAGCTGCCGCGAGCGAATGAAGAATAGCAGGTAGATTCCGCCAATCATGCCCGTTCCCAGACCGATGGGGACATTGATCGTCCTTGCGGCCGTCTGGCAGGCAAGGTCGGCCCCCAGCAGCAGAGCGGCGCCGAAGAGACCGGCCGGAACGATGTGAAACTGCGACACTCCAACAATCCGGCGTGCGAGATGAGGGGCAATCAACGCCAGGAACGCGATCGGACCCGCCGCGGCAGTGGCAGATGCGGTCAGGACGACACCGGCCAGCATCACGGTCAGCCGCGTGGCCTCGACCTTGACGCCGAGCTGTCGTGCCAGGTCATCCCCCATCTCGATCAGCCGCAGCGGACGAAGGAAGATCAAAACGAGGGGCAGAGCAAATCCGAGAGAAATGGCGGCCATGCCGACATGCGCCCAGCTTCTCGCCATCAGCGAGCCCGATAGCCAGACTTGCGCTGCCATGGCCCGATCCAGGTCTCCGGCAACCAGGAGGAGCGTGTTGAAGCCGCTGAGAATGGCTCCGGCTCCGATACCCACGAGCACCAGACGCGGCCCTTCTGCCGATCCCCGGCGCCTTGAGGCTCCATAGACGAAGAATGCGGTGATCAAGCCTGCTGCGACGGCCGATAGGACGATCTGCGCCGCGCCTGCGCCCAGCACGATGATCTGAAGAATGGCGCCCGTTGCGGCGCCCGTCGAAAAGCCGAGAATATCGGGCGAACCGAGCGGGTTTCGCGCGACGGATTGGAAAATCGCGCCCGCCACGCCCAGCGATGCGCCAACCAGCGCGGCGGTCAGCACTCGTGGCAATCTTATGTCGACGACGACACGCAGCAGCCTGTGATTTTCCTCGAAGCCAACCAAGGCTCTTGCGATCTCGATGAAACCGAATTTCATCGAGCCGGTGGCAAGCAGCAATGCGGCAAAGACCAATCCAGTACCCAACAGGGCCGCATAAATGAGGATCGTGAGTCTGCGCCGACCTCGGTGTCGCGATGTCGCTTGTGTCATCAGAACGACCGTCTCAGCGCAAACCGCCGAACCATCAGCACAAAGAGCACGCCTCCGAGAAGGAGGACGATTATGCCCGCAGGCACCTCGCGAGGTGGGGCGACGATCCGCCCGATCACATCAGCGGCAAGCAAGATACACGAGCCGAAAAGGCCCGATGCCGGCAAGAGCCAGCGATGATCGGAACCAAAAAACAGGCGAGCCAGATGCGGAGCCGCGAGCCCCAGAAAGACGATCGGACCGATCGCCGCGGTCGAGGCACCTGCGAGGATGCTCACGGCCGCGCCGGCCCAGCCCATGGTCGTCGATGTTTTCGCGCCGAGCGACCGGCTGACATCATGGCCCAGGGCGATGACGTTCAGTCGGGAGGAGATGGACATGGCCAGCAGAAATCCGACCGCGACCGCGCCGGCGAGCACGAACGCGACATGAAAGTCGCGCCCTTCGAGCGAGCCCGCAGCCCAATTGCGGAAATTATCCAGAGCCGCGAGCGGAGCGTTGATGATGATGACGCCGGTCATCGAACCCAGGGCGGCTGACAGGCCTGCGCCAGCCAGCAAGAGCCTGGTCGGGTCGAATGCGCCCTGCTGCCATCCGCCAAGGGCCAGAACCGCCACGCCGCCGAACGCCGCACCGGCAAAGCCGAGCCACACATATTGATCGATCCGATCGATACCCAGAATAACGATGCCGGCGATGACGAGGAGTGCTGCACCGGCATTGACCCCAAGCAATCCCGGTTCCGCAAGTATGTTTCGTGTCACGGATTGGGTGACGGCACCCGCGGTTCCGAGCGCAAAGCCTGCAAGGACGCCGACTATGGTCCTTGGAATGCGCAGGCTCCACATCACAAGATGCTCGTCGTCGAGGGGAGTAAACTGAAAGACTGCCGATATGACCGTAGTCAAGGCGATGCTGCGCGAGCCGATCACGATGCTTAGAAGTGCAAGAGCCACCAGCGCCAGGCAAGTGGCCGCCAACGCCAATCGATGCCGATGTACTCGGACCACTGGGGCGCCCGCTCGAAAATAGCCGTTCTGCGTCACGATGCAGACACTACTGCTTTAGCTGCGTGGCAACGAGGTCGATCATCTCCCGCCCGGAATAATAGTCGATGCGGAAGGACGATTTGCCGAGTGCGAAGACCCGTTTTGCCTTGACGGCCGGCAAGTTCGCGAGAGAGGGATCGCGCATGAATGTCCTCACCTCATTCTCGGTTGCATTCAGCAGATAGAGCGTGTCCGCCGTGGCCGCAGCAGAGAGGTTTTCATGCGAAATAAAGTCGAAGTCGCTCGATCTCAGCACTTTGCTGCGCATGCTTTCCGGCAGCCCGATGACCGTGATGCCGAGCGAGGTCAGAAGCTGGCCTTGGGCGCTTTGCGGCTTGCTGATCGAATAGCTGCCGGCGAGATTGTAACCGATGATCGTTGCCGTGCCTTTCTGCGGGGGGATCGTCCCTGCGACCTTGGCGACGTATTGATCGAAGCTCTTGATCGCGGCCTCCGCCTTGTCTTCGAGGCCTGTCGCTTTTCCGAGTTCCCTTGCAACCTCCTGCCAGCTGCGGTTGGAATAGTCGACGATAACGACAGGCAGATTCTGCGCGGTAAGTTGCGGTGCATACTGCAGGATGCTGTCTGCGCCAGTCGATGAGCCGATGACCAGATCGGGAGCCGAACCAATGATCGCCTCGATATCGAAGGAGAGGTTGGAGTAGAGCACTTCGACCTTGCGCTCCTGTGCCACGTCGGCCCATTGGGAGAAAAAGCCGCTGTCGTCGGTAATGGAGCTGCGCGTCGTTGCCGCGCTTGCGACAAGCGGGGCGTCGATGGCCAGCAATATGCCGGTCAGGCTCGGCGATGTCGAAACGATCTGTGTCGGTTTCGCCGCAAGCGACGTTGTGCCAGCCATATGTGCGATCGTTCTCGGCCATCCCTCCGCGCCCGCAGCGCTTGTCGCGAATGCGACCTGCCACAACAGAAGGCAGGCCAAGGCGATGGCTGAGTTGAGAACTCCTTTTGACATGAGGGCTTCCTTATTGGGGCCGATGGATGGCTCGGCGTCTAATGCTGGCAAAATTAAAATATGAGTATAGAACTCATAAATGTTTGGTCGCCATATTGCAGAACGCGTTCCGCAATGCAATACAGCCGGCAAAGAAATCAGTCTGTCACCCGAGCCACGAGGCGCCAGCGTTTACCGACCAAGCCGGAGTAGCGTCCCGGTGCGATCAACGCATCCATCGGCTCGATGAAAATGGAGCCTCTGCCATGGGTAACGCACATCTTCGAATAGGTCTCTGCCTCGCGCCGACATGGCTCAAGGGACAAGCTGAAGAGAGTGGCAACCGAGGCCGTTTCGACCTCGACGATCCTATCGAACTGGCGATCCTGCTGGCCAAGGCTGCCGAGGATGCGAAGCTCGATCTCGTCTTCAAACCCGATTATCTCACCGACGCCCATGCCCGGACGGTGCGCAAGAGGCAAGGCGTCGGCGTCGATCCGACCTTGCTGATGGCGGCAGTGGCCCAGGCGACGCAAAAGATCGGCCTGGTGACCACCGCATCCACGACGTTCAATCCGCCCTACATCATTGCGCGTCAGATGCAGTCGCTGAACTGGATCAGCCGAGGGCGGGCCGGCTGGAATGTCGTCACCTCGATCGAGGGAGCCGAGAATTTCGGTTTTGACGCCATGCCATCGCCGGAAGAGCGTTATCGAAAGGCCGCCGAGTTTCTCGACGTTGTGCACAAGCTGTGGCGCAGCGCTCCCGCGATCGGCGCCAGGAGAGAAGGAGCTTTCGTTCCGGTCGATCATCATGGTGAGTTCTTCAAGGTCAAGGGGCCGTTGAACGTGCCGGAGCATGCGGAAGGCTCGCCGGTTCTGTTTCAGGCTGGCGCTTCCGAGATCGGCAAGGATTTCGCCGCCTCCATCGCCGACGCGACCTTTGCGGCGACGCCCGATAAACAGGTGGCGATCGATCTCCGCGCCGACCTTAGAAGGCGTGCGCAGGCGCAAGGCCGCCGCGCCGACGACGTGCGCGTTCTTCCCGGCATCTACATGTTTCTGGCAGAAACCCGCGAGGAAGCATTCGCCATGCATGAAAGGGCGCATGCGCATCTCAGTCCGCAGATGCGCTTTGAGGCCGCCAAGGCGGTTCTCGGCGTGGACATTTCGCACATGGCGATGTCAGACCGTGTGACGCTTGACGTGGTGGGATCGTCGCTGGGGCCTGTTCGCAGCAAGACCCATGCGGAGCTGCTTCGCCGCTACATAGAGACGACCACTCCGACCGTGGAACAATTGCTCCGCCGGCCGGAAGTTGTCGGCTCCGCCCATTGGGTCTCCGTCGGCACCGTTTCGGACGTGATGAACGAGATCGTGGAGTGGTTTTCAGACGGCGCCATCGATGGCTTTATCGCGATCCCCGGCGGTTCGTCGCAGTCCCTGTCGCTATTTCTCGACGAACTCGTTCCAGGGCTTGCTGCGAAAGGTCTCTTCCGGCACGGCTATGAAACATCGACCCTGCGCGGCCATCTCGGCATCCCGGCCCAGGCCGACGCGGTAACCTGAGTGAGATCAGGTTCTCGTCTTGCTACCCGACTCCTCGGTCGCCAGTTGAGCGGCCGAGTCTAGTTTGTCCCAATGCCGTTCGGATTCGGCGGTCTTCACAAAAGAAACCGTCGTAACAACGCAGGCGATATCTCCATGAGCATTGAACACCGGAAAGGCCTTGCCGGTTAGCGCCGAAAAAATGTGCTCGTTCAGTTCGGCACCCTTGTTCTCGACGATGGCCTTCAAGACTGCGTCATCCGGAGGACAGCCGCGAAAGGAGGCCGGTTGGAGCGCCCTAACGGCCTCGATCTGGCTTTTGGGAAGGTAGGCCTGGAAGACAAGGCCGCAAGCCGTATTGTCGAGGGGCAAGACGTCGCCCAACGACACGGTGCTGATCGAAAAACTCGAACTGCGAAACCACTGGACGATTGTGGGACCGCGATCGGTCCAGATGGCGACGCCGCAGCTTGCACTGATTTGCGAAGCCAGGGCTTTCATGTGTCGGGCGGCGACCTCAACCGGGCTGATGCGCCTGAGTGCGCTTATTCCAAGACTGAGGATGGACGGACCGAGATCGTAGGCACCCGTCATCTGGTCTTGAATGACGAGGCCTTCGCGCACCAGGCTTTGCAGGTATCGGTGAGCGGTCGAGCGGCCCGTTTGCGCCCGGCGTGCCAGCTCGCCCAGCGCAAGTTGACTTTCCGAGGAGGCAAGGACGTTCAGGAAGCGTGTGGCAATCGAGACGGATTGGATAATGCCGGAGCGCTTTTCGTTCTCGCCTTCGCCCGTATCTCTATCCTCGTCGATCTGCATCAGATCCTCCATTCCCGTTCATGCGAAGCGCACCGGAGCCTATTTCTTCCGCCATATCAAGTCACTGCCGCGATTTGGCTGATCACTGCAATCTTCGCGGCATCGCCTTCAACGGACCGGCATCGCGTCGGTTGTGGCGAAACGGCAACATTCTCTCATCTCGGTTGGCGTGCCGCATGTCAGAATGCATTCCCTATTGCGGAACATAAAACTTGCCGCTATTGGAACATGACTATTAAACTCCAGTTTTAGGTTATCGGAAAATGTCTTTTGGAAATCGTCGTCTGATTGGTGGAGTAAGCCTGCTAGCCGTTTCAGTCTTGCTCTCATCCCGCGCCTTTTCTCAGGATGCGCAAGAAGCAGGCGACGCCACCGTTCTCAAACCTATCGTCGTTACCGGTGAGAAGGTTTCACGCGATCTGAAGAGCACGGCGTCTTCGGTATCGATCAAGACCAGCCGCGAAATCGACAAGGAAAAGACCGGCGACGCGACGGTATCGGAAACGATTGCCGATGTTCCGAACGTGGTGTTTTCCGACACGGTTAGCGCACCGATCATTCGCGGCCAGGACACGCAGGGGCCGAACACCGGCGCCACGGCCTTCTTTGCCGGAACGGTGCCCCGCGCCACCATCAATGTCGATGGGCACTATCTGGGATATAACGAATTCATCTACGGCGCGACATCCATATGGGATGTCGATAGCATCGAGGTTTTCCGCGGGCCGCAAACGACCTCGCAGGGCGCCAACGCGATTGCCGGTGCAATCATCGTCAATACCAAGGACCCGACCTTCACCCCCGAGGGCGCCTATCAGGCCGAGATCGGCAGCTATAAGACGAGGCGTGCATCGGTTGCTGTTTCCGGGCCTCTCGTTGAAGATCAACTGGCTGCCCGCGTTGCCCTCGATTATTCCGGACGCGACACATTCATCGACTACATCAACAAGGGATTTTACCACAAGGGCACGGACCAGAATTTCCGGGAGTTCAATGGTCGCGTGAAGCTTCTGTGGGAGCCGCCTGAAATCCCCGGTCTGACCGCGAAACTGACCTATTCGTTCAACGCGTCGAACCGGCCGAGCCAGGAAGCGGCTTCAAAGCCGTTTGACGAGCTGCAGCATGTCACCAACACGATGCCGTCCTGGAAGCAGAGGACGAACACCGCGTTTTTCGATCTCAGCTATGAGCTCGACAACGGCGTAAAGCTATACAATCAGACGCAGTTTTCGGCATCGATCGCCGACCGGACGACAGGGCTCGTCAACAATGGCGACGCGAATATCGATCAGAAAAATGTGTCCGAAGAGATCCGCGCTACATTCGGCGACAAGGACGATACCCTGAGCGGCGTCGTCGGCATCTACTATGCCAACAATCATGCCGACGAGATTCTCTACCTCAGCGGCACGTCGAAATTCGACGATCGCAAGCAGAATCTGGGAATATACAGCGAGCTGGCATACCGGATGACCGATAAATGGACATTGACCGGTGGCCTGCGATATGAGCGCGATGTCATCGAAAGATATGGCACGTCCGTTTATGCGCCGACGCCCGTTTCCTATGATCAAACCTTCAATGCAGTTCTTCCGAAGGTGTCACTTGCCTATGCATTGACGGATGACTGGACCGTCGGAGCATTGGTCAGCCGTGGATATAATCCCGGCGGCGTTTCGCTCAATATCGCCGCGAAGAAGTGGATGAAGTTCGAAGACGAGAACATCTGGAATTACGAGCTGTTCACGCGCGCCAACCTGCTCGACGACAAGCTAATCCTGACATCCAACGTGTTCTACATGGACATGAAGAATGCGCAGTACAATATCCCAGTCGTCATCGCGTCGGGAATATCGCAGTCCTACACCATCAACGCGGAGGCTGCGCACGCCTATGGCCTGGAAGTCGGAGCTGACTATCAGGTGTTGGACAATCTTATGCTCCGGGCGAGCGCCGGCATATTGCGCACGGAAATCGACCGTATCTCCAGCAATGTCAGCTATGAAGGCAATGAATTCGCCAAGTCGCCGGGCTATATGTTCACCCTCGGCGCAAGCTGGGATGTGACCGAAAAATTCAACATTTCCGGCCAGCTGCGGCATCTTGACGGCTATTATTCGGACACTGCCAACACCGCCGCCTACAGCGTCAAGCCCTATACCATCGCGGATGTGCGGGCGAGCTATCAGCTTCGCAAGGAGTTCGAGGTCTATGCCTACGTCAAGAATATTTTCGACGAACGCTCCCCGACCTACATGCAGCAGAACCGCGGCATCGGCGGCATCGAGGCAAGCATGACGACGCCTCGCATGTTCGGCGTCGGCGTGAAGGGGACCTTCTAAAATTGAAATAGCGGTTGGCAGATCAACGCCGGCGATCTGCCAATCATCACGACGCAAAGCGCTGAGGCATTCGTTGCTTCAGCGCTTTCTTTTTTGAAATCTGGAACTGGCTGCGCGACATGGTCGTGAGCCATATGCAGATCGGCTCGTCGGGCCTACGAAGCCTGACACGGAGACGCTGTCCTGCTCCTGAATTAGCGCGATTCTCGGTCGATATCCCGCCGCAGCACGACAGCCGTCGTGATGTCCTCGACGGTCTCGTGGCTGGCGATCAAGTCGCGGACCTGATTGAGGTCGTTGATCGATGCTGCCTCCAGTTCGACGACCAGGTCGAGTTGACCGCTCACCGAAGAAACGCGCTTCACCTCTGTATGTCTTGCAAGCAGATCAAGCAGATGGAGCGCTGGTGTGCGCTTGAGGCTGACGAGAAGGATCGCTCTTATAACATTGGCGTCGATCTCGCCGATGTCGGCGCGATAACCACGGATGACGCCGCTGCGCTCGAGGTTGGTGACGCGCTCGCTGGTGGCGCTTCTCGACAGGCCGATCCGCCCGGCCAGGGCTTTGACCGCGATGCGTGCTTCCCTCGACAGGATTTCGAGTATTTCCCGATCTTTGGCGTCAAGGTCGCGCATGGTCTTCTCGCTTTGAGGCCGGACATCTGTCGGCTTATTCCGACAGTGTGCCGGTTCGATCCGACAGGATACTTGCTTGATCCGGCAGGATACTTGATGCCTGAAAACCGATTGCGTGCCAAGCTATCGGAAAGAAAAATAGCTTGGAAAAACAACAACTATGACTGATCTCTCCCATCCGGCTCCTCAACTGTCCGCAGGCGATGCCGAGAGGCTTGCCAAGGAAATATTCGGCGTCCCGGCAAAGGCCTCGCCACTCGACAGCGAGCGTGACCGCAACTATCGACTGAAAACCGACACCGACGCCGGCTGGATCCTGAAGATCGTCAACTCCAGCGAGCCGAGGGTTGAAAGCGAGTTTCAGACCGCTCTTCTCAATCATCTTGCGAGTGCCGATTCGGAGCTCGTGGTTCCGCATCTGAAGCCCAGTCTGTCCGGCGACTTTCTGGCCTCCACGACGGCCCCGAATGGCGAAGTGCACGCCTTGCGTCTGGTCGGCTGGCTGGCCGGGACGCCGCTTGCCGAGGTCGGCAGGACCTTCGATCTGATGCGCAGCCTCGGCCGTTCGCTCGGGGAACTTGATCGGGCGCTGCAGGGCTTCATTCATCCAGGCGCCCTGCGCGAACTGGATTGGGATCTGCGTCATGCGGCGCGCGCACGGTCTCGCCTGCATTTTGTCCGCGACGCCGAGAAGAGCGCGCTTCTTGAGCGCTTCATCGAGCGTTTCGAAACTCTCGTGGAGCCCAAGCTTTCGCGGTTGCGCGCACAGGTCATCCACAATGATGCCAATGACTGGAATGTGCTGGTCGACGAGCACAACCATCAGAGAATTTCGGGTGTTATCGATTTCGGCGATGCCGTCCACACCGTTCTCATAGCAGAAGTGGCCATTGCCTGCGCCTATTCGATCCTTGACATGGAGGATCCGATCGGTGCGGCCGCGGCTCTCGCTGCCGGTTTCCACGAGAAATATCCGCTGCAAGCCGAAGAAATTGACATCCTCTTCGACCTCATCGCCATGCGTCTGGTGACGAGCGTCACCTTCTCCGCTTCCCGTCACGACCAGACCGACGACAATCCCTATCTGGCGATCAGCGAGGCGCCTGCCTGGCGTCTGCTTGAGAAGATGGATGCCATGAATCCGCGATTTGCCACGGCCGTTCTGCGCAAGGCATGCGGTTTCGATGCGGTCGACGGAGCCGGCGCGGTCCGTCGCTGGATTTCCGACAACGGCAAGAGCTTTGCCGGTATCGTCCGTCCGGCGGCCGCCACAATGAGCAAGGCGATCGTACCCTATGGCGACGCGTCGCATGTGATGACCGTGGCCTCGGCCGAGCAGCGCCCCGAGGAAGCGACCCAATGGTGGACTGATTATGCCGAGCAGCACAAGATAGAACTCGGCGTTGGTTCCTGGGGTGAGAAAAGAACCGTCTATACGGACAAGGCCTTTGTATCGCGCTTCATCGAGGGCCAGCGCCGCATCCATCATCTCGGCGTCGACCTGTTCATGCCGGCCGGGACGCCTCTCTATGCGCCGGTGGCCGGCACCGTGAGGAGTGTCGAGATCGAGCACGAGCCGCTTGGTTATGGCGGCCTTATCTCGCTCGAGCATGCTCCCGAAGGCTGCCCGCCCTTTGTCACGCTTTGGGGGCACATGGCCCATGAGGCACTTGGTCGGCTGAAGCCCGGACAACGCCTGGAAGCCGGTGATCTTGTCGGTTATATGGGCGATATTCATGAGAACGGCGGCTGGACTCCTCATCTGCACTTCCAGATTTCGACTGACACCGCGCTGACGGCGACGGAGATCCTGGGCGTCGGTGAATCCGCCTATCTCGACGTCTGGGCCGAACTTTTCCCGGACGCGTCGGCTCTTGCCGGTCTGCCGCCCGAAACTTTCTCTCAGGATGGTCGCACGAGAGAGGAATTGATCGCCAAGCGCAAGGAATTGCTGCTGCCCAATCTTTCCATCTCCTATTCCGAGCCGATCAAGTTTGTTCGTGGCGATGGTGTCTGGCTGATTGACAATTACGGCAGGGCCTATCTCGATTGCTTCAACAATGTCTGCCATCTCGGACACGCGCATCCCGACGTCGTCGAGGCGCTGTCTCGCCAGTCGGGGCTGCTCAATACCAACACGCGCTACCTGCATGACAATATCGTCGAATATGCCGAGCGGCTGACCGCGACATTGCCTGAGGGCCTGTCGGTTGCATCCTTTGCCTGCTCGGGAAGCGAGGCAAACAGCTTGATGCTTCGCATGGCGCGCAATCACACCGGACGCAACGACGCGATCGTCGTCGACTGGGCCTATCACGGCACGACGCAGGAGCTGATCGATCTCAGCCCCTACAAGTACAAGCGCAAGGGCGGCAAAGGGCGTCCGGATCATGTCCACGAGGCCATCATCCCGGATAGCTATCGCGCCCCGGAAGAATGGCCAGCGGAGGAACATGGCAAGCGTTTTGCCGAAAGCGTTGCCGAACAGATCGAAAGCATGCGCAAGAAGGGGCGGGCTCCCGCATTCTTCATGGCTGAATCGATCCCGAGCGTCGCCGGCCAGGTCTTCTTTCCGGATGGGTATCTGAAAGAAGTCTATGCCATGGTCCGTGCGGCGGGCGGTCTCTGCCTTGCCGACGAAGTGCAGGTCGGCTTCGGCCGCGTCGGCAGCCATTGGTGGGCTTTCGAAACCCAGGGCGTGGTTCCGGACGTTGTGTCCATGGGCAAGCCGATCGGAAACGGCCACCCGATGTCCGCGATCGTCACGACACGGGAGCTTGCAGACAGCTTCAACAACGGCATGGAGTATTTCAACACCTTTGCCGGCAATCCCGTGTCCTGCGCCGTGGGGTTGGCGGTTCTTGATGTAATCGAGCGAGACAAGCTGCGCGAGAATGCCTTCAATGTCGGCAACTACCTGCTCGATGGTTTCCGCAAGATGCAGGCGCGGTTCGACATTATCGGCGATGTGCGTGGCCTTGGCCTCTTCCTCGGGATCGAACTGGTCACCGACCGCAAGACCAAAGCGCCCGCGACGGACCTTGCCCGGAAGATCAATGACGGTGCGAGAGCACGCGGTATTCTAATGGGAACCGAAGGGCCACACGACAACGTCCTGAAGATGCGCCCGTCCATGATCTTTGACCGGGCAAATGCCGATCATCTGCTCGATGTCCTGGGTGCGAGCTTCGAGGCCGCATTGAAGTAGTTCATAGCGCATCGGCAGGCCGCTGAAAGGGCCGCACTCCCGCTCCAGAAATGGTCGGGGGTGCGGCCTTTTGCGTTTCAATCGGCATATGCGCGCGATTTTCGACAATCGTTGCAGCCAATGCGATCGGTCTCATCAACGCCCGCAGCGATATGATTCTTACCCCGGTCTCCGTCTTCGCGCTGCAGGTGCTGGCACGGGGAAAATCGTCGGGCGACATAATGTCGGTCAATTCCGGCAATGTGTCAGGTACGCTGACACCTTGCTTGGTGCTTGCCCAAAATGGCTATGCAAAACTCTGGCGGTGAAGGTTGCTGGGAAACCGACAAAACGAAACAAAATACCAACAGAGGAAACTGACGTGTTCAAGCACAAGCTTACAAATCTGATCGCTGCGGCCGCCGTTGCGATCACGGCAACATTTTCCCTAACGCATGCTCGCGCTGACGAGCTGGCGACCCTGAAGGACTCGGGCGAACTGCGCGTCGCCATGAGCGGCCAGTATCCTCCGTTCAGTTTCACGAACGATCAGAACCAGGTCGTCGGCTTCGATGCCTCGATCGGCGAGGCTATCGCCGAGCGCATGGGCCTCAAGGCCAAGATCATCACGACGCCCTTTGACGGGATCATCGCAGGCCTCCTGGCGAAGAAGTACGATGCTGTCGTCGCGTCGATGACCATCACGCCGGAGCGCGAAAAGGCTGTGGACTTCGTCGGCCCTTACTATCACGCCGGCAGAGCGATCGTGGTGAAGGCCGACTCCTCCATCCAGAAGCTGGAAGACCTCAACGGCAAGATCGTTGGTGTTACGCTCGGAGACGCGCATGAAAAGTGGGCAAAAGCTCAGGGCAACCTGACTGTTCGCTCCTACAAGGGCCTTCCCGAAATGCTGGTCGATCTTGAGGCCGGGCGCATCAATGCTCTCGTGATGGACAGCGTTCCAGTCATGGTGGCCGTCAAGGAGACCGGACAGAAGGTCCGCATTCTCGATACGCCGAACATCGAAGGCGGTCGCGTCGCCCTCGGCATTGCGATCCGGAAGAACAATCCGGAGCTGAAGGCAAAGATGCAGAAGGTTCTCGAAGAGATGCTCGCCGACGGCGCCTATGAAAAGATCTCGATGAAATGGATCGGTAGCGATATTCGCTAACTGGCATTTCGGTGTGGGTCGGATATGTCTCCGGCCCATTCACTATGACTTTTCGGAGCGTTTCTATGGATTTGGCGCTAATGCAGCGCGTCCTCCCGTTTTTTCTGGAGGCCGCGTGGGTGACATTGAGTATTTCCGTCCTCGCTATCCTGCTTGGCTTCTGCATCGCAGTTATCCTGGTAGCGGGTCGGCTGTCGGATTTCTTCGTCGCTCGATGGTTTTCGCGGGCTTATGTTAGTGTGTTTCGGGGTACGCCCTGTCTCGTGCAACTGTTCGTCCTCTACTTCGGCGGACCACAAATCGGACTGGAGCTTGAGCCTTATTCGGCCGGGGTCATCGGTCTTGCCCTCAACATCGGCGCCTACATGGCAGAGTCCATTCGCGGTGCCATCATCAATGTCGATCGTGGTCAGGCCGAAGCTGCACGTTCGATCGGTTTCGGTCGCGCCCAGACCTTGTGGCTGGTGACACTGCCGCAGGCGGCACGTCTGATGATAAGGCCGCTCGGCGTGAATGCTGTTGCATTGATCAAAGGCTCGGCCCTGGTCTCCACGATCTCAGTCATCGAACTCACTTACACTGCTCAGCGCTTTATCAGCTCGACCTACAAGCCCTTCGAAATCTTTACCGTGTCCGCCGCGATTTACATCGTGATGGTCTACGCGGTCCGGTTCCTCGTCGATCGCCTTGATCTGCATTTCGCGCCAAGGTGAGGATGCCCATATGCAAAATCTCGATTTCAGCGTAGTCACGCCCTATTTCGGTCTTCTGATGACCGGTCTCTGGTGGACGCTCGTCATGTTCGTCAGTGCGAGTGTCGTGAGCCTCGCCTTCGGCATAGCCTTCGCGCTTATTGTCCTCTATGCGCCGCCGATAGCGGCCTTCCCGATACGGTTCCTCACCTGGCTTTTCATGGGGACGCCGCTGCTGCTGCAATTGTATTTGATCTATTACGGGCTCGTGCAGATCGGCATCGATATTCCGGCAGTTGGCGCCGGCATCATCGGCCTTAGCCTGCATTTCGCCGTCTACAACGCCGATGTCTTCCGCGCCGGGATCCTTTCGGTCGATTCCGGACAGATGGAAGGCGCGCGCTCGATCGGCCTCAGTCGCGGTCAGGCGCAGCGTTACATCATCGTGCCGCAGGCGCTCCGCAAGACGATAGCGCCGATCGGAAACAATCTGATCGTGCTTCTCAAGGACACCTCGCTGGTATCAATCATTGGTATCGCCGAACTTGTCTATAGCGCCCAGATCGCCATCAGCGAAACCTATACGCCCTTCGAATTTTATCTAACCATTGCAGGTATTTACTACGTGGCAAACCTCGTCCTCGAAGCCGGACTGCAATTTCTTGAAAACAAGGTGGAGATGTCACGATGAGCGCCGCAAAGCCCATGGTCGAAGTCAAGGGGGCCCGCAAGGCCTACGGGGCGCTCGAAGTGCTCAAAGGGATCGATCTCTCCGTCTCCCGCGGGCAGATCATTGCGATTATCGGACCGAGCGGCTCGGGCAAGAGCACGCTTTTGCGGTCGATCAATCACCTCGAAGTGCTGAACGGCGGCGAGGTCTGGCTCGATGGCGAGCTGGTCAATCGCGCGCTGAAGGGAAATGCTTTCGAACGGCACATCAATGCGGTGCGCCAGCAGATGGGCATGGTATTTCAGCATTTCAATCTGTTTCCGCACCTGACCGTCCTTGAGAACATCACGCTCGGCCCCGTCAAGCTCAAGGGGCTGACGAAGCAGGCGGCCCGTGCACTGGCGATGGAACTCCTGTCCAAGGTGGGGCTCGCCGACAAGGTCGACGCCTATCCATCGCGGCTGTCCGGCGGCCAGAAACAGCGTGTCGCGATTGCGCGCGCGCTGGCGATGCAGCCGAAGGTGATGCTCTTCGACGAGGCGACGTCGGCATTGGACCCGGAACTGGTCGACGAGGTCAATGCCGTGATGAAACAGCTTGCCGCCGAGCACATGACAATGTTGATAGTGACCCACGAGATGCGCTTTGCCGGCGAAGTGGCCGATCGCATCGTCTTCATGGACGGAGGTGTCGTGGTCGAGGAAGGTGCACCACAGCAGATTCTGCAAAATCCGATTCATGATCGCACCCGTTCATTCCTGAAGAAGCATCTTCACGATCGATAGGCGGTCTCTGCTCCGCAGGCCTGAAAAAGTATTTATATCATCCATGTCAGGATTTGTGACGATCCGCGCTCTTTTGCGGATCGTTGCCGCGCGATAGTCTCCACTTCAGATTGATAGAGCAATTCCAGGAAAAGTGCGCAGCGGTTTTCCGTCCGGAATTGCCTGAAACAAAAGGATAGAGCGTTTTTGCGTTTCAAAGAAATGCGGAAATGCTCTGGGAGTGGGCATGAAAAGAGTCGTCTTGTTTTCCGGTGGGAGCGCTTGCCGCTCCATCAACATCGCTTTGTCCCGAAGCGGAGTCGAGGTCACGCGCATCGTGCCCGCCTGGGATAGCGGCGGTAGCTCCAAGGTTATTCGCGAGCAACTGGGCATCCTCTCCGTCGGTGACATCAGGCAGGCCTTGATGACGATGGCTCATGGAGAGGGATGTGCCGGCGATGTGGTGAAGATCTGCAATGCCCGAATTTCGGCAAATCTCGGTCTTGAAGACGCCCGCAACGAATTCCTGTTCTATGCCAAGGGCGGCCATCCGCTGCTTGAAAGGATGGAGCCTGGCCTCCACGGCGCAATCTTGAACTATCTCAATACATTCGCTTCGGCGGTTGGCGAGGATTTCGATTTCAGGCATGGAAGCATCGGCAATTTCATCCTGACCGGCGCGTGTCTTGCCCATAATGGCGATGTCAACACTGCGATTTTCGTGTTTCGAAAGCTGTGTGGCATCAACGGGAATGTCTGGCCGTCGTCCGTTGACCGCGATCTTGTGCTTTCAGCCACCTTGAAGGATGGCAGAACGGTCATACCGCAGGATGCCATTACGACGATGGCGAAAGCGGATGCCAAGGTCGGGATCGCAGAGGTCGAGCTTGATCGCGCGAGTGGCGACCGGCCGATGGCGAACTCCGCCGTCCTCGACGCGATAGCGCGGGCGGACCTTATCGCCTTTGGGCCAGGGAGTGTCTACACGAGCGTCATTCCGCATCTTCTCGTGGATGGGGTCATCGCGGCAGTCGAGCAGGCGCGCTGCCCCAAGGTGCTCATCGGCAACATTCTCCAGTGCCGCGAGACAATCGGCCTGACATTGGCCGATGTATTGTCGGCGTTCGATCACCACTGGCGTCGACATGGCGCCTCTTCTGGCTTGTTTTCTCACATTCTGGCCAACCGGGTGCTGTTTCCCTTCGAAAAGACGATCGGCGAATTCCCCTACCTGTCGGATGGACTGTCGGAGAAAGCCCCGCCCGTGTTGGTCCGCGATGAGTTCGAAGATGCCTGGAACCGCGGTCAGCACGACGGCGAGGCGGTTGCAGCCAGCCTGCTGAAAATCATGTCGGCCGGGGGTGCCTCCGGGCATGCATGAGTTGATCGCCAGTATCGACGAAGCCCGGCGTCTGCAAGGATTTCTGACGGTTGAGGGCGTGCTTGCGCTCCGTGCACGCGGAGTTACGGTCTTCGATCCATTCTCGACTTTGGTGTCGAACCGGGCCGAGCTTGCGGCAGGCGTCTTTCTCTGGCCCAATGTCACGATCATGGTCGGGGAGACCGGCTCGGTTTCCGTCGGATCGTCGGCGGTCCTCCATAGTGGGACGCGCGTCGTGGCACAGGCCGGTTCGGTCTCTATCGGATCAAACTGCGATATCGGTCAGGAGGGTGGGTTTACGTTCATCGCCGACAATGAAGGAGATGTAATCGCCGTTGGAGACAATGCGCGGCTCAACGGCGGTGGATCGATCGCAAAGGATGCGCAACTTGGCGACGGCGCCCAGGTGCTTGGGCCGATCCGTGTCCAGCAATGTCGATTGGGGGGAGGCGGTTCCTATCGTGAACCGGATCCGGACAAGCGTGGAGGGGTCTTGAAAGGCAGCGGCATCGCGAGAAACCTCGACATACCGGCCGGCATGGTCGTTCAGGCCTTTGGTTTGTTCGGCGACGCGCCACTTCGACATCAGAGGGATTTTCACCCCGGCGCCAAGACCGCAAAGTCCTGAGAAGCCCATCTTGCCGCCCGAGCGACCCGCCTCTTGTGGAAGCCGGCGGCATCGTGGTTCGTCGGCACGACCGCAGACATATCCACCGAAAACGGCCACCTCGTCCTTGCGGCGATCTTTGCGGTCGGCTTAACTGTGACAGTTTTATGACAGTTATGTGACATGAAAAATACGGAACGGAGAGACTGGATGACACGCTTTTCGCCTTGCCTCATCATCATCGCGGCGCTTCTGGGCGCCCAGCCTGCCTTTGCCGAGGAGGCAGCCTTTGCCGGCGTGACCCAGGACGCCTTGACGCATCGCGATCCGATTCATTGGGTGAGTGTCGAGCAGATCGAAAAGTCTCTGGAAGGCCATGCGCCTATGACGGTTGGTTTCGATATCGACGATACCGTCCTGTTTTCCAGCCCCTGCTTTTTCTACGGCCAGCAGAAATATTCGCCAGGCAGCTACGATTATCTGAAGAACGATGCATTCTGGGCCGACATCAACGCCAATTGCGACATGAATTACTCGCTGCCGAAAGAGGTCGCCGCCAAGCTGATTGCGATGCATACGAAACGCGGCGACACGATTTATTTCATCACAGGCCGGACCAAGAGCCCGGGCGAGCGGCTGACCGAGACGATCAAGCGCGATTTCAAGATGGACACGATCAATCCTGTGGTCTTCACGGCTGGCGACAGTACCAAAACCGCATTCCTGCGGGAACATGGAGTGAAGATCTACTATGGCGATGCCGATGGCGACATGCGTCAGGCCATGGAGGTTGGAGCTCGCCCGATCCGCGTGCTTCGCGCATCCAACACGACCTATAAGCCTATGCCGAAGAACGGAGCCTTCGGCGAAGAAGTGATCATCGATTCCGATCGTTGACCGGGATTGGGTCGGCCCTTGGCTCAGATGGAGCCGGGCCGGCTGTGTCGCGGAGTATGAAGCGAGCGCCCAGAACGACCTTCATGTCTTGCGAACCGTCCCTGTGTTCGATGGCGTCGCAGAGAAGCTTCAAGGCATGCCGTCCGGCCTCCTGCGAAAGGCCGCTCAAGGTCGAAAGAGCAGGGTAGGTCATGGCGGGCAAAGCGTCATCGCATCCGATAAGGCTGATATCCCTGGGGATAGCGACCCCCAGGGCCGAGAGCCGTGCATGCGCCCCTTGGGCCGTGAGATCGTCGAACGCCAGGATTGCAGTCACGCCGGCCGCGACGGCTTCCTCGGCCGCCGCTTCGCCGCCTTCGAAACTCGGTTCGGATAGGGGGATGATCGAAAGGCGGATCTCCGTCCGGCGGCATGCCTCGGTCGCCGCCTCCATACGCTGCTGATTGGACCAGGATTCTTTCGGGCCTGAGAGATAGGCGATGTGGCGGTGGCCGTTCTCGGCCAGGAAGCCGACAGCTTCCATCACTGCCGCCTGCGTATCGATCAGCACGCGCGGCAGACCGACCATATCGCGATTGATCAGTGTGATGGGATGGCGAGCGGCATGGGTCCTAACCTGCGCCTCGCTCAGGCGCGTCGACGCCAGAATAATCCCGTCGGTCTGCCCGGCAAGCCGCTCGAAGAGCGTGTTTTCCCGGGCACCGCTTTCGCCGGAGGAACCGAGAAACAGGCAGAGTCCGAGCGCATCGGCCTGACTCTGGATCGCCTTGATGAGCGGCGGAAAGAACGGATTGGCGATATCGGGCACGAGCAGGCCGATATTACCTGTCCGGCCTGTCGATAGCGCGCGGGCCATATTGTTTGGTCGATAACCGATCTCCTCGGCGATCGCGAGGATCTGCGCGACGGTCTTCGGATTAAGCAGGTCCGGCCGGCTGAACGCGCGCGACACCGTCGAGCGGGACGTATTGGCACGCTCGGCGATCTCATCCAGCGTCGGCTTTACCCTCGTCTTCGGATCCCTCTTACCAGCGATAGTCGTGCCCTCCCTCTTCGGCACTTGCGGCGGCGAGAGCCGCGATGCGGCTCGCCAGAAGAGCCTCCGCGGTCGAAACCTGCAAGGGTGCCTTGCCCGTCAATGCGTCGAGGGCGTCGTCTGCAGGGCCGATCGCGGCAGGTAGATCCGGTTCCCAAAGGCTCCGGTTGTCGGTCTCGACAAGAAGACGGCCTTCCCCGAAGAGAATATCCATTCGCCCGCGCGTGCCGACGAGGCGCATGGCGTAATCGCCGTGCCTTGCTGCGGCCTCGGGCTGCCTCCAATCCATGTCGATCACAGCCTGCAAACCAGTCTCCAATGTCAGCAGCGCACGGCCGGCCAGAGCAAATCCCGCGTGTTGCTTGGGATGGCCGGGACTTTTCCAACCACTGACGCGGCCCGAATGTGCGCCCGTCAGCCATAGGACAAGATCGATGTCGTGAACAGCGAGATCGTTCACGATGCTGCCATAGAGTGTGTGGTCGAAAAACCAGGCGGGTCTTGCTGACGGCAGCAGCTTGTGCGGGCCTGTGGAGGTGATGGCGACCAGATCGCCGATTTCACCGCCAAGGAAAAGCTCTCGCGCTTTGCGCGTGACAGGATAGAAGCGCTTCTCCAGCATCAGGGCCACACGGTTGCGGCCGCCGTCGGCCTTGGCGACCCTGTCCACCTCTTCCACGGTCAAAGCCAAGGGCTTATCGGCGATGACGAAAAGTCCCCGTTCCAGGCAGGCTTCGATCAACCCGGCACGAAGTCCGGGTTCGGCGATCACGGCCACCGCATCGACATCATGCCGCTCGAGCAGCGACGTCATGTCGGCATAGCCGGGAACGCCAAGCTTCCCGGCATAACTGGCCCGCCGTGCCTCATCGTGATCGGCAAGAGCGACCAGCTCGACGTCCGAGCGCGTGGCAAGCGCGTCTGTCACATAGCTGATGTGGCCATGGGCGGCGCCGAGGATTGCGAGCTTCTTGATGGGCATCATGCGCCTCCGATTTCACTCATTGCGACCCGCCGGCCGGTTTCGGCGGAACGATAGATGGCGGTGATCACGCGCACTGCTTCAAGTCCGTCGCGGAAAGTGATCCGCGCGGGGCGGTCGCCGAGAATGGCATCCCTGACATCCTCCCATTGGTCGACATGGCCGCGAATGCCGATACCGACCTGGCTCCCGGCTGCGCTCTTGATCGAGGAATCCGCTGCGGCCGGCAAGGGCTGGCCTGCAAAGCTCCAGTCGACGACATCCGTGTGATTGAGCGCCACGTGCCCTTGATCGGTAAACAACATGAGGGCGGCCGGCCGGCCGGGAGGTGTCACCGTGCTGGTAACGAGCGTGCCGCGCGCACCGTTTTCGAAGAGCAGAAGTGCCTGGCAGAAATCCTCGCTGCCACCTGCTCGTCCGGCCATGTTCGTGGCCTCTGCCGTGACGCTGGCAACGGGGCCGAAAAGCCAAAGCATCAGGTCGAGCGTGTGAATGCCCTGGTTGAAGAGCGACCCGCCGCCCTGCGCATCAAGCTTACGCCATGGCTTTTCATCGTAATATGCGTCGGCGCGATGCCAGTAGACCTGACCTTCGATGGCGATAGGCCGGCCGAGTTTGCCTGCATGTAAGCGGCGATGAATGTCCTGATGTTGGGCTTCCAACCGTCGCTGGGACATGGTCGAGCAAACGAGATCAGCGGCGATGGAGCGGCGATAAAGGTCGATTGCCTCTTCGAGATCGACCGCAAGCGGCTTTTCGACAACGACATGCAAGCCCTTGTCGAGCGCGGCACGGGCAGGGACATAGTGGGAGCCGCTCGGGGTCGCAATGACAACTGCATCCAGATCGGCATCGCCGATCATGGTCGATGCGTCGTCGAAGAATTGCACATCCGGAAGCGTCCCGAATGCTGCCAATTCCTCCGCAGTCCCTCCGGCCACGGCGGTCAGCACCATTCCTTCCACGGCCGCGATCGCGTCGCGATGCACCCTGCTGATCGTTCCCGGCCCAACCAATCCGACTTTGATTGCCGTCACATCTATCTCCCTTGGTGCCGACTTTGCTGCATATTTATGCAACCGCTTTCAGACAGATTGCAAGAGGGCTCGAGCGAAGAAAACATGAAATACGGTAATTTCTGCGTCAATGTCGCGGTACTATTCTTGAGAAGTCGACATTTGGCCTATTGACTTATGCAATCGGTTGCAAATAGCTTGAAGCAACGACACAGGGAGCACAGCAAATGCCGCTTGCATGGCACACAGATCGTCTCGCCACCCAAAGCTATTCGTCCCGCGACGAAATGGCGGAAGCGGCAAGCCGCGATTTGGCCGCGGCCTTGCGCGAACTTCTTGCTAGAAAGACGCGCGTGAGCGTCATGTTCGCGGCTGCTCCGAGCCAGCAGGATACGCTCGCGCTTTTGCGCAATGCTGCGGATATCGACTGGAGCCGGATCACGGCGTTTCACATGGATGAATATATCGGCCTGGGCATTGATCATGCAGCGCGTTTCGCCAACTGGTTGGATCGCCATCTCTTTACGCTGGTCCCGTTTGGAAAAATCCACCGTATCGAGCCCCATGGCTTTTCTTCGCCGGAGGCCTGCGCGGCCGACTATGCCGGAAGGCTTGCGGAAGAGCCGCTCGATCTCGTTTGTCTCGGCGTCGGCATGAACGGACATCTTGCCTTCAACGACCCGCCGGACGCCCGTTTCGAGGATCGGCAGAGCGTCAAGGTCGTCACGCTCGCTGAGGACTGCCGCCTCCAGCAGGTGGAGGACGAATGTTTCGCAAGTCTGGCCGATGTGCCGCAACAGGCGATTACCGTAACGATCCCCGCTCTGCTCTCGGCCGGGCGAGTGATTTCCGTCGTCCCCGGTGCGCTGAAGAAGATCGCGGTCACACGGATGCTGACTGGACCGATCACCGAGGATTGCCCGGCCAGTATCTTACGGCGACATCCGCAAGCCGTGCTCTATCTCGATGAGGCTTCCACGCCCGACGTCTTTCGGAGAGCAGCATGATCGTCGGACGGCACGCAATATCAGGAGATATCCTTGAGCTGACCGTGAGTGACGGCCGGATTGCCGCCGTCAGGAAGCTGGAAGGCTCGAACGGTGAAGACCTTCCCTGGCTGGCGCCTGGCCTGGTTGACCTGCAGGTCAACGGATGGGGCGGTCATGACTTCAACCGTGCCGATATCGACGAAGAAACAGTTTGTGCTGTTGCAAAGGGAATGCGGGAACAGGGCGTCAGGGCCTTTCTGCCGACCGTGATCACGGCCTCTCAAGAGGCGATCTGCAATGCACTTTCCGTCATTGCCGGTGCGCGCCGGAAGCATGCCTGGCTCACCGGCATGATACCCGGCATCCATGTCGAGGGGCCTTTCATCTCGTCGCAAGACGGCGCGCGTGGTGCGCATCCGCGTGACCATGTCCGCGAACCCTCATGCGACGAGTTCGACCAATGGCAGGAGGCATCCGGCAATCTGGTGAAATTGGTAACGCTGTGCCCGGCTACAGAAGGCGCGGATGCCTTCATTCGCCACGCCCGCGCAGGAGGATGCCTTGTCTCCATTGGGCACTCCGCGGCCGACACGACTGACATCGCCAGGGCTGTGCAGGCCGGTGCAGGCTTCAGCACGCATCTCGGCAACGGCATTGCCTCGACACTGCCCCGCCACCCCAATCTCCTATGGGCGCAACTGGCAAATTTGAACTTGCAGGCGATGTTCATCGCCGATGGCCATCACCTCGATCGCGAAACGTTGACCGCGATGCTGAGAGCAAAAGGCGTGGAGCGGTCGATCCTCGTCAGCGATATGGTTGCGCTCGCCGGAATGGCGCCTGGCCGCTATCGCCAGCCCATCGGCGGTGACGTCGAGCTCTCGGCTGATGGACGCCTGTCGATGGTGGGAATGGCGACGCTTGCAGGCGCCGCGACGCCGCTTGCCGATGGCGTTGCTCTGGTAGCAAGCCTTGAGGGCTTCAGCCTCGGCGATGCGGTCACCATGGCGGCGGTCAACCCGGCGAGGGCGCTTGGTCTGGAAACGGGCCTCGTCGAGGGCGCGGCAGCCGATTTCATCGCTTTCCATTGGGTGCCGGGAGATCGTCACTTGCGTCTGTGTGCAACGGTATCGGGAGCGGACTTTGCCGCTTCGCCCAAGAAGACACCAGGGGAATAAGCATGGCACGCGTCGAAATCCGCAAACTGCATAAACATTACGGCGACTTTCATGCGTTGCGCGATCTGGAAATCACCATGGAGGATGGTGAGTTCGTCGTGCTCGTCGGACCATCGGGCTGCGGCAAGTCTACCTTGCTGCGCATGATCGCCGGGTTGGAGGATGTCTCCGATGGGGAAATCCTGATCGACGGACGGGTGATCAACGAGGTCGATTCCAAGGACCGCGATATCGCGATGGTTTTCCAGAACTATGCGCTCTATCCGCACATGACCGTGCACGACAACATGGCTTTCTCCATGAAACTGCGTCGGGCTCCGGCGGATCAGATCCGTAGGGAGGTGGAGGCCGCCGCTGCCACCCTCGGCCTGAGCGATCATCTCAAGCGCTATCCGAAGCAGCTTTCCGGCGGGCAGCGTCAGCGCGTCGCCATGGGGCGTGCGATCGTGCGCAAGCCGAAAGTCTTCCTGTTCGACGAGCCGTTGTCCAATCTCGATGCCAAGCTGCGTGTGAAGATGCGCTCCGAGATCCGGTCCCTGCATCGCCGCCTTGGCAATACGATGATCTATGTCACCCACGATCAGGTGGAAGCGCTGACCATGGCGGACAGGATCGTCGTCATGCAGGGTGGCGTGGTCGAACAGATCGGCTCGCCGTTGGAGCTTTACGATCGCCCGGCCAATGTCTTCGTTGCCGGCTTCATCGGCTCCCCGTCGATGAATATTCTGGCGGGCAGCATTACGGGATCCGCCTTCATTACGCAGGACGGCACCGCCATCCCACTTCCGCAAAACTTGCCCCGATCCACCGGAGAGTTGCTGCTCGGTATTCGTCCCGAGGCGCTGGATCTTTGCGACCCCGCCGATCCGTCTGCCGTGACGGCGAAGCTTGTTTCTGTCGAGCCGACCGGCGCGGAAAGCCATGTGAGCCTTACGCTTGGCGGCGAGGAAATCGTCGCCGTCATTCGGGAGCGCCTAGCCGACAAGCCCGGTACAGCGCTGAGTTTGAAACTCTCGGCCGCCGGCGCGCATCTGTTCGATAAGGCAACCGGCGCAAGGGTGCCGGACAATATCCAATAATAATCGACCACGAAGGTCCAATTCGTGAAGAGGAGAACTGAAATGGCATCGCACTTTTTGAAGACAGTCTCGCTCGCCGCAATGCTCGCCGGTCTTGCCTGTTCGGTACAGGCTCAGACCTTGACCCTTTGGGGCGGCTCTCCCGAGCTCGAGCCCTTTTACAATCACGTTGCGGCCGAGATGAAGGCGTCTCATCCGGATTTCGAATTGAAGGTGGAAACGATCAGCCTGCGGGAGCATGAGAAGCGGCTTGCTTTCGCGTTGCCGGCAGGCTCGGCGGCCGACATCGTCGAAATGCAGTCGGAGGCGCCGCGATATGTGCAGTCCGGGCTGCTGGCGCCTGCGCCGGAAGCAGTCACCGCTTTTGTGAAGGACCCGAAGAACTTCAGCCCGGTCTATATCGCGGCCGTTTCCGACAGCGAACATGTCTATGGCGTGCCGCTCTATCACGGCCAATCAGCCCTCTACTACAATACGGAGAAATTCGCCAAGGCCGGGCTTTCCGGCCCGCCGAAGACGCCGGACGACTATTCGCAATATGCTGCGAAGCTGACCGAGCGCGATGCCTCGGGCAATCCCACCATCAGCGGCTGGTCGTTGCGTCTGTCCGGCGGTGGCCAGGGGATCAGCGAGAAGTTCTGGATCAATCTGCACCAGTTCGGCGGCAAGCTCGTCGAGCAGGATGGCGAGGGATGGAAGGCTGCCGTTGCCAACGAGGCCGGGCGCAAAGCTCTCGAGCAATATCTGGATCAGCTGTTCGTCGCCAAGACAGTCAGCCCGCAGATGAAGGCAGATGCCGAGGCTTTCGAGCTGGGGCAGACGGCGATGTTCATTCGCGAATCCTGGGTCATCGGCGATATCGCCAAGAAGGCGCCCAATCTGAAATACGCGACTGCGCCGCTGCCGGCGGGGTCCCTGGTCGTCCCGGCATCGCTTTTCGTGCCTGTTGATAACGACAAGAGCAAGCTTGCCTGGGAATTCGTGCAGAAGACCAACGAGCCCGAAAATCTGCAATGGCTTTTGGACAATGTCGGCTGGTTGCCTTCGCGCAGCAATGTCGATTTCTCCGCGATCATCGCCAAGAAGCCGGTTCTTGAAGCCTTCGTCGCGCCGCCGGCCGATTATACCTATTTCAGCCTGCCGCCGATTGCACCATCCAGCGAGATCCTGACCCGCTTTGCCGCTCGCCTGGAGGCTGCTTTCGCCAATCCGGCCTTGGCCAAGGATGATGCCGCCATCGATGCGGCGCTCAAGGATGCCGCTGCCGAGATCGACAACACCCTCAAGCGTGAAGGTCTTCTGGCGCAGTAGGCGCCGGCTGAGGCTGGGAAGCGAGGGGATGGGTACTCCCGCCTCCGCAAGGGAAGGATTGTTGGATGAAAAAGCGCAGGCAATTGGGATTCGTGATAAGCGCACTGGCCGTGCCGCTGACGCTCTTCGTTCTGGTCAGAGTCGTGCCCATCTTCGAGACGCTGCGGCTTAGCCTGTTCAAATGGGATATCATTTCCAAAAACAAGCCGTTCATCGGCCTGGCCAATTTTCAGGAGTTGGCCAGCGACCCCCTGTTTCTTGAGGCGTTGCGAAACACCACGATCATAGCCTTTGGCGTGCTGGCTCTGACGATTCCCTTGGCACTCGGACTGGCGGCGCTCATCCAGCACCGCTTCGGCAGCGCACTCTCCGGCTTCTATGAAACCAGCCTGTTCATACCGCATATCGTCTCGCTCGTTCCAGCCGCCATGGCCTGGAAATGGGTGTTCGATGCGCAGCTCGGACCGCTGAATGCCTTTCTCGGGATCTTCGGCATCCCGGCGCAGGCGTGGCTTTTTCACCCAGTCTGGTCCATCGTCTGTATCATCGTACTCTGCTCATGGCAGGCGCTCGGATATGCCGTGCTGATTTTTCTGATCGGGCTGCGCAACATCTCCACTTCGCTCTATGAGGCGGCACGACTCGACGGAGCCACCGCATGGGAGTGCTTCCGCTATATTTCCGTACCGCAATTGAGGCCGGTCACGCTTTATGTCTCAGTCGTCACCATGATCGCCGCCTTCAACATCTACGGCCAGGCCTTCGTGCTTGCCTCGGATTCGCAGGGCGCGCCGGGCAAGCTGGTGCGAGTTCTGGTGCTCGATATGCTCGAAAACAGTTTTCGCAACTATCGTGTTGGCTATGCCGCCGCCGAGGCCGTGGTCCTTCTGGCCATCGTTCTCGCCCTGACGGCCGGTCAATTCGTTTTCTTCCGCGACAAGGCGGCACGCCGATGAGCACGACACCGAGCAAGAAGAGCGGGGAACGCTATTCCCTTTCCAAATTCGCCATCGATTGCGTGCTGACTGTCTTCGGGATCTTGATGATCCTGCCGCTGATCATGCTCACGGCGAACGCTTTCAAGACGCCCGCCGAGTTGCTGGCATGGCCACCGCGCCTAATCCCGCAATCGCCGACGCTCGACAATTTTTCCTCGGTTCTGAGCGACACACCACTACTGACATGGATGGGCAATAGTCTTGCATTCGCAGCGATCTCGACGATGGCGATCGTCCTGACATCATCGATCACGGGCTATGTACTGGCGAAGTTCCGTTTTCCCGGCGTCAATCTCATCTTTGTCGGGGTGCTGGCGACCGCCATCGTTCCCTTCGAAGTCTATATGATTCCGCTCTATCTCGGCGTGAAGCAGTTGGGACTGCTGAACTCGATCGGTGGACTCCTCGCCGGCTATCTCGTGATGAGCTTCGGCATATTCCTTGTCCGGCAATATGCCTTGACGTCGATTCCCGACGAATTGCTGGAAGCCGCACGTATGGACGGCGCCGGCGAATGGTGGATTTTCTTTCGCATCGTGTTGCCGCTGATGCGCGGTCCGATCGGGACGCTGACCGTCCTTGCTTTCTTCCAGGCGTGGACCACATTCGCCTGGCCCATGATCGTCAACACGGCACGGGACAAATATGTCCTAGAGGTCGGACTGGCCCTGTTCCAGACCGGATTCACCGTCGATCTTGGACGTCTCAGTGCCGCCGCCGCTTTGTCGCTCATTCCGAGTGTCATCTTCTTCGGCGCGATGCGGCGCAATTTCGTCAAAGGTGTCGCGACGAGCGGCATGAAGGAATAGGCTGGACGAGACTTCGATTCCCCCAATTTACCAAACAGCATATGCACTGAAGAAAGGGACAGATGATGCGGCAGACTTGGCGTTGGTTCGGCCCGTCCGATCCGGTATCGATCGACGACATGCTACAGGCGGGCGTGGAAGGCGTGGTCACCGCGCTTCATCATCGCGCTCCCGGCGAGGTGTGGACGCCGGAGGATATTGCCGCCCGTCAGCGCGAACTCTCGGTCATGAGTGATGGCAGTGCGTCCGGATTGGGCTGGGATGTGGTCGAAAGCCTGCCGGTCTCGGAAGACGTCAAACGCCAGAGCGGGCCGTGGCGGGAGCATATCGACAGCTGGAAGACGAGCCTTCGCCATCTCGCCGATGCCGGGGTGCGGACGATTTGCTACAACTTCATGCCTGTCCTCGACTGGACGCGCACCGATCTCGCCTTTCGCCTGCCAAACGGTGCGACATGCATGCGTTTCGATGCGGTGGATTTCGCCGCTTTCGATCTGTTCCTGCTGCAACGCCCAGCGGCGCGGGAGGAACTTGAGCCAGAGGTCGTCGAGGCCGCGCAGCGCCGCTTTTCCGAAATGGACGACGCGCGCAAGCGCCAGCTCGTCGCCAACATCGTTTCCGGCCTGCCGGGTGCCGCGATCCATATGACCATCGACGAGGTGAAGGATCATCTCGCGCAGTATAATGGCCTGCATGCCGAAAGACTGAAGGCACACCTCATCGATTTCCTGGGCGAAGTCGCACCGCTCGCGCAGGAGCTGGGCATGCTGCTCTGCTGCCATCCGGACGATCCGCCGTTTCCGCTGCTGGGGCTGCCGCGCATCATGTCGACTGAAGCCGACTACCGCGCCATGGTCGAGGCTGTCGATATTCCGGCCAATGGCATCACGCTTTGCACCGGTTCGCTGGGTGCCCGGCGCGACAACGACCTGCCGGGCATGATGGCAAGGCTCGGCGACCGCGTCCATTTCCTGCATCTGCGCAACGTCACGCTGGAAGACAACCGGCATGGCGGTTCGTTCCACGAGGCGGCGCATCTCGAGGGCAATACCGACATGGTGGCGGTGATCGCCGCCGTGCTTGCCGAAGAGACCAGGCGAAAAGGCCAGGGCCGCAAAGACTGGCAAATCCCTTTCCGTCCCGATCACGGCCAGAATATCCTCGACGATCATATCAGGCAGACGCGCCCCGGCTATCCGGCGATCGGTCGTCTCAAAGGGCTGGCGGAATTGCGCGGCATCATGACGGCCCTGTCGCATCCGATTGTTGCCGGCGGCAAGATATGAGCAGGCTGAGCGCTGCAAGTGTACCGTCGTCGGGAAAGGCGGCAAAATGGCCTAGCTATAGGCCGCAGGATCATGGCTCGGGCATCGTTCATCTCGGTATCGGCAATTTCGCCCGCGCTCACCTGTTGTCCTATACGGACGATGCGCTTGCAGCTCATGGCGGCGACTGGCGGGTCGTTGGCGCATCATTGCGCGGGTCGCCGCTTGCCGGCCTTCTGGAGCCTCAGGACTATCGGTATACCCTTGTAGAAAGAGGCGTGGAAACGAAGGCGTCGGTCATCGGTGCCCTTCATTCCGTGGTCTCCGGGCGGGAACGCATTCCAGATTTGCTCGCGTTAATGGCGGTACCCGCCTGCCGGATCGTCAGCCTGACCGTGACGGAAAAAGGCTATGGCCTGACCGGCACGGGAAGGCTCGATGCGGCTCATCCGGATATCGCTCAGGATCTTGCGCAGCCGCAATCTCCGCAAGGCGTGATTGGATTGATCGCGGCGGCCTTGGCATTGCGACAGCAGAAAGGGCTTCCCGCCTTTACCGTCCTTAGCTGCGACAATCTTCCTCAAAACGGCCGCCGGCTGAGGGAGGCTGTGCTGGAGTTTGCCGCGCTTGCGCACGATCCATCGCTTGTCCGCTTCATCGAGGCTCATGCGGCTTTCCCGTCGGGCGTCGTCGATCGCATCACACCGATCCCGGGCAAGGAGGTGTTCGAGCTTGCGCGAGCCGAGACCGGCTATGACGACCTGGCGGCCATCGAAACCGAGCCGTTTCGCCAGTGGATATTGGAGGACAGTTTCTGTGCCGGTCGTCCCGCATGGGAAGCGGCTGGCGCGCTCTTCGTGCCCGATATACTGGACTACGAGCGCATGAAGCTATGGATGCTGAACGGCACCCATTCACTGATCGCCTACGCCGGCTGTCTTCACGGCAAAGCCTTCGTCAGGGATGTCATGGCCGACCCGCGCTTGAGTGAAATGGTATCACGGCATCTGCAGGCTGCCTCCATGGCGATAGGGCAACTCGGCATCGATCTCGAAACCTATGCCGAGACTTTGAAGACACGTTTCTCCAATCCCGCGATTGCCCATGCGACGGCGCAGATTGCGATGGACGGCACGCAAAAGCTGCCGCAACGAATAATCGCTCCTGCCTTCGCCGCGCTGAAGCGCGGAACGGATTTCGAGCCCTTCGCCTTTGCGATCGCAGTCTGGATCGCCTATGTGGAGCGCTGGGCAAAGGGTTTAGCGGCCTATGAAGTCAGCGATCCGCAAGGTGCGGTCCTGCGCGAAGAGCTATCGGAGACGTCGAGCGATGTGGATCTCCTGCGGGCGGCCAGTGCGGCTTGCCCGCATGTTCTTCCAGCCGAGCTGCTCGATGGAAAGTTCGGCGCCGCCTTGCTGCGGCACATCGGGACCGTGCGAGCCTGAGCTCCATTGAAAGCTCTGGGAATGCAGCGTTGTTATTTCTTGCGGCCGAGGTCGATCTTACGACAGCTGATAGGGCGTCGTCTCTCTGACATTGTGATCCACGGAGATGCTGCGGCGCAAAGGCGGAACGGCCCGGCTGGCGCAATTGTTTCGCTCGCATATGCGACAGGATATGCCGATCGGTTCGAAGGCGGATTTGTCGGTGACGTTGAGATCGTCGGCATAGACGAAGGCGCTGGCATAGGAAATCTCGCAGCCCAGCGCCAGCGCATGGCTGGACCGTTGGGTGCGAAACCCGCCGACGCCCTTGCTTACATGCGTGGCAAGACAGAGATAGCGGGCGCCATCCGGCGTCTCGGCGAGCTGGCGGATGAAGCGGCCCGGTGTCTCGAAGGCCTGGTGTGCGTTCCAGAGCGGACAGGCGGCTCCGAAGCGTGCGAATTGCAGCTTGGTGGCACTGTGGCGCTTGGTAATGTTGCCGGCGCGGTCGATGCGGGCAAAGAAGATCGGTATCCCTTTCATGCCCGGGCGCTGCAAGGTCGATAGCCGATGGCAGACCTGCTCCAGCGACGTCCCGAACCGGGCAGCCAGCAACTCGATGTCGTGCCTAAGGTCGCGGGCGGTTTTCAGAAAGCTTTGATAGGGCATGAGAAGCGCGCCGGCGAAATAATTGTGCAGGCCGATGCGACAGACCTCGCTGGCTTCTTCGCTGCGAAAGCCTGCCTGGCGAACGATGCTTTCCACGACCTCGCTGGCGTAGAGCTGCGCCGTTTGTACCGCCATCTGGAACGTTCGGGTTTCAGCTGGGGCGTAAGGGTTGAGGGTCAGCACGCGCCCCGCCGGATCGTAGCGGCGCACCGCATTCATGGCGGATGGTCCGTGCACAACGCGAATACCGAATTGACTGTCCAGATAGTCCGTCAGGATCGGCTGGCCATCTCCGCCTTGCAGCCCGAGCTTGCCGGCGAGCGCTTCGGCCATGGTGTCGAGTTCCTGCACGTAGTTGTCGACATAGTGAAAGAAGTCGCGAACCTCGTCATAGGGCGTCGCTTCGAGGGCTGCGGCACGACCGAGCCGGTCGTCGAGGCTGGCAAGCTGTTCGCTATTGCGCCGATAGGCCTGGTGGCAGCTGACAAGCGCGCGGGCAAATCCTGGCGCATTCTGCGCGATCAGTTTCAGCTCCTGCAAGGTCGGCGAATAGGATTCGAACAAGGGATCGCCGAGCGCTTCGGTGAGTGCCGACATCAGCCGATCGGTTTCGCCGGTAGAGAGCTCGGCAATATCCAGTCCGTACTTGTCCGCCAAGGCCAGCAGGACGGCGGCTGATACGGGGCGCTGATTGTTCTCGATCTGGTTGAGATAGCTGAGCGAGATGCCGAGACGTTCGGCAAACTGGCTTTGTGTCGCATCGTGTTCCAGACGCAGTTCCCGGACTTTTCGCCCGATGAAGAGTTTCCCGATGGCCATCTTCGCAACTTCGCAATTGTTAATTTGAATTTTTATAAGTCCGCATATCTGCGCGTTCAATGATTTTCTCGTCGCCGGACCCTCGCTATGACTTCTAGATATCGAGGGAGGCATCATGCAGACGATATTGGATCAGCTCGAAGCACGCCGCGCCGAGGCGCGGCAGGGTGGTGGCGAGCGCAGAATCGCGGCCCAGCACGGAAAGGGCAAACTGACTGCGCGCGAGCGCATCGAAGTGCTTCTCGATGAAGACTCCTTCGAAGAATACGACATGTACGTCACTCATCGCGCGACCGATTTCGGTATGGCGGAGCAGAAGATCGCGGGTGACGGCGTCGTGACCGGATGGGGAACGATCAATGGTCGCCAGGTCTATATCTTCTCCCAGGATTTCACCGTGCTCGGTGGCTCCCTGTCGGAAACGCATGCACAAAAGATATGCAAGATCATGGACATGGCCATGCGGAATGGCGCGCCGGTCATCGGCCTCAACGATTCCGGCGGCGCGCGCATTCAGGAAGGCGTGGATTCGCTTGCCGGTTATGCCGAGGTCTTCAAGCGCAACGTCGAGGCCTCCGGCGTCGTGCCGCAGATTTCCGTCATCATGGGACCATGCGCGGGCGGTGCCGTCTATTCGCCGGCCATGACGGATTTCATCTTCATGGTGCGGGATTCCTCCTACATGTTCGTCACCGGCCCCGACGTGGTGAAGACGGTAACGAACGAGATCGTCACGGCGGAGGAGCTTGGCGGAGCGCGCACCCACACCTCGAAATCCTCGGTGGCCGACGGCGCCTTCGACGATGATATCGATACGCTTGAACATGTCAGACTGCTCTTCGACTTCCTGCCGCTGAACAATCGCGAGAAGCCGCCGGTAAGGCCATTCCACGACGATCCGGCGCGGCTGGAAAATCGGCTCGACACGCTGATACCCGATAGCTCGAACAAGCCCTACGACATGAAGGAGCTGATCCACGCCCTTGCCGATGAGGGTGAATTCTTCGAGCTGCAGGCGGCTTTTGCACGCAACATTATCACCGGCTTCATGCGCATGGAAGGACAGACGGTTGGTGTCGTTGCCAATCAGCCGATGGTGCTGGCCGGCTGTCTCGACATCGACTCCTCGCGCAAGGCTGCGCGTTTCGTTCGCTTTTGCGACGCCTTCAATATTCCGATCCTGACCTTGGTCGACGTGCCCGGCTTTCTTCCCGGCACGGCGCAGGAATATGGCGGGGTGATCAAGCATGGTGCCAAGCTCTTGTTTGCCTACTCCCAGGCCACGGTGCCGATGGTGACGCTCATCACGCGCAAAGCCTATGGCGGTGCCTATGACGTGATGGCATCGAAGCATATCGGCGCGGATGTGAACTACGCTTGGCCAAGCGCTGAAATCGCAGTCATGGGCGCCAAGGGCGCGACGGAAATCCTCCATCGAGCCGATTTGGCTGATCCGGAAAAAATTGCCGCGCGAACCCGCGAATACGAGGAGCGCTTCGCCAATCCCTTCGTCGCAGCCGAGCGCGGCTTCATTGACGAAGTCATCATGCCGCACTCGTCCCGTCGTCGCATCGCTCGTGCCTTCGCCTCGCTTCGCAACAAGCAGGTGGACGCACGCTGGAAGAAGCACGACACGATACCCCTCTGACAGGCCATTCCCATGATCAAGAAAATCCTGATCGCCAATCGCGGCGAAATCGCCTGCCGAGTCATCAAGACCGCCAGGCGCCTCGGCATCTCGACAGTCGCCGTCTATTCCGATGCGGATCGCAACGCCCTGCATGTGTCCATGGCGGACGAAGCCGTGCATATCGGCCCGTCACCATCGAACCAGTCCTACATCGTCATCGACCGGATCATCGATGCCGTGCGCAAGAGCGGTGCCGACGCAGTGCACCCAGGCTACGGGTTCCTTTCCGAGAACGCGCATTTCGCCGCCGCGCTTGAGCGTGAAGGTGTGACGTTTATCGGTCCTCCCGTCGGTGCGATCGAGGCCATGGGGGACAAGATCACCTCAAAGCAGCTGGCGGCTCGCGCAGGTGTCTCGACGGTCCCCGGACATATGGGGCTGATCGACAATGCCGACGAAGCGGTGCTGATCGCGAATGAGATCGGCTATCCTGTGATGATCAAAGCATCCGCGGGCGGTGGCGGCAAAGGCATGCGCATCGCGCACAATGCCGAAGAGGCGCGCGAAGGCTTTCAGGCATCGCGCAACGAGGCAAAAAACTCCTTCGGCGACGACCGCATCTTCATCGAGAAGTTCATCACCGAACCGCGTCATATCGAAATCCAGGTGCTCGGCGACAAGTACGGCAGTGTCCTTTATCTCGGCGAGAGGGAATGCTCCATCCAGCGGCGCAATCAGAAGGTCATAGAGGAAGCGCCATCACCCTTCCTTGACGAAGCGACCCGCAAGGCCATGGGCGAGCAGGCCGTCGCGCTCGCCAAGGCCGTCGGCTATCATTCCGCAGGAACGGTGGAGTTCATCGTCGATGGCAAGCAGAACAAATTCTATTTCCTTGAAATGAATACGCGGCTGCAGGTCGAGCATCCGGTAACCGAGCTGGTGACCGGCCTCGATCTGGTAGAGGAGATGATCAGGGTTGCGGCCGGCGAGCCTCTGTCTTTTGGTCAGGTTGACGTAAAGCTCAATGGTTGGGCCATCGAAAGCCGCCTCTATGCCGAAGATCCCTACCGCAACTTCCTGCCTTCGATTGGAAGATTGACGCGGTACCGTCCGCCCGCCGAAGGCCCGACGAGCGCTGGCGCCATCCTGCGCAACGACACCGGCGTCTATGAGGGTGGCGAAATCTCCATGTACTATGACCCCATGGTGGCTAAACTCTGTACCTGGGCACCGAGCCGCGAAGCAGCAATCGCTGCGATGAGCGATGCGCTCGACGATTTTGAAGTCGAAGGGATCGGGCACAACTTGCCCTTCCTGTCCGCTGTCATGAACCAGGAGCGCTTCCGTTCCGGTCAGCTGACAACAGGTTACATTGCCGAAGAATTCCCCGAAGGCTTCCATGGCGTCGAACCTGACCAGGCGTCGGCCCGAAAGCTTGCAGCGATCGCAGTCACGATCAATCAGGCTGTGCAAAGGCGCGCTGCGGATATTTCCGGCACGATCGGCAATCATCGCCGCAAGATCGGCCGGGATTGGGTCGTTGGCTTCAGCCAGTGGCGCTTCGAGACCTCCGTGGAAACGATGGATGGTGATCTTAACGTATCGTTTGCCGACGGTGACATGCTGCGTGTGAAGAGCAACTGGCTGCCCGGTAAAACGCACTGCGCTTTTTCGGTCGGCTCCGATATACTGGGCGTCAAGGTCGATCTGGTGGGGTCGGCGATCCGCCTGCGCTGGCGGGGGACGGAGATCGTTGCCCGCGTCCGCTCGCCACGCGTTGCGGAGCTTGCCCGCCTGATGCCGGTCAAGGCGGCGGCGGATACGTCGAAGCTTTTGTTGTGCCCGATGCCAGGAGTGCTTACCTCTCTCACCGTCGAGGCGGGCAGTGTCGTCGAAGCGGGTCAGACGCTGGCCGTTGTTGAGGCCATGAAGATGGAAAATGCCTTGAAAGCGGAACGTAAGGGCGTCGTTAAACGTATCGAAGCGAAAGTGGGGCATAGCCTTGCGGTCGACGAGCTGATTCTGGAGTTCGAATGATGGTTGAACGATCCCTAGAGGAATGGGCTTCTCTGGCCGAGAAGGAGCTCAAGGCATCGCCTGAGACGCTCACCTGGGAAACGCCTGAGGGAATAGCGGTCAAGCCGCTCTATACCGAGGCGGATACGGCAGACCTGCCGCACCTCTCATCTCTGCCCGGCTTTGCACCGTTCACGAGAGGCCCGCGCGCCACCATGTATGCCGGCCGTCCCTGGACGATCCGCCAATATGCCGGCTTCTCTACCGCCGAGGCCTCCAACGCCTTCTATCGCAAGGCGCTCGCCGCCGGTCAGCAGGGTGTCTCCGTCGCCTTCGATCTCGCCACTCATCGCGGCTATGACAGCGATCATCCGCGAGTGGTCGGGGACGTCGGCAAGGCCGGTGTGGCGATCGATTCCGTCGAGGACATGAAGATCCTCTTCGACGGCATTCCGCTGGAGAAGGTCTCCGTCTCGATGACCATGAACGGAGCCGTCATCCCGATCCTGGCAAATTTCATCGTTGCCGGCGAGGAGCAGGGCGTGCCGCGTGCCGCACTTTCGGGCACGATTCAGAACGATATTCTGAAGGAGTTCATGGTCCGCAACACCTACATCTACCCGCCCGAGCCTTCGATGCGGATCGTTGCCGACATTATCGAATATACGGCCAAGGAGATGCCGAAGTTCAATTCCATCTCGATCTCCGGCTATCACATGCAGGAGGCCGGAGCGACGCTGGTGCAGGAGCTTGCCTTCACGCTCGCCGACGGGCGTGAATATGTGCGTGCGGCGCTGGCCAAGGGGCTGAATGTCGACGATTTCGCCGGCCGTCTGTCCTTCTTCTTCGCCATCGGCATGAATTTCTTCATGGAGGCGGCAAAGCTTCGGGCGGCGCGTCTGCTCTGGACGCGCATCATGGAAGAATTCAAGCCGAAGAAGGCTTCGTCGCTGATGCTGCGAACGCACTGCCAGACATCAGGCGTCTCGCTGCAGGAACAGGACCCATACAACAACATCATTCGTACCGCCTTCGAGGCCATGTCTGCGGTGCTCGGCGGCACGCAGTCCCTGCACACGAACTCCTTCGACGAGGCGATTGCCCTGCCCACGGAATTTTCGGCGCGCATCGCCCGCAACACCCAGCTCATCCTTCAGCATGAGACAGGCGTGACGAACGTCGTGGATCCGCTCGCAGGCTCCTATTACGTCGAAAGCCTCACCAACGAACTGGCCGACAAGGCCTGGGCGCTGATCGAGGAGGTGGAAGCGCTGGGCGGCATGACCAAGGCCGTCAACGACGGCCTACCGAAGCGGCTGATCGAGGAGGCGGCGACGCGACGTCAGGCGGCCGTCGACCGGGGCGATGAAGTCATCGTCGGCGTCAACAAGTATCGGCTGGAAACGGAGGAGGAGATCGAGATCCTGGCGATCGACAACGCCGCCGTCCGCAGTGCCCAGATCAAGCGCATTGAAGAGACGCGCAGGCGCCGGGATAGCGTCGAGGTCGGGCAGGCTCTCGAGCGTCTGAAGACAGTCGCAGCGACGGGCGAAGGCAATATCCTGGAGGCCGCCGTCGATGCGGCCCGCGCCCGCGCGACGGTCGGCGAGATTTCCGACGCCATGCGTACCGTTTTCGGCGATCACTCAGCCGTCCCCCAGGTTGTCAGCGATATCTATGGTGCCGCCTATGCCGGCGATCCTGAGCTGGTGACGCTCAGTAACCGCCTCTCCGATGTCGCCGCATCGCTCGGCCGCAAGCCGAAGATCATGGTGGCAAAGCTCGGGCAGGATGGTCACGATCGCGGCGCGAAGGTCATTGCCTCGGCCTTCGGCGACGTCGGCTTCGACGTGGTGGCCGGCCCGCTGTTCCAGACGCCGGACGAAGCCGCAGACCTTGCTGTCAAGGAAAAGGTTCAGGTGATCGGCATGTCCTCGCTTGCCGCCGGGCATAAGACGCTTGCGCCCCAACTCGTCGAAGCGTTGAAGGAGAAGGGCGCCGATCAGGTCATCGTCGTGGTCGGCGGCGTCATTCCGCGCCAGGACTACGATTTCCTGCTCGAGCATGGCGTGAGTGCGGTTTTTGGTCCCGGCACGAATGTGCTCCATGCCGCAAACTCCATCCTCGACCTTCTGGAGGGCAAGCGCAGGAACGCGTGATGCTGTTCTGCAGGGGCGCTCTACTGCACGCAGACGGTGTCGGCGGTTGCCGGCAGGGGCATGACGGCGATTGAATGCCGTTCGGCCTCACAGCCGAATGCATGCGGCATCAAGCCCGCGATCTCCAGCACGAGCTTTCGCCGCAGCGCGGTTGCGTAGTCCTCGATGCGGTGCGGGGCGATCACGAAGGAACCGGGGCCACCAATTACTTCCCGCCGATAATAGTCCGGAAGATCGTCTGCAATTCCGGGTTCGCTGGGCGCAATGGCGATGGCATTGATGATATAGCCTTTTTCCAGCGCAGCCTGACGCCTTGGAGCTACTGGCGAACCATCGTTGTTGGTGCCGTTGGAGGATAAGTCGATGACTTTCCTCCTGGCATGCTCGAGCGAGCGCTCGAGCAGGAATGCGCTGATATCGATGGCAAATGAGAGAGAGGTCCTGCCGCGACCTTTGCGCTGAAAACCATTGTCGCCGCCACGAAGAATGACATCGGCTGCAGCGTCCAGATCCGATGCGTTGCACAGTTTGGTCCATGGCAAGACTGTATTCAGCTCGCCTATCCCAGCCCATTCGACATAGGTGACGACAATGCAGCCGGTCATGCCATTTTCGATTGCGGCGCGGACTTCACTGGATCGTAGTGCCGCCGCATGCCCTTCGCGCTGGAAGTCGGCTTGAGCCGGGCCGACCGAGGCGGAAGTATCGACCGCCAGCACGATTGCCGTGTCTACGGTTGCCGGCTCCGCAGTGGAGGCGTTGCTCCGCTCGGCAGAAGCGCCGATTGTTATGATGATGGCAGCAAACGATACCACGCCCGTCCGGACAAGAGGATACCTCTTTGTACGGACCGGCGAGCCAGCATGGGACGCCTCAAGGAGATTTGGCCACCGCATCATGCCGCTACTCCTTCCTATTCGATCACGCATGCTGCCTTGCCAAGGCAAAGCCGAGGACAATCAGAATGGAACCGCAGGTTCTCGGCATCAGTTTCCCGCCGCCGACATTGGCAAATCGGCCAAGCGTGAGGGATGCCACGCCGACCGCCGCTACGTCCGCCGCAGAGAGCACGATGTTGACGATGACACCGAGGACAAGAAACTGCATGGAAATCGGCATGGTCGCGTCTGGATCCACGAATTGCGGCAGGAATGTCAGAAAGAAGAGCGCTGTCTTGGGGTTGAGAACCTCGACGAAAACGCTGTCGCGAAGCACGGCAGATTTTCTATCTATGGTTTCGGTCGAATGCTTGTTGCATCCCAAGAGCATCGTGGCTCCGAGCCAGATCAGATAAGCGGCTCCCACAAGCTTGATGATCGCATAGACTGCCGGAGCCTCGTCGAGGAGAGCTGCGAGGCCGACGGCGGCGACGACGATGTGAAAATAGCAGCCGAGATGAATACCGAGCGCCGCCTTCAGTCCGGCGCGCGTTCCGTGCGCCAGGGTTTGTGCGGTCATGTAAAGCATTGCGGGGCCAGGCATGCAGGCGAAGAGAACCGTCGCGATGGCAAACGAGGTCCAGTGTTCCAATGATGGCATGGCGTATCCTCCGCTTTGGCAGACCGCTCTCCTATACCGGAGCGACCTAAGCGGATAGCCAAGGCACCGCTTGCTCAGGGAACTACTCTTGAGCGATATCGCGGCATATACGACGCTTGCCGTATTTCAGCGCGGCCAGACAGCCGCGTATGTGGTTTCCGTCAGGAAAACGCACAGACGAGAACCGCGCGGGAGAGAAATGTGCAAACTTCAGCCAGCCGGCATGCCGAGGCGGACAGCGTAGGCCGTGACTTCGGCGGAGCTGTGGAGATCGAGTTTGCGCATCAGGTTTTCCCGGTGCTTGCGAGCCGTCAGGATGCTGATGCCGAGACGTTCCGCCATCTGTCGGGCGGTTTGACCCTGTGCCGACAAAAGCAGGATCTGTTTCTCTCTCAAGGTCAGCGGAATGGGCGAGACGATTTCTTCAGCCGTCGGCGCCTTGTTCCGCCGCTCCGGTTGATCGACCGCAAATCTGATCGACTTTGCCAGATAAGTTCCGCCGCTTCGCACCGCATCGATGGCGGCTGCGATTTCCTCAGGGTCGCCGTCCTTGGTCAGATAGCCGCTGGCACCGGCATCGAGCGCAGCGCGCACGGTTCGCGGCTCTATATTCGCCGTCAGCATCAGGATCTTCAGGCGAGGCGCAAGCTCTCTGATGGTGGAAATAAAGTGAATGCCCACCACCCCCGGCATGCCGAGATCAAGGACCAATACATCGGCACGAGCATCTTGCAAAAGCCCAAGGAGGGCCTCGCCGTTGGCTGCTTCTCCGACAACCGCAACGTTTTCGACGGTCGAGATGAGCAGCTTCAGCCCTTCGCGCACGATCGCATGGTCGTCGGCTATGATGACTTTAGTTGTGCGGTTCATTCTGTTGCTACTCTCGGATGGCGCCTGGCACTCTTGGCCGCTAGTTAATGTGAAACAGGTTACCTATAAATCAACCCTGCCGGGAAAAATCCGCTTATGGAGCAACTCGGTAAAGCGGAGGGACGCATGCAGGAAGACAAGATACGCCGGGCTCTGGTCGAGCTCCTGTATCGCAACTCCTATGGGGTTGTTATCTCCAACATCGCTATTTCGCTTGCCGCCGTTTACATTCTGAAATCGGCTGTTTCCTCGGGCTGGCTGTTCGGCTGGCTGGGCGCCCTGTATTTCTTGACCGGTATTCGTGTCATCGCCTCCCGCCGCTTCTTTCGCCGGGTACGAAACGACAGCCGGTCGATATTGCGATGGGCATGGCTTGCGGTTGCCTTTTCCTGGATCTCGGGTCTGCTGTGGGGGCTTCTTGGCTGGGTCGGCTTTCTTCCGGAGTCGCCGATCGTGCTTTCCTTCACCGTTATCGTTCTGACGGGTCTGGTCTGCGGTACGGTGCCGTCGCTCTCCGCCTTTCCACCGGCGCTCGTCGGCTCGATTTTGATCACTGTGGTGCCGATAGGGTTGCGTTGCATCATCGGTGAAAGCGAGATGGCAGGTGCATTCCTGTTCCTGCTCGTTTCCCTTGTGATAATCAACCTCAATTACTGCCGCATCACCTACCGCATGCTTCGCGAGACCGTCGCGTTGCGATTGGAAAATGAAGAATTGGTCGAGCATCTTCAAGAGGAGCGCGACAAGGCGCAGACGGCGGACAGGGCGAAGACGCGTTTCCTCGCAGCCGCCAGCCACGATCTGCGCCAACCGACACATGCTCTCAGCCTGCTCGTATCCACGCTCTCCATCTTGGGTCGACGCGGTGATGTGCACGCCAAGGATGCACGCAACCTCGCCGACAGGGCAAAATCCATCGTCGGCAATCTCAGCGGACTGCTCGATGCCTTGCTCGATATTTCGCGGCTTGATGCCGGCGTCGTCGTCGTCGCGAAGGAACCGGTTTCTCTCAGGAAGCTTTTCGCCGATCTTCGCGATGAATTCGGCGGCATTGCAAAAGAGAGGAACCTGGGATGGCGGGTGGTCGATAGCGATCGATGGATTGACAGCGATCCGATTACGCTGAAGCGCATCCTCGCCAATCTCCTTTCGAACGCGTTTCGATATACCGCGAAAGGACATGTTCTGCTTGGTTGTCGTCGTCGTGGCGCCGCGGTGGAAATTCAGGTTTGGGATACCGGGGCCGGTATTCCTGCGCATCAGCAGAAAGTTGTGTTCGAGGAGTTCGTTCAGCTGCAAAATCCGGCCCGTGATCGCGCTCAGGGGCTTGGATTGGGGCTTGCGATCGTGCGCCGTACGGCTCAACTTCTCGAGCATCCGCTAAGGATGATCTCGAGGGAGGGGCAAGGGTCGATGTTTTCCATCACCGTGCCGATAGCGGTTTCCGCCAATGCTCACATTGCAATCGATGTCGATCGGGGTGACGAAGATGGATCGATTGGGATCGCTGTGATTGACGACGAGCGTGACGGTCTTGAAGCGATCAGCCTTCTGTTGAGGACTTTGGGTTACCGGGTCTATCCTGGACGTTCGGCGGCGGAAGCATGTTTCGCGCATGCGGTGGGGGGAAGTGACCATGCGCCGATCGATCTCATCATTACCGACTATCGGCTGGAAGCCGGCACGACCGGATTGGATGCGATCAAGCAGATGCGCTTGCATCTCGGCCGATCCGTGCCAGCGGTGATCCTTACGGGCGATACCTCGCCGGAGCGGCTCAAGGACGTTGCGGCAAGCGGCCATCTGCTGTTGCACAAGCCTGTCGATGTCGAACAGGTGCGCCAGGCAATCATTCAGCTTTGTCCCTCGGAAATGCCGGCGACCTCCATTTCGGGTCATTGACGAAGTGCGAGATGCCGATGGCTATCTGCTGGCGAGCCGTATGTTTCGATAGAGCTTCTCAGAGCCTAAAAAATACCCATCAGCTTCCGACGATGTCAAAGGAATGCGCATTTCGCATAGGTGCAGTGCGGGATTGTTGCTTTTTTAAATCGATTGAATGTCCTATATTTCAATCATGGAAACGACGCCGGACCAAGAGAGGTTGCCGACGTCAGAAAGCCCTCAGGAAAGGGGATTATCATGAACGTCGCACGCTCTTTCAACAACTGGCGCAAGTTCCGTCAGACCGTAGCTGAACTCGATCGCATGTCCAGCCGCGAATTGCAGGACCTCGGTATCGCTCGCGCTGATATCCGCAGCGTTGCTCGCGCCGCAATGGGCCGCTAATAGCATAGCATTCAGTCATCTTGACTACCGGACGCCCGCTGAGAATGCGGGCGTTTTGCGTTTGCGGACCATGTTTTACGCGCATTTGCCGCCAGCTCAGCGCTGTTGTTCTTCAGGATTGCATTTTTTGCATAGCTGCAGTGCAGCATAAGTTCTGGAAGTTTTCGCGGGTGCGAGTATAACAACACTCATTGAAGCGCTGCACCTCCTCCCGCGGCGCTTCGAATTCAGACGGCCCACTCCTCCTCCCAGGGACGTCTGTAGGAACAGCGGCACTCCTCCTCCCAGTCGCTGTTCGGTTTTCGAAAAGCCTGCCGCACCTCCTCCCGCGGCAGGCTTTTTTCGTTTCGGCTGACGCCCTTCCTGCACCTATCGCTGTGGATCGCGCCGGAGACTACCTGATGGGTGGATCAGCTATTTGATAAAGCCATGCCATGATCGCGGCCGCGATCCAAAACGCGGTGCGGCTTATCGCGCCGATGCCTGCATCCGCGCGATAAGCCATCGGTTGGTCAACCTGTTTGCCAAATTGTGCGAGGACGCTCACACCACGGCGAAGCTCACCGACGGTTCGTCAGACCGAACACGGCTAACGAAAACGCCATTTTCATATGATTTCCAAATTGCCCGAGCGAGCGCGCTATCGATTTTGCTCGCCCGGTAATTGATGGTGCCGAGAGCCTATCGCGGCAGATATGGGTGCATTCTATTTCAGCGACCCATGAAGCCCTTTCCGAACGCGGGAACGCCATCTCTGCGAAGTATCAATCGCAGGGCATCATCCGTGAAACCAATGGTTCGGCGAGGCGACCAAAAATGTCGTGTGTCTCTACTTGTTCTTCAGAAGCCAGATTTTGCCGGCCATGGTTATGGTGTAGGCATCTTTTCCGGCATCCTCGTTGAGGTTGAGGCGCTCCAGAAGGCCAAGCTCCTTCAGTTCCTCCAGCGTCTTATCGCTTATGAACTTGATTTTCTGCGGACGTTCTTTCCAACGGTCCGTTTTTGCATATGTCACGGTCGCGTTCTGGTGCGTCCATTTCTTCGCCGATTGCGGATAGAGGTCTCCCTGGTGCGCAAGTTTCAATCCGGCGATCTTTGATGGTGTCAGTTCAATCATGAGTGCGAGAAGTCTCCGTCGCTGTCTTAAAGGGGCGCACTTAACACAAAAAAGCTGGTGTATTCATAAAATATCTAACCAGCTTTGTCGTCTGCCCTTAGCAAATGAGATTTTCTTGCGCGTACGGCTGAAGAATAGCAACCTTCGGTTTGTAGAGGGTCTATATGTCAAGACATCCTGCCCGTCTTCCCCCCGACACGTCGATCTAAAGCGCGTCGCGATCTTTCAGTTTCGCTTCACGCGCTTTAGCTCTTTGATTTCACGCATGTCGTAGTCGCAAAACCGCTGCACACTTTTGCACGACATGCTCCAATCTGCCCAGATGCGTTTCGGAGTGATGAGGTGAGAGACTGGATTTCCCTGTCGCAGGCCGCGGAAATCGGGAAAGCGCTCAGCCGGGCTGTGTCTCTCAGCCTTCGATCGTAAACAGCTCTACTGCCTCGGTGAAACCTTTCAGTTGCCGAGGCCCAATGGAGACCGCATCGATGATCTCGGCCTTCTCGCGGAAGCTGCCGGACATCAACAGCGCCTTGCCTGTGTCACTGCACACGCCTTGTATACGGCTAACGATATTCACGTCAGGGCCGATGAGCGTGAAATCGAGCCGATTGCCGGCGCCGACATTGCCGTAGCTGACTTCGCCATAGTGCAATGCAATGCCCACCTTGATGCGGATGCCGTAATGTTGGAAGCTCTCCACATCATCGAGAATTGCTCTTGCGGCCGTCAATGCGGCATTGCAGGCCCCGGCGGGATCGACGCCGGGAAAGAAGGCAAGAACGGCATCTCCCATGAACTTCAGCACCTCGCCGCCGCCCAGCGCGATGACGGGCACGACTTTGTCGAAATAAGCGTTCAAAAGGCCGAGCACGACGTCGCCCGGCAGCTGGTTGGAAAGCTCGGTGAAGCCGCGCAGATCGCAGAGCAGAAAAGCCGTGTTCATCGACTCTATTTCGCCGCGACGGATATGCCCGGCCAGGATTCTGCTCGCCGTCATGGGGCCGATATAGGTGTCGAGCAGGCTGAGCTCGCATTGCCGGAGAACGCGCAACTCACTGGCGGTGCGCAGCGCCGGCAGAATGCGCGTGAGCACCTGCTGCTCGGCTGGCGTGAAGCCGCCCGGTCGCCGGGTGCCGAAGGCTGCGGAACTGATCGGCCCGTCGGCATTGCAGAGCGGCGCTATCATCAGCTGAACAAGCCCGCGACCGGCAAAGACGTCGATGTGCTGCCAGTGGCCATGCTGGCTCTCGCCGGGGCCGACGAGCAACGTTTCACGCATTTCCAACGCCTTTCGAAGCGGCGTGTTGGCAATGGTCTGGAGCCTGCCGTGCTCGCGATCATGGATCTCGATCGGTTCGCCCGGCGCCCAGGCGAAAGTGCGGCCGCTAAGCTCGGGATGCAGGGTCATCAGATGCAGCGTCAGTCGATCGACTGGAACGCCTAACGCTTGCAAACGGCGGCCCAGCCCGGAGACGAGGCCGACCTCATCCAGGGCGTGGCACTCGTCTCCGGTCAGCCATTCGATCAGGTTGAGCGTAGCGGCCGTACTGACGCCGATCTGGGCAGCTTTGGGACCCGGCGTCGTGGTTCGAGGTGTGTCCAGCAGCATGGTCATAACTATCTCCTTTCTGTTTCAGGTGCAGCGGCTAGTGCGCGCCGGCACCGGAGAGGTGACCGGATTTCTTGAGGAACAGGCTGGCAAGCAGGGCGACGACAAGCGCAACGCCGAGCAGGTAGAACGTATCGCTGAAGGCCATAATGTTGGCCTGTTTGCGCAGGCTGCCGGCAATGGCGACGATGGCCTTATGGGTGGCAAGCGCCTGATCGCTAACCCCATGGTTCAGGAAGTAGTTCGTCAGTCGGGCGATGCGGTCGCGGGTGGCGTCTTCGAACATGGAGACCGAATTCGTCAAAATGTTCGAGTGGAACTGCTCGCGCTTGGTGAGGAAGGTCTGCAGGGCCGCAATGCCGACCGCGCCGCCCAGATTGCGCATCATGTTGAAGAGCGCGGAGGCCGAGCCGGCATTTTCCTGCTCGATGCCGGCAGTGGCAATGGCCGTCAGCGGAGTGAAGGCCAATGCCTGGCCAATGGCGCGAACGATGTTCGGCCAGAAGAGCTGGTCGCTGGCATAGTCGCCGGTCATGTAGACATTCATGAAGTTCGAGGCGGCAAAGAGCGCAAAGCCGACGATGATCAGCAGTCGGGCATCGAAGCGCTTCATCAGCCGTGGCACGAGCGGGATCAGGATCAACTGTGGAATGCCGGTCCAGGCGAGCACCAGGCCGATTTGTTCGGAATTATAGCCTTGAATGCGCGTGAGATAGATCGGCAGGATGAACACCGAGCCATAAAGCGCGATGCCAAGCAGGAAATTGGCGAGCATGCCGAAGCCGAAATTGCGGCGCCCGAGCAAGCGAAGATTGAGCAGCGGATGAGCAGCGCGAAGCTCGATGATCAGGAAGAGCGTCAACGACACTGCGGCGATGATCGACAGACGAACGATGAACGGCGAACTGAACCAATCGTCCTTATTGCCCTCTTCGAGCACGGTTTGCAGGGCGGCAAGACCAATCGCCATGGTAATGATCCCCGGCCAGTCGCCTTTTGCCAGCAGCGAAAGGTTCATCGGCGAGCGATCGAGCGATACCCAAAGCATGGCTACCATGAGAATGCCGGGCACAAGATTGACGTAGAAAATATACTGCCAGCCCCAGCTTTCGGTGAGGTAGCCGCCGATGGTCGGACCGATGGCCGGCGCAAAGGTTGCGGAAAGCGCAAAAAGCGCAAGACCCATCGGCTGCTTGGGCTTCGGCAGCAGCGTGATGATGATGGTGAAGGCCATCGGAATAAGTACGCCGCCGGAAAAGCCCTGGATGGCGCGCAACACGATCATCTGCTGCAGGTTTGCGGCAAAGGCGCAGCCGACCGAGAAAACCAGGAACAGAATGGCATTGGTCAGCAGATAGATGCGGACCGAGAAGACGCGGGCGAGCCAGGCGCTAAGGGGGATGACGACGATCTCGGCGATCAGGTACGAGGTCGAAATCCAGCCGCCGTCATCGGTTCCGGCGCCGATCGCGCCCTGGATATCGGCAAGCGACGCGTTGACGATCTGGATGTTGAGGACGGCCATGAAGGCGCCGAGCGTGGAGCCGATGACGGCGATCCACATGCGCAGCGGGCTCATGGCGGGCTTTGCGGCCGCAGCGGGTGCGGCAGCGGTCGGCCCGGCGGAATTGTTGTTTGCGGCGATCTGAAGAGTGGCCATGATGCGGCTCCTTCCGGCTCATGCCGGAATAATCTCATGACAGTGTTGGGGCGATAATCGACGAAGGATTGGAAGGATCATCCAGCGTGGCCGGATAATCCTCCTGCGCTGGCGGTCGATGTCTGGGCGGCCTTGGTATCGATTTCAGGCTCGACCGACATGCCGGAGCGCAACAGGCCGGCCAGCCGCTCGTCATCGATGACGATCTTGACCGGAATGCGCTGGACGATCTTCGTGAAGTTGCCGGTGGCATTGTCCGGCGGCAGCAATGAGAATTCTAGGCCGCTTGCCGGCGAGAGGCTGTCGACATGCCCCTTGATTGCCACGTCCGGGAAGCTGTCGACCTTGATCTCGACCGACTGGCCGGGACGCACATAGGTCAACTGTGTCTCCTTGAAATTGGCGACGACATAGACCGAATGCAACGGCACGACCGCCATCAGCTGCGTGCCCGATGTGACATACTGACCGACGCGGATCGAGCGGGCGCCGACCGTACCGTCGACAGCCGCAACGATGTCCGTATAGGAGAGATTGAGTTCCGCTTGCTGGACGGTTGCTGCGGCCCGATCGCGTTGGGCGGCGGCCTGATCGCGTTGGGTCTGCAGCACCGGCACCTTGTTTTGGGCGGCAACGATGGCGGCTTGATCACGCTCGACGGCGGCAGCGGCCTGATCGCGAGCCGATTGGGTCTGTTCTGCTTGCGATTGACTGCCGACGCCGTTGGAGTTCAGCCGGGCCGAGCGAGCGGCATCGGACTTTGCGAAGACGAGCGAAGCCTGCGAAGCCGCTTCGGTTGCTTTGGCCTGCTCGATCAGCGATTGCTGCAGCAGGATCTGCGCATCGATATTGGCAATCGCCGCATCCGCAGCCTTCAGATCGGCTCTTGCCTGCGAGAGCGTGGCCTGAAAGTCCCGGTCATCGATGCGGGCAAGCACCTGGCCGGCCTTGACGGTGTCGTTGTCGTTGACCAGCACTTCCTTGATGTAGCCGGCAACCTTGGGCGCGATCGCGGTGTAGTCGGCCTTCACATAGGCGTCATCGGTCGATTCAATGAAGCGGCCGACCGTCCAATAATGATAGCCGAAGTCGGCGACAAAGGCTGCGCCGGCCAGCAGGGCGGCGACAAGCAGCCCACGCTTGATGGTTTTGCGGCTTGTCCCCGGGGTCTTTGCAACGCTGGAAGCGGGGGCTTCGGCAATCGGCGCTTGCGGTGCTTCGGCGCCGGGTGACTTGGTCACGTCGCCTGCTGGGGCAACCTCGGCCTGACTTGCGTTCTTGAATACCTCGTTGCGGGGTAGTTCGACCATTTGTCCTTCTCCTTCAATATCGCGGCCTGCGTTCGAGGGCCATTTTGTTGAGGTGAAGATGCGTCCGATTGGTCTTTCTGATAATCTCCTCGAATCTGGAAGGATCATCAATTCAGAGTGGATAATCCGAGGACGATATGGATCGGCTGACCAGCCTTACAGTTTTTGGCCGGGTGGTGGAGTGCGGCGGCTTCTCCGCCGCGGCGCGCCGTCTCAACATGTCCGTCACCATGGTGGGCAACCATGTGCAATCGCTGGAAGATCGCCTCGGCGTGCGGCTTCTGAACCGCACCACACGCAAGGTCAGCCTGACGGAAACGGGGAAATATTATTATGAGCGTTCCTCACAGATCCTGGCGGATCTCGAGGAGATCGACCGGGCAGCGGGCGCGCTCAACACCATGCCGCGCGGCACGCTGAAAATCTACACCAGCGGTGCCATCGTTCGCTTCCTGCTCCCTGTCGTCAATGAGTTCATGACGCAATATCCGGCAATCTCCCTGGATTTCAATGTCGGCGAGCGCGCGATCGACATGATCGAGGAGGGCTACGATCTGATGATCCGCACGCTGCCTGCGCAGGAATCGACCCTTGTCGCGCGCAAGCTTACTCCGTGGCGTCACATGCTGGTTTGCTCGCCCGAATATCGCGACACGCATCCCATGCCGAAGGTGCCGGCTGATCTCGTGGAACACAATTGCCTGCAATATACCTACTATCCCTATGGCGACGAATGGCGCTTCGAGGATGCAGGCGGTCATCAGGTAGGCGTCAAGATTTCGGGCAATGTCGTTTCCAACAGTGCCGAGACGTTGCGATTTCTGCTGGCAAGCGGTCAAGGCATATTCCTCGCCCCGAGCTTCATCGTCTTCGAAGATGTTGCGGCTGGGCGGCTCATACCCGTAATGCCTGACTACAAGGCGGTGGAGTTCATCATCAGCGCGATGTATCCGAACCGCAGCCATTTGCCGACCAAGGTGCGGCTGTTCATCGATCTCTTGGTTGAACGCTTCGCCGAACATCGAAAATGGATGACATGAGCATCTGTCATGATATCCGGCGGAATCCGCTTGTGGTTTGCAGACTGCTGCATCCGGTACCGCTTTTCGGAAAGTCCGATGGGTAGATTCGAGAGGTTAGAGCGACCTTGAGCGGCGCAACGAATGGGAAGGGAATGAATGGCTATCGACACTGAGCGCGCCGCCGCCGATCTATCGGTCGCCCCGGCGTTTTTCGAACTGTTGACCGGCAGTTTTCGCCGGATTGTCGGAACTTCGCTTGTTGCCGAAGGGTTAGGGCCTAACTGGCTATATCACGAGGCCCCATTCGTGGTCGTGGCCCATAATACCGACCCCGATCCGCGCTTTGTCTTTGCCAACAAAGCAGCCCAGAAATGCTTTGAATATCCCTGGGACGAATTTATCACCTTGCCGTCGCGGCTTTCGGCGGAGCTTCCCAATCGCGCGGAGCGGCAGCGCTTGCTGGATGCCGTCACGAGCAACGGCTTCATTGCCGATTATCGCGGCTTGAGGATTGCAAAGTCCGGGCGCCGCTTCTGGATCGAAGACGGTATTGTCTGGCAGCTCATCGACAATGATGGAAAGCACTGCGGGCAGGCAGCGACGTTTTCCACCTGGAAAGACGCCTGAGGCGGGACGTCGATCTCCATCCATTTGCGCAGATGCGCGCCGACAGAGGCATGAGGTTGCCGCAAAGCGCATCGAATGAAAGTGCAGACCCCGGCGGCACAGGCACCCCGGGGTCTGCTGCTATATCACTTCGGCTTGACGTCCATCGCCAACGTGTCTTCGTCGGAGCGCGGCGTGTAGGAGATCTTGTCCTTCTTCACGCCCCAGGCTGACACGTTCACGGCAAGCGGGAGATCGGGCCTATCGGTGGAAACGAGAAGGTTTGCCTTTTCGAGAAGATCGCGGCGCTTGGCTTCGTCCATTTCGCTGGCGGCATCCTCGATCAGCTTGTCCATCTCCGGGTTGGAATATCCGCGGGTGTTGAACGCGCCGAGCGACTTGGCGCTGTCGTTGGTATGCATCAGCGACGACAGCATGTAGTTGGATTCACCGGTCAGCGTGCCCCACGACGCCATGTATAGCGAATATTCGCCGCGGGTCTTGGCAGGATTGAACACGGCCGCAGGAACGCCGCTGACATCGACCTGAACGTTGATCGCAGCGAGCAATTGAGCGACGGTCGGCCCCAGTTCCGTTGGCATGCGGTCGTTTGCGTAGTTCAGCGAGACCTTGAAGCCGTTGGGATAACCGGCATCCGCCATCAGCTTGGCCGCCTTTGCCACGTCAAAAGCGCTGGGCTTGATATCGCTGTTGTATCCGAAGATGTTCGAGGCAACCATTTGCGTGGGAACCTTGCCCATGTCCTCAAGTGCGACTTCGGTGATCGTCTGGCGATCGACGGCAAGGTCGAACGCTTCGCGTACGCGCGGATCGAGGAAGGGGTTCTTTTCCAGCTTCTTTCCGGATTTATCCCAGACCATCGGAGTTTCCTTGCGGAAGTCGAACTCCAGATAGGGGATGTAGACCGACTCGTCCTTGACCACTGCGAGCTTGGAATCGGATTCCAGCGCCGCAAGGTCCGTCGACGGAACCTTCGAAATCAAATCGACCTGGCCGGCCTTCAGCTGTGCGACGCGGGCTGCGTCATTCGGGATTTCCTTGCGAACGACATGATCCCAAGGCTGAGCGCCGCCCCAGTAGCCGTCAAACTTCTCAAGAACGAGGTCCTGCGTGGGGGCCCATTTGACGAACTTGTAGGGCCCGGTGCCGATTGTCGCCTTGCCAGAATTGAAACCGTCTGCGGCCGTTTCCTTGGTGGAATAGGCAGCGGCTGCCTTATGAGACACGATGAACAGGCGAACGAAATCGTTGGGGAGTGTCGGGGCAGGTCCAAGGGTCTTGACGCGAACCGTGTGAGTATCGACGACCTCTACGCTCTTCACCCTGCGGACATAGATCGTCGAGGGATTTGGACCGGTAACGTTCGGAATGCGCTCGATCGAGAACTTCACGTCCTCGGCAGTGAAGTCAGAGCCGTCGTGGAATTTTACGCCTTCGCGCAGCTTGAATTCCCAGGTGGTGTCGTCGATCGGCTTCCAGCTGACGGCAAGCGACGGCTCGACCTCGAGCTTGTTGCCCGACTTCAGCAGCGTATCGAAGACATGCTTGGTCGCTTCGGCATTGGCCGATGTTGCCGTAAAATGCGGGTCCATCGAGGCCGGGCCGGACTTGGTGGCGATGACCAAGTCTGCAGCCATCGCCGACAGCGGCATCATGATGGTCGTGGCCAGCAATGCGGCCTTGAAAACGGAGCGTATTGTCATGTGTTCCCTTGTTTCTTTCTCATGGGCAAGAACGGCTTGCCGCCGGTTGTTTGCACCTGGTTGTCAGGAGATCTCGTCTCCATCCTCTTCAGGCTCAAGGTCAGGAACCAGTTGTTGTGGCCAGCTTTCGGAAGCCACCACAAGCTTGGTCAGGATTTCGGAGAGGTTCAGGCGTTCCGCGGGCGACAGGCATTCGAGCATCGTCCGCTCGTAGCTCATCATCTTCTCTTCGACGGCCTCGACCGCGGCGCGGCCCTTTTCCGTCAACTTGAGTGCGACGCGCCGCTGATCGATCCGGTCGAGCTCGCGGCTGATCATGCCGAGCGTGTCCAATTTGGTGACGGCGCGGCTCAAAGTGTTTTTCGGGAAGCCTGAGGAGCGGACGACCTCGGTCAAGGTGAGTTCATCGCTCAGATAGAGCGACCAGAGCACCACGAATTCGGGTCGAAGCAGGCCCAGCTGCTGCTGGATCAACCCATAGACCGGATTGTTGAACTGCAACGCCAGGTAGTTAAGGCGGAATGAAAACCAACAAGGATTCCGCCAAAGTTTGGGGTAGAGCGGATCGTCTTCCGAGAGGCTCGAAAGCCCCGGCTCCTCTCTCCCGGCTCTCCCTTCATATAGGGCAGTGCGCAACAGTTCGTCCATCGACAAAACCCGATCAGATTTTCCAATTAGTACTATTTGGGACGATATTTAAAAAATTTGTTGCGTCAACTCCATTTTTTTGTTCCTAATGGAACCGAATTAGAAAACAAATAAAATGCGGAGATGCTCGTCGCACTGGGCTCTTCGTAAGGGGTTAGTGCGTCCAGCCGGCTGATCCCCCATCATTGCAGGAGACGAAAATGCGCATTCAGGACATGCATTGGTCGCAGGTCGAGGCCCGTGTGAAGGAAGACGATCGCTGCATCGTTCCAATCGGATCGGTTGAGCAGCACGCCTATCTGAGCCTTGCGACCGACATGATCCTGGCCGAGCGGGTTTCGGTCGATGCAGCGGAGCCGACGGGCGTCCCGGTCTTCCCGTGCCTGCCCTATGGCATGGCCTCCGGCTTTGCGGATTTCCCCGGAACGGTGACGCTCTCGCTTCGCACCTATATCAACGTCATCGAGGACATACTCGACAGCGTCTATCATGCCGGGTTCCGACGGATCCTCATCGTCAACGGCCATGGCGGCAACACTCCGATCAACCCGCTTTTGTCGGAATGGATGAACAGTCATCGCGATACGTCGGTCAAACTTCATGACTGGTGGCGGGCTCCGAAGACCATGGCAAAGGTGCTGGAAATCGATTCCGCCGCCAGCCATGCAAGCTGGATGGAAAATTTTCCGTGGACGCGCCTCGAAGGCGCGCCGGTTCCGAACTTCAAGAAGGATCGCATCGACTTTGCCGCTGCCGCGCGCGTCGACGCGGGGCGGAAGCGCGAGCGCATCGCAGAAGGCAATTATCACGGCGTATTCCAGCGGCCGGATCAGGACATGTTGGAAATCTGGAAGGTCGCGGTCGAAGAGACGCGCCACGAAATCGAACATGACTGGCACTGAGACGTCAGGGTTACCCTTTTAACGCATCGTCCCCTGCGTAATCGCGAGGGACGCACCGAGAGAGAAGCACATGGCTTCATTCATCCTACGCAGATCGGGACAAGCGCTCATTGTCCTGGTCGTCATGTCCATTCTCGTCTTCATTGGTGTCTACGTCATTGGTAACCCTATCGACGTGCTCATTTCTCCTGACGTTACCCAGGAGATTCGCCAGCGAGTTATCGAGGAGTACGGGCTCAACCAGCCTCTATGGAAGCAATACATCGATTTCGTCCTCAAGACGGTTGGTGGCGATTTTGGCAGGTCATTCGTATTCAACATGCCAGTCGACGAACTGATTGCGCAGCGGCTGCCGGCAACGTTGGAACTTGCGGTCATTGCAGTGCTGCTCGCTTCGCTGATCGGCGTGCCGTTGGGTGTCTATGCCGGCTATCGGCCGGACGGGTTTCTGCCGAAGCTGATCATGGCGGGTTCGATCCTCGGATTTTCCGTTCCAACTTTTTGGATCGGCCTCATGCTCATCATGGTTTTTGCCGTGCAGCTGGGCATTTTGCCGGCGGGCGGGCGCGGAGCAACGGTCGATCTTTTCGGCGTTCCATTCTCATTCCTGACAAGGGATGGATGGATGCATCTCGCTTTGCCTGTTCTCAATCTCGCATTGTTCAAGATGGCCATGATGTGCAGATTGGCAGCAGCAGGGACGCGCGAGGTCATGACCACCGATACGATCAAGTTTGCCCGCGCTGCCGGAATTCCCGAAGGCACGATCCTGCGCAAACATGTGCTGAAGCTGATCTCCATACCGCTCGTAACCGTATTCGGCCTTGAGCTTGGCTCCACGCTTGCTTTTGCGCTGGTCACCGAAACCATTTTCAACTGGCCCGGCCTCGGCAAGCTTATTGTCGACTCCATTGCTTCGTTGGATCGACCGGTAATGGTCGCTTATCTCATGATGGTTGCCGTTCTGTTCGTCGTCATCAATCTCTGCGTCGATCTGGCCTATGCCCTGCTCGATCCGCGCCTGCGTCAGAAAGGTCGTTGAGATGGCGGCTTCCAATCAGATCAGCGTTCCACACCAGGGCCGATCGCCTTTGATGGAGTTCTGGCGCGCCTTCACAAAGAACAAGGTCGCGGTTGTCGCTCTGGTGGTCGTGACTATCATCGTCTTTCTGGCAATATTTGCCCCGTGGATAACGCCACAAGATCCCTATGATCTCAAATCGCTGGTGCTGCGCGACGCTCGCAAACCGCCGGGTTACGTGAGTGCCAATGGCATGCACTACTGGCTCGGCTCGGATAGCCAGGGCAGGGATCTTCTCTCCGCGATGATCTACGGGCTGCGCATTTCGCTCGAGATGGGGCTGATTGCCGGCGCGATTGCATTCAGTCTCGGTGCGATTGTCGGGTGCTTCGCAGCCTATCGCGGCGGCCGCATCGAGACATTCATCATGCGCCTTGTCGACGTTCAGCTGTCCTTTCCCGCCATTCTTCTTGCCTTCGTCGTTGCGGCTCTGCTCGGGCAGGGAAAGTCGCAGCTGATTCTGGCGCTCGTCTTTGCGCAATACGCCTATTTCGTCAGAACCGCTCATGGTGCCGCTTCGGCTGAGCGGCAGAAGGATTATGTGCAGGCCGCCCTTTCGATACCGATGAGCGGCTGGCATGTCGTGACGCGGCATATTCTCCCGAACTCGCTGCCGCCCCTGATCGTTGTCGCAACGGTCCAGGTCGCATCGGCAATCTCGCTTGAGGCGACGCTCTCATTCCTCGGCGTCGGGCTGCCTCCGACCGAGCCTTCGCTTGGCATGCTGATTGCCAACGGTTTCCAATATCTGCTTTCCGGGCGTTACTGGATTTCCATCTATCCCGGCGTCGCGCTGATCATCCTGATCATGGCGATCAACCTCATGGGCGATCAGATCAGGGACATATTGAATCCGAGGTTGCGCAAATGACCGCTCTCCTGCAAGTCGATAATCTTCGCACCTATTTCGAAACCGAGCGTGGCACGGTCAAGTCCGTCGATGGCATTTCGTTCGATGTCGAGAAGGGGCAGATTCTGGGGCTGGTTGGCGAATCCGGCTCTGGCAAGTCCATCACCGGCTTTTCGCTGATTGGATTGCTGGACAAGCCGGGCAGCATCCAGTCGGGCAGTTCGATCCGTTTCGAAGGCCGAGAATTGGTCGGATTGTCAGAGGGCGCACTGCGCAGCATTCGCGGCCGGGAAATCTCGATGGTCTTCCAGGACCCGATGATGACCCTCAATCCGGTTCTCAAGGTTATCGACCAGATTGCCATGGCGATCCGTGCGCACGAAAAAGTATCTGATGCCGAGGTAAGGCGCAGGGCGATCGATGCTCTGGCGCGTGTGCGCATCGTCGAGCCGGAGAAGAAAGTCGATCAATATCCGCATCAGTTTTCCGGCGGTATGCGCCAGCGCGTCGCGATCGCCATCGCCCTGTTGCACAAGCCCAAGCTGGTGATTGCCGATGAGCCGACGACGGCGCTCGACGTCTCCGTGCAGGCAGAAATTCTGAAAGAGGTGAAGGCGCTCGTCGCCGAACTCGGTATTTCGATGATCTGGATCAGCCACGATCTGGCAACGGTCGCATCGATATCGCAGAAGATTGCGGTCATGCGGCTGGGTAAAATCGTCGAGATGGGATCCGTGCCCGAAGTATTGGGATCGCCGAAGCATCCCTATACGCGAGGATTGCTCGATGCATTGCCGTCGCGAAAACGGCCTGGGGAGTTGCTGACCTCGAGCGCCACGGAAAATGCCGAACAGTTTTCGGTTTCAGAGGGTGAACAGGGTAAATCGATCGACGCGAACCCGCAATTCGTCAACGTCCAAGACGTCAACATGGTGTTCCAGAAGCCGGTGGGATCGGCGGGCCGTCTTGCACAGCGGCTAGGTCTTGCCAAGCCGCCTCGCGTCAATCATGCCGTTCAATCGGCAAGCCTGACGATTGCGCGCGGCGAAGTGCTGGGGCTGGTGGGTGAATCCGGCTCCGGCAAATCCACGCTGGGACGGATCATCTGCGGCATCTACACGCCGACCTCGGGCAATGTCCTCGTCGATGGCCGCAAGGTGCGGGAAAACGACAACAAGATCGGGACCTCGGTCCAGATGATCTTTCAGGATCCCTTTGCATCGCTTGATCCCCGGCGCACGATATTTCAATCAGTCGCGGACGGGCCGATCGCGCACAGGCTCTGCACGAAGAAGGATGCGCGCAGCTACGTCAACCGGTGGTTCAAGGCGGTCGCTTTCGATCCGGCTCTGGCAGACCGCTATCCGCATCAGTTTTCCGGCGGACAGAGGCAGCGTATCGCCATCGCACGCGCGCTTGCCATGCAGCCGGAACTGATTGTCTGCGACGAGCCCGTGGCATCTCTCGACGTGTCCATTCAGGCGCAGGTCATCAACCTTCTGCTCGAGCTGAAGCACAGCCTCAATCTGACGTTGCTTTTCATCAGCCATGATCTATCCGTGGTCCGACATCTGTGCGACCGCGTTGTCGTCATGCATCACGGAAAGATCGTCGAGGAAGGTTCGGTCTCACATATCTTCGCTGAGCCGAAGCAGCCATATACACGAATGCTGCTGGACGCAGTTCCGAAGCTTGCCTGGTAATGGAACGGATCGGCAAGCCGTAAGTAAGTTACGGCCTACCGAAATTCATTCATTCGATATCGAGACGCAAGGTAGCCCTTAGTTCTGCCGACTTGCCTGGCGCTCAGTGCGCCTCCGCCTTGGGCGCATTGCGAAGTGCAATGAAGACCAAGGCAGACAGCAGAGCGATCATCGCCGCGACCAGCACCAAGACCGAGCCATGTGCCTCCGCGAACGCTGCTTTGGCCGCCACCGCAATTTCCAGGCCATCGCTCCCGCCGATTTCGCGAGCGGCTGTCATGGCCTCGCTGATGGAATTGGAGACGCCATCGGCGGCGACGGGATTGGCGAAGGCTGAGCGGTAAATGGAGTTCACGAGTACGCCGAAGATCGTGATACCTAGACCTCCGCCCAGTTCATACCCCGTGCTTTCGAGCGCGCCAGCCGCTCCGGCCTTTTCCGCGGGTGCGCTTCCCATGATCGCGATGGACGATGCCAGAAGCCCGACGCCAAGTGCGAAGCCGAGGACGACGAGGAGGACAGCGACGATATAGGCATTTTCGACAAGGTCGGACAGCGAGATTGCGAACAAGGCGAGCGCCGCTGCCGCCATCGACGACGAGGCAACGGCTCGAAGGCCGTATCGATTGGCGAGCTGACCGCCCACCGGTCCACCGATCGCTGCGGCAACGACCAGGGGAAGCATGAAGACGCCTGCTTCAAGGGGCGTCTTGTCGAGCACGAACTGAAGCTCCTGCGCCAGCACAAGCTCGAACCCGGCAAGCGAGCCACTGGCCACGAATGCCATCATCAGTCCGACGGCAATCGCCGGTTTCGTCAGCAAGGACAGATCGAGCATCGGGTTTTCGGAGGAGATCTGTATGCGGGAAAACCATGCAAGCAGGCCCACGCCAACGAAGAGCGTCACAGCGGTCTCAACGCTAAGCCCTGTCTTGAACCCGGATTTGACGCCGTAGACGGTCAGGATCAACCCGGCCACCAGGATCAACGCCTGCCCGGGCTTCCATGTTGCTTGCGAATTGCCCGATGACGACGGGACGAGGCGCCAAACGACGGGAATGACGATCAGCATGATCGGTACGTTGACGAGGAAGACCGAACCCCACCAGAAATGCTCCAGCAGCACGCCGCCGACGAGAGGGCCAATCGCGGCGCCGGCCATGCTGACTACGCTCCAGATACCAAGAGCCGTCGCGCGTTCCGCATCGTCTTCGAAGGTCTGCCGGATGAGGGCGAGAACGCAGGGCATGATCATCGACGAGCCGATGCCGAGCAACGCACGTGCGACGATCAGCATCGGCGCCGATGTCGAGAACGCGGCGGCGATCGAGGCTGCCCCGAAGACGCCGAGTCCGATCAGAAGTATCCGGCGATAGCCGATCCTGTCCGCCAACGTCCCCATCGGCACGAGCAGGCCGGCCATGACGAGAGGATAGATATCGATGATCCACAGGACCTCATTTCCCGAGGCTCCCAAGGCGACCGCGAGGGAGGGGATAGCGATGTGAAGGATCGTCATGTCCACGACAACGGGCGTGAATGCCATCATGACGGCGATGAGGATAAACCAGCGGCTCGAATGCATTAAGGCACCTGCGCAGATAGTTTTCGAACGGTCGTTTTCTCAACAACTGAGTTTCACATACGAGCGTTCGCAAAATTAACGGGGGCGACCGGAGACATCGAAAAGGCAGACCGCTGATTGCGATTGCCGCCCGTGTCTCCGGGCCGGAGGAGCAAGGCCCTAAGGCCGTGCTGGCGTAAGACGCAGCAAACCGTGACGGTGGACAGCATCTTGCAAGGACACCTGCTCGGACGACGGCGGATGAAGCAGAGTGACGTTTGCAGGCATTTCGGGTTCCTTTGAAAGAGCGGAGATCTGCCGCCCATCCGGTCAGGGATGGGCTGACGTTGTCGATTTGGAGACTTCCTCCCCGGCTTGGTCCTCAACCGGTCTCTTCGTCCGCAACACCTTGAGAACGAAGACGAAGAATGCCGGAACGAAGAAAACAGCAAGGACCGTGGCCGAGATCATGCCGCCGAGCACGCCTGTGCCGATTGCGTTCTGGCTGGCGGCGCTCGGACCGGTGGCGATCGCCAGCGGAACGACGCCGAGGGTAAAGGCGAGCGATGTCATGACGATCGGCCGGAACCGGACCCGCGCCGCTTCGATGGCTGAATCCAGCAGCGATTTGCCTTGCCCGTAATAGTCCTTGGCGAACTCCACGATGAGAATGGCATTCTTGGCGGAAAGCCCGATGATCGCGATCAAGCCGACCTTGAAGTAGAGATCGTTCGGCATGTCTCGCAGGATCATCGCCAGCACGCAACCGATAATGCCGAGCGGCACCACCAGCATCACAGAAAGCGGGATAGACCAGCTTTCATAGAGGCCTGCCAGCAGAAGGAATACGAACAGGATCGAGAGGCCGAACAGTATCGGAGCCTGCGCGCCCGATGCGATTTCTTCCCTCGATTGCCCAGACCACTCGTAGCCGAAACCACTCGGCAGTTCCCCCGCCAGACGCTCCATTTCGGCGATTGCCGCGCCGGAAGATTGACCCGCAGCGGCTTCGCCGGTGATGCGGATCGTGGGATAGCCGTTGTAGCCGACGATCTGTGGGTTGCCCTTGCGCCAGGTCGCAGTTGCGAAGGACGCCAGGGGAACCATGCCGCCGCTTGCATTGCGAACATTCAGCTTCATCATGTCCTCCACCTGCATGCGGCTGCGACCGTCGGCTTGGACGATCACCTGTTGCATCCGTCCCGCATTGGGGTGGTCGTTGATGTAGGAGGATCCGAGGTTGGCGGTGATCGTGTCGTTGATCTCGGCGAAGCCAACACCAAAGGTATTGGCCTTCTCGCGATCGATTTGAAGGATGACCTGCGCGGCTTCGGGCATCCCTTCGGTGCGGACGTTGGTGAGGATGCTGCTCTTCGCAGCCTTCTCCATCAACTCGGCGCCGGCATTCTTGAGGGCTTCCAGCCCGCGCCCGGCGCGATCCTGAAGCCTGAACGAGAAGCCGCTCGTGGTTCCGAAGCCGTCGATGGCGGGAGGCGAGAGTGCGAAGGACGTCGCATCCTTCAATGTCGACAGCTTCTGGTTCACGCGCGCCGCGACCTCATCGGCGGAGCTGCCCTTGGGCCGCTCGCTCCAATCCTTGAGCGTGACGAAGGCGAGCGCCGCATTCGCACCGCTGCCGGAGAAGCTGAAGCCCTGAACGGCGAAGACGTCCCTGACGGCCGGTTCGGCCTTGAAAATGGCTTCCACCTGCTTCAGCGAAGCGATCGTGCGATTGGCACTTGCTTCCGGCGGCCCCTGGATATCGACGATGAGAATACCCTGGTCTTCCTGCGGCACGAACGAGCCTGGCAGGTTGACGAAGAGATAGCCAAGACCGATCACGAGCGCGAGATAGACCACCATCATGCGGCCGGATCGGCGCGCCATTCCGGTGGCCGTCCGGGCATAGCCAGCCGTGAGGCTGCTGAACTTGCGGTTAAACCAGCCGCCGGGGCCGCCCTTCTCGTGATGCCCCTCTTTGATAGGCTTCAGGAATGTGGCGCAGAGCGCTGGTGTCAGCGATAGCGCAAGGAAGGCTGAAAAGAGGATCGACACGACCATGGTCAGCGAGAACTGACGATAGATGATGCCGGATGCACCGGGGAAGAATGCCATCGGGATGAAGACGCAGGACAGCACCAGGGTGATGCCGAGGATCGCCCCGGTAATCTGGCTCATCGCCTTCTGGGTTGCAGCCTTCGGTGAAAGACCTTCTTCGGCCATGATGCGTTCGACGTTTTCGACCACGACAATGGCGTCGTCGACGAGAATGCCGATGGCCAGCACCATGGCGAACATGGTCAGCACGTTGATGGAGAAGCCTGTCGCGTACATCACCGCGCAGGTTCCGAGAAGCGCGACGGGGACGACGAGCGTCGGAATGACCGTGTAGCGGAAGTTCTGCAGGAACACGAACATAACGATGAAGACAAGCGCGATGGCCTCGAGCAGGGTGTGCACGACCTTCTCGATCGAAGCCTTCACGAAGGGGCTCGTGTCGTAGGGAATGGAGTATTCGACGCCCTTGGGGAAGAACTTCGACAGTTCGTCCATCTTCGTCTTGATCGCGCTGGAAACGGCGACGGCGTTGCCCGTCGAGGTCAGCTGGATCGCAAGACCGGCGCTCGGCTGGCCGTTGAGCCGGCTCGTCGTCGAATAGTTTTCCGCGCCGTCGTCGATACGGGCTACGTCGCGCAGCCGTACGGTCGAGCCGTCCGAATTGGCGCGCAGGATGATGTCGCCGAACTGCTCGGCGGTCTTCAATTGTCCCTCGACGATAACGGTAGCGGTCAGGTCCTGGCTGACGGGGTTCGGCGTCGCACCGATCTGGCCCGCTGCGACCTGGGCATTCTGTGCGACGATCGCGGCATTGATATCAGCGCTCGTCAGATGCAGTCCGACCATCTTGTCCGGATCGATCCAGACGCGCAATGCGCGCTGCGACGCAAAGACCTGCGCACGTCCCACGCCCGGCAGTCGACGGAGTTCACCGAGAACGTTCCTGTTGATGTAGTCGCCAAGAGCGATCTCGTCCATCGAGCCGTCGGTCGAGGTCAGGGCTGCGATCAAGAGGAAGCCGGAGCTGGCTTCCTCCACTGAAATACCCTGCGTGCGTACAGCGGCCGGCAGGCGCGATTCCACGCGCCGAACAGCGTTCTGCACGTCGACGGTCGCCTTGCCGATATCGGTTCCGGTGGTGAAGGTCGCGCTGATGCTGACCGAGCCGGAATTGTCGGATGTCGATTCGAAATAGACCAGTCCGTGGACGCCGTTCAATTCCTCCTCGATCTGCCGGGTTACGCCCTGGTAGATCTCCTGCGGCGAGGCGCCTGGATAGGAGGCTGAAATCGACAGCTGCGGCGGCGCCACATTGGGATACTGGGCAACCGGCAGCATGGGGATCGTGATGATCCCCGCTATCATGATGAAGAAAGCGCAAACCCATGCGAGGACGGGCCGCCTGATGAATAATTGTGCCATGTTCGTATTACTTCGCGGCCTGAATGGGAGTGCTGGGATCGGCGGCGTCGGGCTTCCATGCCTCGGCGTTCACCTTTGCTCCGGGCTGGACCTTCTGGACTCCGTCGGCGATCACCTTCTCGCCTTCCTTCAGTCCGGAGAGAACGATCCATTCCGAGCCGAGGGAGGTGCCGAGCGAGACATCACGCACCTGCGCGGTGCCATCGGCCGCGAGGACGAACACTTGGGGTTTACCCTCCGAGGTCCTGGTGACGGCGCGTTGCGGGATCGTGAGACCTGCTTGTTGGACCGCTTGCTCAATGCGTACGCGGACATACATGCCCGGTAGGAGATCGCCCTTTGGATTGGCGAATTCTGCCCGCAGCGTGACTTGGCCGGTGTTCGGATCGACGTTGGCATTCGAGAACAACAGCTTGCCGGGTAGCGAGTAAACCTTGCCGCCGTCGAAGACGAGTTCGACGCGCGCTTGGCCGGGCGCCGGGCTTTCGAGCTTGCCTTCGCTTACCGCCTGCTTGAGCGCAAGAAGTTGCTGCGCCGACTGCGTGAAGTCGGCATAGACGGGATCGACCTGCTGAATGAGCGCCAGATTGGAGGTGCTGTCCGCCGTCACCAGCGTTCCTTCGGTGGCAAGGGCGCCGCCGATGACGCCGGTGATCGGCGCCCGCACCTCGGTGTAACCGAGGTTGATCTTGGCCTCGTCGAGCACGGCTTGCTGAGAAGCGACATCGGCCTCGGCCTGATCGAGATTGACGGCGGCTGTGTCGTAGTCCACCGCGCTGACAACATTGCGTTCTTTGAGCGTGCGCTGGCGTTCGAGCTGCTGCTTGGCATTGGCCTGAACCGCCTTTGCCTTCTTGAGTGCCGCTTCGGCGCTGGCGACGCGAACCTCGAACAAGCGGGGATCGATCCGGTACAAGACATCGTCCTTGTGCACCAGGCTGCCTTGCTCGAAGACCCGCTCCTGCAATATGCCCGAGACCCTGGCCCGCACTTCCGAAACCCTGGTCGCGGCGATGCGGCCGGGAAGCTCGCTCATCACGGGAACGGCATGCGCCTTCAATTCAACGACACCCACGGCGGGCGTCGGCATCTGGCCTTCTTCCTGGGAGGATACCTGGCCTGCGACCAGCGCGAGCATAGCCGTAACCGTCAGCAGCACCTTTCGCCCACGCAGTCCCTTGTTCATCAGCATTGATGGCTTCCTGTCTGGACCGAAGGGTGAGGATTTTCCGGACGTGGCGTCACGCCATCTCACCGCTTCGATTCTATTTTCGAACGTTCGTGTCTAGTCTTATGGTTCACGCCGGAGCCGTCGGAGGATTTCTCGAAATCCTCCGACGGCTCCGGGGCTACTGTCTTCATGCGATTCCGGGCGGAAAACCGCTGCGCACTTTTCCGGGAATTGCTCTGCCTAGCACCAAACAGGAGAAGCGTTGCGGTTCGATGGAGTATATGTGGAGGTTTCGTGGAGACGCGAAATGAATGTTGACGGCCAGCGTCGCGCGGCCTTTTCTCAAGGCTGGAGGTGCGAATGGAAAACGCTCTTGTACTGATCATTGAGGATGAGCCGGAAATATCCGATATCCTCGAACGCTATTTCGAACGTGAGGGATTTCGCGTTCTGACTGCATCGGACGGCGAGATAGGGCTTTCCCATCACCAGCGTCTCAGGCCCGATCTGGTCGTGCTCGATGTCAAGCTACCCAAGCTTGACGGTTATGCCGTGCTTGCCGCGATCCACAAGCGCGGAACCACGCCGGTCATCATGGTGACCGCGCTTGCCGATGATGTGGACAGGCTGCAGGGCTTGCGGGCGGGTGCCGACGATTATGTCGTGAAACCGTTCAACCCGGCCGAGGTCGTGGCGCGCGCACGCGCGATCCTCAGGCGGTCGGTCAGCGGCGGTATGGCGAACAAGGTTTTGCGGATCGGGAGGCTCTCGATCGATTCGGTTGCGCATGTGGCATCAGTCGACAACGGCGATCGTCGGATAGTTTTGCCCTTGACCCGAACGGAGTTTCGGATTCTCGAGTTCATGGCCGGCTATCCCAACCGGGCCTTTGAAAGAGGCGAGATCATCGACGCCTGCCTTCCGGAGGGGGATGCACTCGACAGGACGGTCGACAGCCATATGAGCAAGCTTCGCAAGAAGCTCGATGCGGTTGGCGTCGGCAACCTTCTCAACGGGGTCAGGGGAGTGGGCTACCGCCTTGGCGACCTTGGTTAAAAATAGCCTCAATCGGCAGATCGTCTGGTCGACAACGATCGTCGCGTTCGTATCCCTGTCGGTCATGTTCTTCGGCTTCCTGATCTATGGTTGGGTCTGGGATTGGCTTTTCCCGGAACCTGCCGCAGCGGAAGAATGGGCGCCGACCGACTTCGTGGTTCTTGCCATCAATGTCGCGATCGGTCAGGCCGTGGGTGCCTATGTCGGTTGGCGGCTCGCCCGGCGACTGGTCAAGCCGCTCATCGCGGTCGCCGAAACTGCCCGGACTATCGCCGAGGGGGACTTCACCGGCCGCGCCACGGGGCAGGGCACATTCGGAGAGGCAGACCGGTTGATCGAAGATTTCAACCAGATGGCGGAGAAGCTCCAGCGAGCCGAAAAAGAACTGATATACTCGAATTCTGCCATCGCACATGAGCTTCGCACGCCGTTGACGATCCTTCGGGGGCGCATGCAGGGGCTTGCCGACGGCGTCTTCGAGCCGAGCCAGGATGTGTTTCTCGGCCTGGTCAAGCATATCGATTCCCTCACCCGGATCGTCGACGATCTCAAGACCCTCTCGCTGATGAATGCGGGCCGGATGGAACTTCAGGTCTCGCGCTTCGATTTGGCGGCGGATGTCGGCGACACCGTCGATACGATGAGACCGGCGCTGGCGGCGCAACGATTGGAAATCGTCACGGACTTGCGCAACGCGCCGATCATCGCGGATCGGGCGCGGCTTCGGCAGGTCGTTCTCGCCTTGATGGACAATGTCGCGCGCTATGCGCCGGGCTCGCGGCTGGAGGTCAAGACTTTCATGAAGGGTGGATTTGCCATTCTGCAGATTTCGGACACCGGGCCGGGGATGACCCCTTTGGAGCAGGAATATGCCTTCGAGCGCTTCTGGAGAGCTGACGAAGCGCGGAGCAGACGGGCCGGAGGATCCGGGCTCGGCCTATCCGTGGTCAAGGCGATCGCCGAGGCACATGGCGGCAAGGCGACGATCGAAAGCCGCAAGGGTGGCGGGACGACCGTGCGCTTCACTGTCCCGCGTTACTGAGCCTGGGACATTCCGGAGCGCATCCGCCTCTCTTTGGATCGCGAACGACCTTCGTCTTCTTGGCCTTGCGCATCCCCGGCGGAAAACCGCTCCGTCCTTTCAGAGATAGGCTCCAGGCATCCGACGATATCATACAATCTTGACGCCACCTCGACGCGATCTTCACACAGCTTCGTCAGAACGATTGCCTTAAAGGATCGTTCTCGCTTTAAGGACGGGCTGAAGGAAGATGAAGCCAGAAACCGGTTCCGACATGTTGGAACTCCTCGACGCCATCCATCGCAAAGGCCCGTTGGAGTTCTCCGGCAATCGCACCCCGGATGCTGAAACGGGATTGCTATTGAAACATGCCCTTGAATCTTCGCTCATTCGCGCAGGCGACGCCAACGGCCAATTCGGTCTCAGCTTCGTATTGACGGGAAAAGGGCGTCACGCTCTCGGTCTAAAAGCCGATGCTCGAGAGAGCGATGCTGCGGATAAGCCATTCGCCAGTGGTTCGAGGCAAAGACAGATCTTCGCTGTTCTTATCCGCCTCACGCCCGCAATATGCTTCATCGCCGTGCTTTGCGGGATCGTTCTCTCGCTGCTCGTCGTCAGGAGATAGGTCCAGTCTTTCCGAGAGGTCATATAAGCATGCTGAGGCAATGCTTTTTCAAATTGGCCAGGAGGACGCCGTTGCGGTCGCGAGGCCGCGGGAGCGCCACGTCGATGGTTTCGCGTATTCGGCCGGGATTGGGCTCCATGACGATGACACGATCAGCAAGATAAAGCGCTTCCTCGACATCATGCGTGACAATGACGATCGAGACCTGGTTTTTCTCCCAGATCGACAGCAACTCGTCCTGCAGGCGCATTCGCAGGATTGAGTCGAGCGCGCCGAAAGGCTCGTCCATGAGAAGAATATCGGGTTCCTGAGCGAGTGCGCGCGCGATTGCGGCTCGCTGCGCCATCCCTCCCGATAGCTGACGCGGGTAGGCCTTCGAGAATTCGGCGAGCCCGACCAGCTCGATATAATGCTTGGCTTTTTCCTGACGCTGGCCGGCAGGCAGATCGCTATTGTCAAAGGCGAGGGCGACATTTCCCTCAACGGTAAGCCACGGAAAGAGACGATGGTCCTGGAATACCATGCCGACCTTGGTTCGGGATGCTGTCTGTGTGTTGCTGACGATCGATCCTCGAAAATCGCTATCAAGGCCCACGATGAGACGCAGCAAGGTTGACTTGCCGCATCCCGATGCGCCGACCATTGCGACGATCTCGTTGCGGCGCACGGTGAAATTGATGTCTTTCAGGACCGGTCGCGCAACGCCATCGAGAGAATAGGCCTTGCTGACATGTTCAATCGATAGCGCATTCATCGCTGTTCTTTCGTCCAGGGAAAGAGGGATGCCGCAATGAGACGGACAGAATAGGTGAGCAAGACGCCGCCGACCGCGAGCGCGATGACGCCGACGAGGACGATATCCATCCTGAACTGGTCGCGCGCGCTTGCCAGATAGCTGCCGAGTCCGCGCCCGTTGCCTACGGCATATTCCGCACCGATTGTTCCGATCCAGGCGGAGAGTATGGCGATCTGCAGGCCGAGATAGATGCTGGGGAGGGCGGCGGGGAAATAGAGCTGCCGGATACGCGTGCCGCGACGCAGGTTCAGGACATCAGCAACGTCGATCAGCGCCGGAGGAACTTGCCGGACGCCCTGCTCCGTCGCAAGAAAAAGCGGGAAGAAGGTGGAGAGAACGGTAAAGACGATCTTCGTGCCTTCACCATTGCCGAACCACGCGGTCAACAGAGGGATCCAGGCGAAGAGCGCGACCTGTCTGACCGTATGGATGCCGGGCGACAGACTCAATGCTGCGGCGCGGTATGTCCCTGCAAAATAGCCGAGGGTGATCCCGATTATACTGCCGATCATGCTTCCGATCAGCACGCGCAACAGGCTTGCAAGCAGGGAGAACCAGAGTTCGCGCCCCGAAGGATCCAGAAACGGCACCTCAAGTACCTGCAGAGGCGTCACGGCCATCGGACCGGACAGAAAGCCTGTCGCTGCCGATGCCCACCAGATGAGAGCCGCCGCCAGGGGAATGAGAGCCCCCCGCGGGATCCACACTGGAAGTCTGAGGCTTTCAGACATTGGCGGCACTCCCTTTGCGCACGGCGCGCTCGGCCTTTCTCAGCAGCAGGTCCAGTCCGAAGCCGACGGCACCGACGACGATCATGCCGACAATTACGATATCGAGCTGGAACAGCGTTCGCCCCCAAACCATCATGTAGCCGAGGCCGTCTGTTCCGGCGAGCATTTCGACGACGATCAGAGAGACGAAAGCCTGGCTGAGGGAGAGCCTTACACCGCTCGCGATGAAAGGGGCCATTGCCGGCACTACCAGCTTGAAGAAACGGGTTCTGGCGCGAAGGCCGAGTACGTCGGCGACCTCGCTCAATCCCGTCGGAATGTTCCTGGCGCCCTCGGCCGTGCTGATGGCCATGGGCACGAAGCAGGCCTTCGCCAGGATGACGATCTTCAGGCTTTCCTCTATCCCGAGCAGAAGTATGAGGATCGGCAACCAACCGAGGGACGGCACGGCAGCCAATGCCCGGAAGGATGGCCCGAGATAGGCATTGGCCGTCGCGGATCGGCCAATAAGAAGGCCGAAGAGAAAGCCGAGCGACGCCCCGATCAGGAAACCTTCGGCGATGCGTTGGAAGCTGATGAGGGCGGCCGTGAGAATGTCGCCGCTCGCCATAAGCTCGAGAAATGTCCGGAACACCAGATCCGGTGATGGCAATACTTGCGGCGAGACCCATCCCTCAGCAGCGCTGATCCACCAGAAAGAGAGGACAAGCGCCGGAGCGGTGAGAACGAGCGACACCGTGCCTGCCGTTCGATACCAATCCGGCCGCCATGGTCCCGGCCGAACGTCCGAGGCCTTTCCCGAAAGGGAAAGATCATCCTGTGCTTCGAACGTTGCCATGATCTGCTCCGGTCAGTTTTCGAGGCTGCCGGAGGCAGAGCGATCAGGCCAGAGAGACTGGAGTTTGAGCGATGCGACGGCATTGTCGATGAAGCTGCGGTCGACCCAGGCTTTGAGATCGATGTCGCGGCGAATGAGCTTCTGCTCGCGGTCGAAGGCAATGCCGCTTTGATAGCGAGACACGAAGAAATCATCGAGACGTGGGTTATACTTCTGTCCGAGCGGGCCGCCGGCGTTGGATTTGCGGAGCACTTCGATGGGTGTGCCAGCGCGTGACCAGATCTGATAGGCCTCGTCGCGGTTCTTGTCGTCGGCAAGCCACTGAGCTGCCCTGACGAAGCCGGTCACGACTTTCTGTGTGGCCTCAGGATGGGCCTTGCGAAACTTGTCGGTCACGAGAAATGCACCGAAGCCTTCTCCGCCAACACCTGCATCGGAAGACTTGTAGAAGATCTTCGCGATGCCCTTGTCCTCAAGTGGAAGCAGGAAGTCTGCTCCAAACACCGCATCGACGCTCTTGGCTGCGATGGCCGCGAGCTGATCGGCATTCTTCAGGTCGACGATGGTGACGTCCTTTTCGGAGAGCCCGGCATTCTTCAGCGCCGTAATCAACCCCCAATGAATGATGGTGGCCTTCTGGATCGCGACCTTCTTGCCCTTGAGATCCGCGATCGATTTGATGTCGAGGTCGGGTCGTGCCGCGCCGAAGATGGCGGTACCGCCATAGGAGGCGAGAATGACGGTATCCAGCCCATTCGCCTTGCCGATGATGTTCGGCACGGCACCATAGGAGGCAAAATCGAGCTGTCCGTTGGAGAGCGCTTCGTTGATGGCCGGGCCTGTGCCTGTGAAATAGGTGAACTCGATCTTGGTGGGCGTGCCCTTGAATTCATCGGCGATAAAGCCCTTGGCATCGGCGATCGCCTGCAGGCCCACGCCAAACGGGGTGCCGAACCCAAAACCTACATCACCGAAACGAATGTTGGCCGGTGCATCCTCGGCCTGCGATGGCGCTGCGCTCAAGGCGACCGCGGCTGCGAGCAGCAGGGACGAAAAAAGTCTTCGCATAGTTTTCTCCAGTTCGAGCATGATGCCCAAAAGTGTCAGCGGTTTTCGGGTGAAGTTATATTGTAAGTATTTGATTATGTAGAGGATTCTGAATTAATTTCGCCTCGACCTAACATCGTCCGGCTCTAGGGAATGATCGTGCCCGCCTCGAAGATCCGGTAACTCATGTCGCCAGCCGTTCCGCGTGGCTTTGCGTTCTTCCATCCCATCTCGCGGCGGAAGCTACCCATGATGCCGCGCGCCACGAGATCCGCTTCCGTTGCGCCTTCGATGCTTTCGGAAAGTGGGGAGACGTAAAGTGCATCGGTCGGGCAGAAAAGCTCGCAGAGAAAGCATGTCTGGCAATCCGCCTGGCGCGCGATGACAGGCACTCCGTCCGCAACCGCATCGAACACATTGTCCGGGCAGGCCTCCACGCAAAGATCACATTTGACGCAGCGGTCTGCGCTCACGATTTCGATCATGATGCTTCACTCATTACTTGGATGTCGGTCTGAAAGGCTGCCCATAGGCCATCGGTGCCGCCGGTCTCGATCGTGCGCAGCAGGGTCGGGTCTTCACTCGGAAAGTCCGGTCGGCGCTGAAGACCGCGGCTTTCCCTGCGCAGAAGCGCGCTTTCGGTCGACCATCGTGCCGTGGCGATAAACGCCTCGGCTTCTCGTGACCGGGCATTTCCAGCCAAGCGCCAGCTGCGATCGTCCCAAAGCGCGCGCAGATTTTCCGATGCTGTTTCCAACGTCGACTGGGTTCTGAAGAACCCGCCATCGAGAGGAAGAATGTGGCGTTTGGCCACCTCGATCACTGTCAGGACATCCGAGGGGCCGCCAGACGCCTTCTCGCCGGTAGGGCTGGTGACGCCGGAGACGCGCCGCGTTCGCCAGTTTCTGCCCAGCGCGCGAACGAACCTTGCCGCGTCTTCGCCGGCCCAGGAGCCCGTCGCCATCGCCCAGCTGGAATTCGGCCCGCCTCCTCCCGAGGTCGCGCCGGACATTCCTTGCCGGTTTGCCGCATCCCCGGCGGCAAAAAGGCCGGGAATCGTCGTCGTCGACCGATCATTGATCTTGAGGCCGCCGGTCCCGCGAACGGTTCCTTCGTGACGCAGGGTAATGGGAAACCGTTCGGTGAACGGATCGATACCCATTCTGTCGAACGGGACGAAGATATTGGGCTGGCCGCGGCGAAAACCCTCCTGGAGCCGGGGCGGGGCCTTGTCGAGTACAGCATAGACAGGCCCCTTGATGAGCTCGCGCGCGACGACGCTCTGGCGGTCGCCGCTCGACCCAAGAACATTTCCCTGCTCGTCGCTGAATGTCCCCCAGAAATAGACCACGCCTTTCGTCACGCTGGAATAGGCAGGAGAGATGCCGTACTGGGCGGAAAACTCCATTCCCGACAGAACAGCACCTGCCTCTGCGGCCATCAGATAGCCGTCGCCAGTCAGATTGTTGGTGCCGAGCGCCCCGCTGAGGAAGGCGCAGCCGCCCGTCGCGATGACGACGGCTCCGGCCCTGATTTCCAAGGTTTCTCTGGAGCGACGAAATCGAGCGAGCGCGCCGGCCACGATCCCGTCGGATATCAGCAGCTCTTCCGCTGGACAGTGGTCGATGACCTTCACACCGGCCTTGATAAGCTTCTGGCGCATGAAACGAAGATAGTCCGGTCCGCGCAGCATGCCGCGATAAGGCCGTCCGTCTTCGTATTGAGGGAAGTCGTATCCCCATTCGGCAAGCAGATTGAGATTCTCGAAGGTGCGGTCGAGAACACGTTCGATCCGTTCGGGCTCGGAGAAACCATGACCGAGCCTGAGCCGCTGGGCAACCGTGGCGGCCCGCTCGGATGTGCCTCGTTTGGTGTAGATCGTCGTGGTATTGCCAGCAGCGGTCGCGCCGCTCGTGCCGACATAACCCTTTTCGATCAGAACGACGTTCGCGCCGCTCGATACCGCGTTCCACGCAGCCCAGCATCCTGCCGGGCCGCCGCCAATGACAAGAACATCGGTATCCAAATGCACTGCTGTAACGGCCATGGTCCCTCTCTTTCTATTTAAACTACTAAATGGATAGAGTTTATCTAGAAAGTTTTGTGCCGAAGGACGGCTCAGGAGGAGAAAATTATCCTAAACGACGGCACGCCGAGGGTGTTGGGCGGCAACATCAAGAAATAGAAGGACATTCTTGCGTAGGCACTGGCTGACGTTATTGGGGGCATTGCTCCGGCTCGCCAGATTTACGGAGAGGAGCATGCGCAATCATCCTTGGCGGTGCGATCGATCAGTCGGGTTTGCTCGGATCAGAATGCCGTGAAAGTCGGCAACGATTGGCCGCGCCGACTTTCACCATACGGCAAATGCCGAATTTATTCGGCGATGCGCACGATCAGCTTGCCAAAGTTCTTTCCTTCCAGGAGACCGAAGAAGGCTTCTGGCGCATTTTCAAGTCCGTCCACGATATCCTCTTTGTATCTAAGACGGCCCTCGGAAATCCATTTCGTCGCCTCTCGATAGAAGTCGGGGCGCTGATCAACGAATTCGCGCTGTATGAAGCCCCTGATCGTCAGGCTCTGGCGAAGAACAGCGCGCATGACGGTGGGGAGTTGATTGTGCCCTTCGGAAGCCTCGGCCCCGTCATTGTAGTGGGCGATCAACCCGCAAACGGGGACGCGTGCGAAGTCCTTCAGCAGCGGGAAGACTGCATTCCAGACATGGCCGCCAACGTTCTCGAAATAGATATCGATCCCATTCGGGCAGGCGGCTGCGAGCTGGCTGGCGAAATCGCCCGAGCGGTGGTCGATGGCAGCATCGAAGCCGAACTCATTGCGAATGTAATCGCATTTGTCTGCGCCGCCGGCGATCCCGACGACCCGTGCGCCGAAGATCTTGGCGATCTGGCCGACCGCGGAACCAACGGCGCCGCTTGCCGCCGCAACCACCAGCGTTTCGCCGGCTTTGGGCTTGCCGATGTTACGAAGCCCCGCATAGGCGGTGAAGCCCGGCATTCCGAGAATGCCGAGAGCCGCAGTGATGGGGGCGGCATCCGGATCGAGTTTACGCAGTGTTGCGCCGTCCGCGATCGCATGGGTTTGCCAGCCGGAATGCGAGAGCACGATATCGCCCGGCTTGAATGCCGCATCGCGACTGCTGACGACGCGCGCAACGGTCCCGCCTTCCATGACGCCACCGATTTCGACCGCCTTCGCATAGGATTTTGCATCGTCCATGCGGCCGCGCATATAGGGATCAAGCGAAAGATAGAGGATCTGGAGAAGAACTTCGCCATCGGCGAGATCGCGAACTTCCTCGCGCTCAAGCCGGAAGTTTGCCGCAACCGGCTTGCCGGACGGACGCGACGCAAGGACGATGCGCGAGGAGGTGGGTTTACTGGTCATGCCTGTGGTTCCTGCTTGCTAGTATCGGAATTCTAACCTTTGACGGGGAGTTCGCCAGCGCAATCGGTGGCGAACTACTGCTTGAACCAGAGCGCAACGCCGTTGGCCGCTTCGGCATCGACGAGCAAGCCGCCTTCGAAAGGCCTGGGTGAAAAGCCTCCACGGGCCAAGGCATCTGCTGCAGCCTCCAGCGAACGGACTGTCAACCCGAGCGCCACCTTGCGCTCGTTGCCGTCAAAGTTCTGCGGGATGGCCGATCCGAAACGCGAATTCGCGCTCTCTTCGGATAGAATGTGAAGAACGGCCGTACCTGCCGGGATGGTGATGCCAGCATCGGTCGCTTCCGGCGTCACCGACGGAAAGCCGTCGAGCAGTTCGATGATCGTTTGTGGTGTGCGACTCACGATGAAGACATCGCTGATATTCAAGACGCCGTTCGGATGATTTTGATCGGCCGCGCGCCACACAAGCTCAGGCGTATTGTGCTGGCAGAAGAAGAAGCGGCCATTGGAAAGCACCTCCGCGCCGATCTGGAACGTGCGGAAGCTCGCCGGCTTCAGCACCCCGTCCACCTCGACTGGGCGCGAAAAATCCTTCCACTCCGTGACCGGCTTTCCCGCGCTCGCCAATTCGCGCTGTAGGGTTGCGGCATCGGTGGTGCGAAGGGCAAGGCCGTTGAGGCCGGGCGGATAGGACCAGAGATCTGCCCGCTTCTTTTCGCCTTCCGAGGGAAAACCGAGAAGTTCCAGATAGTTATCGCCGAAGATGGCAAGATGATTGATGGAGCCGAGAGTGTGGTAGCCGCGTGGGGTCAGGGCAAAGCCGAGCTTGCGATAGACGTCGGCAGCGGTATCAAGCTTATCGTGTACACCGATAACCGCGTGATCGAGAATGAGTGGCTGAGCCGTGGCGGGCATGACGAAGGTCTCCGAGCAAAGGGTCTGTTGGATGGCACCGATCTGGTCGAGGCGGCCTTGAGATCGGGCCGCATATCGGCGGCAAAATGAGAATCTTTAGTCTACTAATTTTGTAATCTATATAGCGCGGGAATTTTGGTGGCGATTCCGATTGATTCCAAAAGAGCCCCGGAACCGTGGAAAAGAATTCCAACCAGCCTACGCATTGGCATTGGCGGCTTCAGGGATTTTGCCTCTTCCATTACCGGGATCTCGGATCAGCAGGACTTTTCAGGGATCGGTCAATTTCAGCAATATTCTTCGCCTTATGCCGACAAATAATCTATAAATTTTATCGACTAATAGCGTGTCCGGCGGCTATAAATTGACCGCATATCCGCTCTGGATCGTAGCAAGGGCGGCAGACGGAACCGATAGGCTGGAGGTAGACGACAATGACAACCCTGAATGAGTATCTCGGGCAGAAGCGGGCAGCTCTGTTGAACCGGCGCGAGCGCGTGAAATCGGGAGAGCTCGGCGCGGTTACATTGACGGCGAGCGCAAGCGCCGAGGGACGCAGCGGCGTGCGCCGGATCAGAATCCGGGATTTTCAGGTGATTTCCGACAGCCCGCCCGACTTTGCCGGCTACAATCTGGGGCCGTCGTCGCCGGAGCTGCTGCTGGGCTCGCTTTCCAGCTGTCTCACTCATACCTACCTGATCCATGCCTCCGATCAGGGCATACCGTTGGAGTCGCTTGATGCGGAAGTCACGGCCGCGATCGATGCCCGCGCCGGTGCCGAAGGCCACGAGAACGTGCCGGTCTATCCTCAGGATATCAGCTATCTGGTCACGCTGGTTTCTTCCGCAAGCGCCGAGGATATCGCCCGGTTGCAAGCGATTGTGGAGAAGCTATGCCCGATTCTCAACCTGCTGAAACGTGGAAACGAAGTGCATGGTCGGGTCGATCATCAACGGCCAGGCGGTTGACGAGATAGGGAGGTGTCGTCGCGATGAGGTGAGCCGCCGGCGACCGGCGGCAACTCAATAGGCGGCAAGGAGATTCGTACCGAAATCCGGTTCGACGCCGAGGATCGGTGCCGCGCGGCCGATGATGTCGTGAACCATCGGCGCCGCGGTTTCGGCGGCGAGGTTCAGGTTGTGTACCCCCGTCAGCGGCTGGTCGATGAAAGCCAGAACCACATATTTCGGGTTCTTCATGGGAAAGGCGGCCAGGAACGAATTGAAGCTGAGCTTATGCGAATAGACGCCGTGAATCACCTTGTTTGCGGTGCCCGTCTTTCCGCCGACGTGATAGCCGGGGACGTCGGCCATTCTGCCGGTGCCCTGCTCACCGTTCAACTGGAACAGGTAGCGGATGATATCGCTGGTGCTCTTCTTGACGATGAGCGTCTCGGTTTTTTCTGCCTCTTCCTGCGTGCGCGGAAGGAAAGTAGGCTCGATCAGCTTGCCGCCGTCAATCAGGGCCGCGCCCGCAACGGCGGTCTGCATGGGCGTGGTGGCGACGCCATGGCCGAACGCTATGGTAATGGAGTTGAGTTTTTTCCAAACTTTCGGCTGACTGGGCGTTTTCACCTCAGGCAGTTCCGTCTGCATCTTCGACAAGAGTCCGAAGCGCGTCAAATAGGCCTTCTGATCGCTCATGCCCACCTTCTCCATCATCTTGGCGGTGCCGATGTTGGACGAATAACGGAAGATTTCCGGGATCGACAGGACACGCCGCGGCACGTCGCGGTCGTCATGGATGGTGAAGCCGCCGAAATGCAGCGGAGCGCTGGCGTCGAATGTATCCGACAGCTTGACCGTACCCGTGTCGATGGCCAGCGCGATCGAGAAAGTCTTGAATACCGAGCCCATCTCGTCCGTGCCGTTCGACATCCGGTTCAGCCAGCCCTTGTCGCCGTCCGCCTGCGGATCGTTCGGATCGAAATCGGGCGCGGAGGCCATGGCCAGCACTTCGCCGGTGTGGATGTCGAGAATGACGGCGCCAGCCGCCTGGCTCTGATAGCGGCCGATCGCATCCGACACGACATCATGGACGATGCTCTGGACGCGCAGATCGACTGAAAGTTTGACGGGCTGCAGCGTGTCCTGGCTCGTCAGGCCGGTGGAGTCGAGATCCGACAGGCCCTGCATGTCGAGATACTTCTCCATTCCGGCCACGCCATGATTGTCGATATCGACATAGCCGAGAATGTGCGCGGCGGTGCGTCCGCCGGGGTAGAAGCGTTTAACCTCAGGCCGGAAGCCGATTGCCGGAATGCCGAGAGCCAGAATTTGGCTTTGCTGCTTCGGTGTCAGCTGGCGGCGTAGCCAGGCGAAATGCGAGCGGTGATCGGCAAGCTTTTTAAAGAGGGATTTGCGGTCGATATCGGGAAAGACCGTCGCAATCTTCTCGACCGCTTCGTCGGGGTCGACGACGCGGTTCGGCTCTGCGAACATCGAGACGGTGCGGATGTCCGTTGCCATCAACTCGCCGTTTCTGTCGACGATGTCGGGCCGGGCGGCGGTCACGCGTTCGGGCGGGATCGATGACGTGTCGTCTCTCGGCGCCATGCCGAACAAGGTCAGTCTGGCGAAGATCACGGCGTAGACCATGATCAGGCCGCCGCTGAGGATGACGATGCGCGTTTTTGCAAGCTTGCTTTGGCCCGTGGCCTGCATCGGCGGACGCCCGCGCGATCCCGGACCGAAGGTGAGCCTGACGAGGCGGCCGCTATTTGCGCTTAAAGCATGAATGATCGACATTATCGACTTATTCGCATGAGCTGGAAAAGCGGACGTGCCTTTCGATCAAAGATTCATACGGCCAAGATGGTTAACAGGACCCTAATATTAAGGGAGCCTTTCCATTCATTCTGCAGGCACCGGTCAGCATCTGCCTGATTTCGTCAAACGATGTTCAAGCGTACGGCATCAGTTCACATAGGCGCTCCGCCAGTCGCTCACTGCGCCGATGACTGATCCTTGTTCGTCAAAGAGATGGACGAAGGTTTCGCGGATAGCGGCGGGAACCCAGTCGCCAGCTCGCGCCCGACTAATGCCCCTTTGCGCAATCGTGAATGGCTGTCCATTCGCAGTCTCGGCGTGAATGATCGTTTCCGATCCCAAAACCTCGGTACTGTTGACGGCGACCTTAAAGGCGCTCTCGCCGACTTCCGCATGTTCGGGACGGATGCCGAGTGTCACAGGCGCTCCATCAGCCAGCTCGATCCTCCGTTCGCGAGCCAGCGAAACGTGCATGCCGCCGTCGAGGTCTATACCGATCTGGTCGCCGCGGCGCGCCACCTTTCCCGGCAACAGGTTCATCGGTGGCGCGCCGAGAAAGCGTGCGACGAAGAGATTCTTCGGGCGCGCATAGAGTTCCATCGGCGGCCCGACCTGCTCGACCCGCCCCGCGTTCAGGACGACGATCTGGTCGGCCATGGTCATCGCCTCCACCTGATCGTGGGTGACGTAAATCATGGTCGAGCCGAGCCGCCGGTGCAGGGCCGTGAGTTCGCCACGCATCTTGACGCGCAATTCGGCGTCGAGATTGCTGAGCGGTTCGTCGAAGAGGAAAGCTTTCGGCTCCTTGACGATCGCCCGGCCGATGGCGACGCGCTGGCTTTGCCCACCTGAAAGCTGGCTGGGACGTCGGGAAAGCAGATGTTCGATCTGCAGTATTTCTGCCGCCTTGGCGACGCGGGCGCCGATTTCCGCTTTCGCCAATCTTTGGTTCTCCAGGCCGAAGCGCAGGTTCTGCTCGACGCTCATATGCGGATAGAGGGCGTATGATTGGAACACCATCGCCATGCCACGGGCAGACGGAAGCAGATGATCGCAACGGTTGCCATCGATGCGGATTTCGCCCGAGGTCACTTCTTCCAAGCCTGCCATCATCCGCAACAAGGTCGATTTTCCGCAGCCTGAAGGACCGACGAAAACGGTAAAGGAACCATCGGCTACCGCCAGATCGATGCCATGGATGACCTCAAGGCTCTGGAAGGCCTTGCGGACCGATTTCAGTTCGATGCCTGCCATTATCCCATTGCTCCGATTTCGATCGACTGGCCTGCTGCAATGTGGCGGCGGTCGCCGAGTTGCCGGACGTGGTCACCGACTGCGATTTCACCGATGTCGAGGCTGCCGCCGAGAACGGTCAGACTGACCGCCCCGCTCCGTCGCGTCAACGTGCCGAATCCCGTTCCGGCCGACCAGAACAGGCGATAGTCGCCGTCAACCTTTGGTTTGAAAGTCACCCGGCCTGAAACCATGTCGGCCTGCAGGCCGGAAAATGCATTGACAAGCTGCCAGGCAGACATCGAACGCGCATAATAGGAGCCGCACTCTATGTCGTTCCATGGATTGCGTTTGCTCCCATCGTGGCGATCGCGCGCGCCGCGCACGATGTCCAGTCCTTCTTTGATCAACCCATGCATGATCATGTGCGAGGCGGACATATATTCAATGCCTGTCCAGACCTCCTCAGCGTAAGGGGCCGCTACCATCGGCTGGCGGATGCCCTCGGGATAGGTGGCGATCAGCAAGCCGGCCTCGTCCTCGAAGGCGTAGTTGCGGCAGGGGTTGAAATGATCCCTGAGCGTCGGGCGGAAATTATTGGCGTGGACGGACGAGAGTGCCGTCTGCACCTTGCCCGCATCGAGGAAGCCGCCGATCCCGGCCACTTCTGCATGCCATTGCCCAAGGATCTGGTCGGAGATGCAGCCTTCGCCCATCTGATATTTGAGTTCGGAAAACTCTTCCGACCAATAAGTCTCCATGAAACCATCCGCGAGCACGCCGGCCGCACGGCCAACATCGAAGGGGATCAGGACGCCCTTGTCGGACAGATCGATCTTCTGGATGAACCAGCGGCCATTGAAGAGCGCGTCGTCGATATAGGCGGCGCCGGCCTTGCCCATGCGTGCCGTCTTTTCCGAAAGGTCGGTATCGCCCAGAGCCGCCGCCATTTCGGAGGTGGCGAGAAGTGCGGCGACATATATCGTGCCGAGCCAGGAATTCGGCCCGAACAGTTCCATGTCCAGCGTCTGGTGCTGCCTGCCCGACAGGATGCCCGTAGCATCGGGATCCCACCGGTCCGGATTGGCCGGCGACCACGCGTATTCGATGGCGCGTTTGACGTTCGGCCAATAGCGACGCAGCCAGTCCGTGTCACCGGAAAGCTTCCAGTCGCGATAGGTCTTGACGATCGCGCCGAAATGGCCGTCGGCGCAGGGGCCGATAATATCGAAGCCGGAACCGAGCGGCAGTTTCTGACGGAAGGTGAGGCCGCCCGTCGGCAGCTGGTTGTAGGTAAATTCCGTTTCCCGAAGCGTGCGCTCGATTGCGGGGAAAAGATGGGCGAGCGCCTGCTGGTAGTTCCAGACATGCGTGCAGGATCCCTCGCAGGAGCCGTCATTGGTGTGCTGCCCTTCCCAGGCCCAAAGCTCGCCGTTTTCGAGACGAATGCAGGTCGCGGTGCGCAGGAGCGCAAGCGTTGCGCTGGCCGCGTCCTTCACTTCTGCCGGCAATGTGGTGTCGAAAAGGCCATCTCGGAAAGAGGTTGTTGCCGCGGCTAATGCGCCCCAGCGCTTGAGCGCATCGCGGGCGCTGGCGTTCGAGTCCGGCCATTGTGTCGCGTAGTAGTTTTTCCAGCTCGGCGTCTGCCGTTCGGGAATGATGCCGTCCGGCTTGTCGCGATAGGCCCAGTAGATATCGCCCTCCGGAAAGCTCCAGGAAATCACAAACCGTACCGTCTCGCGGCCACCTGGCGGGACGGTTAGGCGCGCGCCGAGCGTGCCGTGTTCCGGCTGCTGGCTCATATGTTTGGATGTTCTCGGCGCGTCGTAATGCCGTTTCGGCAGGCGGCCGGGCCGGGCGAACTCCTTCCAGTAGACCGCAAGATCGTCGAACCATTGGCCACGATAATGATGATCGGTGTGATCGACATCTTCGGCGTCCGTCGCAATCGTCAGGTCGCCACGCTGCGTTGGCGGGAGGCCCTTGTCGGAAGACGTCAAATGCAGGCTGCTGATACCGTCCTGCTGCCGGAAACTGTGCGTGCCGCTATTGGCGCCGTAATTGCCGAGCGTGCCGGCAAGTGTGTAGGTGAGCGTGTCGGCGGTGTCGTTGACGATCTCGAATTCGAACATCGCGACCGGCATCGAGGAATCGCGGTCGTTATGCGGAATGAACGGGCTGAGAGCCGTCATCCGCACGCCGCCCGGGAAGCGTTCGTCGCTGAAGACGAGATCGGCAGTCGGGAAGCGACCGTAGAAATCGACCTTGCTGAAATGCGGGACGCCGACCAGGGTTTGCCGATTGGCACCGTGGCCGAAGCCGTCGAACATTTTGCGGATACCAGGTGCACCGGAAGGGTTGAGATCATAGGGACCGTTCAGCACCCGCGCATCGACGAGGGCGCCGCCCTTCTCGGCCTTGATCGCAAAATGCGAATAGCCGTTATAGCCTTGCAGAGCCGGCCGGTTGCGGATCGACCAGTCGATCAGCCGGCCGCTGCCGGAAATGGAAAAGCCACCGGAACCGATGCCGCCGAGCGGGAAGGCGATGTAGCGCGTGCGCTCGCCCTGATAGGCAAAACGCGGTTCGATGGAAGCAAGATCGTCCCACATCATAAGCAAATCCCTCGATGTTAATTCTTGATGCCGCTCATCGTGATGCCTTCGATCACGAATTTCTGGGCGATGAGGAAGAGAAGCACGACGGGCAGGACCGACATGCTCATGGCCGCCATGACGACCGAAAGGTTGCCCGAGCCCATGTAGCCGCGCAGGACATCCATCGCGACCGGAAGGGTGAGGGACTCGTTGGAACTCAGCAGCACCTTGGCCTGGAAATAATAGTTCCACGTCTGGGTGAAGGTGATGATGCCAAGGGCTGACAAAGCCGGCCGCAGCTGCGGCAGCGATATACGCCAGAAGATCTTGAGATAGCCGGCGCCATCCATCAGGGCCGCTTCCTCGAGCGCCTTGGGCTGGCTCAGCATGAACTGGCGAACGAGGAAGACGCCGAAGCTCGAGGTCAGATACATCAGCGCCAGGCCGATCGGACGGTCGAGCAGGCCAAGCTGCGCATAGCCTATATAGATCGGCAGGATGGTGACCTGCGCTGGGAACATCAGCCCGCATAGCAGGATGAAAAACAGCGTGTCGCGCCCGCGGAACCGCAGCCGGGCAAAGGCAAACGCCGCAAGCGTGCAGGTGACGAGCTGGCCGACGGTGACGATGACCGCGATCATGACCGAATTGAAATAGATTTCCAGGAACGGTACGCGGGATGCAAGCACAGCCCGGTAGTTGGTGAGGTCGAAGCTGGGTGGCAGGAAGCTTGGCGGCAGCTTGTAGGCTTCGCCGACCGGGCGAAACGACATGGAGAACAGCCACAGGAACGGCAGCAGCATGCCGAGCGCAAGGGCCAGCATGACGGCGATGATTGCCCAATCGATCCAGCGCTTTGCAGCGCGCGTTTCCATCGCGCCCATCATTGCTGCACCCATTGGCGCGAGACGATCTGCTGGATGGCCGTGATGATCAGGATGATGACGGTCATGACCACGGAGATCGATGCGGCATAGCCGATCTGGAAGCTGCCGAAGCCCTCCTCGACGATCAGGATGGACAGCGAGCGGGTGGAGTCTCCGGGCCCGCCCTGGGTCAGGATCACGATGGATTCGAAGACCTGCAGCGCGCCGATCGAGGCATAGACGATGCAGAAGAACACGACGGGCGATATGAAGGGTAGGGTGATGCGGAAGAATTGCCGCCATGCCGGCGTGCCGTCCATGACGGCTGCTTCGAGGATGTTTTTCGGTACACCCTGAAGGGCAGCGATGAAGATAATCATGAAGAAGCCGGTGTTCTTCCAGACATCCATGATGATGATCGACGTCATCGCATGATTGGCGTCCGTCAGCCAGCGCACGCCCGGCAGGCCGATCAGGCGCAAATAGTAATTTATCACCCCGAGATCATCGCCATAGAAATAGCTCCAGACGATGGACACGAAAGCAGCAGCGATGATGACGGGCAGGAAGAACGCAAGCCGGAAAAAGTAGCGCAGCCAGCCCGGCATCGTCCGGTTGAGCGCCAATGCCAGGATAAGGCCGACCGAGACGTTGAAGGTCACGGCGAAGAAGGCGAAGCGCAGCGTGTTCCACAGGATTTGAAGTGACCGCTGGTCGGTAAAGAAGCGCGTGAAATTGTCGAGGCCGACCCATTGCGAACCGAGCATCGGATCATAGTAGGAGAAGGCGAGAATGACGGTCACGATGACGGGCGCGATGACGAAGGTCAGATAAAGCACCGTCGTCGGCAGAACAAAGAGATAGGCTGCGCGCGCCTGAGCACGGCTTAGGTCGGAAGGGCGGCGTCTTTCTGCGATCACACTCATAGGGACGTTGCTCGAAAGAGTTGAGGAGATTTGATTGGCACTCATCGGAAATCCCGCGGGCGCCGATCCACGGCGCCGCACAGTCATTGAGTGGAAGCGACGATGCTCGACGGCTGAAAGCCTTCAGCCGCCCATCCGTTTCTTCAACCGCTCGAACGAGGCGTTGAGCTCGGCATCAGCTTGCTTGACGCCATCGGCAATCGGGGTTTCACCTGCCATCATCGCCGTGTAGTAGCGGATGAAGATTTTCTCGACTTCCTGGAAGTTGGCTGGCGACGGCACTGCCTTGGTGTCAGGCAGCGTTTGGTAATAAAGGGCAGCGCTTGGCGGGAAACTCAGGAAGGCTTGCGTTTCCGCTGCCGACTTGCGCCCCGGCACGCCGCCGCCCTTTTCTCCCTCTTCCTTCTGCGTCGCTTCGCTGGTGAGTTCGAGGATCAGAGCCTTGGCAAGATCGACCTGCTTCGTGGTCTTTGCAATCGCGTAGCCGCCGAACCCGATCACCGTCATATCGCTGACTTTCCGCGGCGGAATGGCCACGTCCATGTTCAGCTTGTTCGTCTTGGCGCTCTGGATGATCCAATGGCCGCGGCTGATCATGGCGACTTGGCCGGCCATGAACTGATTGTCCATCGTATCCTTGCCGGGGATCGGCGAAACGCCGTCGACATGGATCAGATCGTACAGGAACTGAAGGCTCTCCGAGACTTTCGGATCGAGCATGTTGGAAGCCGTCCAGTCGTCATTGATGACGCCGGTTCCGTTCGAGAAGAACCAGGGCTGGATGAAGAAATTTTGGTTGGGCACCTCGTAGCCGAACTGCTTGACGTTGCCCGATGCATCCTTGACCGTGAGCTTTTTCGCAACGTCGCGAAATTCGTCCCAGGTCCACTTGCCATCTTTCGGATAGGCAATACTGGCCTTGTCGAACAGATCACGATTGTAATTGATCATGATGTTGTTCCAGCCGATCGGAATGTAGTTGATATTACCCTTATAGGTCGACTGCTTGAACAGGCTCGGGGCAAAGTCGGAAAAATCCGGATTGGCGGCCACGAAATCATTGAGCGGCAGGAAGAGGCCGCGCGAAGAGAAGCTCTGGAAGGTCTCGATGGCGGTGCCGTAAACATCCGCCTGCTGCCCGGAATTGAACTGGCCAAAGACCTTGGTGACATAGTCTCCCCAGCCGGTCGAGATCGGGTCGACAGACAGCTCGACCTTGACGTTCGGGTACTTCTTGTTGAAACGCGCAATGGCGTTGGTCATCGCCGCGAGTTCCGCGTCGCCGCCGAATCCCTGCATCTTGAGCGTTGCCGTCACATCCGATTGAGCAAAGGCGCGTCCGATGCCTGCGCCGAGAGCCAGAGCCGCAGACGAAATCAGCAGCGACCGCCGCGAAAGTTCATGCATGTGATCCTCCCTTGCGCTTCCTCCAGCGCGTTCCCTTCGTCCGATCATAGCAGTCGAAACGTTTCGTTTCTGATTTCAAAAATGCCGCGAACCTTGATCCTCCCAGGTTCTGCAGCACCGTATTTGCCAAGTCGAAACGTTTCGTATAACAGCATCTCAGAGCCTCGTTGGCAAGAGGGTCTGATAAAATGCGAGCGGAGGAAGCATGGCCACCATCAAGGATGTGGCGAAACGGGCAGGGGTGGCGATCTCGACGGCTTCGGCTGCGATCAATCGATCGGCGCCCGTCAGCGACGAGGTCATCGCCAAGGTCGAGGCCGCCGTTCGTGACATCGGCTACGTGCCGCATGGCGGCGCCCGCAGCCTGCGGATGGGGCATTCAAGGCTCATCGGGTTGATCTTGCCCGATATTACCAACCCGCATTTTGCCAGGGTCGCCAAGGTGGTCGAATCCGCCTGTTTGAATGCCGGCTACATGGTTGCGGTTTATTCGACCGGTGAGGATCACGCCCGCGAGCAGCAGATATTGACGATGATGCGGATGCAGCGGGTCGACGGGTTGATCATCATCCCGACACGATCCGACGCGAAACATGGCGCCCGAATTGTCGACCAGATCCATGTTCCGACGATCTTGCTCGACAGTTTCGTCGAGGGATTGCCCTATGATGTGGTCAAGCTCGACAATATTGCCGCAGGCCGCATCGCCACCGAACATCTGATCGAGCTCGGTCATCGGCGGATTGCCGTCACGATCGGTCGTGACAATATCGTCACCGGCGAGCATCGCCTGGAAGGTTATAGGCAAGCATTGGCAGCACATGGCTTACCGATCGAGCAGGATCTGTTGCTGCCTGGCCGCTTCGATCAGTCCGTCGCCCATGACGGCGTGTTCGCGCGAATGCAGCATCCCGATCCGCCGACTGCCATCTTCGCGCTGTCGAACATGATGATGCTCGGCACGTTGAACGCGCTGCACGAACTCGGTCTTTCCGTTCCTGAAGACGTGTCCGTCATCAGCATCGACGATTTCGACTTTGCCAACATCATGAACCCGCCACCGACCGTGGTCGCAGCGCCTGTCCTCGAAATGGCGCAAACAGCCATTTCAGCACTTCTGGACGAGCTTGCTAGCAAACGCCTGCCGAGCGGATCGCAGACCGTCTTTGAGCCGAGATTGGTCGTCCGCAAGTCCTGCGCGCCGCATCTTGCCGCGGCAGCAGCTAAATGATCAGCGGCCAGGAAAAGCTTGGTTGAGCAGGACCGCCTGCGTGTCGATCCTCGCATCCTCGATTTCGATGATGCGATAGCCGAAGGCCTCGACATCTGCGTGGAGTTCGCCGGACTGCTTGACGATTTGATATGAGACCGCCGGGGAGACGAATTGGCGGATATTCGCGTCGCGGGTCTCGTCTACCATATGGTAATGGCCCGAAATAATCGTGACATCGCAATCGACGCCGGTCAGAAGTGATCGGACCTTGTCTCGATCCCGCAAGGCAGCGCCACTTCGATCGACAGGCGTATGCACTGCCAGGATCGGATGATGTACGAAGATGACGGCGTTGTGCACGCCATCGAGTTCGCGCTGAAGCCAGGCGTGCTGGCTGCCTCCCAGCATGTTGTCCGATGTGTCGAGGAAGATGCGTTTCAGATGCCTGTCGGCGTAGGAATAGCAGAGCTTTCCGTTGACCGCACCGTCGCCGGCAAACCAATATCGCTTGATATCATCGTAGGTATCGTGATTGCCGAGAATGACGGACGTGTTGAAATCATAGCCCTTCAGGATCTCGAAAAAGCCCGACACAGACTGCGCGGTGCCGATATCGCCTCCAAAGACGATATCCGCGATCCCCCTACGTGAGATGTCGTCGAGAACCAGTCGGAGGCGATCTTCGTGCTGCTCGGGCTCACTATCGTATCGCATCTTGCCGCCGGCCACTTCCGAGTTCATGACCAGCCTCTGACCGAGATGGGTGTCGGTGAGAAAGGCTATTGTTGTCTTTGTCATTCTTGGGTTCCGTCCTGAAGAAGTGCTGGCCCTTCTTAGCTCGCAGGGGAGATGAAATGCTTCGACGCGTGTCGAAACATGCCGGCAGCCTTCATGCTATTCTGACGTCCGAAACGGGGAGTCCCAGCTATGAATTCACAGCCGAATATCGCCTCCGCGGCCGCGCTGATCGCCGATCCTGCACGCGCCGTCATGCTGGTTGCCTTGCTGGATGGTCGGGCACGACCTGCCGGCGAGTTGGCCTATGCTGCCGGCGTGACCGCACAGACGGCCAGTTCACATCTTGGCAAACTGCTGGCCGGAGGTCTGCTGACCGTCGAAACCGAGGGGCGGCATCGTTATTATCGCCTCGCCGGTCCTCATGTGGCATTGGCCCTTGAAAATCTGGCGTCGATAGGACCGATGGTGATCACGCGGAAAAAGGCATTGACCCGTGAGGCGCAGAAACTGCAATTCGCTCGCTGCTGCTATGACCATTTGGCCGGCCGCCTCGGGGTTGCCGTTACCAAGGGAATGCTCGAAAAAGGGCTTCTCGTCGCTGCCGACAATAAGCGATTTGAGGTGACGCCCATCGGGGCCGAGTGGTTTTCAAGCATGGGTCTCGATTTGACGAAAATCAAACCGGCTCGCGCAGGGCTCGCACGGCAGTGTCTTGATTGGACGGAGCGGCAACATCACCTCGCCGGCCCGCTTGGCGTGCACCTCACCAGTCTGCTTTGCAATGAGGGTTGGATACGGAGGCAGAAATCATCGCGCGTTGTCGAAGTGACGCCGATGGGATGGCGGAAATTCGAAGATCATTTCGGCATCCAGGAACAGGTCCTGATGGAGCGCAATCATAAGGAAGCGTGACAGCGCACGGGAGCGCGCGCCATCAATCGCGGCAGGCAAAGAGCGTAGCTCAACGTTTGAGTGCTCGGTCTTCTCTTGTAAAAAGCGCAAGCCATGGTCCCAGATGAAACAGGCTCATCAGCAGATACATCACCACCATTCCGCCTGACATCGAGCCGCCCTGCGCCGAGCAGATCATGTCGGCCGCCGTATCCTGCGCCGTCAGCAGTGCCATAACGGCGAAAACCGGCGCTGCGGCCAGGTGCAACCAGCGCCCTGTGCCGGGAAGTCGCAGCAGGCCGGCGGCATGCGCGCCGGCCCTTTCACGGATTTCGGACAGTTTGGGCATCAGAGCGCTCCGTAGCGGTCGTGATGGCGCCACCAGACGCCGGTCTCGTTGCGGCCGAGCGGTGCGCGGTCGAGCCATTGATACATGCCCCAAACGCCATCCAATCCACGGGCATAGGATGAATAGGTGTGGTAGATTTCGCCACCCTGCAGGGCGAAGGCGCTCACACCTGGCCGATCGCGTGTGTAGGTCGCGACATCCGTTCCTGTGATCGACGCCATCAGTTCAACCGGTCCCTCGCTGCCGCGCAGCTCCCATTGCTGCATCGTCTTGCCCGCTTGAGCGTCCGGCATTGGCGGCTCACGACGGTAATTGTACTCGATATCGCCGTTGCGCTGCTCGTCCGGAGTGAACCAGACATTGAAGTCGTGATTGAAGTCGCTGTCTGCAGATGATGCCCAATTGAAGCTCCAACCCATGCGGCGTTTGAACTCCTGCAGTTTCGCGAGTGGTGCGCGTGATACTGCGGAAAAGGCGACGTCATGGTTTTCGAGATGCACTGCAATCCCGTTAAAGCCATCCGCGATCGACGAGCAGGACGGGCATCCCACCGTATAATCCGGCCCGAACATGAAGTGATAGACGAGCAGCTGGGACCGTCCGTCGAAGAGTGCCGAGAGAGGGACCAAGCCCTTCTCCGTTTCGAGTCGGTAGTCCTTCTCTACCTTCACCCAAGGCAACTGCTGGCGGTCAGCTGCAATTTCATCGCTGCGGCGCGTCAGTTCCTTTTCCTGCTCCAGCAGGGCAAGCCGCGCCGAAAGCCACTCGTTGCGTGTACCGGTTCTATGCATTGTCATGGTTCATCTCCTTGATTGGCTGAATTCGCCATCGCCGACCGGCGTCTTGCCTGCCGATAGGGAATAACTTACGGCTGGAAGCTCAAGGGGTGGGAGTTACAAGTGTGACGGGATTTCGATGGACTCGTTAATCGTCGCGGCCGCGCAGGCGCTTGCTGCCGGCGATGCACTCGGAGCGATGAAGCGTGTGGCGTTGCGCGACGATCCTCCCGCGCTTGCCCTTCGCGGTATTGCCATGGCCCAGCTCGGCGATCTCGATCGAGCCAAGGCGTTGCTGAAGAGTGCAGCCCGTGGCTTCGGTCCGCGCGAAACGGTCGCCCGTGCCCGCTGCATTGTCGCACAGGCGGAAATTGCCCTTGTCTCGCGTGATCTCGGATGGCCGGAAAAGACACTGGAGACGGCACGCACCGTCCTTGATAAGCACGGCGATCGCATCAACGCGGCGCATGCCCGCAATTTGCAGATCCGCCGTCTGCTTCTCGTTGGTCATCTCGATGAGGCCGAGAAATTGCTCGCAAAGCTCGATCCCTCGCCATTGCCTCCTGCCGCAAGGGCAAGCCACGAGCTTGCAGTGGCCGGGATCGCGATCCGTCGTTTGCGGACCGAGCCGGCGCGCACCGCATTGGCAAGAGCCGCACTAGCCGCGAGGCGGGCCGACATTCCTGCGCTCGATGTTGAAGTGGAAGATGCCGCTCGTGTTCTTGATGCACCCGTTGCGCGGCTGATTTCGCAAGGCAAGGAGCGTCTGCTTTCCCTTGGTGAGGTCGAGAACCTGCTTGCCTCAGGAACTCTGGTCGTGGATGCTTGCCGCAACGTCGTGCGACGCGGGAGCGATGTCGTATCGCTGGCGAGCCGGCCGGTGCTGTTTGTGCTGGCGCGGGTCTTGGCCGAGGCGGCCCCGGCGGACGCGTCGCGCGCCGATTTGCTTTCCCGCGCGTTCCGCGCCCGTCACGCCGACGAGTCCCACAGGGCGCGGCTCAGAGTCGAGATCGGAAGGTTGCGCGCTGCTCTGGAAGCAGTTGCCGACATCGAAGCGACCCCGCAAGGTTTCGCACTCTCGCTGCGCGGAAAAGGCGATATTGCAGTGCTGGCGCCGCCTTTGGAGACCGAGCACGCTTTTCTGCTGGCCTTGCTGGCAGATGGTGAGGCCTGGTCGAGTTCGGCACTGGCGATCGCGCTTTCGACAAGCCCGCGGACGGTCCAGCGTGCGCTTGACGCTCTTGCAGCGACCGGCAAGGTCCAGAGTGTCGGTAACGGCCGTGCCCGCCGCTGGATGATGCCGCCGGTCGTCGGCTTCCCGACAACATTGTTACTCCCGGGGCCGCTGCCGAGCGACTAGGATCATAGCCATCGAATTCCACAACAAAGCTGACTGGAGTGCAGGGCAATGAAAAAATCTCAAGCCGAGATCATTCGCGAATATGGTCCGTTCGAAGACGCGCCTCGCATCAATGGCGTCACTTTCGACGGGCGGCATGTCTGGTTCGCCGCCGGCGAGAAGCTGCACGCGCTCGATCCGGAGAGCGGCGCGCGGGTGCGCTCGATCGACGTGGAATCGCATGCGGGCACGGCTTTCGACGGGCACTATCTTTACCAGATCGCCGAGGACAGAATTCACAAGATCGACCCGGAAAGCGGCAAGGTGCTGTCGACCATCCCGGCGCCTGGCAATGGCGGCGATTCTGGCCTTGCCTGGTGCGAAGGAAGCCTGTGGGTCGGCCAGCATCGCGGCCGTAGGATCCACGAGATCGACCCGGAGACCGGTGCTATCCGCCGCACCATCGAATCGAACCGCATCGTGACCGGTGTCACATGGGTCGACGGCGAGCTGTGGCACGGGACCTGGGAGGGTGACGAAAGCGACATTCGCCGTATCGATCCGGTGACGGGCGAGGTACTGGAACGCCTGGAAATGCCCGAGGGTGTTGGCGTTTCGGGCCTCGAATCCGATGGGAAGGATCGGTTCTATGCGGGTAGCGGCGGCAGCGGCAAGTTGCGGGCGGTCCGCCGACCGCGTTGATGAGCGTCTTTTCAACTCGTTGATTGTGCTGCATAAGGGAGGTCGCCATCGCGACCTCCCTTATGCTTTCTGGTGCCGCCGTTTCTTAAAGCCGGAGGTACTCGCGCTTCGGACATCTTGTCGTGCAAGGTTGGACTGCTGTCGTCACAGCGCCGTTGATTTACCGGGCATGCCCCTTTATTTCTCACGCTGAAAGAAGAGGTCAGCCAGCCATGGATAATGAAACAAGCCTGCGGAACGAGCGCAAACGCGGCTCCGGTGTCAAGGTGGTCTACGATATCTTGCGCGACGAGATTCTGCACCTGGAGCTGCCGCCAGGCAGTCCCATTGACGAAGTACAGCTCTCCGAGCGCTTCGGCATGTCGCGTACCCCGATCCGCGAAGCGCTGGTGAGGCTTGCCGGCGAAGGGTTGATCGATACGCTGCCCAATCGCTCGACAATGGTGTCGCAGATCGACTTCCTCAACATGCACAGCTATTTCGATGCGTTGGTGCTGATGTATCGCGTCACGACGCAGCTTGCGGCTAGATATCACCGGCCGGAGGATCTTGAGATTGTCCGTGCGCGGCAGGCAGAGTTTGCCGCTGCCGTCGAGGCGCAGGATGCGCTCGCCATGATCTCGACCAATGCCGAATTGCATCTTGCGATCGCCGAAGCTGGCCGCAACCCTTATTTCACAGCTCTCTTCAGTCGACTGCTCAATGAGGGCCGGCGAATTCTCCGTCTCTACTACCAATCCTACAATGACCGGCTGCCCCGTCGCTTCGTCGAGGAGCACGATGAAATGATTGCCGCCATTGCCGCGCGCGATACGGATCTTGCCGAGAGCCTCGCGCGCCTGCATGCGGAACAGATCGTGGCGCAGGTGCAGAAGCTTTTGGTGCGGGGGGATCGCCTGGATGTGAAGCTCTGAAATTTCGGAGTTTCGAATCCGACTGTCTTGCATATTTCTTGTCGACAAATTGAATACAAAGCTGTATTGCAGTTGTTGAGCGGGTGACGAGCGGCCGGTGAGTTCGGCTGGGCATCGTTGCCGATGCGATGCAGTTCCAGCCCAAAAGGCCAAGCCCAAGAGGACAGACAGATGACAGCAAGCATTTTCTCCGGCGTGATCCCGGCCCTGATGACCCCGTGCAAGACGGACCGCAGCCCGGATTTCGAGGCGCTCGTCAGGAAGGGCAAGGAGCTGATCGCTCAGGGCATGTCGGCCGTGGTCTATTGCGGCTCGATGGGCGACTGGCCGCTTCTGACCGATGCCGAGCGCATGGAAGGCGTCGAGCGGCTGGTCAAGGCCGGCGTGCCGGTCATCGTCGGCACCGGTGCGGTCAACACCGCCTCGGCGGTTGCGCATGCGGCCCATGCCCAGAAGGTCGGCGCCAAGGGCCTGATGGTCATCCCCCGCGTTCTGTCGCGCGGTTCGGTGATTGCAGCCCAGAAGGCGCATTTCAAGGCGATCCTGTCGGCAGCGCCGGATCTTCCGGCCGTCATCTACAACAGCCCCTATTACGGCTTTGCCACGCGCGCCGACCTGTTCTTCGCGCTGAGGGCCGAGCATGGCAATCTCGTCGGCTTCAAGGAGTTCGGCGGTCCGGACGACATGCGTTATGCGGCCGAGAACATCACCAGCCGCGATGACGAGGTCTCGCTGATGATCGGCGTCGACACGGCGGTGTTCCACGGCTTCGTCAA